>Ga0310888_10000007_pt1 | contig 28646 bp, 42 predicted proteins | sample T20D1metaG_FD_202510 | JGI IMG/M metagenome (GOLD analysis project Ga0310888, IMG submission 202510) | Lab incubated soil microbial communities from West Virginia University Organic Research Farm, Morgantown, WV, United States - T20D1 | ecosystem: Environmental > Terrestrial > Soil >...
ACCGGCGCCAGCGCTCGAGCACCAGCACCCGCAAGTCGAGTGCAGACATGACCCCTCCTAGAGGCGCATCGGGCGTGAGAGCGGTTTGGCACGCGCGTGAATGGTGATTTCCCGAATGACGATCGGGCCATCCCCTTCGAACTCGGTGTAGAACACTTCCCCGGTGCGGCCGATGTCGAAGTTCATGGTCGCCGCCACTTCGCCCTCGAGGCCCGAGGTTGGACTGAGGATGGTGGCCACACTGCTGCGGGCCGTGTGGACCTGAGGGCCCTGGCGCTGGGACGCCGGGCCCAGGACCGCCCGGCCGACGACATCCATCCCGGCCCGCATACCGATCGCCTTGATGAGCATGCGCCGAATATAGAGCGGCGTCGTGGCGTTGCGGCCCTTGACCGGCGGCAGACGCACGGACCAGTGCACATCCGTGCCGTCATCGGTCTCATCCCCGGCAAAGAGGCGCTGGACCCGGCCGCCGCCCTGTTCCCCGGCCAGGATGTACGGCGTGATCCCCGGCTCGAACTGCGTGTCGATGGTGGCAAACGCCATCGGAAAGGTGAGGATCGTCCAGGCCTGGCGCAGCAGATCATAGACGAACACGCGCGTCAGCTCCGGCCCGGTGCCAAACGGACAGGCGCAGATGTAGAGCGGGGGATTTTGCACCTGCGTGGCCGTGGAGCGCGAGAGCTGCGGCCAGGTAATGGCCTGGATGTCGGCGGTGACGCGTTGCTGGAACAGGTACGGCCGGATGGGCTCACTGATGAGCGTGTCGTTGATCCCGTCAAAGACCGCAAAGCCCCGGTGCGTGAGCCGGATAATCCCCTTCGACGAGAGGAACTGAATGGAGCGCGGCGCGATACAGCCCAGGTCCGTCTTCGCCTTCTCCACGTTGAAGTTGACGGACCCAAAGAGGCCGGTGATGAGGTACGTGCTGAAGTCCTTAAAGGCCACCAGGACGCCCTGGGGCGAGATGCCGGTGTCGGCCACCGTGAAGGTGCCGAGGCCCTGCCCCTGCTGCCCGTCGCCACTGGAGAGAAACGTCTGGTTCTCCAGCGGCCACGAATTGGGATTGTTGACGGCGCTACAGCGCAAACTGCTGGGGCCATCGGTGGCGTCGGTGGCCGCGGCGGTGTTCCAGGCCCAGAGAGAGGACAGGTGGACCGCCAGGTGTTTGGCGCCTGGCGGGACCACCTCGCCCGCCCCGGCATTGGCGGTCAAACTCCCGAACGTCGTCCCGTCCCAATACTTGATCGGCTCATACCCGGCGGCGATGATCGCCATGTCCCGCAGCGTCACCATGAACGGCAAGTCGTAGCTGGTGACAAAGGTGCCGAGCTGGGGCCAGGGCGTCCCGGCCCCGCGCCGATTCAGGAACTGTCCCGACGACGAACGCCGGATCGCCAGCGACTGGATGGTGCCGTCGTTTTTCACCAGGTCATAGAGCGTCAGAATCGCGGTGGTGCCGAACTGCCCGCTGTCGAGCGTGGTGGTGCCGTCCCGGGCGTACATGGCGCCGGTGAGATCGAGGAGCAGGTTGTTCATGCGGAGCACCTGGTTCTCGCCCACCACCAGGGGAGACGCGGACGCATTAATGCCCCCGCTGAAATCCATTTTGGTGAGGGGCTGCGTCTCGGCCACGCGGGTCTCCTATTTGCGCTCCGGCGGCCCGACACTCACCTCCAGGCTCGCCGCACTGGCGCTGGTCACATGCACCAGCATGGTGTCTACGATCGGGACGACGCCGCTCCCCAGGTCCGCGTCACAGGCCATCTGCACCGCGGAGTCGCCCGGCATATCACCCGAGACCACGTAGGCGCGCATCGGGTCGGGGGGGTCCACCGGTGCAATGGTGCACGTCCCGCTGGTGACGGTAAACTGCACCGCGCCGTCAATCGTGGCCGGGTTGCCCGCCGCAGTGATCGGCGTGGCCGTCACCAGGCGTTTTTCCTCGTTGGTCATACTGATACTCTCTGCCATCATGTCTCCTTTCAGGGAACAACGACGCGGCCATAGGCCAGGCCGCCAATCTCCGCCATGCCGTAGGCCGGGGCCTGATGCGTGGTGGGCTGCTGCCACACCGGATCGTTCACGATGTCGGCCACCATGGCGCTAAACTCCTGCATGAGCGCGCCTGCGGCCTGGCGGTCCTGTTCCGCTTCGCGCACCTTCGCCAGCAGGTAGGACTCGAGACAGGCCTGGAACGCGAAGGGGATTTCCACGCAGTCGATGGCCCGCTTGACCGCGATCGGCGCGCGCCAGCCCCGCACCCACACCCCCGCGTGTTTGACCGTCACCCCGGCCAGATGCATCGCTGCCGACGTGCCCCCAATGCCGCGCCGGATGGTCCGCAGGCCCACGGCCGGAGGGGTGGCCAGGGCGCTGTAGTGCATAAGCTCCTCCTCGACCCGCACGTAGCCGTTCGGGAGAAAGCCGTCGGTCGTGGTGAGGTCCATGGATGTGCTGATGGGGTCCATCGGGGTCATGAGCGGCGGCGTCGGGTCGGTGCGGTCGGGATACGGCCAGAGCGCCAGCTGCGTATGGTCGGAGCGGTGATGCATGCTATACCACAGCGGCTGCGCCACACTTACCGAGGGGTAGATGGTGTGCACCTCGTCCAGGTGGGCGAGGCGGTACATATTACAGAACACGCTGTCGATGTTCGTAAAGCGGTAGGGCAGATACACCACCCCCTCGCCGTGCGTCTGGGCCACCGCCGTCCAGTCAATCACCACCCAATTCGCCCGCCTGGCCACCTCCCGGATGCCGTTGGTGAGCCAGCGGTAGAGCGTCGAGGCGCGCAGAAAGGACCCGTCCTCGTCGGGCAGGGGCTCGTCGGTGAGCGTATCGTAGACCGGATCGGGGATCATGTCCCGCACCGCGGTAATGAGCTCACCCGCCTTGGGACAGTCAAAATCCGGGGGATACCCCAGGGCCACCACATTGTCGGTAGAGACCGCTTCAGCCATGGTTAGACTCCGACAGGCGCCACGCTATGGTTGGTCCCCACCACCGGGGGCGCGTCCTGCTGCTTGAGCCCCTGGAGCACGGTGATGGCGCCGTCACAGCGTTGGATAATCATCTCGAGGTACTGGACGCGGGGCTTGAGCTTGGCGAGCTCCGTCTCCGCCTGGGTCAGTTCCTCCGTCAGGGCCTTCACTTTCTCCTCGAGTTGCTCGGTCGAAATCATGGGCGCACTCCTGTGCGTAAGTGGGCACGTAAAAAGGTCCGCAGCGAGTCCCGGGGGATCGCGCTAATGAGCGCCTCCCGGCTGGTTTCGGCGGTGGCTTCGAGCAGGCCGAGAAAGGGCTCCACCGCCGGGCGGGCCTGCATCCCCAGCGTCACCATCTGCTGTGCCATCAGGTCCTGGAGCACCTCCTGCACTGTCTGGGGCCTGGCGGGTTCGGTGCCCTCCGGGCGCTGCATCTCGGCGTGCAGCAGGTTGCGGCGCTCGGTTTCGTAGGCCAGGGCGAGCTGCTGCACATCGTCCAGGGTCACGGAATAGCTGGGCATTACGCCTCCTTGCCGGCCTCGAGGACCTCGAGCCGCGCCATGACTTCGTGGAGGGCCGCGACGAGATAGGCGTCTAAGCCCCGCATGGCCAGCCCCACGCGGCCGGTCGCGTCGAGCGGGCTCCACGCCGGGATGACGGCCTGCACTTCTTCCGCCACAAACCCGGCCTGCTCGCCGGGCAACACGGCCGCGAGGGCGCGCTCCTCGTCGGCCCACTCCCACAGGCGCGGCTGGAGCTGGGCGAGCACCGCGAGCGCCCCCGTGAGCGGGCGGATCTTCTGCTTCAACTGCCGCGAGCTGGCGGTATTGATCCACTGCCCGCCCGGAATGCCGGCATTGCTGCTCACCTGGAGCCCGTAGGACGGGAAGACCCCGATGCCTAAGCGCTGCGTGGAGGGTTCAAAGCGCATCTGCGTCACAAAGCCCCCGTTGCCGTCCATCACGCCAAAATCCATCACCGCAGACGGCTGCACAAAGACGCGCAGCGCGAGGTACTCGGTGGCAAACCCAACCCGCAGCATGTTAGGCGGCGGCCCATCGTCGTTGTAGAGGAGGATGCGCGTGCCGGTCGCCGCCCCCATATCAATCGGGGCGTCCGGGGTGGATGTGCCAAAGCCGACATTGGCGGCATGGTACGTGAGGCCGTAGACCGTCAGCGTTGACGCAACGGTGGTTGCCCCCGCACTGTAGATGGTGCTCGCACTGTACAGCGAACTGGCCGACAACGCCCCCGCCGACAACGCCCCCGCCACCGACAACGCCCCCGCCACCGACAACGCCCCCGCCATGTAGCACGCCCCGCCCAGAATCAGGCTGTAGCTGTTGTTCACCTCGGACTCAATGCCCACCTTCCCGTGGAACACGCCGGTGGTATAGAACCGCGCGGGCCCGCCACACAGCAACGCATGGCCGCCATCCGGGACCGACCCCCACAGGCCGAGACTCGCGCTGATATAGGCATGGCCTCCGACTTCCAGGTGCCAGCGGGGGATGGCCGCGATCCCGACGTACCCATCACAATAGCTGGTCCCGTAGGAGCGCAGCGAGAAGCGGGCATCCGGGGCGCCGCCCGCCCCGACGTAGGTGGCCGACACATTGTTTGAGGCATTCAGATAGTTCGTGGTAATCGTGCCCGTAATCGTCGCCCCGCTATCGGCGGTCAAGTACCCTCGCGAGCGCACTGAGCCGTTCACGTCGAGTTGGGCCGTGGCGGCTGTTCCAACCATCCCAATCGTGACATTGGCCGCCAACTGACTGCTGCCGTAGGTCGTGATGTAGTACCCCCCGACTGGGGCCCCGCCAAAGCCCACGGCGCCATTCACTTGCGCGGTCGAAAGGACGGTCAGGGTGCCGTTCACCTGGAACGAGCCCCCGACGACGGCGTTGCTCCCCACGTTCATGGTACTGGAGAACGTCACCGCTCCGCCCACCTGGAGCCGGCCCGCCAGATACGAGGGGGCCGTGCCACCACCATAGAGGACCCAGCGGTTCGTCCCCCCGGCCTCATTCAGGTGCGAGTGAAACGCCACCTGCGTATCGCCGGGATGGTCCGGCGTGTAGTGGCTATTGGCCGTCACCTGCCCACTCGAGTTGATGTCCACGGCCGTCATGGGGGCCCGAAACACCGAGGGGGTTGCCACGGTGAGCGCATACGGGGCTTCCGCCGGGGTCCCCAGGCCCAGATGCGCGAACTGGAGCGAGGCGTCCGGGTCGAGGTTCTGGGGCGCCGACACGGTAATATCGCCCGTACTTGCCGAGACCAGGATGCGGTTGGGCGTGCCGAAGAGGGCCGTCACCCCGCCCGAGGCTTCGGCCACCATGATGTCGTTCAAGTCCTCGAAGACGTAGCCCGCTTTGAGGAACGTCATGTTATAGTGGCCGGCATCGAGGTAGACCGAGAAGGAGGCGTACTGCGGGTTATTGGTCAGGGGATTGGGGAGCGGGGTCAGGCCTTCGGCATCGGCATAGAGCTCCGCCAGCGCCCCCGTGGCCGACACGGTAATGGTCCCCATCACGTCGGGGACCACATTCCCGGCGATGTCCTGAACGACACGATAGAGATGGGAGTACAGCAGCGGCATGCATGACTCCTAGTGGCTCCGCCGCGGCCGTGGTTCCGGCTCTGGATCGGGGACCGGATTCCGCCGACGCACCGCCGCGGCCTCGGTGATCTCGAACATGAGCGGCTCCGACTCCTGCCCATCGGGATTACGCACCACCACCGGATAGCTCCCAGGCGTGGTCGCCGTCGCCATGGCGATGGTCGTCTGGAGACTCACCACCTCGGTAGCCTCCTCCGACCCGTTAAAGAGCAGCATCGCCCCGCGGGAGAGCCCGGTCCCCGTCACCACCAGGGCCACATCCGGCCCGCCGATGATGGCGGAGGTGGACGAGAGCCCACTGAGCACCGGCCGGGGACCGGGCAGGGGGACGCCTTCCAGGTTCGTATACGTCAGCGTGTCTTCCTGAAACAGGAGGACCTCGTAGCCGCTCGTATCGCGCGCATCGAGGAGCAGCTGGGGCGGGGGCCCTGCGGTGGGGACCCGCACCACCAGGGGTTTGCCCACGTCCTCCGGACTCTTCCAGCCCCCGCTACTGTCCCAGAAGCCCGGATGGCCAGGCGCCGCTGGGGCCGGATCATCTTGCAGCGTGCCGCTCAGTTGGGGATCCTGGAACCCCGTCACCTGGATGGATTCCATCGCACCCTCCTATGGGCAGCCGCCCAGAAAGGCATCGTACGTGCCCGAGGCCCCGGCCCCGGGAATGAGCGTGACCCTGGCGTAGCGCTTCGCCCCGTCCGGACACACGCCACTGAGATGCAGGCAATACTGCCCGGCCGTGAAGGGCACCGTCTTGACGTCAATGTTGCGTACGTTCGTGGTAAAGGCCGCGTCATCAGCGGCCTGGAGCACAAAGGCTGAGGCCGCGGTGCCGGCCGTAAAGGTCTTGAGATTCACCGTGGCCCGAAAGTAGTTCATCCCCGCACTGCCGAAGTCCCCGTTGCCGCCCTGGGCCGCCCCCGAGGACGTTGTGAGATCGGCAAACTCGAACTGGCCGCCAACCAGGGCAGCGCCGGTGTTGGCACCCCCCACGGGCTGGCGCTCAAACTCCGGCGAATAGTTGCGGACCACCTGGCCCATCGTCTGTGCCATACCCCACCTCCGTTAGGCGTTCGTGAGCCCGGTAATGCGCGCATGCTGCCGCAAGCTGAGAAACTGGATGTTCATAGTTAACCAAACATGTGAGACGATTACCCGCTGGTTCGTCGGCTGAATGAACGGGTCGATGCGAAAATGATCGAAGGGATGAAACACCGGCCGCACGTACTTCTCGGTGTACATCTGGGCCTCACCCGTGGGCACGAACTGGTCATGCAGCACGACGGCGCGGTTGAACATCAAGTTACGGAAGCCGCCCCGGGTGGTTTCCTCGTCCTCAATAAACCGCTGGTTATTGGTCAAGAGGCCCCAGTACGTGTTGTACCCGTTCTGCGTCGTCGCAATCAGCGTCGGCTCCTCGTTGCCGTAGGTCGCCCGGCCGTACTCCGTCTGGAGATTGGCCAGGGTAATCCCGCCGACCGGGGCGACGGTCACCCCGTTGCCACCGTTACAGCGCCACACAAACCCCGTCACCGCGTTCGACTGAATCGGCACCCCGGCATACGTCCCGGTATCGGCCAGCGCGATCGGCACCCCATCCAGATCAATCGCGGTATTTTGTGGACTAATGCGCTGCATGGCCCGGTTCAGTTTCTGGAGGAGAGACGCGAACGCCACTTCCTCTTTGGACCGGACCAGGTTGGCCACCGCCTGCATGCCTTGATTAAGCACGGCGTCGAGTACAGGGATGGCGATCAGCTGCTGGTAGGCTTTCCATTGAAGCTCAGCAGGCTGAATAGAGTCAGTCACATCAGTACTAAGTAACTGTGCGCCCCAGTAGGCGCCACCGGTCAATTCCTCCTGGTTTATAAGTGGCCAGACAAGACTGCCACCCGTAAACTTCCGGCCCAGCCGGGTCATGCGCCAGAACAGGGGACTCGGCTTGAACACCGCGTCTACCAGGGTTTTTTGAAAATGCTTCTGTGTCAGCGCCCCGGCCGTGTTGATCAGGGTGATCGGCGGTTGGCTGAGCGCGGAGCCGATTTCTGCCATCGCTGTACTCCTGTCCCCGGATCAGGTCCGGGGCAAGCCCTACGCCTGGCCCATCAGAATCGCCAGCATCTCCGGGTCCATGACCGCGGCCTGCTCCGCTTCGTCCAGGGAGGCATAGGTGGGTTCGGGGGTCGCCATGCTCTGCGGCGGCCCGAACGGTTGAAAGGGCACCTGCCCACGGGCGAGCTCCTGCTTGGCCTTGGCGTAGGCGGCCTTCTCGGCTTCCTCCCGAATCGCAGCCTCGCGTTTCTCGCGGGTGAGCAGGGTATAGGCGCTATTGAGATCCGGGGGTCCCTGGCGCTGGGCGAGCGCGTGCTGCACCAGCTCCTGGGGGTCCACCCCGTAGGGATCGTTCCGTTTAATTTGATCGAGGGCCATCATCACCGGCCACTGCCCGAGCTGGGAGCCAATGCCCTGGAGCATTTTCTCGACACGCTCAAGGTTCGCTTCGGTACGGGCCTGACGCTCCAGGGACATTTTGGACGCCTGAAAAATGGGGCCGAGAATGGGATCGCGCTCGTAATCCACCAACGGAGTGCCATTCGTCGGAAACGGCGAACTACTCTCGTAGGTGTTGGCGGCCTGGTCATTGGCGGCCGACAAGCGTTCGGCAAGCTGGGCTTGCAACTGGTCGATCCGGGCCTGGTTCTCGCGGTCCCGCTGGCTCCAGCCCTGGGTCAAACGGGTCATGTCTTCTTTCGGGACGACAACATTACGCAACTCGCCCAGGGCGATCGACGCGCCGTTCATCTCGACCACCATCTCGTCGGGATAGGCGTCACGATTCCGGAGCACGTTGTTCCAACTCACATCGGCCATCTGGTACACTCCACCTGCGGTGCGAGCGGGGCAATCCTTGGCCGGGACTCCCGCTCACCGCGGCAATGGGGTTTGTCCGTCTACAACTCGGGCGGCCCTGGGGCGGGCCCTGGAGGGGGCCCGCCCATCATGGCGCCACCCATCGGCAGCCCGGCTGGCGGGCCAGGCGCCTGCGCACGCGGCAGCATCTCGAGCTTCTGCGCTGCCTGCTTGAGGTTCATCAGGGCACTCGCCAGCTCTTTCGCCACTTCGGGCGAGCGCTGGTGGATCTGACTCATGGCGTAGCCCACGGTATCCTGGGCGCGCCGGATCGCCACCTCGACGTTATCGGGCGAGGGGGTCGCCTGCAGGCTGCGCAGCGCGTTGGCGGGATCGCCACCCGGGACGCCGCCTGCCAGACTCTGGAGGGCCTGCTGCATGAGCGGGCCGCCCATCGGGCCAGGGCCACCCGGCGGGGCGCCTGGCGGTCCACCCGGCATGCCGCCTGGACCCGGCGGCCCTGGGGGCCCTCCGGGCATCGGCATCGGCGGCCGGGGCATGGTGGCCATAGAAGCCTCCTACACACCATCCCCATCGTCACCGATGGAGGTGTCTTTCCAGTCGTTGACATCATCACCCGAACCCATGCTCTTGATCGTGGCGTAGCTCGACTGCCCCAGGTAGCCCAGGGGGTCGGGCGTGCCACCACCGCTCATAGGCGTGGTGACTTCGGCGTGGTGCACCCCTTCGCTGTACAGGGGACTCGCCATCGTGACCTTCTCACTGCTGCTGCGTTCAGCCATACTGACTCCTTCGTTAGCGTCGGTAGCGCCGTTTGCCGGTATCACGCGGGGTGCGTACCCGGCGTTCCTGCCGTGGAAGTGGTCGCATGGACATCACCTCCTTTCCTGGTGAATCGCCTTACGGTTCAAACCGTTTATCCTCGGTCGCGCCCGCGAGCGACCGACGGAAGAACGCCAGCACGGCCTCCTTCCCCCCGCTCTTCTCGAGGGCCTGGACGTCCGCGCTCGCTACCCGGAAATCGCTTTTCTTCCCCTCGTGGACGCCCTGGACTCTGAAGGCCTCGCCCTCGTGACTGATCTGGCTGATCCCCGTCTCCTGGCTCATCACGTAGACTCCCTGTGGGGTGGGGCGTGAGCGCGTCCTGATCCGTGTACTCCTGCGGACAGATAAGCGGCATCAGGCCACCAAGCATGTGCTTAATGGGATCGAGCTGGCCCCCGTGCGCGGGGCCACTCTCCCGGTCGCCAATACAAATGCGCAGTGTCACCGAGCTGCCGGAGGGCAGGCCGGTCTGCAGCAGCGCCTGGATCAAGGTCGGTAAATCAGACATCGCTAGTCTCCTGGCAGCGGCGGCAGGGGAAAGGCCTCGGGGCTGCGGGACGGCAATTCCAGGCGCCCCTGGCGCTTGAGCTGAGCCAGCGCCGCCTCGAGGAGGTCATCGTCACTGCCGCGCACCCGGACTGGGGCCCGCGGCGGCAGCCGCAACGACGGCTGCCCCGCTTCCTGTCCCTCGAGGTCCCGGATCTGTTTGAGCAGGCCCTGGAAGCGTTCCGTCTCGATGGCGGCGAGGATCTCGTCCTTCGTCATGCCCCGGCCGGTGGGTCCCCCGATCGTCGGGGGATCGCGGTATTTCCAGGCGCTCTCGCCTTCGGGCGGCCGGGTCTGCCAGGGCTTGCTCCGCTGCCACTCCTCGAGCTGTTCGAGCGGGCTATTGGCCCGGCTATAGGGCTCTTGCTCCTTCCAGCTCGGCGCTGGCCGCCCCGACTTCTGCCGGGCGTATTGCTGCGAGGTCATGAGCGCCATCAGCGGCCCGAGAAACGTGGTGACGTAATCGAGTGCCTCCTGCCCACTCCCCCGCGCCACCTGGTCCGCCGTCGGCAGCCCAATCTGGCCTTGCTCCCGCAGCAGGTCCTCACGCGTGGGGATGTCCTGCACCGGGGCCTGGAGCACTTTCCCCAGCCAGTAGGCCAGGTCCCTGGACGGAAACACCTGGTCGTAGAGCTGCCCCTCGGTGGTCTGGAGTTGATCGGCCATTAGCGCCGTCCTCCCGGGGCTTTGCCCTTCGCCGCCGCGGCCAGCGCCATCTCCTGCTGCTGGCGCTCGGCAATCTCTTTGTAGCCGGGGATTTCCAGCATGCGGAGCAGGTCCTCGTTCGGGACCCGGTTCATCTTGGCCAGCGCCAGGTAGAGGCGTTTGAGCATCGTTTTGGACTGCACCTGGAACGAATTGGGGTCCACATGCACGGCATAGCGCTGCCAGTCGAGGAGCGGCTGCCAGGTGATCGGCTTCCACACTTCATCCTCGACAAACGGCAGGAAGCGCTCCACGGTGTAGAACTGCGCCATCCGGGCAAAGAGCATCTGGACGAGGCGCGTCACCGACTTGAGGAGGAGGCGGGAGCGCAGACGCGTCAGACCCATCGACTGGGAAATCTCTGTTTCGGTGAGCTCAGCTGAGACATTCCCCTGCCCCTGCTGCCCCTGGCGGGAGGGCTGGAAGCCCAGCACCTCGCGCATCTTGGCCCGCAGGCGCTCGCCGTGCGTCACCATCTCCGGCGGCATGGGCTGCGGGTAGAGGGCCCGCACGTCGGTCCCCTGGCGCTTGAGCACCACCTGCCCCGGCACATCGGCAAACGTCTTGGGATTTATCCCACTCGTACTATCCGCCAGCCAGATCCCTTTGTTCATACGCAGGGCATTCTCGAGGACGAGCGACTCGTTCTTGTCAGAGCCGCGCTGGAGCTCCTGCACTTCGGAGACGAGGGACTGGCGCGGCCAGAAGCCGTGCACGCTGGGTTGCAGCTTCACCTGGATCAGCGGAAAGGACTCGCCCCAGTAGGGATTGATGTCGTCGTAGAGCACGGTCGATTGGGTGCACTGAATGAGGCGGCCCTGGGGGTACTGGTAGCGGGAGACCTGGCGCATCTTCTTCTTGCCGTCAAAGTCCTCGTACTCTTCGACCTTGTTCTCGAGCCGGTTATCGCGGGTGTAGCAGGTATAGACACGCACGCCGGTTTCCGCCCCGCCGGAAGGCACCGGCCCGCCGTAGGGATAGAGCGGCGACGTCAGCCCCTCGCCCCGTGACACGCCAAATGGATCCCCGCTCTGCGTGCCCTGCTGCGTCGAACCATGGGTCGCCGCATCGGGCTGCACGTACTTGCCCTTGTCCGGCCACTTCTGCCGCACCTCCACCACATCCATCACGTCTTCCCAGATCACATAGCGCCAGTCCTCATCGGACGTGGCGCGCGGGTCTGGGTAGACGGACTGGGGATGGCGAGCGCGCACCACGATTTCCCCCTGCCCCTGCATACGCCAGGGTTCCCACACCACCTCGAGAAACCCGCACGGCCAGATGGCCGCATCGGCATAGGCATCGAGGAGGGTCATGTCGAGGAAGGACGCGCGCCAGTAGGCCTGCATGGCCTTTTCCACCTGCTGGTCGCGCTTGCCGGTCTTGGGATCGCCGGAGACGTAGATCTGCGGGGAGGAGTCGGTGAGATCCGAGAGTTCGTTGAGGATCAGCAGCTTCGTCTCATTGACGTTAATCGGGGCTTTGTAGCTCGGCAGCGACTCCGGCCAGTAGGTGCCCCAGTAGGTCTGGAGCCACTCGGACCAATCCGTATCTTTGAGGATGCGGCCACGGGCCGCTTTCGCATCGGTGAGCAGGCCGGAGACCCAGTTGCAGATCACCTGATCGCCGGGGGCTTGGACCACGCGCGTACGCGGGTTGGCCATCAGCGTCGCGCCATTGGTCCCGTTCGTCTCGGCCATTAGCGCCGGCTCGTCTTGCGGTTCTTCGCCGCCGTGCGCCGTCCCTTGGCGAGCATGCCCCGGGCCATATTCGCCTGGCGCTTCGCCTTGGGCCCGTACTCTCCGGCGGCCGCCGCAGAGACTTTCGATGCAGGGATGGGTTCGCCTTCAGGCGTGTTCGTACTACGATGGAGCCCGCCCTTCGAGAAGGATACGGGTTTGGAGCCACGCTTGCGCATGGTGACTTTCTCAGCCATGGCCACTCTCCACGACGGCAGAGGGATGGCCAGGCAGCCCACGCCGGTGCACGCAACGTTGCGCGTCCTGCAGGCCCTGGTATGTGCAGAAGGGGTGTGGGCTGCCTGGCATCTGGAACCCTTTGGACCACGTAACGCCTGACCTCGCGGCAGTGCGTCACGGCTGTTCCAGGGCCACGACATACCCAAGGGACTATCTGGAAGGAAAATTTGCAGGATTATGCGGGGAACACTTTTGTCTCGTCAATCACAAAACTGCATTGCCGCGCAAAAAAAAGAGGTATCGCGCACGCGCACGCGATACCTCAGATCTCGTACAGCTCGGGGGTCTCTGTAACCTCGGGACTCAATCTTCGCGGGTGGCTCTGCTGCCACAGTGCTCATGTTGTTCGGGCGTCTCTTTCGCTCCAGCGCTCCTTGCAAACGGGGGCCTTCACTGTCACGGCACTCCTGTAACACGGGGAGCTCAGCCTATTCAGTCCCTAGCCTGGGAGCGCCAGCGTCGGGTCAATACCCCGGGCCAGCGGCACGCCAGACGGCTGCCGGCCTAAGCCCTGGAGGTAGTCACGAGCGCACTGCGCGCTACAGGTGGCATGGCGCGTGCCCTCGATACCGCCCGCCTTGAGTGCCTGGCGCTCATATTGCGGCTTGACCATGAGCCAGTCATGCGGGCCGCTGTGGCACACGACGCAGATCCAGTGTTGCTGGCTGTGCGGGGAGCACTGCTGGCAGGTGCAGTCGGAGCTGTCGCGCCGGGACTGCCGCACCTGCCCGGCAAGCAGCAGAGCGCCGTCCGGTTGCTTCTCGATTAAGTGGTACTGCACACCCAGGCGGAGGGCTTCTGTGAGCAGGGCTTTGACGCGGGCAATGGCCTGCTGGCCTTGCACGGGCTCGCCTACTACGGGCGTCTCGGTCTCTTCGGCCTCTTCCTCTTCGGGGATCTCTAGCTGTCCAGGCTCTGTCTCATCGGTGGGCTGTTGCTCCTCGGTGTCCCCGTACATCGCGGCCAGGCGGTAGCCCGGCCTACGTGACGGGCTTGTACCGGGGACCGTCGCCAAAGCCACGCCCGGTGGTGCTGCGTCGTCCATCATCACGCCTATCTCCTGCGCCATACGTCCCTCCTACTTTCGCCTTGTCCACGCTGCGGTAACTGCCACACCTGGGACACTCGAAGGTCCAGGCGGTGGGGAACTCCTGCCGCACCTGCATGACCACCCGGCCGCGCTGGTGCTCCTGGCAGGAGGGACAGATGATGGTGGCCATACACGCTCCTTGTCGTCGGGAGGCTCATAGGGTTCAGTGCACCTGTACATACTCCACATCGATCGCGTCTACCTTGTCACCGGCTTTCGCCTCGGGCAGGGAGGTGGTGCGCCGGGGCTCTTGCCTTTCGGGGGACTCATCACCTACGTCCCGCAGCGGATTCACCGGCGACTGCCAGGCCTGCCGCCAGGACCGTTCATACGCCGCATAGTAGGCATGCACGGCCTGGTGCATCTGGTCATTATTCATGTGGGGCATATGCCCATTCCAACACGTCATACGCGCTCCTTGAACACGGGGGTCTCGGCAGGAACGGCGCTTGCGATTCTCGGAGAGCTCACCCTAGGCGGCGCCTGGCATCCCTCGGGCATCTCAGCGGTGAGGGGCGCTCCTTGTATCCGGGGGTCTCTGGAGGAACAGCGCTCATTCTACTCGGGGGGCTGTCACCGCATCGCGCCTCGTCTGAGTCTCCTGCACCCTGCTCCCCCTGTCAAGCCCGCAAGAAATCAACCGCTTGCGTGCGCAGCCGCTCCAGCTCGACGATTTCTTTGTGCCTCTGGAACAGGTCATCGACGTCCGGCCAGTTCGCCAGCCCCAGTTGATTGAGGGAAATGTCCCCGTACACCGGATCCTTCTGCGTACCTGGCAGGTGCAAGGCGACGTAATTCTCACTCCGGCTCATCATGGCTAACATGAGAGCGAAGAGAAGATCGTCATGCCCGGCCAGGGCCTCGAGGCGGCCCGAGTCGTTCTCGCCAAAGTTACGGATCTGGGTGAGGAGCTGGTGCGAGTGCAGCACGCAGCTCTTCTCCATCATGTGCTCGCGCAACCGGGCCACCATCCTGGGCCTCGTGCGCGCATTCGTCTCGTAGCCGTATAGATTCCCCTGGGTCTGCCGGATACGGTCGGGCTGCCGCCAGATGTGCAGGTGGTGATAGTTATAGGACTCGCGCAAGTACACCAGCAACTCGCGACCACCCCCACCGCCGCTGCTCTGCACTTCGGGGCACAGCAGCGCCTCCTTGTAGAAGCGCCCCAGCATGGCGAGGTGCCGGGCAAAGATGTGCGGGGCGCTGGACGCGTCGTACTCGGCCACCTGTTCCAGGGTGGCCATGTCGAGGACCTCGGCTGCAGAGCGCGAATGACTCCCGGCCGTGGCGCTGGCCTCCATGCCCATGGAACTATCGGCGCCGATCACATACTCCCGGCCGTCCCGCGGCCGCCGGAACACCGTCAGATAGCCCTGGCGATCCTCCACGAAGCGCACCCGCCCGCCCTTCTCCTCCAGCCGCCCCACCACGCCCTCTTCCATGTGCTGGTCCAGCCACAGGAGCTGCGCCCTGGAGAAGAACGGTAGTCCTGATTGTACGAAAGCCTCTTCCGAGGTGGCCGGGTACTCCTGCGCGAACAGTTCGGGGTCATCTTCGCAGTCAGCGGCCATGATCCGCCGGCGCCAGCGGAGTTGTCCCCAGCTGGCGCCCATCTCGGTAAAGAGGGCTTCCTCGTCCTGGTCCAGATGCTCGAGGGGCAGGTCATAGGGCGGATCGGCATACTGGGGGAATTGGAGCCAGCCGAAGAAAAATGGGGTAAACGGGCTTTTCCCGGCCTGGGCGCGCAGCCAGTGCTGGTGGAAGAGCTCGCCCTGCCCGACCATGCCGCGGGCGGTGGATTCGATCAGGGCAATCGAGAACTGATTGTACTCACGGGGCAGGCACTGGAGGGTCGCCAGCATGGCTTCCGGGTCTTTCCAGGCCGAGACTTCACTGAGGTGACAGACGGTGAGATCAGAACCACGCGCGGCGTTCGGGGAGCCGGCCGTGGCCAGGTCCAGCCGGGATGTCCCGAAGTTGATACGGTGGCCCTTTACATCCCCAATCGCCTTGAGGGGCGACTGGTTGACGAACAGCTCGCTCATTTCCCAGATGTTCTGGGTAGCAATCGCCTCGTGCGCCACCACTTTGGCGCGCACATGCCGGTTCAGCACGCAACAGGCCGTGAGTAACGCCTCACAAAACGTGCTCATGCCGGTGCGCCGTGGCTTCAGGATGATCACCCGGATGGGTTCGTGGGCCTCGAGGGCGGGGGCGATGACCTGGAACAGGCCTTCCTGCGCGGCATTGAATTGCAGGGGCACGATGCGCAGATCGGGGGTGCGAATGGGCAGGCGTTCCATCAACCGGCGATACGTGCTGGCAGCAGGCATGCAGGGGCCCTGGGCTCAGGAGTCCAGGGCCTGGCTGCCGCACACTATAGTGGCAAAAGGTGCGAGGTGCAAGCGCTGTCATGCAACGGAGGGATCCGTGGAGTCGGCGCGTGTATGAACCGGGTGGCTCTGTAGGTTCAGCGCTCCTGGCTTTCGGGTAGCTCCTCTAAATCAGCGCTCTTCTATGACGGGGGACTCATCATACGCGGCGCTCGACATACTCGGGGAACTCTATGAGAACGGCACTCTCCGATCTCGGGGATCTCATACGTGACGGCACTCCATTGGCCCGTGGGGATCAGTGCTGACGGCGCTACGTTCCCTCGGGGGCCTCATCAAGGACGGCGCTTGTGTCTTCCGTGGGGATCTGGGATTGCCGCGCGCGTCATCTTCGGGAGTCTCAATCGGCCCAGCGCTCCTCAAATACGTGGAGATCCTCGCCTGCGGCGCCTCCATGAGGCCTGCACTGGAGCCCCATCCAGTGACGGGGAGCTGCGTGTGCACGGGCGCTCCCGATTTTCGTAGGGATCCTTGGTGACGGCGCCTCCATGTTGACGGAAAACTCATTGCTCACGGGCGCTAGGGACGATCGGGGAGCTCCTTTGTCTCGTCACCCAACACTTCCCCCATAAAACTGCGAAACTGCTCCAGCGCGTCGGCGCTCCCGCTCCCCTTCTCCGCCTTCGCAAACGCCCGGATCTTTAACACGTTCGCCGTGCACGTACTAAACATATTCCAGGTGGACAGCGGCGATTGGTCCGTCTGAAACACCAGCCAGTACTGCGCGATAATCTGGCTCATCTTCTGCCACGTCGCCTCGCTGGCAATATCCCCCTGCTCCTCCAGTAAGTCCAGCACCGCCTGCGCAAACGCCGTCTTGTCCGACTGCGGCACCTGCGGCCGGATGCCCCACTGCTGCCTGGCCATTAGCGACCCTCCTGCCTGGAGGCCTGCCGCACCTCCTCGAGCTTCTGATGACACGCCATATCCATGGACCAGAGAATATGCGCCACGGCATGCATAAAGGCCCAGCGCTGCCACTCCGGCAGGTCCTGCCAGCGCGGCGGCACAGGCTGGCGCTGCTGGCGGATCGACTTCCGAAACGTCTCCCAGGCCAGCGGCGCAAACGTCGGCGCATAGTCGTCGAGAATCTCCCGCGCGTGCGCGTCCATCTCTGGAGTCCGCTTAGCCGCCATACGCCTGCCCCCTTACCCGCTGCTCCTGCACAATCGCCTCCTCAATCGCCGCCACCCGCGCATCCTCCAGGATCCACGTCCCCAACGGCTCATTGCTTCCGGGAGGCTCCATGGACGCTGCCGCTGGCTCTTGCCCTACGGGAAGCTCAGGTCGCTCGGCCACGAGACGCACGATGGCCGCCGTCAACGCACGCTGCTCGGCAATAAGCACCGTCTGCGATGCCAGGATCGCCTGGAGCGTGCGCAGCACCTCCTGCTGCCACATCTCATGCAATGCGGGAGGCTCTACATTCTCGGGCTCTACCAATACGGGCATCTCACTTACCTCGGCCACGCCTCTTTCCTTTCGGGGAGCTCACCACTTACCGGCTCCATAGATACGGACAGCTCCTTGGGTACAGCCTCATGTATGTCGGGTAGCTCGCCGGAGACAGGCCTGAACACATACGGGTGGCTCCACTTATACCGACCTCCATGGATACGGGGCGCTCGTCACCGTCTGGCCTCCTGGTGATCGGGGAACTCATGGACCACGGGCCTCCTACCATGCGGTAAGCTCATAAGGAACCAGCCTCTATGCAACGGGCAGCTCTGGCAACCACGACCTCCTTTTTGACGGGCAACTCACGGAACCCGGGCCTCATGCATCACGGGACGCTCGACCCTGGATAACACATCTCCAGAGCCTGCCCCCGGATCGAGTCCGGGGCAAGCTCTGAACTTGATGCAGGGGCAGGCACGGACAGGCCTCTCTTCAACCGGACACCTCGTACGATTCAGGCCTCTTAGGCATCGGGGAGATCAGAGAAGTCACGCCTCTCTTCGTTCGGGAAGCTCCGCCTACCAGGGCCTCCACCGTGACCACCCACATCACCCAGGACTACGGATCCCTCGCTTGCCCCAGGACGGCCGCCATGAGAACGGAAAACTCTGATTACGCAGGCCACGGCATGTTCGGTGCGCTTCGTGGGCGCAGGCCTCACAAGGGACGGAGAACTCACCAAGAGCAGGCCACCACGATGACGGGTACCTCACAAAGGACTGGCCTCATTCAATACGGTGAGCTCCCGAAATGCAGGCCCCCACGTTCACCAGAAGCCCCCGGCACACACGCCTCCGTAGGTACGGCAGTCTCACGTAGATCAGGCCTCGTATAGAACGGTGAGCTCACCAAGAACAGGCCTGTCACAGAACGGGCAGCTCTACCATCGCCGGCCTCTCATTGTACGGGCACCTCATACAGTTCACGCCACCCACCTACCACCGCCAGCCTCTCATAATACGGACAACTCTGCAAGATCAGGCCTCGAGTATCGCGGGGAACTCTGCTAACCCACGCCACGGCCTCTTCTGCGACGAGAACCTCTTTGGGAACAGGCCTCTCCTGAGACGGCAAGCTCGAGGGAAACAGGCCTCACGGTATGCGGAAAACCCCAGGACTTCATGCCACACACCACCCACTATACCATAGGCATACTGAACATACACTAGCATACTGAACCCACAGGGGCCAGGGGGGGGTGGGGGAGAAATGGGGCAGCACCCGGATCCGCAGACCCGGGTGGGGGTGGCTCGAGAGAGGCCGTCGCGCGGACGCGTGGCCCAGGGAGGCTGCCGTCATGGTCGTGGGCCATGCCAGGGCCGTGGCCGTAGCGCAGTGCCCAGGCCGCGAGGAACTGGCGGCGGGCGTAGGACAAGTGCCAGGGTCGTCCCTTCCAGCAGAGCAGGGGGGACAGCACGATGGTCTGATCCTTGCGGCCATGCGCCGTCTCGAGAATGAGCAGCTGCGTCGGCGGGAGGGACCGCAGGACGCGGGCCACCCAGGTGCCCGACCGGCCGATGTCACGCCCCAGCTGCGCCGAGGAGACGCGGCAGATGTTGCCCCAGTCACAGTGGCCCATGAGGGCGAGCAAGAGTCGCCATTGCGTGGCACTCACGGGCAGCCGTTGTAACTCCCGCATCTGGCGCGGGAAGAAGTAGCAGACCTGCTCCCGCCAGTGCCACTTCTTCTCCTCCGGCCACTCCGGGGCACCGTCCGTCAAGTCTATGGCATACACCTCAGTCATCCATCAGCACCTCATCAGGGAAGGGCCCAGGGGTGCCGGCGAGGATAGCGCAGCCCTCGTGGAACCTCAAGCAAGAGTCGGAGTCGGACTAGCGCCCCCAGTCCTATCATTTACACTGTCGCATAGGTTCACCTCTTCCAACCTGGACGACACTGTGGCCCTCTGTAAGCCCTTGATAACCCAGCAGTTGTGGAAGGTGCTCTCTCTAATCTAATCTTAGACGTTGCGAAGCCGTCGTGTCCGGGGCAGTAAATCCCCCTAACCCCTTCTCCCTCAGCCACTTACAGGGATCGCCCAGAGTGTGTTCATTCGCATATTTCCTAACACTCCCCATAGTCCTCCTCATCCTATCCCCCTGCATCATCCGTGCCATTCTCCTATCCCGTGTGAGTAGAGGGAGTTAGCGTGTATCACTCAGGATAAAGCGTCGTTCATCGCTCTGCCTCGTGTGTACAGGTGATGTGCCGTATGTGTTGTGCATCTCCTGGTGTCTCTCTATGACGCGGGGCGTTGCCGTGGGTTCACAGGGAAGGCTAGCGACGGGGCCCAGGCCGGAGTGGGAAGGGGGAAGCGGTAGCGCCGACGAGGAGGTTGTGTGGTGCTCGCAAGCTCGCAGCGTGGGTCAGTGGCGGCTTCAGACTGGGGAGGGGGTGGCCCAAGGGGGTCACACGGCAGCGTGGCTGTTGCGGGAGTCGCCATGCGCGAGCAGTGGTCGCAGGAGGTGTGCTGCGCACGTTCGGACTGGGGAGGAATCACTGCGCTGCGCTCCGTTCCCCTGCGGGGCTACGGTAGCACTCGCTCTCGCGTCCCGCTTCGCTCGCTTCAGAATGAGACGACGCACCATCAGTGATGAAACAGGGCGGAGAGGTGGCGGGAGCATCACCGGCCTGAGTAGGGCCAGTTAGCTCCAGGGCCGCTGCGCTCCTGGACCCCGCTCAGAGGGGGGTCTCGCACCCATCACTCCTCCAGTTAGCGCCTCCTCGGTGCAACCAGCTCCGCCAGTGATACAACCACTCAGGCGATCAATCGGGAATTGCAAGGGCTATGCCAGAGTAACCTGGATTGGTTGATATTAAAAGATTGAATGCGATACAAGCGCATATGATAGTTTCTGTTCCTGTAACTGCTTGTTTTTACTGGCCAACTTCCTCGAAAGTGTCCCATAGGTATAGTTCTATAATTCCCCAGATTGTGTGTGCGATGGGTATACTTTATATACAACTTAAAAATAATCACTAACATGGAGGATACAACAGACAACTTGACCCGCTTGACCCGCCCCGCGCAACCCGCGTGTGGGCGAACTGAACCGCACCACTGGCATCCTACAATCCGGTTAGACAGCTGGCTCTATGGAGAGCGCACCTGTCACCCGTACATAGGACTCTCTACCTCTTGCGATGACCATGGAGCGAGGGGGAAACGGTAGCATACCCTGCTGGAGAGCCGTACCACAGAGATAACACTGATGTAGAAGCAAGTGTCCATAGGCCACGAGAGGGCTGAGTAGCGCCCTTGAGCCACGTATGGATGGACACTCGCGCGTAGGGACTGCGGGAGAGTACGACACCCGTAGGAAGTACACGCATCAGATGGAGCGAGTACCGCGCCTGTACTATGGGCATACGCCCTGCAGCCTGTGACGCATGGCCGCTATGCTTACGTATCGAAAGAACTAGCAGAGACGCCCGTACTCACCCTCCCTGCATGCTGCGAACAGCACCATCCCATCAGACCCATGCAGAGAGGGACATGCTCCCCTACCACTGATGCCAGCATACGACCATATCCCAATTCTGAAGCAACGCAGTTGCGCTACCTTATCCCCTTCCCATAGGAGCAATAGCCCATGAGCAGAGCATCCTTCAAGCCCTTTACCAAGGGGAAGAAGAACTATAACAGGAACGATCATAAGGCCCCGGCTTCGATGAGTAAGCTGACAAGCGGAGCTTGGGAGAAAGGGAAGACCTTAACCGACAAACAGAAAAAACGAGTCCACATCTAGACCACAACCACTCAACCCGATACCAGGGAGAGGAAAGCCTACCATGTTAGTCCGTAACGTCAAGTATGCCAGGAAGACCGATCATAACGTCTACATAGGTCGAGGCAACGAAGTAAGAAAACGCTCGGTACTGAGTAACCCTTTCTGGATACGCAACCAGAACGACGAACAGGAACGGAAAGAAAGCATAGAACAATACCGCGCATGGTTATGGAAGAAACTCCAGAGCCCCGATCCCAAGGAGAGCGCACCCATATGGGAGGCACTGCGCAGCATACGGCCTACGTCTGTCCTGCTGTGCCACTGTTACCCCAAGAACTGTCACGGCTGGGTAGTTAAGGCCGCCTGGGAATGGGCGTACAAGCAAGGATTGATAGAGCCCGTATGGATCAATAAGACGGACGACCGTACCGCGCAGAACAAAGGGAAACAGAGCTACCGCAACGTGCACAAGCCCTTGCATAGTGGCATGGGACCATCCAAAGCGTATGGCCCGCTCGACTTGCCAGCCATACCTTCCGCCCGTAAGGTCGAACTGGATGAGAACGACTTGCGCCGCCTGGACAGCTGCACCGCCAATGCGAAGCTCGATGAAGACATCCTCGATACCATGCCGAGCAACGCCCTGCAACGGACGTTACCCCCAAAGAAAAAGCAAGGCCGAGGCGCACCGCGCAAGCCGCGCGGTATTGTGTACTCCACCCCCGATACACGCTACAACGCCCTCGACGATATGCAAGCCGACATTGCTGACTTGCCCCAAGAGTACCGTTGGACGGAAACCGTATGGACCGCACCCGTACACGCCGCAGCCTAACCGCCATGGGGAGGGGAAACCCTCCCCCCATCCTTCGTAGGTTCAGTATACCGTGCAATAGGTCTAAAAATTTTTCCGGAACTGCGCTCCGCTTGTCCCGGTCTTCGGAGTCGGAGTCGGCGACGCAGCCGTGTCAAGGAGATAACCGTGACCCTGAAAGATTCCCCCCATTACTTCCAGTATCTGAACTTCTGTGATTGCGTGGCGTGCCGGGAGCTGGACGCCTATCTGCGTGATGAAGCGTGCCCCATTGGACGCCCGATCGAAGGCGGGAGCGTCTCGGCACCACTCAATGACCTCGATGCCTGCCCTGGACATGGGTCATCCAGGGACATCCCGTTCTAAGCAGCGCGGGGGAGGGAAGCCTTCCTCTGCCACTGCGTGGGCAGAGGGCGCACCACCCTTCCCCCTTCATCCTCAGCATCAAGGAGATGCACCATGCGTATCCTCCGTACGCTATTCATCCTCAGTTTCCTCGCGCTCATCACCATCGGCTGGGTCAGTATCCTGAGCCGCTTCTCACCGTAAAGGAGGTCCCTGTGTCTCGCTATCCCGATGCCCCGCTCGTCGTCGAAGCGTTTGAGGGAGAATGGCGTTTCCTCTCTCATTTCTATGAGTCGCCCGTTGAGTATCGTGGCGTCTATTACCGCACAATTGAGCACGCCTTTCAGGCGGCGAAAACCTTAGACCTGGCGGCACGCGAGAAGATCCGCCAGGTCCATGAGCCCGCTGAGGCAAAACGTCTTGGACGTGGCGTCAGGCTGAGACCCGGGTGGGAGGTGATCAAGCTGGACATCATGCGCCACTTGCTGGAGCAGAAGTTCACCGTGTATCCCACACTCCGTAGAAACCTCCTCGGCACCGGGGAGGCTGAGCTCATTGAAGGCAATCGGTGGAACGATCGGTACTGGGGCGTGTGCGGCGGCCAGGGGGAGAATCACCTGGGGCGACTCATCATGGAGATCCGTGCTGGACTGAGAGAGCGCGCATGAATAAGAACACCCAGGAAATACTGGCCGCCTGGTTCTACGTCCTCGTCGGCGTGTTCGGCTTTACCATGATGGTAGTCAGCCTGCTCTCCACCTGTCACGGGCGGTAGAAAGATACACACCACCGCAGACCTCGACCCAGATCATGGAGCATCCAAGGCAGCCAGACGAGGACGCGCCACGCTGCGCGGGCGGCAGAGATCGACACGCCGGACGGGTGGGGGACGGCGGCCGGGGAGGCGGGGCAGATATGTCCCCGCCGACCGACCGCCCCCACCCCCGCGTGCTGCCGCCCAGACATCTCCCAGATTTTCGCAGCCCAGCCGTGCCAGCCCGCACCGGGCCTGGCCACTGTCAGAACCAGCATGTTTCACCAACCCGTACCCAGGGAGGAAAACCCATGACCGTCTATCTGCTGCATTTCGACGAACGGTATCAGCACGCCGGCCACTACACCGGCATTGCTCGTGACCTGGAGAAGCGCCTGAAAGAGCACCGCACCGGGCGGGGCGCTCGCCTCACACAAGTGATCAAAGAGGCAGGCATCGGCTTTCAACTCGCCCGCACCTGGAAGGGTGAGCGGAAGAAGGAACGTACATTGAAGCAGCGCGGGGCCGCTCGCCATTGCCCCATCTGCAAGAACCAGCAGACCCGCACGGTCTAACCCTGCCCCTGGATCGAGTCCATGGCAGGCTCTGGACATGGGTCATCCAGGGACCGCCCGCCGGGTGTTCACAGCACCCGGCAGACACAATGCCCTACAACCAATGGAGAGTGTAGCACATGAAAACGAAACAGGATGTCACCGTCGAGAGTCTCAATACCCACCTGGCCACCTTCAACGCCATGAACCTCGAGAAGAAGTCCGGCTACGGCGACCGCTTCAACAAGGGCGCGCAGCTCTATCTGGACGGTAAGGTACAGAAGATCGGGCCGCTGCACTACCGCGTCGAGAGTGGCGAGAAGAAGGGCGTCAGCTACGAGGTGAACGGCACCTGCAGCTGCCCCGACCTGGCCGCCCCGAATCGGTATTGCAAGCACCGCATCGCCGCCAAGTTCGCCCGCCTGGTCGAAGCGGATCTGTTCGAACTCGAGAAGCTGCGGATCCAGCACGAACATCGGCTGACGTGTGAGGTGCACGACATGGTGGTAGAGTGCTGGCAGCGTTGCTGCCCCGATCCCACGGTGGTCGAGTGCCCGGTGTGTGGACCGCAGTCCCCAAACGTCCCGCCGCACGTTGAGCGGATCATCGTGGAGGAGGGTGCACCGGTCGAGACGTACATCGCGGAGCCGGATCCCGCCGATGCCACCCTGGAAGAGGCGTGCCAGACCATCCTCGATGCGCAGACCGCGGAGCGCGTGACCGAGACCCCGCTGGAGATGGAGCCCGTCCCCGAGTTACCCCCGATCGTCTACGCCACCACGGAGTACGAGCCGGCCCCGGTGATTGAACAGGAACAGCTCGTGCCATTCCTGCCCGAAGCCGCCACGTCCTTGAACATCAAGGTCAAGAGCGAGGCCTTCGAGATCATGCTGACCATGCGCGGGCATACCGACGACGAGGTACTCAATCGGCTGCCCAACGTCCTCGCCCAGCTGGAGCGCCTGATGCACAGCGAGGTGGATCACGCCGAGTCGTTCATGCAGCGCCTGGCGCACGCGTTCTTTCCCCGTCGCAAGGCGACCGCGAAGTAACTGAACCCACTTTCCCGGGGGTGAGGCTGGACCCTCACCCCTCTAGGAGCCACCATGTCCGCCTTCATCGTCAGTGAGGAGACCATTGCCCTGCTGGTCGAAGCCCTGTTCAAGTATGACCTGGCCTGCCTCGATGGCAGCCGCGTCGGCCAGGACCTGCTCGATCATAACTACCGCAGCGTCAACTACCACTACGGCGAGAGCACGCTGGTCCCCGAGTACACGCACGAAGGGACGCAAGGCATCCTGCTCAACGATCCGTATACCGTGTACAAGGTGGCCCGCTGCTACCACTACCAGAGCTGCGAGCACCCCGGCTACTGGGACAGCTGGCCGTGTCGGGCCATCACGCATCTGTGCCAGGCCATCGAGAAGGAACTCGGCATGACGTACGCCGAGATCGACCGCACCGAGGCGTATGACAAGGCCCCCTGGGACCTGTAACCACCATCCCGGGCCTGGTGCAGACCAGGCCCTTCACCACAGAGGAGCGTACCATGACCGTCGCACAAATTGACGAGCTCACGGCCACGCTGATGCAGCAGAACCCACACCTGGGACTGGACCTCGCCCGGTGTTACGCGACCGAATTACTCGATGCCAATGACCGTGCGCAGTGGGACCGGCTGTACCCCATCGCGCGGGCCGCGCTCGACTATCGCCCCCAACCGACGGAGGAGTAACCAATGGCCCATCAACTGAAGCCTGTACTCACCGCCTTCCGCTGCGTGCGCTCCCGCTGGGTCCGTCCCACCTGGGGCGTGTACATGGCAGAACTCGACCGCGAACTCAGCGGCTATACCTTGCCCCCGGCGATGCTCCAACTCGCCGTGCAGCAAGCCCTCACCCTGTACCGCCAGGCCTATGGCTCTGCCGGTACGCCTGATATGGAGGAGACCACATGAGCTGGACCGAACAGTGCTCTCGCTGGAGTATCGCCTATGCCTACACCATCTGGGCAGGCGGCAAACCACCCCGGTACTATGGCCGGGGTGCGTGGCTGGAGACGTGCGAGGCCTACGCCTACTGGCTGGGCTTACCAGTGTTCCCACCAAAGGAGACACCCAATGCATAAGAGTCTGACCATCGACGTGATCATGGCTGCCGTAGAAGACGGCGACTACGTGGGGTTCTGCGTCGCATGTGGCAGTGAGCACGACGGGTGCGAGCCCGATGCCCGTGCCTATCCGTGTGACCAGTGTGGCCGCAACAAGGTGTACGGCGCAGAAGAGATCCTGATGATCCTCGTACCCTAAACAACCAGGGGCCAGGACGACGCCACGCCCTGGCCCCCATTGTACAGGAGCTAACAGCAATGAGTGTAACACCGATCGCCTATCAGATCATCACCGACCGCATCACCAAACTCCTCGAGGAGGGCACCTGCCCCTGGGTCAAGCCGTGGAACCGGGAGAGTGGGCTGCCCCGCAACCTGTTCAGCCAGCGTCCCTACCGGGGCATCAACGTGTGGATGCTCGGCGCACAGAACTACGGCTCCCCGTTCTGGGCCACGTTCGGCCAGGTCGAGAAAGCTGGCGGCCGCGTCAAGAAGGGGGAGAAGAGTACGCCCATCGTGTTCTGGAAGGTAACGGAATACGAGGGGGATGATGGTCCCAAGAAGGGGTTTATCCTCCGCTATTACAACGTCTTCTGTGCCCCGCAGATCGAGGGCATCGCCATCCCGGTCCTCGAGGAGGATCCCATCTTCTCGCATACCCCGATCGAGGTATGCGAGAAGGTGGTCGGCAACTACCCCAACCGCCCGACCCTGCTGCACGGAGACAGCCGGGCCTACTACCGCCCGTCCACCGACTGCATCGTGATGCCGGACATGACGGCGTTCCCGCAGGTGAGCGGGTATTACGCCACCCTGTTCCATGAGATGACCCACTCGACAGGCCACCCCGACCGGCTGAACCGGGACACGCTCAAGGATGCCGTGCGCTTCGGTGATCGGTCCTACGCCCGCGAGGAACTGGTGGCCGAGATGGGCGCCGCGTATCTGTGTGGGGTGTGCGGGATTGAGAACGACGTGATTGATAACTCGGCGGCGTACCTGAAGGGCTGGCTGAGTGTGTTACGGAACGACATCAAGATGCTGGTCACGGCGGCTGGCCAGGCGCAGAAGGCCGTGGATCATATCCTCGGCACCACGGGCGACGAGTAGCCCACAACCAGGGGGAGAGCTGTCACTCTCCCCCCTTCCACCAAGGAGACCACGTATGTCCACGCGCAGTGTTATTGCGACGGCACACGGCGACACCTGGCAAGGAGTCTACCACCACAGTGATGGCTACCCCACCTGGCTGGGCGCCATGCTCTGGAAGCACTGGGTCCACTGGGGCCGTGACCTGCCGACCTTTGAGCGCGAGATGGTCACGAACCATCCCGGCGGTTGGAGCTCCCTGCGGAGTCGCTGCTACTGTCACGACGACGCGGGCACGGAATACCCCGAGTATCCCCGCATGCAGTACACCCCGGAGGACGAACAGGAGAGTGCCCTGTTCATCGAGTGGGTGTACGTCTTCAGTCGCTGCGTCCTCACCATCTATACCAACGCGCCCACTGGGGAGGAGCAGCGCTGCGAGAATGACAACGGCCACTGGTGGATGGAACCCGTCTACCGCTGGGCGCTTGTCACCCAGGTCCGCCTCGACGGACCCGAACCCGACTGGCAGGCGATCGAGGACGCCGCCGCCACGAACCCACCCACGCCCGTGGCCCAGGCTCTGGCGCATCGCCTCTAACAACAACCCGGGGGAGTGTCCCTCCCCCATAAGGAGACCATCATGACCACCTTCACCTCGACCACCTACGTCCTCAGCACCGACGATGAGCCGTGCGTGACCCGGCACCGCGACGGCAGCGTGGCCTTCCACCTGCCCGACTACGATGGCCGCGGCTTCTGCCTGCGGCTGGAGCCCTGCCACATCCAGGCCGTGCAGAAGCTCCTCGCCGCCCTGAACGCCGAGGCCACCATCCTGTGCCACGATCCCAAGGAGGGAGACTAATGGCTGAGCAGCGCTACTACCTGCGACCCCACCCCGATGGCCACTGCGGCTATCAGGTGATTGACGGCTATGCCACCAATGGCTACGGCGAGCCCTGGGTAGAGCTCCCCGCTCTGCCCTACCCCCTGGCGCTGGCCAACTGTCAGCGCTTGAATGCCACCTGGCAGCGTGACCTCCCACCATGTACCTGCGGAGAAGGAGACCCCGATGGCGACGTACAAGATCGTGCGTAACTACTTCAACGACAACATACGCAAGCGCACCATGGCGCACGGGCTGACGCTGGACGAAGCCCAGGCCTGGTGTCGAGACCCCGAGACCTCGAGCCGGACCTGCACCAAGGCCGTCAATGTGAGACGGACTGAGAAGTATGGCCCCTGGTTTGATGGCTATGAGGAGGAACGCCCATGACGACCCCTGCCTTCGACCAGCTCCTGCGCGGCTGTGCCCGCGACCTCATCAACATCCGGCCCGAGGAGAAAGCCCGCATCGACCGCGGCCTGGTGCTCGCCCTCAATGGGGCAGCCGAGTACCAGGACGATCACTGGCAGGTGCGGAGCGCCACCGATGCCGAGGTGGGGTATGCCCTCCGCCCCGAGGGCTGCGAGTGCCCCGACCGGCAGCGTGCCCCCGACGGACGCTGCAAACATTACTACGCTGTGTACCTGGTTCTGGCTGTGCAGCAGGACTATCCCCATCTCACGAAGGAGACCCCGCATGTGGAAGATTAGCGACACCCGCTGGCTCAACCCGCTGGCCATTGCCAGTGTCTACGACATGCCTGAGCAGAAACAGATCGCCATTGGCTTTGTGACTGGGCATGCTGACTTGATCCTCCATCACGAGGACCGCCAGACCGTGCTCGCCCACCTGGCCCGCAACAGTACACCCGTCGTGCCCAGTGACGCGGAC
>Ga0310888_10000013_pt1 | contig 25222 bp, 24 predicted proteins | sample T20D1metaG_FD_202510 | JGI IMG/M metagenome (GOLD analysis project Ga0310888, IMG submission 202510) | Lab incubated soil microbial communities from West Virginia University Organic Research Farm, Morgantown, WV, United States - T20D1 | ecosystem: Environmental > Terrestrial > Soil >...
GATCGCCGCGCTCCTTCTCCTGTCGTTGCTGGCCTGGGCCTATCTCCTGTCGGGAGCTGGAATAGAGCCGATGTCGGCCATGCACGGTACCGGGCTTGGGTGGACATTGGCCGCGGCGATGTGGATCGCCATGATGGTAGCGATGATGCTGCCGAGCGCCGCGCCGGCAATCATGCTCTACGCCCGCGTTCATCGCCATTCATTTGGCAATGAGGTGGGGCTTCCGATAGCGGCATTCCTGGCAGGGTATCTGGTCTGCTGGCTTGGCTTCGCCTTGCTCGCCGCGACGCTCCAACTGGTGGTCACTTCGCCGATGTCGATGGCACTGGAGAGCCAAGAGGCCTCTGGCGGACTGCTGATAGCGGCCGGTGCCTATCAACTATCTCCCTTCAAAGACGCTTGCCTCGGCCGCTGCCGTTCGCCGGCGGAGTTTATCACCCGCCATTATCGTCCGGGAATCTGGGGCGCCGCACGGCTCGGATTGCTGCATGGCGCTTATTGCGTCGGTTGCTGCTGGCTGTTGATGGCGCTGCTATTTGTCGGGGGTGTGATGAACCTGTTGTGGGTGGCCGGACTGACCCTTCTGATCGCGGCGGAAAAGCTACTACCTGGCGGACCATGGATTGCGCGGTTCGCGGGGCTGGCGATGGTTGCTTGGGGCAGCGCGCTCCTGCTGAGCTAAGCGCCGGCGGCGCCAGATTGGCCGCCCGACCGCGCAATTAACCCTGCCGGTGAGCCTCTAATCGTCCAGCGTAGCTGGAGCGAGGGCCGGCGCCTGCGCCGCAAGCTTAGCTCACATACGGGCATTTGAGGGAACTGAAATGATCTGGGAACTGGCCTGGGCACTTGCAGTCGGCGCAGCCGCCAGCGCGCCATCGAGCATTACCGAAATGCCCCGGTTCATGACTGGCTGCTGGGAGCAGCAAACGGCCAAGGGTTTTGACGAGGAATGCTGGACCGACGGCCGCGCTGGTCTGATGATGGGTACTGGCCGCTATGTTGCAGATGGCGCGATCGAGCATTGGGAGTGGATGCGGATCGTTCGCGGTGCCGATGGCAGGCTAAAGTTCAACGCATCACCCACGGGCGATCCGATGGTCACTTTTGACGCAATCGAGCAGACAGGCGGATCGATCACCTTCGCCAAGGACGATTACGCCTATTTCCAGCACATCCGTTACACGCGGACGGAAAGCGGCATGGATGTCGAATTGCTGTTCAAGGACGGCAAGTTGTTGGCGCGCCGGAGCTACCGATCGATATTGAGGAAAGGACAATGAAGTGACTGAAGGTCTTTCGAGATCGCTACTCATCGCATGCGCGATCGCATCCTTGCCTACCGCTGCCGAGGCACAATCCACACCGCCCAAGGAGGCAATTGTCCCAAAGGGATGGGAGTTTGCGACGAACGACCTCCATTTCTCACCTGCAGTCCGTAGCGGCGATTTCGTTTTCGTTTCTGGCGTCCCAGCGGGCCTGCGCCCAAGTGAAACCGAGGCGGACAAGGAAAAAGCAATCGATCGCGCGTTCCAGGGCATCGCGAAAGTGCTGGCCGAAGCCGGTGCCAGCTGGGACGATGTCGTCCAGATTACCAGCTATCACACCGATTTCACGGCCGGCGGCAAGCCCAACGATCAACAGGCTCTGTTCCGCCAGGTGAAGGATCGCTACGTCAACGCGCCCTACCCGGCCTGGACCGCGGTCGGAGTCACTCGCCTGTGGAACGAAGCGCTGTTCGCGGAAATTAGCGTGATCGCGCGGGCGCCCGCTAAGCCCCGATAAGCTCGCGACCGATCAGCATTCGGCGGATCTCATTGGTGCCGGCGCCGATGTCGAGCAGCTTTGCGTCGCGATAGAAGCGCTCGACCGGCCAGTCCTTGGTGTAGCCGGCGCCGCCCAGCGCCTGGACCGCCTCATTGGCGACCTTCACCGCGCTTTCGCTTGCCAGCAGGATCGCGCCCGCCGCGTCAAACCGCGTGGTCTTCCCCGCGTCGCAGCTTTTGGCGACCTGGTAGACGTAGGCCCGCGCCGAATTCAGCGCGACGTACATGTCGGCGACCTTGGCTTGCATCAGCTGGAAGCTGCCGATCGGCTTGCCGAACTGCTTGCGATCGCGGACGAAGGGAATGACCACGTCGAGGCAGGCCTGCATGATGCCGAGCTGGATGCCGGCAAGCACGGTGCGCTCATAGTCGAGGCCGCTCATCAGCACGCCGACCCCGCCATTCTCAGGACCCATGATATTCTCGGCCGGGACGAAGCAGTCGTCGAACACCAGCTCGGCGGTCGGGCTGCCTCGCATACCCAATTTGTCGACCTTCTGGCCGATCGAGAAGCCTTCCATGTCCTTTTCGATGATGAAGGTGGTGATGCCGCGGCTTCCCTCCTCCGGCGAAGTCTTGGCATAGACCACCAGCGTGTCGGCGTGAGTCCCGTTGGTGATCCAGAATTTGGTGCCGTTGAGGCGATAGCCATTGCCCGACTTCTCGGCCTTCAGCTTCATTCCGACCACGTCGCTGCCGGCGCCGGCCTCGCTCATCGCCAGCGATCCGACATGTTCGCCGCTGATCAGCTTGGGAAGGTATTTCCGCTTCTGCTCCTCGGTCGCCCAGCGGCGGATCTGGTTGACGCAGAGGTTGCTGTGCGCGCCGTAGCTGAGGCCGACCGAGGCCGAAGCCCGCGCCACTTCCTCCTGCGCGACGACATGCTCGAGATAGCCTAGGCCGAGCCCGCCCCATTCTTCCTCCACGGTGATGCCATGCAATCCGAGCTCTCCCATTTGCGGCCACAGATGCTTGGGGAATTCGTCCTTTTCGTCGATCTCGGCGGCGATCGGCGCGATCTGTTCGCGGGCGAAACGTTCGGTCGTCTCGCGGATCGTGTCCGCCATTTCACCAAGGCCGAAATCGAGGCCGGGCATGTCGCTCATCTAAGTCTCTCCTGTCGCGGGGGCGCTAGCAGAGACGATGGAGATTTGTCAGCCCCGCTCGGCGGGTTTCGTGACCGGAGGCGGCGCTGGCGGGACATCCGGCGGCGGCGGCGCGGTCAGCGGCTTGGTCGAGCCGCGATGGCAGGTGTAGCAGGTAACCTTGACGTCCTTGAAGTCCTTGACCCCGAAATCCTGCTCATTGATGCGGTGGACCATCGCCAGCATCTTGCGCGCGACCAGCTTGGCCGGCTTGGCGTCGGAGGCGAAGTCGAAGGTCGACAGCGGCTGACCCTCGGCGCCGACATGGCAATGGGTGCAGCGAACGCCAAGCGACTGGGCGAAGAACTTCATGTTGCCGACCAACTGCTCCCGGCTGATGTCCTTCGGTAGCACCTGCAAATTCTTGTAGGGCGGTGACATCGGCCCAGCGGCAGGCGGTGCGGGCGCCTGGGCGGTGGCGACGGCGGCGAGGAAGGCCGCGCACCCCGCGGCCAGAGCCAGTTTTTCCCTGTTCATGGGCTGAGAGCCTAACAGGCTTTGGTTTGCGGGCAACGCCCGATTGAACACACCTCGCCAAGCCCTTATGTGCGCTGCACAAACACTCCACCGGAGACCAGCTCAAATGTCCGATTCCGTAGTCATCCTGTCCGCCGCCCGCACGCCGATGGGCTCGATGCAGGGCGCCCTCGCCGATGTCGGCGCGACCGACCTCGGCGCGACCGCGGTCAGGGCCGCGGTAGAACGCGCCGGCGTCAATGGCGACGAAATCGACCGCATCTACATGGGCTGCGTGCTTCCCGCCGGCCTCGGCCAGGCCCCGGCGCGGCAGGCTGCGATCAAGGCAGGCCTGCCCAAGTCGGTCCAGGCGACGACCGTCAACAAGGTGTGCGGATCGGGAATGCAGACGGTGATCATGGCCGAGGAGGCGCTGAAGGCCGGCAATGCCGACCTGATCGTTGCCGGCGGCATGGAATCGATGACTAACGCCCCATACCTGCTCAAGAAGCACCGCTCGGGCGCGCGGATCGGCCATGACACGGCTTATGACCATATGTTCCTCGACGGGCTCGAGGATGCCTATGAGCCGGGCCGGGCGATGGGGACCTTCGCCCAGGAAACGGCCAACCAGTACCAGCTGACCCGCGAGGACCAGGATAATTATTCGATCGAAAGCCTGGCGCGGGCCAAGGCCGCCATCGACAGCGGTGCGTTCAAGGATGAGATCGTGCCGGTCGTGATCCAGGGCCGCGCTGGCGAAACCGTGGTGGACACCGACGAGGCCCCCGGCCGCGGCCGTCCCGACAAGATCCCGACCCTGAAGCCGGCGTTCGCCAAGGACGGGACCATCACCGCTGCGACAAGCTCGTCCATCTCCGATGGAGCCGCCGCCCTGGTGCTGACCCGCCAGTCGGACGCCGAAGCCAAGGGGCTAAAGCCGATCGCCCGCATCGTGGCGAGCGCCGCTCATGCCCGTGAACCGAGCGAGTTCACCATCGCGCCCGCCGGCGCCATGGAAAAGGTCCTGAAGAAGGCCGGTTGGACCGTTGACGATGTCGACCTGTTCGAAGTCAACGAGGCCTTTGCCTGCGTCGCCATGTTCGCCATGCGCGACCTCGGCATCCCGCACGAGAAGATCAACGTCCATGGCGGCGCGACCGCGCTCGGCCATCCCATCGGCGCCAGCGGAGCGCGGCTGATCGTCACGCTGATCGGCGCGCTCAAGGCCAAGGGTAAGACAAAGGGCGTCGCCTCGCTGTGCATCGGCGGCGGCGAGGCCACGGCGGTCGCAGTGGAGCTGGTCTAGCCGCCAAGGTGCGCTAGGCCGCCAAAGCTGCTACCAGCGCCTCCTCGCTAAACAGGGAGAGAGGCAATGCGGATCGTAATGACTTCGCTGGCCGTGCTGGCGCTCGTGGCGTGCAACAAGCCTGCCGAGCCGGCCAATGACATGAACTCGGCTGACGCAAACATGGCGATGGAATCGAACATGGCTATGGATGCCAACATGGCGACCCCCGCTGGTTTCCAGATCAACGAGACCAGCTGGGAATTCACCCGCGAGGGCAAGGCCACGACGGAATCCATCGACGCCAACGGCAATTATGTTTCCTGGTCCGGCGACAAGCACATCGACCATGGCACGGTGGCGATGAAGGACGACAAGGCTTGCTTCGACAGCGCGATGGACAAGGAAGGCCCGGATTGCTGGACGACGGCGCCCACGGAAATCGGCCAGTCGATGGACACCACCAGCGACAAGGGCGAAAAGCTGACCGTCAAGCGGGTCGCTTTCATCGCGGTTCCGGAAGCGGTTCAGCCTTAAATCATTCGACAGCAGCCGCGAAACGAGGGTTCAGCCATGCAACAGGCCGCACTGACTCTCGCTTCGCTGCTGCTGGCGATGACCATGTGCGTCCATTCGGTGATGGGTCAGCGCCGCCTCGTCCGTCCGCTGCTGGATGACGCAGCAGGCGTGATGACTCACCCGCTGGCGCGCTTCATCGTCCCCTTCGCATGGCACCTGACCAGCGGTATCGGCCTGGTCGTCGCAGCAATCCTGTTCGCCTGGGCCTGGACGCCGGACGAGGCGCGAACCGTCGGCCTTGCCGCAACCGGCATCGTTTTCACTGCCAGCGGCCTGACCGATGCGGTCGGCAGCAAGGGCAGGCATATCGGGTGGGCGCCGCTGACCCTGATTGGTCTCAGCGCTTTCGTTGCCCTGCTTTTCTAGCGCTTCCCAGCATAAGCGATGCATTCGACCTCAACCAGCGCGCCGAGCGCCAGCCCATCAGCGCCGAACGCGCTCCGAGCCGGATATTTTCCGTCCGGGAAGTAGGTCACATAGACCTGATTGAATGCCGGCCAGTCAGCCATATTGTCGAGCATCACCGTGCATTTGGCGACGTCGCCCCAGCCAAGACCCGCCGACTTCAGCGCTGCGCCGAGATTGTCCATCGCCAGCCGGGCTTGCGCTTCCATGCCTTCGCCAAGCTTGCCGTCGGGGGTAATGCCGAGCGCGCCCGACAAATAGACGGTGTCGCCGGCCCGAACCGCGCTGGAGAAGGGCAGCCGTTGCGTGCCCAGCATCGGTTCGCCAATCCGCTCGATCGCGGGCTTCGTGTCGCTGGCATTCGTCATCGTCGAAATCCCCAACAGTAAGAGCGCAAATAGCCGCATCACGACCCCTCCCCGGAGTCGAACCCTAGCCACGTCGCGCCCATAAGGAAACGGCGGCTCCTTGCGGAGCCGCCGTCCCTTTGTTCACGCTTTCGCGCCCGTCGATTAGCCGCGTTCCGGCTCCGGCGGAGGCGGCGGCGGCGGCGGCGGCGGAGGCGGAGGCGGACAAGCGTCCGTCGCCAGGATCACCGAGCCGTCCGGGCAGGTCTGCGTCGCCGGCGGCGGCGGCGGCGGAGGCGGAGGCGGAGGCGGAGGCGCTGCCTCCGGGACCGACCCGCCGAAGCGCCAGCCGAGCTTCGCGCCGAAGCCGTGGACGTTGCCTGCATCGACCCAGATAGCGGCGATCGGGCCGCTGCGGCCGTGCGAGCCGATACCGGCCTCGAACCTGCCCCAGGTTCCACGGGCTTCGGCATCGATCGTGTCGAATTCGCCGTCACCGCCAATGACGATGTCATTGTTGTCGCGGAACTCGTGCATGAGTTGAGCCGAGACGAACGGACCCCAATTGGCCCCGCCTTCGAACCGGACGCCGAGGCGGCCACGGAGGCTCTTCGCCTTGTCCGGATCGAAATTGACGCCGAGTACGGTAAAGTCGTCAATCTTCGAGTTCACCCAGGCAAGACCGCCTCCGAAGTCGAGGCGGCTGTCGCCAAAGGCAAGCCTGTAACCGGCCTCACCCTCGATACCGAAGTTCTTGATGTCGACGTTGTCGACGCCATCGAACACGCCGTCATCGTCAGCATCGGCATTGAGCGAGTCATACTTGACGAGGACGCCGCCGTAGAAGCCGAGGTCGCTGCCGAAGTTGCCGTAGAGACCGACGTTCCAACCCGTGGCTTCGAAACCGGCCAGGCTGAAGCGGCGCTCATTCTCCGCCTTTTGCCAACCGGCGGTCAGACCAACGACTGCGCTGCCGAAGTTATAGTCGACACCGGCCTGAATACCGCGGCGCTTGGTCTCGACACGCTCATCGACGTCGAAATCGGCGCCGAACAGGGTATGATCATTATGTCCGCCATATTTGTCGCGGCCGAAATATCCCTGAATGAAGCCGCCGATACCGGTGATGCCGCGATTGAGGTCGCTGCGCTTGATGGCGGCGTAGTTGGTGTAGATGTCGGCCGACTGGTACCAGGAGTCGGTACCAAAGTTCGGCAGAGTGATCGGATCGAACGCGGCTGCGTTGGGGCGGGCGATGATGAAGGCATCGTTGCCGCGCTGTTCAATGTCGAAATTGATCAGCCCGTTGGCGAGATTGTTGCCGATCGCGTAGTTGCCGCCGCTGCTGCCGGTCGCATCGACCACCAGGATACCGTCGAAATCAACCACCACGGTGCCGACCGGATTGACGTTGATCCGGGTCAATCCGCTCACCGCACCGTTGATCGTCAGCAAGTCGGCCGTGGTCGACGAAGCGTCGACCGTCAGCGCTGAATTACCGCTGGCGGCGAAGGCGCTGTTGATGATCAGATTATCGCCGACCGCACCATCCGACAGGTTGATCGTGCCGCTGTTGGCGAAGTTGGTCTGACCGGTGATCGTGCTCACGCCTTCGTCAGCCAGGATCGTGCCGCTGTTGGTGAATACGCCGGCCGGAACCGTGAACGTACCCGCCGCCAGGTCAAGCGTGCCGCTGTTGGTGAAGGCCGTGAAGCCCGCCAGCGTCGCGGCGCCTGCCGTGTCGATCGTGCCCGAGTTGGTGAGCAAGACGGCAGGACCGGTCAGCGTGACGCCACTGGCGAAGTTGATCCGGCCGGCATTGGCCTGGGTCGTGCCGGTTCCGAGGTTCTCGAGACCAACCAACGACGTGTTCGCCAACAGGTTGATGACGCCCGTGGACGAGTTGACGAACCTGTCCGCTCCGGCACCGAAGTCCAGCACTCCCTGGACATTCATGATGCCGTTGTTGGTCACCGTGTCGGCGCCCGCGCCCAGGGTGAACCGGCCGTTGATCACGCCAGTGGCGCCGTTGGTGATCGTCTGAGCGCCGGCAGCCGCACCGTTGATCGCGAGGCCCGTCGAGGCCGCACCGATGATGCCGTTGTTGGTGAGCGCTACGGTGCCCGCCCCGTTGAGCAGGACCGCCTGGGTGCCGCCTGTCACGTTGCCGGTTGCGCCGACCGTAATCGTGCGCGCGCCGGCGCTGGTCGTGACAAGGCCCGAACCGGCGGTGCCGGTGGTCACGCCATTCAGCGTGATCGCCTGAGTGCCGGTGGAGGTTACCGTGACTGCATCGGTCGCGGCGGTCACCGCACCCAGCGTAACGCTAGTTGCGCCGGTCCCGCCACTGACGACGACGCCGCTTGCGGCGGTCGTATTGACCGCACCCGTGTAGTTGACGGTGGTCGTGCCGGTGCCGGCGTTGGCGGCAAAGATGCCGGTTCCGGCAGCGAAGATCGCGCCGCTACCCGTTAGGCTGAACGCCGCGGTCGAGGCCGCATTGGTGATGTCCGAATAAATGCCCGTCAGGGCAATACGATCGGTCGCGCTGCCGATGGCTCCGTTATTAACGGTCGTGACTGAACCAAGGCCGAACGACCTGTTGATAATGCCGTAATCGAGCGTGCCCGGCGCGCCGGTCAGGCTGCCGATTGCTGCGTTATTCGTGACCGAAAGATTGGACGTGCTCGCGCCAGCGAGCGCGCCGACCAGGATCCCGCTATTGTCGCCCCGGAGGGTCGTGCCCGCTGCTGTCGTCAGCGTGATGTTGCCGGCAGTGCCCGAGTTGATAACCGCAATGGCGTTGCCGCTGGGATCGCCCGCGCCGACGGCGGACGTGACGTTGCCGCCAACAGTGCCAACGAAATTGCCGGTCCCGGTCATTGCGACGTTCAGGCCGTTACCGCCCGTGCCGAGATTAGTGATCGTCCCGGTACCGCTGTAATTGACGTTGGTCGCGCCGAGCGCGGTCACGTTAAGCGCCGCGGTACCGCCCTGCGTAGCCGCGTTGGTGGCATTGATCTGAACAGCGCCATTGTTGACGACGTTTAGCGCGTTGCCGCCTGCGCCAGTGTTCGTGACTGCGAGACCGAAGCCATCAACCGTGGCGCCGGTGCTAACCGTTGCGGTAACGTTACCCGCGGCAGTGTCGACGTTGTAGTTGCGATCCGATGCCGGGCTGACGCCCGCATAAGTCGTATCCGTCGTCGTCGTCGTAGCGCACGTAATGGTGCCGGTAACCGGACTCGCCGCTGGCGCGACAGTGCACGTTGCTTGCGCGGGCGACGCCGCGATCATCGTCAATCCAACTGTGAGGGCCGCGCCGCTGAGCAGACGCGTTCGAGTGGCCAACAAATTCATCCCTGTTACTCCCCTTTGTGCATCACCGAGCGTGATGCAGGTAAAACTCGGAAACCTGACTTCGGCTCGCCGGTTCCCTAGGCGGCCCCGTTTCTGCCAACACTGTTACAGATTGGCAACTGGGGAAAAACACGACCTTTACATAAGCACTTTAAGTTGCCTTTCGGCATCAGTCAGTCAAAAGCCTCGCCTTCGCCGACGCCCCAAACCTCGCCCTCGGCGATGTAGCCTTCGCGTTTTTTGCCGATCTGGATCTTGCACCAGCTGCCGTCGCACTTTTCGATTCGCCCGACGACGCCGGCCTCGGCGCGGTAGCGGACCGGCGAATTGGCATCGCGCTTCACATGAATATCGCGCGGATTGCCGGGCTTGATAATTGCGGTGCGGCGATCGCTAAGCAGGGTCACCAGCATCCAGCCCTGCTCTCCGTCCGGATCCTCGATCTTGCGCCAGTTGGGGTAGACCTGGATAACCCGCACCGGCAGGTCGCGGCGCTTGTACAGCCATGTCCCCGGATAATTTCGCCCGGGTCCGGTGCGCATCATCGCCTCGCCGCTGGCGATCGAAGCCCAATAGGGCGGCTTCTTCTCCTGAGCGCTCGCCGAGGTCGCAACGGCCAGCAGCAACGCAACTCCCAGCCCCCGCTTCAGCATCAGGCGCCCGTCAGGATGCGATCGACGAGCTGCTTCACGGTCGGCACGAAGCCGTTCGAGTAGAATGGATCGCTCTTAAAGCGGAATGCCGCATGGCCGGCGAACATGAGGTTTTCTTCGACCGGACCGCCATGGGCGATTTCCTGAAGCGTCTTCTGGATGCAGAAGCTGCGCGGATCGGCGAGGCGTCCGGTAGAGTTCTTCTCATTATCCGCCCAACTGGAGAAGCTGCATTGCGACAAACAGCCCATGCAGGCGGCCTGGTCGGCGCGAATCATCTTTTCTTCTTCCGGAGTGACGAAGATCAGCGTGTCGTCGGGCGACTTCATCGCATTAGTGAAGCCAGCCCCATACCATTCCCGGGCATGCTGCAGGTCGCCCTTGGTGACCCAATAATGACGCTTGGTGCCGATGCCGACATCGAGCTCGAACGCGTGATCGCCGATCGCCTCCTTCGTATAGGCAATCTGCCGCTCGCTGCGCGCCTCGAGGTTGCGAAGGAAGGGATTGCGTACCGCCGACGAATAGAAGCCGGTTGGCGAAAAGCGGTGGAGCAGGACGTCGCCTTCCTCCAGGTTCATCAGCCGAGCCTTCCAGGCCGGCGGGATGGGGCTTTCCTGGGTCAATAGCGGCCGGGTGCCGAACTGGAACATGATCTGCCCGAGCTCGGGATTGTCGATCCAGTCGTTCCACTCGTCGAGCCGCCACACGCCGCCGGCCATGACGATCGGCACGCTGTCGGCAATTCCGCCCTCGCGCATCGTCTCGCGCAAAGCCTTGACCCGGGGATAAGGGTCCTGCGGCTTGCGCGGGTCCTCGGCGTTGCTGAGGCCGTTGTGCCCCCCGGCCAGCCACGGGTCTTCATAAACCACCGCCGCCAGCCACTCCGCGGCCTTGGAATAGGCTCGCTTCCACAGCGCACTGAAGGCGCGGCCGGAGGAAATGATGGGCAAATAGCTGACGCCGTAAGAAGCGGCGATCTCGCTAAGCTTGTAGGGCATACCCGCGCCGCAGGTGACTCCGGTTACCAGTCCCTTGGTTCGCTCGAGGACGCCGTGCAGCACTCGCTGCGCGCCGCCCATCTCCCACAAGACATTGATGTTGATCGCGCCCTTGCCGCCGGCGATCTCATAGGCGCGCTTGACCTGAGCCACCGCGCCTTCGACAGCATAATGGATCAGCTCCTCGTGCCGCTCGCGGCGGGTGAGCGCCTTGTAGATTTGCGGGATGATCCGCCCTTCGGGATCATAGCTGTCGGCGTTGACCGCCGAGACGGTTCCGATGCCGCCGGCCGCCGCCCAGGCACCCGAGCTGGCATGGTTGGTCGCGGAGACGCCCTTGCCGCCTTCAATCAGTGGCCACACCTCGCGGCCACCGTAAAGGATGGGCTTCAAGCCTTTGAACAATTGCCTCTCCAATTACCGTTTGCGGAACCCTATAGGCCGCACCGCGCTGCTTGGCGCGAAAAAAATATGGTCAGTCCTTTAGCACATAATCGAGCCCGATATCGACCGCCGGTGCCGACTGGGTGATCCGCCCTACCGAAATATAGTCTACGCCACTCTCTGCAATCGCCCGGATCGTGTCGAGCCTGACCCCGCCCGAAGCCTCCAGCGGAACCCGGCCCGCAACAAGCTTTACCGCCTCGCGCAGCACGTCCGGCTTCATATTGTCCAGCAGCAGGCGGTCCGCTCCCGCGGCAATTGCCGGCTCGATTTGCTCGATCCGGTCGACCTCGACCTGGATCGGCAATTCGCCGCCGTAATCCTTGGCCGCGGCGACTGCCTCCGCCACGCCGCCGGCGACCCCGACATGATTGTCCTTGATCAGCAAACCATCGTCGAGCCGCATGCGATGGTTCTCGGCGCCGCCCATTCGCGCTGCATATTTTTCCAGCAGACGCAGGCCCGGAATTGTCTTGCGTGTGTCGAGCAGGGTCGCCCCGGTCCCATCGATGGCCTCGACATAGTGGCGCGTGAGCGTCGCAATCCCGGACAAATGTTGCAGCGTATTGAGCGCCGACCGTTCCGCGGCCAGCATCGCCCGGGCGTTGCCCTCCAGCCGAAGCAGCACAGCTCCCGCAGCGACTGCATCTCCATCCCTGGCCAGCCGTTCGATCCGCACTTCCCGCTCGCAGGCGCGGAAAAAGGCGATGGCGAGTTCCAGCCCGGCGACCACAATCGGCTCGCGGCAGTTCATTTCAGCCGTGAATCGGGCGTTGGCGTCGATCGTGGCTTTTGAGGTGACATCCCCGCCCGAACCCAGATCCTCGGCCAAAACCCGGCGGACGAACTCGCCAAGGTCGAACTGCGGCAGGTCCATTGCCTCGATCGCCGCCCCGTCCATCGATCTTCCCCTCAGTTGCGCGCTGTCCTTAGGCGCGCGGCGCCATCAGACTCAAGCCTCTGGGGCCTCCGCCAGATGATCGCCGGTTGCGCTCTCCCAACGCTTTTCTTTCTGTACGAAGGTGCCGGCGTCGCGCGGCACGAATTCATCGCCGTCCCAGGTGAACACCGTCAGCACGGCCTCGCCTGGTTTCACCTCGATCAGGTTGAAGCTCTGCTCCTCCTCACGCAACCGGGTCGAGGTCGCGGTGCCCGCCTGGATCACAAGCGCCTCGCCAGCCCCTGTTACCAGTTCATGCAAATGATGGGATGAGGCGCGATGGTTATGGCCGGCGAGCAGCAGGTCGACGCCGGCGTCAGCGATCGCATCGAGTGCCAGTTGCTGCCTACCGATCGCCTTTCCGAGCTCCGGCCCGTCCCCAACCGGCAGCGCGAAAAGCGGGTGATGAGTCACCAGGATTCGCGCAGCGTTTGGCCGTGTCCGCGCAAAGGTTTCGCGGATGAAATCGACCTGTTGCTGGTTGATCCGCCCGTCCTTGAACGTCAGCGAGCGCGCCGTGTTGATCCCCAGCACCGCCGCGCCCGGCAGCTCGTGGAACGGGCAAAGGCTTTCGTCGATGAAGCGGCGATAACGGGTCAGCGGCGACAGGAAGCGTCGCAAGACATCGTACAGCGGCACATCATGGTTGCCCGGCACGCCCAATACTTCATGGCCCTTGGCCTTGAGCCGCTCGAGAAATTCGCAGGCCAATCTAAACTGGTCGGTCCGGGCGCGCTGGGTGAAGTCACCCGAGATTACGATGAGGTCGGGCTTGAGCGCGCCGACTCGCACCTCGACCGCTTCGACCAGCCGGTCGTCATGGGCTCCGAAGTGGAGGTCGGACAGGTGGGCAATTCGCGCCATGCCGCTTCAACCACCGTCATGCCGAACTTGTTTCAGCATCCATCTTGGTGAAGGACTGTCCGGGCGCAAAGATGGACCCTGGACCATCAACCAAACGCACCGTCCCCGAGATGGTGATGGGTTGGTTCATCAGGTTGACGGAGTGAATTTGGACCGCACCGAAGCCAATACCGGCACACGCGACGTCAGCGAACGGTTGCGGTTTGACGTCGCGCCGCTGGAGCATTGGATGGAACGCCACGTCGATGGGTTCGCGGGCCCGTTGACGGTCAGCCAGTTCAAGGGCGGCCAGTCCAATCCGACCTATCGGCTCGACACGCCTTCAGGCCAAGCCTTCGTCCTTCGCCGCAAGCCCCCAGGCAAGTTGCTGCCCGGAGCCCATGCGGTCGAACGCGAAGCGAGGGTGATGAGCGCGCTCGGTGCCCAGGCCTTCCCAGTCCCGCGCGTTCATGGGCTGTGTGAGGACGAGAGCGTTATCGGCACAGCCTTTTTCGTGATGGACCTGGTTAACGGACGGATCGTCTGGGAGGCCGCATTTCCGGACATGTCGCCTAATGAGCGCGCCGCCCATTTCGACGCGATGAACGCCACGATCGCGCAACTGCACCGCTATGATCCAGCAGCGATCGGGCTTAGCGACTATGGCAAGGCCACCGGGTTCGTCGAGCGTCAGGTGGCGCGCTGGTCGAAGCAATATCAAGGCGATGTCGAGGCCGGCCGCGTGGAAGCGATGGACTGGTTGATCGGCTGGCTGAGGGACAATTTGCCGCCCGACAGCGGCGAAGCACGGATCGTTCACGGCGACTATCGCTGCGACAATATGATCTTCGCTCCCGGCGAAGCACGCGTCGCGGCAGTTCTCGACTGGGAGCTCTCGACCCTCGGCGATCCGGCCGCGGACTTCGTTTATCACCTGATGATGTACCGGATGCCGGCGGGCATGTTCACCGGCCTGGGGGGACTCGATTTCGCCGCGCTCGGTATTCCGACGGAGGAAGAATATGTCGCCGCCTATTGCCGCCGCACCGGCCGGTCATCACTGCCTCATATCGACTATCTGGTGGTCTTCGTGATGTTTCGGATCGCCGCGATCCTTCACGGGATCCGCGGCAGGCTGGCACGCGGCAGCGCCTCATCGGCCCATGCTGAAGCGACCGCCGCACTGACTGAACCGCTGGCCGATCTTGCGGTAACGCAAGCGCGTTCCGCGCGCCTTTGAACTCGGCGCTTTTTATCGCAAGTTAACCGCTTGGGCGCGGCATCGAGTCGCATGTCGCGCCGCGGACGGGGGTCGGCGGATGAGCGAGTGCCACGGGAAGGGCCACTGAGCGTGGATCAGCCGCGCCGTCGCTGGACGCTTGGCCCCGACCCGCTCGCGGGCGACGACCAGCCGACGGTCGAAGGCGTCATTCGCGAGCTCCGCAAGGTTCCAGTCACCCGCCTGATCGTCACTGCACTGATCCTGGTCTGGGCGATCCTGTTCGCCCGCTACAGCTGGGAAGCGCCGGTGGACCTGCCGGTCTTCGGCAAGACCATTCCCATTTCGACCGATGCCGAACGCGCATTGTTCGACTTCCGCGAGGTAACCGGCGAAAACCAGCGCAAGGTCGCCCAGGACAGTCGAATTGTCCTGATCCCCTACACCCAGGATACACTCAAGGCGACGCAGCAGCGCTCCCCACTCAGCCGCACGATGCTCTCTCGGGCGCTGGTCAACATCGACCGGATGGGGGCCAAGTCCATCGGCATCGACATATTGATCGACCAGCCCCAGCCAGACGACGGGCTATTGCTGGCGACGCTGAAGAACATGCGCACGCCGGTAAAGCTGGCCTACGCCACTCGGGCGACCGCCGGGCCGGAGGTCGAGCAATGGCAGCAGTTATTCATGACTCGCTGGTTTGCCCAACTTCACGGAACCCAGGTCCAGCCGGCTTCGGTGCGATTTGAGCCCGACACCGACAACGTGTTGCGCCGCTGGCCTTCCTTGCCTCCGGGGCTCGCTACCTTCCTGCCGATGGCAGTAACAGGCGCGCGTCCCGATATCTCCTATCAGGGGAGCATCGAGTTCAGGCTGCCGTCAAACAGCGAGCGCCCGGTCTTTGCCAGCATGCCGATCGACCTTTTCGCGGACGCCGCGACGGCGCCGATACTGGCGGACCAGGTGAAGGGCCGTATCGTCCTTATTGGCGGCGATTTCCCGGACCTCGACCAATTCGAAACGCCTGAGACCCGCGTACTCGCCAATTCCCCGACCATGAGCGGACTGGAAGCGCATGCCACGATGGCGGCGCAATTGCTCGACCGGCGCCTGCCGGGTGCGGCCAGTCCCATCGCACTTTGGGCGCTGGCAATCCTGGTGGTCCTGTGCGGCGCCTTTACCGCGATGCTGGACGTCCGGCCCTGGGTGGTTGCGCTGGTCGTGATCGGCCAGCTCGCTTTCTTCGGCTTCGCACCCTTCTATTATGAGTGGCATGGGATCGACACCTATGGGTTGCCGGCATTCGGTTGGCTCGGCGGCTGGGGACTGGCCTATGCCGCAACCGGCGCCGCGGTGCGCGCGGCCGGCTCGGAGCAACGCCGTTATGCCCAGTCGGCGCTCGGCAAATATCTGCCGCGCGATATTGCCGCCCAGATCCTCCGCGACCCCAAGAAGCTTTCGCTGACCGGCGAGAAAAGATCGATCTACACCTTGTTCACCGACATCGAAGGCTTCACCGGGCTTAGCCATCGCTTGCCGCCGGACCGGGTTGCGTCGCTGCTCAACGCCTACCTCGACGGCATGTGCGACATCGTCCTCGATCAGGGCGGAACGATCGATAAATTCGTCGGCGACGCGGTCGTGGCATTTTGGGGGGCCCCAATCGCGCATGAGGACGACGCCGATCATGCCGCCGCCGCGCTTCTCGCCATGAACCGCTTCACACTGGAGTTTTCCAGGCAGCATAGCGAAGACGGGATCGAGCTCGGCCGCACTCGTGTCGGTCTCCACTATGGCGAGTCCGTGGTCGGCAACTTCGGCGGCGAAGGCCGCATCAGCTACACCGCTCTAGGCGATGCAATGAATGCCGCTGCCCGGCTGGAGGGCGCCAACAAATATTTGAAGACGGTGGCGCTGATCAGCGAGGAAGCCCGGAGCCGCACGACTCTGGACTGTTTCCGGCCGATGGGCCGGATCATATTGTCCGGCCGCGACACTCCAATCGTGGTTTGGGAACCGGCGCCCGATTTCGATCCAAAGCTCCGGGAACAGCTTGTCCGGCTTTGGAACGCCTTCGACGCAGGGGATCGTTCCGCCCTCGACGCAATCGAGCAAATTTGCTTAACGCAGGATAATGATGCGGCCTTAGCGGCCTTTGCCTGCCGCCTGAGGGAGGCAGGGCCGGGAGGCGCGTTCAAGCTCAAGGAGAAATGAAATGGCCCGCCTGTTGCTGATTGCTGCAAGTGCCGCACTTCTCGCTTCGACCTCAGCCGCTTCAGCGGTGCTGGTGGTCCGTTCGTCCGGACCCTCGGCCTCGGCTTACCCGCCGGGCAAGGCGCTGCCTGACGATCATGTGCTGAAGCTGAAGGCGACGGACACGGTGATCCTCCTCGATTCCCGCGGGACCCGCACGCTCAACGGTCCGGGCAATTTCAGCGTTGCAGCCAGCGCGGCCAACGCGTCGGCCCCGGCCGGCACCACCGGAACCAGCGCTCGCCGGGTTCGGCTCGGGGCAGTGCGCGGCACCGGAGGCACGCGCAGCGTATGGCAGGCCGACCTCGGCCGGACCGGCAATGTCTGCATCGCCAACCCAAGCGAACTGACGCTCTATCGCCCCGAGGCCGCGGCTGCCGCTGACGTCACGCTGACGGATTCCGACGGAAAGGCCGCCAAGGTGCATTTCGATGCCAACCAGTGGGAGGCATCCTGGCCAGCGGATATTTCCGTGAAGACAGGCAAGCGGATCAACGTCTCAGGGCTTGCTCAGCCCGCGACGCTGACGCTGCGCCAACTGTCCCCAATTCCGACTGGCCTTGAAGGGATGGCGCAAAGCCTGATCCGCGCCGATTGCCAGGCCCAGCTCGATGTGCTGGTTGATACGTTCAGCGCGCGCTCTGAAGGATAGCAGGCTAAATGACGGCAATGCTCGGCCTCTACGTTGTCATCTTCGCAGCGGCGCTAGGCGCACTGTTGGCGCGGTCCAGGCTCGTGGGGCACGTCTTGCTTGGCGTGGCGGGCGTGGCGGGCCTGATCTATGGCGCCAATCAGCATGGCCTGCTTGGTTCGATCCTGCCGTTCCTGATCCTGATCATCGCCGGGGTCCAGGCATTTAGCGGACTGGTCGCCAACCGCGCCGCAAAGTTCAATGCGGTCGAGCAGCAGATGCTGTCCGGGCCGCTCGCCGGACTGGGCAGGGCGCAGGCGCGCCGGCTGATCGACCAGGGCATCTGGATGGACGGGCGGGCCGGTGACGTGCTGATCCACCAGGGGGAGCCTGCGGCACAGCTCTACTATCTCGCTTCCGGCGCAGCAGACGTCCATACGCATGGAAAGTTGGTCGGGCGCGCGATTGCCGGCCAATTACTCGGTGAAGCGACCGTGCTCGGGGAGTCGGCGGCCATCGCCACCGTTACCTTATCAGAGCAATCCCGCTTCTGGTGCGCCCAGGGCCGGGCGCTAAACGCCTATCTGGCGGCCAATCCGGATGCCCGGCATGTGCTGGAACATGGCTTCAACGTAAGCCTCCGCGAGAAGCTGGACGCCATGAACCGCGCGGCGAACCCGGCATAGGATCGGACCGGCCTCCAACGAGGCCGGCCCCAACCTTCAGTTCGTCGGAAAACCACGCCTCTTGAGCAGCGCCGTCACATCCGGATCGCGCCCGCGGAATTTGCGGTAGGCCTCGGCGCGGTCCGTCTCATTGCCGGTCGACAGCAGGTTGATGCGGAAGGAATCCGCGATCTTGCGGTCGAACGGATTGCCGGCTTCCTCGAACGCCGCCCAGGTGTCGGCATCCATCGTTTCCGACCAGAGGTAGCTATAATAGCCGGCCGAATAGCTGTCCGACGAGAAGAGGTGCCCGAACTGCGGCAGGCGATGCCGCATCACCATTTCCTTCGGCATGCCGATTTCGGCCAGGGCCTTCTTCTCGAACGCGTCCGGATCGATCACGCCATTGGGATCGAGGTGCAGCTTCATGTCGACCAGCGCCGAGGACAGATATTCGACCGTGGCGAAGCCCTGGTTGAACGTGTCCGCCTTCTTGATCTTGTCGACCAGCGCCGCCGGCATTGGTTCGCCGGTCTGGTAATGGCGGGCGAATTTTTCGAGGATCGGCCGCGTCAGCAGCCAATTCTCGTTCACCTGGCTTGGATATTCGACGAAATCGCGCTGCGATCCGCCAAGCGACGGATATTTCACATCGACCAGCAGGTAATGGATCGCATGGCCGAACTCGTGGAACATCGTCTCGGCATCGGACAGGCTGAGCAGGATCGGCTTGCCAGCCTCGGGCTTGGTGAAATTGTTGTTGTTCGAAGCCAGCACGATGGTGTCGCCGGTCAGGCGGGCGCGGGCGCGGTAGGTGTTCATCCAGGCGCCCGACCGCTTGCCCTCCCGGGCGAAGGTGTCGAGGTACCATAGGCCGACGACTTCACCGGTCTTCTTGTTGGTGACCTCGAAGGTGCGCACGTCGGGATTGAAACCCGGAACCTTGCCGGTGTTTTCCTCGAAGTGCAGGTCATAGAGCTGCTCGGCCGCCCAGTGCATGCCCTTCAGCAAATTGCCCTGCTCGAAGTAAGGTTTGATCTCGTCTTCGCTGAGGTCGTACTTCGCCTTGCGGACCTTCTCCTGGTAGTAGCGATAGTCCCAAGGCTCGATGGTCGTGACGCCGTCCTTCGCCGCGAACGGCTTCATGTCGGCGACTTCCTCATGAACCCGCGCCACGGCCGGCTTCCATACCCGCATCATCAGGTCCATCGCCCTGTCCGGGGACTTGGCCATCGTGTCCTGCATCCGCCATTCGGCATGGTTGGCATAGCCGAGCAGCTTGGCGCGGTCGGCGCGCAGCTTCACGATCTTGGCGATAATCGCATTAGTGTCGTTGGCATCGCCATTGTCGCCGCGGTTGACGAATGCGCGCCACACTTTTTCGCGCAGTGCCCGGTTGGTGCCGAAGCTCAACACCGGCTCTACCGCAGAGCGAGTGTTGCGGATTGCGAAGGTTCCGGCCGGCAGGGCCTTGGCCTTGGCCACGCCCGCCGCGGCATCCTTCACGTCCTGCTGGACGCCGGCCATGTCGGCCTCGCTGGCCTGGGTGAACGTCGCTTCGTCGGCCAGCAGCCGCGAATTGAATTCGGAGAAGTCGGTGGCGAGCTGCTGGTTGTAACCCGACAGCTGGGCCTTCTGCGCATCGTTGAGCTTGGCGCCGCGGCGGACGAACCCTTCATAGGTGCGGGTCAAAAGGCGCATCTGCTTGGCGTCGAGGCCAACATGATCGCGGTGCTCATAAACGGTCGCGATCCGCGCGAAGAGCTTCGAATTCAGGTTGATCTTGTCATAGGCGGCCGACAGCTTCGGCGACCATTCCTTGTCGAGCGCCTGATAGGCCGGCGTCGACATATTGTCGGTCATTACGCCGAACAGCGCCTGGACCCGGTCCAGCGTCCGGCCCGACTTCTCCATCGCCTCGATGGTGTTTTCAAAGCTCGGGTAGGCCGTGTTGTTGGCGATCGCGTCCGTCTCGGCCAGAAGTTGGTCGATTCCAACCTGGAAGGCCTCCGGGAACAGCTCCGGCTTTACCTGGTCCCAAGGCGGCACTCCGCCATAGGGCCCGGTCCATTCCTTGAGCAGCACGTTATTGGAAACCACGACAGTGGCCGGCGCAGCGTCGGCCGCCGCAAATGCAGGCACACCGGCGGCCAGCGCGATCGCGGCCGCGCCGGTCAAAAGCAAGTTCTTCAAGACACCCTCCCAAAAAGACTTGCGCGGCCCCTAGCGGCTGCCGCCTGAACCCGCCGCAACTTATTCGACAAGCGGCGGACATGGTCGATGAAATGAGTCAGCCGAGGAAATCGGCGGCCAGGAGCAGCAGCAGCTTCACGTCGATGGCACAGCCCTCCGCCCGCTTGCCGTCGACGAAGGCCGTAATGCCGGCGCGTGGGACGAGGTGAACCTCGATATCCTCATGTTCATTGCCGCCGCCTTCGCCAATGCGTTGCAGACCGTGCGCGCGGACCAGGGTGAAGCCCTCAGCGACCATTCCGGGAGAGCTGAAGAATTGTCCAAGCACCTCGACCCGCTCGGCAGTGAAACCGGTTTCCTCCTCCAGCTCCTTGATCGCGGTACCTTCGACAGTGGCGTCCGGGTCTTCGTCACCGACCAGGCCGGCGGGAAGCTCCAGGCATTTGCGATTGCCCAGGGGCACTCGAACCTGCTCGACCAGGACCACATTGCCATCATGCTCGGCAAGGATGACGACGGCGTGGACACCGCCGCAGCGCTCGACATACTCCCAAGTCCCGTCGCGGACGACGCGGATATACTTCCCCTGCCACTCGACCTCACGGCTCATAGCTGGATCAGCTTGTCCGGGATTTCATTGGTGTCGGTGCTGGTCTTGGGAAAATGCTCCGCCAGCACGTCGCCAATCCGTTCGACCGCGGCAACGATGCCGTCGCCCGGCCGACCCCCCTTCACATCGGTAATCAGTGCGGCCATCGCCTCGCCCCAGGTCTCCGGCGTGGTCACGGCGGTGATCGCCTCGTCGCCCATGATCTCGGCACGATGCTCCCCCATTGAAAGATAAATGAGGATGCCGGTACGGCCGATCGTCCGCCGCTCGCCACCCGTCTTGAACAGCATCACCGCCCGCCTCCGCACCCGCCGTGTCTTGGTTGAGCCCGGAGTGAGCAGCAGCCTGAGCGGCATCCATTTCAAGAGGAACAGCACGACCAGGAATTTGAACAGGGCCAGCCCGAGCAGCAGCGTCAGTAGCTCGCGCTGGCTAGGCTCGGCGGTCCAGCCCATGATCCGCGTCCACCAAAGCTCGAGCTGGTGCGGACAGGCGGCAAAGAAAGCCAGGACCAGGAAAAGTACCAGCACGGCATAATGGAGGCCAACGTCGTGGTAGGAATCCGACTGGTCGGCCGCGATGGCGATGATTTCGCCGTCGCTCTTGGCCTCGGCTTCGGCGATCGCCGCACTGACGCGTTCGTGGTCAGCTTCGCTCAATCTTAACATTACCATCCCCCCGAGGCGCCGCCGCCGCCGAACGAACCGCCGCCGCCGGAGAAGCCGCCTCCGCCGCCTCCCCAGCCGCCGCCTCCGCCCCAACCGCCGCCGCCGCCGCCCCAGCCGCCGCGCGAGCCGCGGCTTAGTTCGTTGAGGCCCCACAGGATGACCCAGGGGCTGATGCCCCCGCGCCGCCGGTATCGGCGTCCGCCAGTGCGGCTGGCGATCGAGCCGATGATTACGAAAAAGAGGACGACAATGAACAGGACAGGGAACGGGTTGACGCCGCGCTCGCTGCGCTTCGTCTCCTGTGCGCCAATCTCTTGAGCACGCTTGGCCGCTTCGGCCGGAGGAAGCTCCATCGTCTGGATTATCTTGTCTGCCCCGGCAGCGATGCCGCCGCCATAGTCGCCAGCCTTGAAATGCGGGACGATGTCCTCGCGGATAATCACGCTCGACACCGCGTCGGTCAGGAAGACGCGCGCGCCATAGCCGGTTTCGATCCTGACCTTTCGCTCATTGGGCGCGACCAGAAGGATGACGCCGTCGTCCTTCTGTTCGTTGCCGATCCCCCACTCCCGGCCGAGCCGATAGCCGTAATCCTCGATCGTCCGCCCTTCGAGGCTCTTCACCGTGGCAACGACAAACTGCCGACCGGTCCGCTGCTCCAGCGCCTCGGACTTCGAACGAAGGTCAACGACTTGGGCCGGGGTCAGCAAGCCCGCCTGGTCGACCACCCGCCCGGTGAGCTTGGGAAAGGTCTGCGCATAGGCCGGGCTGACAGCGACAAGCACTGCCAGCCACAGGCCAGCGAGGAAACGGATCATCTTAACCCGCGGCGTTGAAGTCGACCTTGGGCGCTTCCTGCGCGCCCGTTGCCGCTTCGAACGGCACCTTGGGCTTGGCCCCATAGAAGATCTTGGCGCCGATCGCGTCGGGGAAGGTGCGGATGCGGGTATTATAGGCCTGCACCGACTCATTATAGTCACGGCGCGCGACCAGGATCGAATTCTCGGTGCCTTCGATCTGGCTCTGCAGCGTCAGGAAGTTCTGGTTGGACTTGAGGTCGGGATAGGCTTCCTGCAGCCGCTGCAGCGGAATGATCGCCTGGGTCAGCCGGCTCTGGGCGTCGTTGAAGGCGCGAACCTTGGCCGGATCGTCGAGGTCGTCCGCGCTCAGCTGAACCTTGCCGGCATCGGCGCGCGCCTGAGTCACGGCGATCAGAACGCCACTCTCCTGCTTGGCGTAACCCTTCACCGTTTCGACCAGATTGGGAATGAGGTCGGAGCGGCGCTGATATTCGCTCTGGAGATTGCCCCACTTGGCGTTGACATTCTCTTCTGCCGTCGGGACCGAGTTGAGCCCGCATGCGGCGAGGCTAAGCGCGGCCAGCGGAGCAAGCAGTTTCAGTCGGCGAACTACATTCATCGTTCCACACCCCTTCGTTGCGTAGGCGGAAACGTAGAGGGCCGCGCGCAAATTACAATCTGCTGTTTTACGCAGACAACACACATTGGCCCGGATCGCTTTCATTTCGGCCCGCGCGCGCTAGTGTCGACGGCGCGACGCAGCATTGGGGGATTGCCATGCTTTCCGAATTCAAGGCCTTTATCGCCAAGGGAAATGTGCTCGACCTGGCCGTTGCCGTGATTATCGGATCAGCTTTTGGCACCATCGCCACCAGCCTGACCGGCGACATCATCATGCCGATCGTGGGCGCAATCTTCGGCGGTCTCGACTACGCCAGCCATTTCGTCGTGCTCGGCACGATCCCCGACACCTTTGCCGGCAACCCGGCCAGCTACGCCGAGTTGAAGGCGGCCGGCATCCCTGTGCTCGGCTGGGGTCAGTTCGTCACGGTCGTGATCAACTTCATCATCCTCGCCTTCATCATCTTCCTGCTGGTTCGGAGCGCGAACAGGATGTCCAGGAAGGGCGAGGATGCGCCCGCCGGACCGAGCGAGGTCGACCTGCTGACGGAAATCAGGGACGAACTCCGGAAACGCTAAAGCTTGACCAGCATTTCCGGGATCTTGGTCGATCCCGCACCGACATCCCAGTGAACCTGGCGGCCGCCCGGTGAAGCGGTCGGCCCGTCTTCGCTATTGTTGGTCAGTATTTCGCCGTCTGTGGTGACGGTGAAGCGTCCCTCGGCCCGCGATACCGGCCCGTCATTCCCCTTGTCCGGAAGGCCCAGCATTTTGGCACGGGCGCTGAATGGGCCCGCCCCGCCGGTCAGAGCCGGTGCCGAGACCATGACCGATCCGTCGGTTCGGCGCCGCAGCGTGATGAACGGGATGATCAGGTCAGTGTCGGGCATCAGCGGGAAGGCATAATCCTGCGTCAGACGACCCTCGACATGATAGTCGACGTCGAACACGCCTTTTCCCTTGTAACTGACCGAGCGCCAGCCCTGATATTTCATTAGGTTGGCAGCAAAGCGGCGGTTCGAGGCATCGTCAGAACCCGGCAAGCCGAACAGCTTGGCCATCTGCTCATTTTCCTGCCGCTTCCTGGCAGCATTGTCCGCGGCCTGCTTTTCATATTCCGACCTCGCCTTGGCGATTTCGGCAGCGGTGCATGGCCGGCTGTCCTCGTCTGCCCCTTCGTCGTCGTCCGAGAGCATGGCGGGTATCGTCGTCGTTTCGACGCGGCCATCCTTAAAGCATTTCAGCATCTTGTTGGACCAGGGATCGGGCGGCGTTCCCTTGTCGTCCGGCATCTGCAGGACAACCTCGCCCTTGTAGTCGAGAACGAATGTGCCCGCCTTGTTGAGCGCCAGGTTCGACGTGAACTTGCCCGGCCCCCACAGGCAGCCGCTCAGCAATAGCGGCGCAACTGCGGCCGCCAGCATTTTCCCCCAGATCCGCATCCCCTGCCCCCTTGTCTGCTCGCTACTTGGGACGGCCGCTAAAGCCAGCTTCCTTCCGCAAGGCATCGCCATCCATCACATAGCCGTCGCTGACCACTGTGACGACCCGCCGCAAAGCCCCGAGGTCATTGGCCACGTCGCCATCGACCAGCACCACATCGGCTTCCTTGCCGACGGCGATCGAACCGGTGCGCTTGTCGGCGCCGACCATCCGCGCCGGAACGATCGTAGCCGCTTGGAGCGCCTCGGCGGGCGTGAATCCTGCATCCTTGTAGAGCTCGATTTCGCGGACAATCTCGATGCCCTGGCCGTCGGTGCCGGCGACAATGGTCACGCCTGCCTTGTGCAATTCGCCGACCAGGCCGACGAGCTGCTTCCAGCTCTTGCGGTAATCGTCGCGCGTGTAGCCCTCGACCAGCGGATAGCCGCCGGCCTTGAAGAAGCGATCATATACCGGCGACATGATGCCCATGTAGGAAACATAGGCCGGCGCAGGCACTCCACCGTCCGAGATCAGCGTAGGTTCCCAGACCACCAGTGTCGGATCGATAATCGTCTTGCGCTTGGCCAGTTCAGCGATGAAGGCGCGCGCCTCGGGGCCGTGGAGATCGAAGTCCTTGAAATATTTGGCGGGGCCTTCGATCCGCTGCGCCGTGTTGGCCTTGTCGACAACATCCTGCGGCATGAACTGCATGGCGACGAAGTTGATGTGCGTGATCTCGTCATAGCCGGCGCGAACCGCGTCGAGCGGCCTCATGTGAGCCGGGATATGCCCGTGGACGTGCATCCCCAGCTTGTGCGCTTCCGCTGCTGCTGGAGCGATCCAGGCCGGA
>Ga0310888_10000021_pt1 | contig 23497 bp, 17 predicted proteins | sample T20D1metaG_FD_202510 | JGI IMG/M metagenome (GOLD analysis project Ga0310888, IMG submission 202510) | Lab incubated soil microbial communities from West Virginia University Organic Research Farm, Morgantown, WV, United States - T20D1 | ecosystem: Environmental > Terrestrial > Soil >...
GTAAGTCGCGCAAGATCTGTTCGCTTCGCTCATTGCGGACGAGGACGTCCGCGCTCCCAGTATTGGGCGGCCGCACTCCAAATCGGTGCCCTATTGACACAACTCGACGAATCGATCATTTTTGAAGTCGATGTCCAATGTCATCAGTTCCACCGAAGCGATCGATTCACTTGAGCAGCAAGCGACAGCGTCGCCCGCCAGTCAGCTAGATCAAGCCTTACCAACTCCGCTGCGCTTGGACGCCGATGAACGATATACCGGTCGCGGCGTAACTATCGCCTTTCTCGATTCAGGTTTTTACGCTCACAGCGATCTGCTTGAACCAGTCAATCGCATCCTTGCTTACCACAGCATCTTCACATCCGAAGATGATCCTACACGGTTGCACACTCCTGACGTCGCGAGTTGGCACGGCATGATGACTTCTGTTGTCGCGGCTGGTAACGGTTATTTGTCGAATGGACTTTATCGTGGCATCGCGCCCGAAGCAGATCTGGTACTGGTGAAGATTGGCAAGACCGGACGCATCCCCGAAAAGAACATTGAGGCCGGACTCGAATGGGTACTTAGAAATCGCAGCAGGTACAACCTTCGCGTGGTCAACATTTCAGCCGGCGGCGACTTTGAGCAGGCGTATCTAAAGAATCCTTTGTGTCAGATGGTTGAAGAAGCTGTGGGTCTCGGGCTAGTCGTAGTTTGCGCCGTTGGTAATGCAGGTATGGCGCCGAGACATCCAGTGTTGCCACCGGCGAGTGCTCCGTCAGCTATTTCGGTGGGCGGATTGGACGATCAGAACTCGCTCGATCGCGCACGCCGGGGAATGTATCGCTCGTCATATGGACCAACGGTTGATGGGCTACAAAAACCCGAAGTGATTGCTCCGGGAATCTGGGTGGCGGCGCCGATTCTTCCCAACACGCCGACCGCAGATCAAGCACATCTCTACGCCGAGCTCGACTCTTCCACGGATGACGCGCTTCGAGAAATCATGCGAAAACACAAGGGAGTCGACCTGGCTCTCGATGAAGCGTGCGACTTACCGATTCCAATGTTGCGGCAGTTGATCAGCATCAAACTACAGGAAGGAAATGTAATCAACCAGCACTACAAGTTTGTTGACGGAACTTCCTTCGCGGCTCCGATCGTGTCGTCAATCATCGCTTGCATGCTGCAAGCGAATCCGGCTTTGACGCCTCAGCAAGTGAAGAAGATCTTGATTGATTCAGCGGAGCGCGTTGCCGGAGTTGAAGTGGATCGACAAGGATGGGGCGTGGTAGTACCGCGCAAAGCAGTGGCGATGGCCGAAGCCACACGCAGTGTCTGAAACCCTGTTGCCTAGGCCGCAGAGAGCGCACTGATTGTGACGTAGTAACCATCAGGATCTCGGAGAGAGAACTCCCTGGTTCCAGTGCTTGAATTCACGTGGGTTTCCTCTTCGAATCGAGTGACGAGAGCGCGTGCTCTTTGCAGAGCGTTGTCGAAATCATCGACGCGGAAGAATAAGAGGAGGCCGTTACCGGGTGTCGCGTGATCAGGGCTCATCAAGGACGGATGATCGTGAGCGCCCCACCCATGGAGGCAGAGCAAGACCGTTCCATCCGAATCGATGATTTGTCCAAAATAGTCGTGAGCGGGAAGCGTTTCGGGTTGGCCGAATAGAGTCTGGTACCATTTGAAGCTAACCCCTACGTCGCGTACCGCAATGATGGTCCACGTGCGCTTCATCGGACTCCCTAATGCTAAGGTTGAGGACGCGGCGGCGCGATTGATTCAAGCACAGCAACCGTCCAGAGCACGATGTTAGTTTGAGAAGCAGAGCAACACAAGATCGAAACACTATGTTCGACTCGCTGGACACCCTTGGCGAGCGTGTGACACAATCCTCTGCATCCACAAAGCATATCTGAAGAAATTGGAAGGAGAGTTCGAGACGTTCTATGTCTGAAAATGAAGCAGCAGTTAGTGGTGCCGCGGCGGAGTCAGCCGTAACTGAAACCCCGGCGAGCACCGAAGAGATTACTTATCACGCAGTTGAGAAGGATGGAGTGGTGACGGCTATTTGGGAGATGCAGGGACGAAAGCACCTGCGCACAATAGATCCGCGTTCAAGACAGGGACAAGACATCCTGCGACTTTACACCACTGAGCATCACGACGAAGCGACTGCAGGTGAGGGAACAACATCGTAACGATTAGGCCTTTGGCCTTTGGTCTTTGGCCTTCGGAACGAACTAGTGCGGCAAAGTCCAAAGACCCAAGACCTAAGGCCCAAGACCATTAACCCACCAAATTCCTCGGCTCACCTCTGACAAAAGCCTCCAAGTTATCGATCACCTGATCGGCGAGTGCTTGCATCGCTTCCCGGCTGGCCCACGCGACATGCGGAGTTACAACCAGGTTCGGCAGCTTTTCTTCCAACAGCACATTCGAATTCTCCGGCGGTTCGACTCGCAACACATCAATGCCGGCGCCACCGATCGTTCCTTCTTTCAACGCATCAACCAAGCCAGCTTCATCGACCAGCGCACCGCGAGCGGTGTTGATTAGAATAGCTGTCGGCTTCATCAACTTGAGCTCGGCGGCGCTAATCAAGTTTCGGGTCGCATCAGTCAGTGGACAATGCAACGACAACACATCACTGCGTCGCAAGACATCTGCAAACGACGTTCGGCCTTTGCGAATGACGGTAGCGCCTTTTCTCTCAGCAACCAACACTTCCATTCCCACAGCACGCGCGAGGTTCTCAGTCGCTTTTCCCAGCGCACCGTAACCTACAATTCCCATAGTCGAACCGCGGACATCGTTGATCGCATGATCCAGTAAGCAGAACTGCTTAGCATGCTGCCACTCTCCGCGAATAACGTCTTCACGATAGGCAATCAGATTTCGACGCAGCGCGAAGATCAAACTCAACACGTGTTCCGGCAAAGACGTCGTGGCGTAATTGCGTCCGTTGCACACTGCGATGTTGTGAGACCTACAGAACTCCAGATCGATGTTATCGACACCGGTTGCGGCCACGGCAATCAGTCGCAGCGACGGCAGGTGTGCCAACGCCTCTGCGCGCAGCGGCAGTTTGTTACAGATCGCAATCGTCGCATCTTGCAAACGCTCGATAATCTGATGAGCCTGGGTGAACTGATAGTCTGTCCAGGAATGTGGAAAAGAGGGCGTCCGGAAGTTTGTCGTGAAAGTTCCTCGTTCCAGGAAAACGATCGATTCGAGAGGCTGGCTGTCGTCCATAAAAAATCGCTTGTCTTCTAGTTTGTTTACACAAGAATGGATCAATCCGAGAATTTGAACGATATTGATAGCAATCGGCTAATTTCACTCACCCAAAAATCCGGTAGCAAAAGCCATAAATCCAAACTATAAGTACAGTTAGACGATAGGTCACGCCGATTAGTACCCACTGGAATATCTGTTGCTTCTGGTTCCCCCGTCAGCCCCGCGGCTCAACTGCGTTGCCTCAAGTAAACGTTAAATAGCGCGTTCCACACCGACGCTAAACAAAGGAGAATTGCGATGAAGAAAGCTACCTGGCTTCTGTTGTTGTCTCTTGTATTCCTTCTAGGCTCATCCGCCGCAGTCATCGGACAAACCACCGGATCAATCGCCGGCGCGATCACGGATGAAAAAGGCGCAGTGATACCCAATGCTACGGTCACTCTGCGCAATACTGAAAAGAACACTTCGCGCACCGCTCAAACAGGCAGTGAGGGAAATTATCGATTTGACAACGTGCCCGTTGGTCCCTACGAAGTCACTGTTGAGGCTCAAGGGTTCGCGAAATATGTTCAGACCGGAATTACCCTGCTGCTAAACCAGAATGCCGTCGTTGATGCCGCATTGAAAGCTGGTAGCGTTCAAGAAGTTGTGAACGTGACGGAAAACGCCGCGATTATCAATACGAGCAACGCTGAGGTTTCGACCCAATTCGATTCGCGTCGTTTGTCGGAGCTGCCATTGGGACCAACACGCAACGTTCTTGCTGTGGCGTTGTCGGCTCCTGGTGTTAGCCAGCTTGGCGCTGGCCAAACTGGATTCGCCAACGGAATAAGCTACTCATCAAACGGAGGGCGCGTCAGATCAAATAACTTCATGGTTGATGGCCAGGATAATAACGAGCCCGGCGTTGCCGGCGCTGCTCAACCCTTAAACAATCCTGACTTGATCCAAGAAGTTCGCTTAATAACGAACCAGTTCCTCGCAGAATATGGTCGCAACTCCAGTTCAGTCTTCAACGCAATTACGAAGTCGGGAACAAACGACTATCACGGTTCACTGTTCTTCTTCCATAACAGCAATCCGCTTAATGCTTGCAGCAACACGGACAAGAGAGCCGGATTCTGTAACTCTGCGTCCACTAACCCCTCGCGACAACACGCGCCATTTAGAATTGAGAATCAGATAGGCGGCACTCTCGGTGGTCCTTTGCATTTGCCGCGCTTCGGTGAGGGCGGTCCAACATATATCAGCGGTAAAAACCGGACCTTCTTCTTTGGTTCGTATCAGCGCTGGAGCGATCGTCAACTTGGTTCTGGTACAACTTTGAACGGAGCTCCAACCGAAGCAGGCCGTCAGGTATTGGCCACGGCAGCAGGTCACTTGCCACAGGTGCAGGCTCTATTGCGTCACCTGCCAGCGGCTCAAGCTCCAATAAATGCTTCGGCACCCTTCACCCTCGGAGGACAAACGTTCAATGTACCGCTTGGTTCGATAACCGGTTCGACCGCGTTTTTCTTCGATAACCACCAGGCGTCATTTCGAGTTGACCACAACGCCGGCAGTAAACACCTGCTAACTGCGCGTTATTTGTTCTCGGATTCGGATACAGGCGGAACCGGACAAGCAACACCGCCGGGCTTGACCACTCAAAACGTTAACCGGCAGCAAACGTTGGCGTTGTCGCACATCGGCACGTTCACGCCGACTGTGGTTAACGAGTTGCGAATTGGTTACCAGCGCTTTGCTTCGGTCACCAGCGCGACTGATCCGCGGTCCGAAGAAATCCCATCTCTTGAGATTTCGGAGCTGGGCTTGATTGGATTCAATGCGGCAGCCAGCAGAACGGCAATCGGGCTTGCTGTGAACCTACCGCAGTTTCGCACCAACAATATCTACCAACTTCAAGACAACCTCTCGTGGCACACGGGTAACCACAGCGTCAAGCTCGGAACCAATATCGTCGAAAGCAGAATTCAGAGCTTCTTCGTCCCGACAATTCGTGGGTTGCTGCGATACGCCACGCTAAACTCATTCGTTAATGACTTCGCCGAAGCGGCTAATATCAACAAGCCGTTGCCGGGTGGCGAAGCCATCAATAACTACAATTGGTGGGACGTTCACTTCTATGGTCAGGACGAATGGCGAATCAGACCTAATTTCGCACTCACGTATGGCTTACGTTACGAACGAAACGGTGAAGCCACACTGAGTTTATTACCTGCCAATGAACGAATCGTCGGCGTCGCCGGTGGGGACCCGCGTTTTGCGTGGACACCCGTACCAAAGGTTGACAAGAACAACTTCCAACCACGCATTGGATTCAACTGGAATCCGCGCACGGACACTGACGGAGTCATCGGCTTCATTACCGGCGGCGATCGGCTGGTGTTCCGCGGCGGTTACGCGATGACCAACGACTACACGTTCACCAATATTGCTTTGAACGTGGCCAGCTCATTCCCGTTTATCGCGGCTGTAAGTTTGCCGGCGAACACGACGTTCGCGGGAGCGGCATCAGTGCCCAATGCGTTTACCCGGCTACCAAATGTTTCGAACGCCGGTGTGAACCCCAATGAATTCACGCGAACAATCGTAGGCGACGACTTCCGCTTACCTTACTACCAGAGCTTGAGTTTCGAGGCTCAGCGTGAATTTGGTCCAAACGTCGTGTTCCGCCTGGGATACGTCGGATCGAAGGGTACAGCGTTGTTCCAAACACTCGACGGAAATCCGCGTCGACTTGAAACGCTGGCTCCTGCCACTTGTAATCCTACGTTCACTGGACCCAACCCGGATAGCTGTCGCGTAAACCGTACAGCTGCCGTCGTTCGGCTCCGAGCAAACGCAGGATCGTCGATCTATCACTCGATGCAAGGTAGTTTGGAGAAGCGTCTCAGTCGCGGCTTCAGCGCTGGTCTCCACTACACCTGGAGCTCATTTATCGATACCGCGTCGGAGATCTTCAATCCGTCCAGCGGTGAAGTTGCTGTTTCGCAAGACTCGTTTAACCGCAACGCAGATCGAGCTCGTTCGACGTATGACCGGCCACATCGTCTGACCGGCAACTTCGTTTACGAACTTCCGTGGTATCAGAACCAGCAAGGCTTAACCGGTCATTTGTTGGGTGGGTGGCAGCTAAACGGCTTCTTCACTTTCCAAAGTGGTGCTCCGTTTACTGTACTTAATGGATCGGATCCGGCAGGCGCACTATCCGGCATCAACACGTTGGTTGGTGACGCTATCCGGCCGAACCTCGCAACCAATCTTCCGCTGAGCAGTATGGCCGTTCCGGAAATCCTGGCGGCCGGCGGTGCTAGCTTGTTCCAGAGAATCACGGCTGCTCAACGCGTGGGTAATGCAGGTCGCAATATCCTACGTGCTGACGGAATCAACAACCTCGATTTCGGAATCTTCAAGAACACGAAGATTGGTGAAAATCAGAGGATTCAACTCCGAGCCGAATTTAACAATGCGACGAATACACGCGATTTCGGTATCCCCGAAGGACGTGTCAATTCCACCAACTTCCTCAACCAGTGGGGAACCAATGGCGGAAACCGTCGCATCGTTCTCGGTCTGCGGTATATCTTCTAATCCTTCAGTCGTTGGGCGACTTCGGTCTTTCCAACGAACCGTAGTCAATGGCTGGAGAGAGAACACTTCTCTCCAGCCATTTCTTTTCGATGTCGAGCGTGTGTGACATAATACGCGCACATCACCTCCGAACTTTCCGCGCTGACAGCTGTGAAAAGGAGCGCAAACGATGAGACTAATCTTAGTATTCGTTGCTTTAGTTTCCTTTGGCCCCGCACTACGTGCACAAACAGCAGCTGCACCACAACCGGCCGCATTGGAGGTGGAAGTCGTCAAGTTTAGCTGGAGTAAGGAGCGCTTGAACTGGCAACACAATCCGTTTGGAGGGCCCAACGAGAACTTTCATGAAATGCAGATGCGCGCTCGTGCTGAAAAGCGTTTGACAGACGCCAAACGAGGTAACTCAGCAGACATCAAGAAAATCGAGAGCGACGCAAAAGCTGACGTCAAGATCTCAGAAGCGCGGCGGGAAAACGAAAGCGCCGAAGTTCCACGTTACGTCTTTCTCTATCGCACGTCGATCAGGAACGGCAGTACGAAAGCCATCAAGGAGATCGACTGGGACTACATTTTCTATGACGCCGGCACCCGCGAGGAGCTCGGCCGACGACAGTTCACAAGTGTCCAGACGATAGGTCCAGGTAAAAGCAAAGAGCTGTCGTTCATGGTTCCAACTCCTCCAACCAGACGAATCAGCGTTAACTCTCTCGACAAGAAAGAGCGATCTGGACTCGAGGAACAAGTCGTCGTCGTCAGAATCACCTATGCCGACGGCTCGGTTTGGCAGCTTCAATGATAACGCTCTTATGAACATGCTGATCAGACGTTCCCTTCCCGAAGAGGCTGAACTCCTCTCGCGAATAGCTCACGACGCAAAGAAGTATTGGGGCTACCCTGAAAACTGGATAGAACGCTGGAGCGCAGACCTCACAATCGCGCCCGATTTTGTCCGAGATAACCAGGTGTATGTTGCGGAGCGTGATCAACAGATCTGCGGCTTCTATGCCTTATGCATCAATGGCGAACGAGCAGAGCTCGAGCACATGTGGGTTGCTCCCGCTTATATCGGTAGCGGCGTGGGCAAGGAATTGTTTCTCGATGCGATGGACCGCTCAACTGCGATGAATGTCCGTCGAATTGATATCACTGCCGATCCTAATGCAGCCGGTTTCTATGAACGAATGGGAGCGACTCGTACGGGAGACATTGTGAGTGAGATGGATGGCCAGCCAAGAATCCTGCCAAGAATGTCAATCGAACCACCGAACAACGAATAGAAGTACTCGTTCCGAAGCAAGAAAAAGCAGCCGCAGATTTGCACAGATAACGCAGATCAGAACTAGTGATTAGAGATAAGAGACGGTGAGTTCCTCTTCTCCTTTCTCGTCACTTATCACTCATCACTCATCACTCATCACTTATCTCTTTCTTTTCCGGGTTATCTGTGCAAATCTGCGGCTGCTTTTTCTTGCTCCTGCCGTCGCGCTCGTTCTCCGTTGTCTTCTCTTGCTCGGTCTTGGATTCCTCACACGGACGTTTCTCTTCTTCTGAATCAGCCTCATCAACTGAAGACGGCAAGTTCAGTAGCAAAATCCCTGGCGTCGTAGGCAGATCAAATGTTGGGACTTCAACAGTTGGCGTGTCTGACGGTTCACTGCCGGGTCGTCCCATCGTTCGAAAAGTCTTTCGGATCAACTTGCGTCCCTGTGTGGGCCCACCAAAAGCCAGGCCCGACAATGCATGGTCGTCGAAATCTGCAATCGAAAAGACGCTTCCGTCTCTAAGCGTGCCGTCAAGATTAGGATCGGGAAAAGCATCGATGCGTGCGATACCGCCGTTTCCGTCAGACCCGTCGAACGAAGAAGAAGCATCTTCAATCACGTAGACGTTTCCTCTCTGATCGACTGTCAGACCATGCAGGAAAAGATTGTTGTCGATCGAAAGTCCTTCGACCACAACCTCGTCGTAATCCGCTCGACCATCACCGTTGTCGTCGTAAACCGCCAACATGAGCGAGTCGTTTCCAACTGAATGAGAGAAGACAACACCGCGCGAGTTCACCGCAACGTCCAGCGGTGCATCGTCAGAGAACTGATACGAGTAGTACGGGACGTTGTCGAGTGTGTCCGGGTATCCGTCCTGGTTGGTGTCGCGAATGATTCTCAACTCGTCGGACGCAAAATCAGCAATAAGCACGTCGTTGTTCGGAAGCAGCGCCAGTCCGTTTGCATTGAACAGACGATTGTCGCCGACCGTTACCAGTGTGCGAGAACGCGAGTTATCAAAACCACCAGTCAAAGGATTGCGAACCAGCAACACAACTCCGGGTGAAGGTTCGTTGTTCGGATCATCCGGGTCAGCGGAGTTGTAGTAACCACTCGAAGAAATAACAACGAACTCACGACCGTCAAGAGCCGTTCCCGCTACGACTGCTGCCGCTGAAGGCAAGCTAAAGTCGCGCTGTAGATCGTAGGTTGCTGACTGGTTCACGACGAAGTCACCATTCGTATCGAGAGCAACGACGAGAACACCTATCAATCGATTATTGAGAGTGGCTGAGTAAACTTCATAACGCGAGCCTGAACGACCCACTGCGATATCAAACGAACCGCCCGCTGAATCGAAGGTGGTGCGTTCATCAGCACCGAGATCCAAATTACGATCGACGAACTGCTCGTCGGTTCCCGCCGTGGAGGTAAGACTGACCTGCGATGTATGCAGAACTCGGTGTAGCTGCGTGCCGGGTGGAATCGGCGTCGTCGCAGGAATGTTCTGATCGCCACTCATCGCACGCGCAATCGTTCGCTTGTCACTGCGACTCAAGCGTGGGCGACGCGCTCGTTCATTTGCGGGTATTGCGGGCTCATAGCTGCCACCCCGCGAGCGCTGTGAAAACGCCGGCTGCCGAGATCGCAACGCTCGCCTGAGATCAGGACGAAGATCGGGATTGATCACTTGCGCGCTGCCAACAATTGCAGAGACGTAGGCTCCAACAATCAAAGCAACTACAAAGGCAAGAAAAAGTATGACGAAACGAACAGCTTTCATGGCCAGCCTTCTAACTTCTTGCGAGCCGCGACCCCGGAGAGCGAATCCGGGGCGCGGCTTAGTTCAGATCACGCAGTTAACGAACGGGGTCGTCGGGCTTCCCTGGTCGTGCCGGAGGAGGATCCGATCGTGGCGGTGGATCCGATCTTGGCGGCGGATCGGAGCGTGGCGGCGGATCCGAACGCGGCGGCGGATCCGAACGCGGTGGGGGATCGTTACGGGGAGGCGGCTCATTCCGCGGCTCGGAACGTTGCGGTGGGGGATCGTTACGGGGAGGCGGCTCATACCGCGGTTCGGAACGCTGTGGCGGGGGATCGTTACGAGGAGGCGGCTCATACCTTGGCTCCGATCGCTGTGGCGGTGGATCTGACCTCGGAGGCGGCTCAGATCGCTGAGGCGATTCAGAACGTGGCGGTGGTTCAGAGCGCGGTGGTGGATCGGATCTTGGCGGCGGTTCGTAACGAGCCGGTGGATCTGATCGCGGTTCCGAACGCGGCGATGAACGAGGCTCAGATCTTTCCGTCGGCTCACCTCGGTCGGGTCTCGATGTTCTTGCGGGGGGATCGGAAGGCTCCGAACGCGGAGACTCGTATCGTGGCGGCGGCGATGGATTGTCAGACGAGCGTGGAGCCTCGATCCGCTGCCGTTCGCGTGATGGCTTATCACCATCGTCACGCTGTACTGGTCGAACAACCCGGACGGGTGGATCGTCGCGCGTTTCAGTAGAACGCGGCGCAGGTGACGTATCAGTCGACGGATTATTCGGTGATGCTGGCGCGCGTCGATCCAGTCGTTCGCCATCAGGATTTGTTGGCGCAACCGGAGTTGTAACTCTCGACCTCAAAGGCTTCGACGATTCACCTGTTGGACCAGTGACATCGGGATTTCCTGAATCACCTCCCCCAACAATCCGTGGCGGACGCGAAACTGCGCCTGTCGGTCTGCTCTCCGGCGTTCCTCCTCTTGAGGTATCAGATGGAGACGCGCCTCGCGGTTCACGACCATTGAAGATTCTCGAGCGACGCAGTTCATCATCCAGTGGCGCTCCTGGTGTTCGAGTTGCTGCCCCGGTGGTGTCCGGAAGGCCAGCTGTTGGAAAAGAGCGAATTGGCGGACGAGCTATCATCGGCCGATCGGGTCGTTGACCAGCGGCCGATCTATCTTGTCCATCCTGACCCGTACCGACACGCGCCGGTAATCCTCCTCTAACAGGATCCGCGTTGACTGCGCGTCGCGCGAGAGTATCGTCGGCACGCTGGGGTCGCAGAGCATCGTCGCCAATCGATCTTGCTGGAATCCTCGTTACCGCTCGCAAGTACGCAGGATTCACGCGTCGCAGTTCAGCCAACTCATAGGCGTGTAACGCAATCAATCGCTCACGAGTAGCATGATGGTAATAACGTGAGTGCGGATCGCGCTGGTAGTAATGAAGCGGATACCAGCAGTAATAGTTATCGAATGAAATGTGAAATGCGACGAGCGCCGGACGCCACCAACTTCGATTTCTGAAGTAACGACTTCGCGGACTCCAGGCCCAACGGTTGTTGTAATAGACCCAGCGACCGTAGTGATACGGCGCCCAGCCCCAGGGTTCGTAACCAACCCACGTCCACCCATACGGCGGAACCCATGTCCAATGACCGTAGCGGTAAGGCGCCCAATCATCATAGATGCCTATGGCTGTACTACGTGGCTGCCAAACCCAACCATATTCAGCAGCGTAGACCCAATCGCCATAGGCATCCAGATCTTCCGCCCCCCAAACATACGCGTCGTAGTACTGAACGTCGTAACGTAAACGTTGCGCGAGATAACGCTCACGATCATCTACCCATCGATCCAAAACATCAGCTGTGGCTGCCGCGACGAATTCCCAGTCGCCCGCATTATCGCCTTCAGTAATCAGTTCAGCCGTTCGCCCATCACGCAGAGCGAAACCAGACGTGTCCGAGTAGATTCGCGCATTACCTCCGTCCCGCACGGTAAATCGCACGTGACCTCCGCGCGCGACATCGACCCGATACAATCCATTCTTTTCCGCGGCCAGCGTCGAGTGTGGCGCATCGATCTCAAAATATTCTTTCTGGCGGTCGAATCGCGCGAGACGGATAACGGCCGTGCCCGCAAACACGCCAAGTGCAATTCCTTCATCGCGCAACGTGAGAATCTTGAGAGCCGAGCTCGGTCCGAGCCGCACGAAATTGCGAGCGTCGATCTGGATTTCCAAACGACTGTCAGCATCGGTTGCAATGGTGTCGCCTTCGACTAATGGAAAGTTGAGTCGCGCCCGCTCCCAGTCGGTATTTCCGACACGTTTGAGGTTGACTTCGCCGCCAATCAGACTGATGCGGACGACGCGCGCTTTTACGTCGTAATCGTCTGGTTCATCGTCGTCGAATGCACGGGCGGGGATTGCAGTGAAGAGGACAGTAAAGAAGAGACCCAGAAGAATCGGGGAGACCAGTCGGGTACGCATTTTCGTGCTCCTTCTAATCGGCTGATTTGTTCTTGTGTGTCAGCGCCTCATGCCGACTGATTAGCGGAAAGAACCGTGCACTGACAGCGGTCATCGGAGTCAAACCGTGGGGTAGTAGCTTGTGATGGTTTGGTCCGTCGCCTTAAAAGGAGCAATGGGCATGCCCGCAAATGGCTTATGGTGACTGTGGGAAGTGAATTTGAGATTTCTCAAACGCGGATTGAGAATCAATCTCGAAGAGTGAAACCAGCTTGAGTGAAACTTGAGAACGAGAAGTTTGGATCAGAGAGTGGTGAGAAGACGAGTTGTTGCCGTGAACGACTGATTACGTGCAACCGCAACACGATTTGGTGCCTGCCGTTCTAAAACCAGCCGCAGATTTTCACAGATAAAGCAGATAAGAAGTAGGAGGGATACCTCATGGGTTCTTAAGTCTGATCTGCGTTTATCTGTGAAAATCTGCGGCGCGTATTTCCTGGTGAACCGATCCGCTTCAGGTCCGCTTCAGCAGCAATGTACCCGAAGCTCGTCCACTGGTCGCTCGCCACAATCTGCCGGAACACCGCAGCCGCTTCGGCCTTGCGTCCGTGATACAGAAGCCAGTTACCGAGTCCGTACATGATGCTGTGGGAGGCTGCGGACGCTTCCTGTTTCTTCGTCTCGTCGGCCAGCGTTTCGAAGGGTATCTCCCCCTTGTACATCAGCAGTAATTTGTAATAGCCGGTGTTCTCTATGACGTCCATCCCGGCGCGAATCGGGAGCAAGACCTTTGCTGCTTCTTCCAGACGATTGAGGCGTCGCAATGTCATGTACAGCCAATGACTCGTCGCTACCACCCGATCAGGACTATCCGAAACCTTCAAACACTCGCGATAAGCATTTAATGCTCTTTTGTTTAGACCTTTGAGATAGTAGGCGAGTCCAAGGTGATACCAGATATTGAACTTTAGCGTGCTCGTGGGAATGTTGCGCGCGTTCGGCTGACCATCGGGTTCGATCTGATCGGGTTTACCGCGCATCAGTCGCGCCGCCTTCTCGAGGTCAGCAATCGCCAGCTCAAACTGTCGCACAGTGATGTGACGATGTCCGCGATGACGATAGAACCGCGCATCTGCGGGAAAGTTCCTTGCGCCGTTACCGAACACGTCGATTGCTTCGCGAAACTTTCCGAGATAGCCAAGCCGTCGCCCCAACCAAATGACCGCTTCAGGATCGTTTGGATTGGCTTCGAATTCTGCTCGCGCATTCTGTAATCTGGTGTCCATCTCCTGTTTTGCAGCGGCGGAGACGGGCGGAGGCTGCCGATCGAGATAACTTTGCTGACCGCGTGATTGGCCCACGGCCAAAATAGTCGCAGCGCTCAGAAGTAACGCAACTGATAGGATTCGATTGTTCACGGCTTTGCTTCTATGACAACTCAAGTGCTGGAGTCAAATCTTCTTTCCCTGGAGTGCGGTGGCCCGGCGCCGCCTTATCGCGACAGCTCCGGCGACGTGCGGCTGTAACAAAGCGGCGCCAGGCCGCCGTACTCCAAAGAGAGACGCATGACTGATAATTTCGACCTCATCGTCATCGGAGCCGGTATCAACGGCGCCGGTGTGGCTCGCGACGGTGCCATGCGAGGGTTGAAGGTCTGCGTGTTAGAAAAAGCAGACATCGCCAGCGGCACAAGTAGCGCATCGACGAGACTAATCCATGGCGGGTTGCGTTATTTGGAGCATGGCGAATTTGGGCTCGTGCGCGAGTCGCTGCGGGAGCGAGAGACGCTGTTGAAGATTGCTCCTCACCTTGTCAAACCCATTCCCATTCTTATCCCAATCTACAAACACGCGCGCCGTGGTCGTTTGCAGTTGCGGGCAGGAATGCTTTTGTACGATCTGCTGTCGTATGACAAAACTCTGCGGCGTCATCGCATGTTATCGAGCAACGAAACACTTAAGTACGCGCCGGGTCTTACTTCCGATGGATTGACCGGAAGCGCTGTTTATTACGACACGCAGGTTGAGTTTGCTGAACGACTCGTGCTCGAGAACATCCTCGATGCTCGAGCCCACGGCGCAGAAGTGTTCACTTATGCGCGAGTCACTCGTATCGCGAACGAAAATGGAAAGGCTACAGGCGTTGAGTTTGTTTGGAAAGGTGGAAGCGGAAGTCTCCACGGGCGGTTCGTGGTAAACGCAGCTGGGCCCTGGGTTGATGAACTTTTACAAACCACTGGCAACTCGAACCGTTTGATTGGCGGAACCAAAGGAAGCCACATCATCGTTGCGCCATTCGATGGTGCTCCATCAATGGCGTTGTACGCTGAGGCGACAAGCGACGGTCGTCCGTTCTTTATCATTCCCTGGAACAGTAACTACTTGATCGGTACTACTGACATTCACTTCTCTGACGATCCAAGCCAGGCGCGTTGCGATGATTCAGAACTCGATTACCTGTTGACGGAAACTAATCGTGTTCTGTCGAAAGCAAATCTCTCGCGTAACGACGTTCTGTTCACGTATTCCGGTGTTCGACCTTTGCCGTTTACAAACCAAAAGGACGAGCAACGAATCACTCGACGTCACTTCATTCGTCAACACCGTGAATTGGCAAATGTTTGCTCGTTAGTCGGTGGGAAGCTAACTACTTATCGACAGCTGGCTGAAGAATGCGTCGATCTAGTCTTCGATAGTTTGAATGAACCGCGACCGAGGTGTTCTACGGCTGAGGTTGAGCTGCCTGGCGCAAGAAAATACGATCTTCTGGCCACGTGGTTCAGAGCTGACGAACGCTTTAGTCGCAGAGTTCATGAACGATTGCTGTGTATTTACGGAAGCCGGACGGACGAACTTCTGAAGGTGTGCGAAAGAAATGTTGTGCTACTTCAGCCGCTGAACGACTCCAGCGACGTACTTGCAGGCGAGATTGTCTTCGCATTCGAACAGGAGATGGCGACTACACTAACCGACTGCCTCGCTCGAAGGACGATGAGCAGCTTCAATGCGGACCTGGCAATTGGAGAGGATGAAAGAGCGGTGGCCGTGGCTAAACGCTTTCTTAGTTGGGGTGATGAACGCGCAAAGCACGACGTCGAAGACTATCGTCGTTACACGCAGGGCTTAGCGCGCGCCTGAGGTCAGTTCAACCATCCGCCGCATCGATTCCCGAGCAAAGCGTTTCTGTAATTGTCTGGCGAGCGGCGCCGCCATCCTGACTAGCTGATGGTGTGGACGCGAGAAGGCGAGAATGTCGTACCAAACGGTGTCATCATTTAAATCCCATTCGACTTTGAAACGTTCTTCACCAGTTTCGACGTGATCTGGAAGGGTGCCGTAAGCAAAACCAAATCTTTCAGTCGGACCTGCTTCATTAATCACATAAACGACACGCGCGGCACTCAACGACCAAGCTCCGAAAGTGTGCGCCTTAACAGCGACAGTGGCACCTGCAGTCACCGGCACACCTGCCGGCACGATACTCACCCATCCGAGATCAAATTGCCTCCAGGCGCTAAGCGCGTCCTTCGCTCTCTGAAAGACGGCAGCGCCTATGCCGATTTGAACGCGGTTGTGGTCTACAACGTAACCGGCAGGCGTGTTGCCGTTTGTTGCGCCGACAGCTTGATATGAAAAAGGCAGCTCCCGCTGCGCATTAATAAAGTTGGTTACAGTTTCGGCGGAGGGCTCAGACAAAAAGAACATTGATGATTGTAGATTTTAGATTGTCGATTGATGATTGAGACACCACCCGCTTTAGCGGCGTGGAGCTTCAACTTCTGCCTACTAATGCATCTTCTTCTCATTCTCCCCAGGCTTCAGCCTGGGGACAGCAGGCTCTGAGAAACAGTAAACCGTTTGAACGGTTTCTCTAAGTATGTCGACATTTAACGAGCGAGATTTTGTAAGCCGTTAAAACGGTTCCCTAGAACTAGAATGCCACTGCAACCCCGGGCTGAAGCCTGGGGGAGGATTAAAAGACTGGAATGCTGGTTAGGTCGAAGATGACACTCCACGCCGCTAAAGCGGGTGGTGTCTTCAATCTTCAATCACTTCGATGCTTTCGCCCGCGGATGAAAACGTCGATAGGCGGAACGTAGATGAATATCGGTAATGTGCGTGTATATCTGCGTGGTCGAGATATCGCTGTGACCAAGTAACGCCTGCACTGAACGTGAGTCAGCGCCGTGTTGCAAGAGATGCGTGGCAAAACTGTGACGCAGCGTGTGAGGCGAGACGTTATTGATGCCTACACCTTCCGAATATCGCTTGATCATGGACCACACAATGTGACGATTGAACGGCTTACCACGATGAAGAAACATATGCAGCGAATGCTGTTTGCCGTAGGAAGCCTTCACCGACGCGTATTGTTGCAGCCAGTGAATCGCGCTCTTGCCTAACGGAACACACCGCTCTTTGCTTCCTTTTCCATGACACACGACGAGACCGGCGTGGAGATCGACATCTGATTGCTTCAATGACGCAAGTTCCGAAACTCGCAACCCCGTGGCGTACATCAGTTCAAGAATTGCACGGTCCCTGACGCCCTCGTCATTGGACACATCAGGCGCAGCCAGTAGTCGATTGATCTCATCCTCTGTAAGAAAGCGCGGCAAATAGGAGAAACGTTGTGGTGTATCAAGGTCTTCGGCCGGGTGGCGCTTGATGTGACCATCCAGCATGAGGAATTTGTAGAAACCGCGAACAGCGCTGACTGCGCGCGCAACCGAAGTTGGAGCCAGGCCATCGCGTGTGAGACTCGCTATCCACTTCCGCAGATCGGCGCGCTCCAGCTCAATCACAGGTTTTTTATTGGCTGTGGCCCAACTGTTAAGACGTGCGAGATCACGTGCGTAACTCTCGAGCGTATGTCGCGCAAGACCTTTTTCAACCTGAATGTATGACAAAAATTCTTTTATGAAGTCGCGATCATTGCTCACGCCGCGAGTATAACCGATCCACTTCAGCAAGGTTTGCCGGTTTTAATAACCCTTAGTGGTTCGCTTAGAACGACTCAACTCTCTGCGCATCCTCGGCGCCTCTGAGGCTTCTTAGAAACTTAAGCAACAAGCCAGAGAAGTCTCTGTGTAACCTCGGCGTTCCCTGCGACTCAGCGGTTTTCATTTACGTTCCGAGCCATCAACAAAGCTGAGATTGGAGAACCTGACTTCACTGACAGACAGAATCCTTCGACCTTGACAGGTTGCATACGACCCAATAGATTCCGCGCCACCAAAATCAAAGACTGGGAGAGGTTTCGCCCCCAGAAGGAGAATTCAAAATGAGTATCAGCTTTACCCGACGTACCTATACTGCCTTGCTCATCGTGCTTGCCGCCGTTCTTTTGGTTGTGCCGATTGGCCTGCGCGCGGCAAACACACCGACAGTGTTGGAAGCATGCGTCAACCCGGGTAACGGAAACATGCGTCTTGTAGACGCGAGTACCGCGTGTCATGCAAACGAAACTCGGGTTGAGTGGAATAGTGAAGGACCGCAAGGACCTCCGGGACCTCAAGGAGATCCCGGACCGCAGGGACCTCCAGGACCCTCTTCGGGTGGTGGTGCCCCATTCGTTTGGGTATGCACACCGGCACATTTTCCCCAGGGCGGTTCGAGTTCAAGATCAGATCTTTATGTGTTCAATGGCAGCGCCAGCACGGCCAACGTTGCGGTCCACTTTCTTGACAAAGACGGGAACAACCTGGTGGGCCACACCATTCCTGGTTCAGTTCCGGCAACGGTTTATCCCGGAGAATCCGGCGCAACTACCGCACCCGTATCGGTTGGACATACGAGGAATCTGACTTGGGTTATGCCGGTCGTCAGTCCTCCCCCCACATTCGATGGAATTACAGATGTTGTATTCACTGTTACAGTCACATCTGATCAGCCGGTCGTCGTCGGTGCAAACTTCCAGTTTGGTGGCTTCTTGCCAAACGTGTGTCATCTGCTGCCGAAATAGATCGCAGATGTTTCTTTAGTAGAGTTGGAATGTTCTAACTATTACTGGGAGCGCTACGTTCGCCACAAGTTGTGTGAATTAGCTCACTGCCGACCAGACGTCCGCGCTCCCAGTGAAGAGTTGCGCAGACTTTGATCTGAATTATTCGTAACGAAGACATTCAATCGGATCGAGTTTGGAAGCCTTGCGTGCCGGCCATACGCCAAACAGCAAACCAACGCCGATTGAGACCGTGAGACCGGTAACAACCGCCCAGGTGGGAATCGCCGCGGGAAGAGACGGAATCAGGAACATCAGCAACTGGCTGATGCCAACAGCAAGTAAGACTCCGAGAACGCCGCCAAGAAACGTTAGCATCATCGCTTCAAATAAAAACTGTCGCACAATGTCTCGACGCCGGGCCCCGATGGCTTTGCGTACTCCAATCTCCTTGGTGCGTTCCGTAACACTCACCAACATGATGTTCATCACGCCAATGCCACCAACAAGCAATCCCAGACTGGAAATAGCAATAGCGATCAAGCCGATCATTGCAGTGATGGAGTCGAATTGTTCGATAAACTTGTCGGCGGTTTTGATGTCGAAGTTATTGGGAGCGCCAAACTGCACGCCGCGACGACGGCGCAGGATCTCTTCTGCCTGTGTGAGTGCCTCGCCTACCTGACCTGAACGCCCGCGGATGATGAGCAGTACGTAGCCTCTTGCTGGAGCGACCTTCTGCGCGGTTCGAAAAGGGATATAGACGGCGTTGTCTTCTTCATTTTCTCCGAAGAAGCCGGCCTTTCGTTTTTCCAACACTCCGACAACTTCAAAGTTATAACCACCCATGCGCACCTGCGTGCCCGCAATGTTGTTGCGGCCAGGGAAAAGTGCGTCAGCAGCATTCACACCAATGACCATTACGTTGGCGCGCTGCTGATCGTCTAACTCAGTAATGAATCGACCTTCCTTCAAAACGACGTTGTAAAGCTCCGCGTAATTTGACGAAACCCCCTGCGTGTTGCCCCAGCGATAGTTGTGTCCTTCGAAAGTGATGTTGTCGTCGAAAGGTCCGCCGTTGTAACCAACATTAGGAGCCACGTGCGCTACATCTTCCACCGCAGGAGCGAGTGCTTTGATCGCTTGTGCGTCGTCAACCGTCAGCGGCTTTCGCAAGCGCTCTGATCGATCAGAATTGGTTCTTGGGCCGGTGGATAGATGAAACGCCCAGATGTTGCTCGTTCCATACTCCTCGATCATCGACACAATGTTCTGGCGCATGCCGGTAAGAAGCGAGGCGATGCAGATCGCGGTCATCACGCCAATTACGATTCCCAGGACCGTCAGAACGCTGCGAAACTTATGCGAACGAACACTATCGAACGCCATCGCCAGCGTCTCACGTAACATGCCCTTTGGAACTTTAAGCTTCATTACTTCGCCTGTGTTAAAGCCAGGATTGGATCGAGCCTCGCCGCCTTAAACGCCGGATAGATACCGGCAATCATTCCCACAATCGTCGAAACGATCAACGCCAACAAGATGTAACCGATTGTGATCGTCATGGTTATTGAAGCCAGCGTTGTGATCAATGTCGTCACACCCCACGAGACCAACAAGCCGATCACGCCCCCAAGCGCACAAAGGATTCCCGACTCAATAAGAAACTGCATCAGGATTTGCCGTCGCGTTGCGCCCACCGCTTTGCGCAAACCAACTTCAAATGTCCTTTCAGTGACGCTGACGAGCATGATGTTCATTACAACGATGCCGCCGACAAGCAGAGTGATAGCAGTGATCGGTACAACAACTGCGGCAATGGTTGCAGTGAACTGATCAATCTGCTTATTGAGCTCTTCAACATTTACGAGACCAAAATCGTCTTCGTCGTTGCCGTTCAACTTATGCTTGATACGCATCGAAACGCGAGCATCTTCAATTGCCGCGTGAAACGTCTCGCGTGTGCGGCTCTTGCCATGAATGCCCATGCCATTGCGACCAAAGATCATCAGGTGGGTGGTGACAGGAATGTAGACGTGACGATCAAGTGAGTCGCCGAAAAACGAGCCTCGTTTTTCTTCTACGCCCACGACACGCATGGGAAGACCGCGAATCTTAAGTGTCTTTCCCATTGGATCCTGGTTAGGAAAGAACTTGTCTTTAATATCGGCACCGAGCACGACCACCATCGCTGAACGTTCAACTTCATCATTCGAAATGAAGCGGCCGAATTCGATCGTCTTGTCTTCGATCTCGACCATGTTCGCGGTCACACCGAAAACCTGTGCCCCCGCGAACTCTATTCCATCCTGTTTCAGGTCGGTTCCACCACCGACCGCTGCACCGACTTCCGCGCAATTCGCGCAATGGTCGCGGATCCACTCATAGTCGTCCCAATTAAGTCGCTTGTTGCGCCGGTTACGCCTCTCAAACTCCTCGTCAGACATGTCGCCTGAGAACGCCATCCGCGCAATCATGAAATGGTTACTACCCAGCACCTTCGACACCCTGTCAACGACGTAGGTGTTCAAGCCACTGATAGAAGCGCCAACTGTGACAACGGAGGCGACACCGATGATGATGCCGATAAGTGTGAGAAAAGCGCGCAGTTTATGAGCAAAGATCGACCGCAGTGCGATCCTGAGCGCGTCAGAATAAAAGGAAAATATTGCTCTCATTTGCAAACCCGGCTGGAACAGCGGTCGGGTGGCTATACGCCTTCAAAACCCGTTAAGTTCGCCGTGAAAACGTGGGATGGCGATTTCCATTAAGTCGTTAGACTCTGCCGACCACACTTAGTTCCACCACTTAAACGCAATTGGGCCGTGGTTATTAACAAGTCGCTCCGAGCGAATTGTGGTTCTAATTTGGTTTGGCCAGCCTTGAGGCGTATTGCGGCTTGTCGGCTCACAAGAGAATGGAGGGAGCAGCGGAATTCCGCAGTTGGGCGTGGCGAAATGTTGCCGGCAAAGGTGCGGCGAGAAAGAAGTGGTTTCGTCGCCGCGCCCAGTTTTCGTGAAATAGGGAAATATCTGCTACTTAACTGCGACGCTACCGAGTGACAACTTCGACGTCACATCTTTAGCATCCGTCGCTACAAGCTGTAACGCTGCATTATCGAGAGTCAACACCGCATCTCCGACCGCAATTCCCTCGACCTCGATAAAGAAGAGTGGGCCAGTCCCCTTGACCGGGGTCTTCCCATTCAGTCCCGAAATCGAAATAAGACACGTTCCTGTCGGATCAACGGAGTGTGTGAATGCCGGCGCATTCTCAGATGCCAGCAAGTTACCGGCGGCGATTGTCGTAATGTTGACCACCGTCGGATCAAACCGGATCGCGAACAACGCAAGACTGATGGCGACGTCAGAACTCATCTGTACGGCGTACCGACGCTTCTCGCCAACCCTCAGTACATCGTCAGCGGGCAAGAAGCTGATCTGCGCGACACGTCCAGTGCCTGATTTCAGATTCAGTGATGAATCTGTTGGGGCAGGCATACTTGTCAGCACGGCGTTCCGAGTAGCAGCAGTACTCGAGTTAACCGCTGCTACTTCGGTCGCACCACGATCGCTCACCAAAGACTTCGGTGCCGGCACAAATTCTTCCGAAGGAGCAGTCAGGTTATTGAGAGTCATGCCGTTACCCGGAGCCGGAGCCGTCGTCGCAACTGTCCAGTTATTCACAGTCTGTGGCGGAATTGGCTGTCCGTTAAGTCCTGCTGGAACGGCCGTATCAGGAAATTGGACCACAGCGTTCTTCGACAACAGTCGCGCGGCTGCGATTTGATCGTCGCGATCCGCCTCGCGGATCATCGCTTCCAAAGAACCAGTCGCCGGCGAAGACTGAGTTCCACTCGGTCGCATCTGCTCGTCATCTGGTGTTATAGCGGGCGCTCGTAAGACTCTCGGAGTTACAGAAATCACGATGTCGATTTGTCGATCATCGTGAGTCGGTGAGCTGAATAAGCGACCAAGCCAGGGAAGACCGCAAAGTACCGGCAGTCCTTTGCGTCCGTGGGATTCAATTTCGGTTGAAACACTCGCCAGCATCATCGTGCGATTGTTCTGCACGCGCGCTGTTCCGGAGATTGTTCGCTCAGTAAACGTCGGCGTTAAGGTACTAACTCCGAAAACGTCCTTCGATTCGATGTTCATCTTCACCTGGACATCAAGATTCGGAAACACCTGCGGCGTGAATTTCAACGTTAGGCCGGTCGGTTCGTAGTTTATGACGGGAACTCCACCAGTCGGGAACGTGCTTCCCGCCGGTGGCTGGCCGGTTTGAACGCCAAACGGATAGGCCTGCGCTGTTTGCACTGGAACTCTCTGACCGATACGTGCCGTCGACTCCTCACCATTGAAAGCGTGAACCTGCGTCGACGCGATCAACTTCGTATCGCCTTTCGAATAAAAGGCGGTGAGCACAGAAGGCGGAATGACAAGCGCCGCAGCCAGCGCCGTAGGTACGCCTCCGACGATCGCCCCGAGGTTTACGCCTCGACCAGCGTTTACGACTGCGTTGTCGGTTAATAATGAGAAACCGGGTGATGCGCCGATGCTAAACGTGCCGTTACTGCTGGGGCGTTCCGATCTGATTGCCCAATTGCATCATGTCAGTCCTGGAAACCTCATAGATGCTGACGTCCATCACCACTTCCGCACGATCTTTGTCGATGCTCTGCAGCAGGTCGCCGATCAAGCGTACATTCTCTGCCGTGTCGCGCACGGTCAAACTGTTCGTGGCATCATCAGGCACGACGATCGTGAGCGGCCGTCCAACAGAAGGCGGGATTGCCTGTTGGACCAGCTGCCTGGCATCCGTCGGCTTCATGTTCAAAAGGAAGAAGGTTCTCAGCACGAGTTGCTGATAGAGGGCTCGACGACCCTGATCAGCAACCAGAATCGTTCTGCGGCTCAGCTTTTGGAAAAACAACCCTTCCTGAAGGAAGATAAAATCGAGCGCCTGCGCCGTGGTCACATCACGGAGATTGAGGTCGATTGTTCGTGCCTGCGCAAAGGAAGTTCGATCGAAGATGACGTTCAGATTCAACTGTTCCGCAAGACTACGAATGAAGGACTTAAGATCGCCATTGTAGGTGATTACGCGCAACTGTTCAGCATGCGGTGAAATGAAATCTTCGGGTTTCGTGCCAGCGCCTGGAGCAGACGGAGTTCCCGTTCCATTGCCATCTCCTTCGGCGACTTTCGTGGTGCGGCCTTCCTTGAC
>Ga0310888_10000023_pt1 | contig 23019 bp, 17 predicted proteins | sample T20D1metaG_FD_202510 | JGI IMG/M metagenome (GOLD analysis project Ga0310888, IMG submission 202510) | Lab incubated soil microbial communities from West Virginia University Organic Research Farm, Morgantown, WV, United States - T20D1 | ecosystem: Environmental > Terrestrial > Soil >...
GCGAGGGTCTCGATAAAGGCGCGCGATTCATCGTGCGGCTGCCAGTACGCGCCGCTGAGCGCCAGCGTGATCTTCGCCCGGCTGCTGCTCCGGCCCCGCGGGTCCAGCTGACGGGGCTGCTTGCCGACACCACTGTCGTGGTCGTCGACGACGATCGTGATACGCGTGAGCTGCTCGAATCGCTGCTCACGACCGCCGGCGCGACGGTTCATCTCGCGGAAACGGCGGACGAAGGGTTCCGGCTGTGCCTCGACGAATCACCGGATGCGCTGATCAGCGACATCGCCATGCCGGTGCGGGATGGATACAGCTTGATACGCCAGCTGCAGAAGGCGCTTGGAAAGGATATGCCGCGCGCCACGATCGCGTTGACGGCATTTGCCGGCGCGCGCGATCAGCACCTCGCAGCAGAAGCGGGTTTCGACCGTCATATGTCGAAGCCGTTCGATGGCCAGGCCCTGGTGCAAACGCTTCGGGATTTACTGTCGACCGACGATGTTCCAACCGTTGATAGATAAGCTATCCCTTTTCCCTTTTCCCTTTTCCCTTTTCCCTTTCCTCGTTCGCCGCCGCAGGCGGCGTCAACCCCGCGGCGGCCGTCGTGGCGGGTTCAATCAGTGACAACGCCGCGAGCATCACGGCCGCAAGGGACACGAAGATCGCGGCGATCGCATCATGATCGTGCGCGCTGAGCGCGAGGGCGCCGGCGAGCAACGATCCGGCGAGCAGGATATCGAGAACGGCAATTCCAGGAAAGACGCGCGACCGATGCTCGATGAGCGTTTCCGGGTGAACCCGTGACGCGAAGAAGAGATTCAGGCGCAGCGCGACCGAGATCGTCGCCAGCGCCAATGAGGCGAGAAACAACCTCGGTCCAAGCGGACGTCCGGCCCAGTTACGGAACCCCCACATCAGTGCAGGTGCCGCCGCGTTGAGCAGGGACACGATGATTTGGTGGCCCTGCCACCACCAGAAACTGTCGTGCTGCGCGGGAACTGGGCTCGAAATGCGCGAGCCTTCGAGTGCGCGCAGATCGGCCAGTAGCGCCTGAGCCGAGGGGTAGCGCTCGGCGGGACTTCTTCGCATGCAGCGCCGCGCGATACGATCGAGCCCCGGCAGCGGCAACGAGCGTGAGAGGCCTGGAGTTTTTCCTTCCATCATCTCGGCCATTTTGGATAGCACCGACGCGGCATCGGTTCCGAACGGATGGTCGCCCGTTGCCAGCTCCCAGGCGATGACCCCGAATGCGAAGATGTCGGCGCGTCCGTCAATCTCGGCGCCCGGCGTCAGTTGCTCGGGTGCCATGTAGCCAGGTGTTCCGAGCACCGATCCTTCCTGAGTGAGCAGTGTCGTTTGCGAGCCGGTCGTCGGACGTGCCAGGCCGAAGTCCAGAACCTTGATCTGTCTGTCGTCGCGACGAAGGATATTCTCCGGTTTCAGGTCCCGATGCACGATGCCCCGTTCATGTGCGGCGACCAGCGCCTCGGCAATTGCAATCAATGCGGGAAGCAGTTGTGATGGCGGCAGCGGGCCATCACGGAGTTCTTCACGAAGCGTTCGGCCTCGCACCAGTTCCGAGATGATGTACAGCTCGCCGTCGATTTCTTCGAGATAGAAGATCGTGGCAATGGCAGGATGTGACAACGCCGCCGCGGCGCGTGCTTCGCGTGTGAGCCGTTCGCGGCGCACCGGATCGCTCGTGTATTCCGGCGGGAGCGCTTTGAACGCGACCGTGCGCCGCAGCCGCTCGTCTTGCGCCGCATACACGACCCCCATGCCGCCGCGGCCGATTTCCTCGAGGATCCGATAGTTCCCAATTTGTTTGCCGACCAGCGAGCCATCGTCGCCCATAGCCAGTTCGGGATCGACGGCCCAGGCAGGCTTGTCGAGGAATGCGGGAGATTTCTGGTGACTCGTTAGGAGTGTTTGGACTTCACGCAGCAGTTCAGGGTCACCTGCTGTGGCGGTTTGCAGATACGCTTCTCGCGCCCAGGTGTCCTGTTCGAGTGCGGTGTGGAAGATCTCGTTGACGTGTCGCCACCGCTCTTTGTTCACGCGTGCGAGTTGCCCTCCAGCTCGCGCGCCAGCCACGCGGAGGCCACTGTCCAGTGCCGCTTGACGGTCGCGGGCGAAATCTCCATCGCCTCGGCGGTCTCTTCGACGGTCAATCCGCCGAAGAATCGCAGTTCAACCAGCCGCGCCTGATCGGGATCGATCGCGGCGAGTCGTTCGAGCGCTTCGTCGAGGGCGAGAAGATCGATCGATTGTTCGCCCCCGGGCACCAGCCGCTCGTCGAGCGTGACGCGCTGACGTGCGCCACCGCGTTTCTGGGCGCCGCGCGCGCGAGCGCGCTCGATCAGGATCTGTCGCATGGAGTGTGCGGCGATGGCGCAGAAGTGCGCGCGATTCTGCCAGCGTCCGGGCTTGTCCTTCATCAGACGCATATAGGCTTCGTGGACCAGCGCGGTGGGCTGGAGCGTCTGACCCGGACGCTCGCGGCGCAAGTAGTTGGCCGCGAGCCGCCGCAGTTCCTGATACACGACCGGCAGCAGCGAATTCACCGACTGCCGGTCATCTGTCATCAGGCAATCCTTTTGATGGTGACGTGATTCATCACGACCGGCTTCACCGGCCGGTCCTGCCGGCCCGTCGGCACCGCACCAATCTTCTTCACGATGTCGAGCCCTTCGACGACCTCGCCAAAGACCGAGTGTCGGTTGTCGAGGTGCGGCGTCGGGCCAAGCGTGATGAAGAACTGGCTGCCGTTGGTGTTCGGTCCGGCGTTGGCCATCGAGAGTATACCTGCGCGACTGTGCCGCAGGCTGGGATGAAACTCGTCGGCAAAGTTATAGCCCGGGCCGCCAGTGCCGGTGCCGAGACGATCGCCGCCCTGAATCATGAAGCCGTTGATAACCCGATGAAAGGTCACGCCGTCATAGTAGGCACCGGTTTGTTTCTTGCCGGTTGCCGGATCCTGCCACTCCTTCGTCCCTTCCGCGAGGCCGACGAAGTTGGCGACCGTCTTGGGCGCTTCTTGGTCGAACAGGCGAATGGTAAAGGAACCTTCTGTCGTATCGAACACCGCGTATGTCCCAGGCTGCACGCGATCTCCTTTCGCCCGCGTCCGGGCGCAAAACAGCGATTATAGGCTGAGGACGCCAACAAAAATCGAGGACACCCCGTCTAAACACGAGTGCGCCTCATCGTCGCGACGCTTCCTACGAAGGTTTTCGTTGACATATACGAACATGTTCGTACATAGTCGCGCCCTATGAGCAAGCCCCCTCGTCCTACCGACGCCGAACTCGCGATTCTTCGAGTCCTCTGGCAGCACGGTACCTGCACGGTTCGTCAGGTGCACGATGAACTGTCGCGCGAGCGGCCGTCGGCATATACCACGGCGCTGAAAATGCTCCAGATCATGACCGAGAAAGGACTTGTCCGCCGCGACGAGAGCGAGCGCACGCACGTCTATCAGTCCCGGTTGAGCGAGGAGCAGACGCAGCGGCAGCTCGTCCGCGATCTCCTCGACCGTGCCTTTGGCGGCTCGGCGTCGAAGCTCGTCATGCAGGCGCTGTCGGCGCGCCGCGCGACGCAGGAAGAGCTTGGTGAAATCCGCAAACTGATCGAGGCGAGCCGGGACGGAAGGGAGATCCGCGATGAGCGCGATTGAGCAACTGCTGCGCGAGCCCGCCGCTCAGGCCGTTGGCTGGGCGCTGCTCCATTTTGTCTGGCAAGGGACGCTGGTCGGCGTGGTGACCGCTGTCGTCCTTGCCTGTCTCCGCCGCGGCGCTGCGGACATTCGATACATCGTGTCCGCGATTGGTCTGTCGTTGATGCTCACCTTTCCGACAGTGACCGCGGTGCAGTTGTGGACGGCGGGATCCAATGACTTCCGCCTCAAGGCGGAAGCTGCAAGAGTACCCGCCGACTTCCGCCTCAAGGCGGAAGCCACGAGTGTTCCCGTGGCTTCCGGGTTAAACCGCAAGGATGCGGCAACCAACTTGGCGTCGGTGCCGTCTAGCTCACGACTGTTCGACGCTTTGCGAATTGAGCCGTGGCTTCCGATGCTGGTGTTCGCGTGGATTTGCGGGGTCGTGATTCTGTCGCTGCGGCTCGCCAGTGGCTGGTGGTGGGTGCAGCGGATGAAGTCGCATGGCACGTTACCTGTCGCAGACGGCTGGGACGTCATCGCCGCACGGCTGTCGCGCCGTTTGCACATCGCCCGCACCGTGCGCCTCCTGCAATCGACGCTCGTTGAGGTGCCAACGGTCATCGGCTGGCTGAAACCCGTGATCCTTTTGCCGGCGAGTGCGCTCTCCGGGTTGAATCCGCATCAACTCGAAGCTATTCTCGCGCACGAATTGGCGCACATCCGGCGTCACGACTATCTTGTGAACCTGTTGCAGGCAGTCGTTGAAACCCTGCTCTTCTACCATCCAGCCGTGTGGTGGCTCTCGCGACGCATTCGCGCCGAACGCGAGAACTGCTGCGACGATCTTGCCGTCAGCCTGTGCGGCGATCCATTGACGTATGCGCAGGCGCTTGCCGACCTCGAAGGACTGCGCAGTCCCGCGCGGCGCTTTGTGATGGCGGCCGACGGGGGGTCGCTCGTGCAGCGGGTGCGCCGACTGCTCGGTGCGCCGAGTCATGCCGGCCGCGAGCCCGGCTGGCTTGCCGGCAGCGCATCCGTGCTCGTGTTGGTGGGAATGGTCGTCGGAGCGGCAGGAACCGACGCGTTCCAGGCTGCTCAGTCCACCGCATCGACTCTACCCGCCAGTTCCCAGCAGCCAGTGACGCGCAACGATGCGACGACCCCACAACAGTTGAGGGATGAAGCGCGGGCGTTGACTGCTGCTGCACGTCAGACGGCGCGGGAGGCGGAGGTACTTCACAAAGCCGCTGCGGTTGCGAAAACCCTCCAGGACGCCACGTACCAGGCGACCACGCCAGTCCTGGCGGCTCAAACCCTGGAGGCTCGCGCCTCTGCGCTCAACAAAACCGCACGCAGAATGGCTGTAGAGGCGGAGTCGAAATCTGCCGCGGCGACAGCCCGGGAACAGGTTGTAACCACGCTTCCGGTTCTCGCCGACACCACTCGCGCGATCGCTGCTTTGGATGCCGCTCGTATCGCGACGACCCCGTTTTTTGAGCGCTCCCTCGCGAGAGTCAGTGCGCTCGCCATGGCCGCGTCACAGACACATGGAACGTTCACCTGGTCGAACAATGGACAGAAGCTCGAGGTTCGCTACGACGGCGAGGTTGAGTTCACCGACGACGATGCGGATGTCGCACGTCTGTCGCCAGGCGGATCGCTGCGGATCAGAGACGGTGGAATGATGACGTCCGTCTTTGGCGGACAGACCATCGAATTCACGGCGGACGGTTCGGGCAACATCAAGCGCCGGTTCTGGGTCGGATCGTCCGAACGGCCGTTCGATCCCGAGGGACGCAAGTGGCTGGCATCGGTGCTGCCGCGGTTCATCAGGCAAACGGGAATCGGGGCAAGTGCGCGCGTTGCGCGTATTCTGAAGACCAAGGGCGCGGCCGCAGTGCTCGCGGAGATCTCGCTGATCGAAGGCAGCTGGGGGAAACGGAAGTATTTCAGCGAGCTGGTCAAGACGGGTTCGCTCGACGCGGCAACCGTGCGCCAGGTGCTCACGCAGGCGGGTCGCGAGATCGATTCCGATTTCGAGTTGGCGTCGTTCCTCATCGAGCATTCCGACAGGCTGCTCGTCGACGAGTCGTCGCGGCAGGCCTACTTCGATGCGGCCCGATCGATCGATTCGGATTTCGAAATGCGTCGCGTATTCTCCACGGTCGTCAAACGCGGACCGCTTTCACCTTCCGTCGTGGCGACACTGCTCGCGACCAGTCGTAACATCGAGTCCGATTATGAAGAGGCGTCGCTCCTGATCGACGTCGCAAAACTGCAGCCGCTCGACAGCACCACACGTCAGGCGTTTTTCAGTGCGCTCGACACCGTGCAAAGCGACTTCGAACATCGTCGCGTGCTGAGCGCGCTCGCGACCCGCGCCGATCTGCCCCAGGAAACGGTCGCCGCGATGTTGACGTCGGGGGCCGCGGTCAGCTCGGACTTCGAGGCCGCATCCTTCCTGATCCAGGTCGCGAAACAGCAGCCGATTGAGGGCAGTATCCGGGCGCCGTTCTTCAAGGCGCTCGAATCGATCGACTCGGCATTCGAACGGGGAAGGGTCTTGAAGGCAGTCGCGGCGCGATCCGATGCGTCTCCGGAGACGATTCTCGCCGTGCTTCACGCCACCAAGGGTATGAGTTCGAATTTCGAGGCGTCGCAGATACTCCTTGCTGTCGCCTCCTCCCACCCCGTCTCCGGCTCCGCCCGCGACGCGTACATCGATGCCGCCGAGAAGCTCGGCGACTACGAACAAGGCCGCGTGCTGGCGGCGCTGGTGAAAAACGAGAGACGAAAATAACCTAGGCAGCTATGCTTCGCGATATTCGCCATGCCGCTCGAGTGCTGCTCCAGGCCAAGGGCTGGACGACCGTGGTCGTCATCTCACTCGCCCTTGGCATCGGCGCCAACACGGCGCTTTTCAGCGCCATCAACGGTCTGCTGCTGAAGAGAATCCCAGTGCAGGATCCGGACAGTCTCGTGCGACTGCGATGGAGCGGCAAGAACGACATGGTCACGAGTTCGAGTGATTATGGGTTCTCCGCGAAGGATGACGCGGGACGGGAGGTGCGCACGACCTTCTCCTATCCGATGTACAAGCAGTTCCTTGCCGATAACCGCACGATGACCGACCTCCTGGCCTGTGCGCCATTCGGGCGCGTCAGCGTGGTTGTCGACGGGCAGGCAGAAATCGCAGATGCCTTTCTGTCGACTGGCAACTATTACCGCGTTCTCGGCATCAATGCCTCGCTCGGACGGACCCTCGTTCCTGAGGACGACACACCATCGGCTCCGCCAGCCGCGGTCATCAGCGCGCGCTATTGGCGCTCGCGCTTTGGCAGCGATCCAGCAACGGTGGGGAAACTGATCCGCATCAACAATGTGCCCGTGACGATTGTCGGCGTGCTGCCGCCATCGTTCACCGGCATCCAACAAGCGGTCAGCAATGGACATGACGTCCTGATGCCCGTCTCGCTCGAAGGTCAACTGAGCACTGGGCCCGCTGCGCCGAGTCCGCGCGTGAGCCGTCCGACCGACTGGTGGCTGCAGGTGATGGGCCGTCTCAAACCTGGTGCGACCGCCGCTCAAGTGCGGGGAAATCTCGAGGGCGTGTTTCAGCAGACCGCGCGCGCGGGGTTGAACTCGTATCTTTCGTCGATTCCCGACAGCGAACGTTCGACGATGCGGAATCGGAACCGCAAGGAAGTTCCGAACTTGAAGGTCGACTCGGGGAGCCGCGGAATCTACGACGCGAACACGTCCGACAAACGCGCGGTCACAATCCTGAGCATTGTCGTCGCCCTCGTTCTCCTTATCGTCTGCGCCAACGTGGCGAATCTGCTGCTGTCGCGCGCAGCCGTCAGACGAAAAGAAATCTCAGTCCGACTGTCGCTCGGCGCGACGCGATGGCGGCTGGTACGGCAGCTCCTGACCGAGAGTCTGTTGCTGGCGTCAATCGGCGGTGCGCTTGGCATCGCCATTGGCCACTGGGGCAAGCGGCTGCTGCCCGGGTCTCCTGGTGATCCGACCCAGCTTGACTGGCGAGTGCTCGCGTTCGTTGCGGCGGTCACAGGTCTGACCGGTCTCGTCTTTGGTGTTGCCCCGGCGTTGCGAGCCACCGGGGTGAGCGTCAACACCGCCCTGAAAGAGACGGGTCGTAGTGTGATCGGGTCCCGCAGCTTGCTCAGCCGCATACTGTTGATCGTGCAGGTCGCGATCTCAATCGTCCTGCTGGTAGGCGCGGGACTCTTCCTGAGAACGCTTCAGAACCTCCGCCACGTCGATGTCGGGTTCAACGCGGAGAATCTCGTGTTGTTCCGCGTCAATCCGCAACTGAATCGCTACGACGATCAACGTACCCGCAGTCTCTACGACCAGCTGTTGGAGCGGTTGCGGGCCGTTCCCGGCGTGAAGGGCGCCGCTGGGTCCAATCCGGCGCTGCTATCGGGAAGCGTCAACAGCACCGGCATTTTCGTGCAGGGCAGGACGTACACACCCGAGTCGGTCACCAGCATCAATCGTCTGGTTGTGACACCTGGCTTCTTCGAGATGATGGAAATCCCGATCCTGATCGGTCGAGGATTGACGACGCGAGACGACGAGAACGCGCCGAAGGTCTTGGTGATCAACGAGGCGGCCGTCCGGAAATACTTTCCTGGAGAGAGTCCGATCGGCAAGCGCGTTGGCAATAGTCCTGAGGAAAACGGGCAGTTCGAGATCGTCGGCATCGCCAGGGACGTCAAGTACAACAGCGTGCGGGACAGCGCGCCGCCGACGATGTTCGTGCCCTATCGGCAGAGCCGTGGCGGCAGCATCATGGTCGAAGTTCGCACCGCCGGTGCGCCGACGTCGGTGATGACGGCCATTCGCGAGACCGTCCGCCAGATCGATCCCAACCTGCCGGTGATGGACATGTCGACGCAGATGGAGCAAATCGAGCGGCGCTTCCTGCAGGAGCGCGTGTTCGCCAATGCCTACCTCCTGTTCGGAGGTCTGGCGCTCGCCCTGGCCGCGATTGGAATCTTCGGATTGATGTCCTACAGCGTCGCGCGCCGGACCAATGAGATCGGCATTCGCATGGCGCTCGGCGCACGCAGTCAGGACGTGTTGCGCCTGATCATGCGCGAGTCGATGATCCTCGTTGCCGTCGGTGTGGTGATCGGCGTGGCGATCGCGTTGGGCACGAGCCGGTTCGTCGCGTCACTGCTGTTCGGACTGCCGCCGACCGATTTGTTTTCGATGTGCGTGGCGATGATCGTGATGATCGCTGTGTCGGCATTCGCGGGATATCTGCCGGCACGCCGCGCGTCGCGGGTCGATCCGATGGTGGCGCTGCATCAGGAATGATCGGCTCTTGGGTTCCAGCCCTTGGCTTCTGGCTTCGAGTTCACCAGCCAACGAGCTACGTAAGCGTCGGATTCTTCTTATGCCACTCGGTGCCGCGCTCGTAGGCGAGCGCGACCCGCAGGATCGTCGCTTCGTCGTACAACCGTCCAGTGACCATCAGCTCGACTGGCCGATTGTCGATGAATCCCGCCTTCAACGAAATTGCGGGATGACCGGTCAGATTCGTCACGCCCAGCGTTGCGCTGTTGGTCGGCGAGAGAAACACGTCGTACTGCGACATGAATTTTTCCATCTCGCGAATCAGCAGCGTGCGCGCGCGCTGAGCGCGAATGTATTCGACGGCCGGGACGAAACGGTGCGTCCGAAACTGGTTCGGCCAGGTATTGAGTGTCGGGTCGCTGGCGTCTTTGCTGCGAATGAGATCGTCAAATGCCGCGGCGCCTTCCGTGGTCAGAATGAACCCGATGTTGTTCGCGATGCTGGTGATGTTCGAGGGGATCTCGACCGGTTCCGGATTGGCACCCGCCTTTCGATACACATCAAGCACGTCGTTGAACACTCTCAGTCTGGCTTCACGCAGCCGCTGCTGTTCCTCCGGACTGAGGCCACCGCGACCGCGTCCGCCCGCCGCCCCGCCAGGAGCGCCAGCGGGCACGCCGGCGCCCTCGCGGCCTGCGCCAGGAGGTGGCGGATCGAATTCGTTCTTCACGTAAGCGATCTTCAGTTTCGACAACGGAACGTCGGGGTTCCAGACGAAGGCAGCGTCCGCGGTTGTTTCGTCGCGGCCGTCGGGTCCATAAATCGCGTTGAACACGACGGCGCAATCCTCGACCGACCGGCACATCGGCCCGATCTTGTCCATCGTCCAGCTCAATGCCATCGCACCGTGTCGGCTGATACGGCCGTAGGTCGGTCGCAGGCCGGTCACGCCGTTCTCCGCGGAAGGGGAAATGATGGATCCGCGCGTCTCGGTGCCGATGCCGAAGACAACGAGTCCGCCAGCGGTTGCTGACCCCGGACCGGCAGACGAGCCGCTCGATCCGCGCTCGAGATTCCACGGGTTGTTCGTACGCCCCTTGAACCACTGATCGCCTTGTGCGAGCGCTCCCATCGACAGCTTGGCGACCAGCACGCCACCTGCCGCGGCGAGCCGTTCGACGACGGTGGCGTCGTAGTCGAACACTTGATTCTGAAATGGCCCGGCCCCCCATGTCGTGGGAATACCTTTGGTCGCGAACAAATCCTTCGCGCCCCATGGGATGCCGTGCAGTGGGCCCCGGTATTTTCCAGCCTTGATCTCTCGATCAGCCTGTGCTGCCTGCGTCAGCGCCAAATCTTCCGTCAGCGTGACGACACAATTGAGCTTGGGCCCGTACTTCTTCAGACGATCGAGGAACATTTTCGTCAGTTCCGTTGACGACACGTCGCGGCGCTGAAGCAAAGGCGCAAGCGACGTGATCGGAAGAAACGCGAGATCATCGATCGACGACGACCGCGCGGCAGGCGGCGTCAGCGTGACCTTGATCTTTGCGCCCGGCGTCGCCGGGCCGTGCGGCTTCTTGCCCGGCAGGTACGGATGAAACGTGATCGCCGGTTCGGTATCCAGCGGGATGTTCACCTGACGCAGCTGCTCGAACGACGTCAGATTCCGGCCGACGCCGGCCGCCGCCGCCTGTTCTTCCGCTTCAGTGAAGTCGACACCAAAGATCTTTTCGGCGCAGTCGAGGGTGGATGGGTCAATGCGTGACGGCGTCTGCGCCTGCTGCCGCGCGAGAGCCGGAGCCGCGAAGCTGCCGGCGACGGCAGCGGGAATGGCGGTGAGAAATCGACGGCGTCGCACGCCACGAGGCCGCATCCGATCATCCTTCCGTTGCATGGACCCTCCAGACCTACTTCTGTTTGAACCCGGCCGGGATCTCGAGATCCGACGCAGCGACTGACGTCTGAATTTCCTGCACTTCATGTTCGGCGGTGAAAATCGTCCCGCGCGTCGCGCTGGCGTTTTCGTCCTTCTTCGCCATCTTGCGAGCAAGCATGCCCCCGAGGCCGCCGATCGATTTGGGAGCACTCTCTGACGTCTGCTGTGCCGCTTCTTCCTTCGACTTGACACCGTCGACGGTCGTCGTGCTCGCCAGCGGAGTGCCCTGGAGTTTTGGCGATTCTTTCTGCAGGCGATCGGCCGCCTGCTTGAACGCGGGATACATGGCGAGGACCATTGCCATCTGCTCCGGCGACATCCCCATTGCGTCTGGTCCCTGGAGCTGCCGCCAGTATTTCAGCTCGAACTCCGCGACTTCCTTCATAGCCGGAATCTGAGGACCGAGCCACGAGTCGACATTCATAACCAGTCCGCCGCCCTCTTCGAGCGTCTTCCCCTTTTCCCGAACGGTCACCGTCATGATCACTTCACGCGTGTCGTAACCCGCGAGCTGTTTCTTCTGCCCGGTTTCCTTGACGTTGAAGTCGACCTCGTATTCCTTCTGCGGTTGGCCCTTCTCAGGCTGTTTCTCTTCCTTGCCCTGCTGTTCTGACGCCTGCTTCTGGGCCTTTTCGCGCGCTTCCCGCATTTGCTGACGGAGCTGCTCGAAGGTGATGACCTCGTAGGTCTTCTTCTTCATGTCGAGCTTGTAGATCTTTTCCTCGGACAGGTCGACGATTTCACCGGTGGTGTCGTTGATCGTGATCTTGCGATTGCCTTTCACCGCGGTCGTCGAAACGACTCCTTCCTTTGCCGCCTTGCCGCCGAACAGGTTGAACATCTTTCCAAGCATGCCGCCGAGCGAAACGTGGGTCTTTTCGCGGGTCTTCACGTCCGCCCACGCGGGGCTTGCGGTAAGGGCGACAAATGACAAGAGAACGGCACACGAGAGCGGTAGTCGTCTCATCAAGGTTCCTCCAAAAGCCTGGGGTAAGATTCGCGCTGGCTGGTCAATTGTAGCCGACCCTTCAACTCGGCTGGACCTATGCGCTCAGGCAGAGGCCAATAACAATTCTGCGCTCGTGCTAACGATGCCGTTCCCCCACCGTCCTTCTAAATGGTGGGGACTGCGAGTCTTGACACCCGAGTGGCGTTGACGATGTTTTCGGCCGGGCACGCGTCGGAGGACGCCCATCTCGTGCGCGCGGCGCGTGCCGGCGACCAGCGGGCGTTCGAGGCGTTGTACGACCGATATGCGCGGGTTATTCATGGCGTGCTTCTGGCGCGGGCGCCCCGGGCGGACGTCGAGGATCTGGTTCAAGACGTCTTTTTGTCGGCCTGGAACCGGCTCGACTCGCTGCGCGATCCGGCGGCGTTCGGCGGATGGCTGTCGATGATTGCCCGTAATCGCGCCACCGATTTCCATCGCCAGGCGGTCGACGCGGTCGAACTGCCGGACGATTTGAGCGCGCCGGAGGCGTCCTCCAGCCGGGCCGAGGCATTGGCGATTCTGGATGTGATTCGGTCGCTCCCGGACGCATATCGTGAGACGCTCGTATTGAGGCTGGTCGAAGGTTTCACCGGCCCTGAAATCGCCGAACGGACGGGGCTGACACCCGCGTCGGTTCGCGTCAATCTTCATCGAGGCATGGCGTTGCTTCGCGCGAAGTTGCAGCAATGAAAAAGACTGACGAGGAGCAACGCGCGTATCTCTGGGACGGTTCGGGAGAGCCGGATCCGGAGATCGTGCGCCTCGAGACGTTGCTGGGACAGTTACGACATCGCGGCCTGCCGCCAGAGCTGCCGGCGCGTCGGCCCGCACGCTTTCGGCTGACGCCATTGATTGGTGCGCTGTCTGCGGCCGCTGCGATCCTGCTGATCGCTGGTGTCGGATGGTTTGCCACGATCACCCTGCGCCGGGGATGGACCGTCCAGCCAATCGCCGGGACGCCGACCGTGGATGGGGTGCAGTCGCGGACTGGTGCATCGACGGCCCGTCTTCGTGTCGGTGAATGGCTGGAGACCGACGCGGTGTCGCGTGCGCGGATCAATGTCGGTGAAATCGGGCGCGTGGACGTCGAGCCCAACACGCGTCTGCAGGTGGTCGAAGCCCGCGGCCGCGAGCACCGGATGTCGCTGACAAAAGGGCTTATCCACGCGCGCATCTGGGCGCCTCCCAAACTGTTCTTCGTGAACACGCCCAGCGCGACCGCGATCGATCTCGGATGCGAATACACGCTTCAAGTGGACGACGATGGGGGTGGCCTGATTCGCGTCAGTCTTGGTTGGGTGAGCTTTGAAGGCAATGGCCGTGAATCATTTATCCCCGAAGGTGCAATCGGCCGCACGCGGCCAGGCGCCGGGCCTGGAACTCCGTATTACGCCGACGCGCCGTCGGGATACGGGGACGCGCTGGAGGTGCTGGATTTCAATGCGCCAGACGACCCGCGGCGCGCCGCATCGTTCGATCTCGTCCTCTCGTCTGCCCGCCGTCAAGACGCACTGACGTTGTGGCATCTGTTGTCACGAGGAACGCTCGCAGAGCGGGAACGTGTCTACGATCGACTGGCGAAACTCGTTCCACCACCTGCTGGGGTAACCCGCGAGGCTGTGCTGAAGAAGGATCAGCCGGCTCTCGATCAATGGTGGGATACGCTTGGCCTTGACAGTGCGACGTGGTGGAGGCTGTGGAAGAGGAAGTTGTGAACGAGTCGAGTGACAGAGTGCGAACGATTCGTAACGCAGCGCTCGTTCTGATCGGCGGTGCGTGTCTGATTCAACTGGTGCGCCCCGCGCGGACGAATCCACCGACGGATCCAGGGCGAACGCTGGCGTCAGTCACTCGCGCACCTGTGGAGGTCCGTTCGGTGCTCGAGCGCGCCTGCCGCGACTGCCATTCGCACGACACGCGCTGGCCGTGGTACAGCAATGTCGCGCCGGTGTCGTGGTTCGTCATCAACGACGTGAATCATGGCCGCCGTCATTTCAACTATTCCGACTGGGCGCAATACGACCGCGACAAGATCCCCGAGCTGCTCAAGGAGGTCTGTGAGCAGACTCGCAAGGGTGACATGCCCCTGTCGTCATACCTCTGGATGCATGACGATGCGCGCCTGAGCGATCGCGACGTCTCGCTGTTGTGTGATTGGAGTGACGCGGAGCGGCGGTCCTTCCGCCTAAGGGCGGAAGCCACAAAGAACAGAAATTAGGAGGCTTCCGCCGTTAGGCGGAAATCGAAAGTCCCAGATCCGCCGGCCTGAAGAAAGCCAGTCGCCAGCCCGCCAGCCGCCAGATCCCGATACAATCCACCAATGCCCGAAGTTGTCGAGAGCGGAAAGCTCATATACGTGAGCGGGATCACTCCAAGCGTCCGTGGAGACGTCCCAACCCAGACCCGGAACATTCTCGAGCAAGTGCAGCAGTCGTTGGCAAGTGCGGGCTCGTCGCTCGACCGGGTCGTGTCGGTGCTGGTCTTCATACGCGCGGCGTCGGACTTTGGCGCGATGAACGAGGCATATCGCACGTTCTGGAAAGGTGATTTTCCCACGCGCACGACCGTTGTCGTGGATCTCTCGACCCCCGAGACGCTCGTCGAAATGTCGCTCGTCGCCGCTCGTGGCGATCGAACGATCATCCATCCGCGCGATTGGGTTCAGTCACCGAGTCCATACAGTTATGCGTTGCGCACGGGGGATACGGTGTTTCTGTCCGGCCTCGTCTCTCGGAACGGCCGCGACAATTCAGTCGTCAACGGAGACGTCGGACAGCAGACGCGTGCCATCCTCGACAACGCCGGCGAGCTGCTGCAGGCCGCCGGACTCTCGCACGCACACATCGTGTCATCACGCGTGTATCTTCCGGATGCGGCGTCCTTTACGGCCATGAACGACGCGTATCGCACCTACTTTCCGACTGCTCCACCGGCCAGAGCGACGATCCGCGCGGCACTCGCAGGTCCGCAATACTCGGTGGAGATCACCTTCATTGCCTCGTCGTCGCCACGCCGCGCGATTACCGAAGGCCTGCCGCCGAACTGGAATCTGCCGCTGAGTCCTGCGGTTGTGGCCGGCGATCGCGCCTATCTGTCAGGAGCACTTGGCAACGACGAGACCAATCGCGACGACGCCTCGGCGCAGACCGCAGCGACGCTCGAGAAGCTCCGAAGGACGCTGGAGTTATCCGGCGCGTCGCCAACCGACGTCGATGAAGCCATCGTCTACGTCACCGATGTGAAGAACCTGCCTGCGATTGATCGCGAATACCGCACATTTTTTGGGTCGCACAATCCGTCGCGAACCACCATCCGTTGCGGCCTGGTCGCGCCTGATGGTCTTGTCGAGATTCTGCTGACCGCCAGAATGAAAGGCCAGTGAGCATACGCCTGGGTATCTCGTCATGTCTCCTCGGGCACGAAGTCAGGTTTGACGGTGGGCACAAACGTGATCGCATCCTGATCGAGGAATTGGGCAAGTATGTCGAATGGGTTCCGGTTTGTCCGGAAGTCGAAGTTGGAATGGGCACGCCGCGTGAACCAGTGCAACTCGTTCGTGTCGGCAAGACGACGCGGATGATCACCAGCACCACCAGGGTTGACTATACGGATCGCATGAACGAATGGGCCAGGACGCGTGTCGAACAACTGGCGCGCGAGGACCTGGATGGATACGTGTTGAAGAGCAAATCCCCAAGTTGCGGTGGGTGGAGCGTCAAGGTGACGAACGAGTCGGGATCACCTGCAAGTGATGGCCGAGGGCTGTTCGCGTCGGCGCTGATCGAGCGGTTCCCGCTGCTGCCGGTCGAAGAAGAGGGACGGCTTGCTGATCCGGCTGTGCGCCGGGATTTCATTGAACGTGTGATCGCATACAGGCGGCGGAAAGAAGATGGCTGACTCGTTCTCGCCGTTCCGTCGCGTTCGGGTCACGCGCGTCGGCCGTCGCGCCGGCGAAGCACCGGAGGACTTTGCCGCAACGGAAGAACCGCTCGAAGTCCGGCTGCACGGAAAGTCGTTTGCGGTCATCATGCGGACACCGGGTGCCGATCGTGAGCTGGCTGCGGGGTTTCTCCTTTCGGAAGGCGTCATTCACTCCCACGAGGATCTCGGTGCGGTCGAGCATTGCCGTCATCCCGATCATCCAGACGTCCACAACATTGTCGATGTCTACCTCGTTGGCGCCGCCACCAAACGCCTGGAGGAGCACCTCGAGCAGCGTCGCAACATCATGACGTCGTCGTCGTGCGGGTTATGCGGCCGCCTGACAATCGAATCGCTGCGATGTCAGACGCCGCCGTTGCCGATTGAGACTCGCATCAGCTCGACGATCGCGTCGGAGCTTCCGCGGCGGTTGCGGGCGAGGCAGTCGGTCTTTGACGAGACGGGCGGACTGCACGCGGCAGGGCTCTTCGCGCTGGACGGCACCTGCTGCTCGTCAGCCGAGGACGTGGGGCGGCACAATGCCGTCGACAAAGTGGTCGGTGCCATGCTGTTCGAGGAACGGGTACCGCTTCGCCACTATGCTCTGGCCGTGAGCGGGCGCGCGTCTTTCGAAATCGTCCAGAAGGCCTGGCTCGCCGGAATCCCAATCGTCTGTGCCGTATCGGCGCCGTCCAGTCTGGCGATCGAACTCGCGGATGAAGCCGGGATCACGCTGCTCGGCTTCGTCCGCGACGGCGGATTCAACCTCTACACGCACGCCAAACGGATCGAGGTAGTGTGAAGTCCATTACACACACCGCCACGGATCGATTGCCTCAGCGGCAAAACACAAGTAGTTAGCGGCCCACCGGCCGCTCAGTCGGTGGCACCCCGGTTGCTCGAAGTCATCATCGCGTATGGTGATACGACGGCACGCGGTGTTGACGGCAGTGGTCGCCATGACGATCGCGGCGTGGTACGCCGGCGTCAAAGGCATCCTCCTCGCTGAGTCCATCGTCGACGAGCTCGACCGGGCGAAGGTTCTCGCCAATCTCGCGCCTCGTCCGCAAGCGACCATCGTGTATGACCGCTACGATCGTCCGGCGTTCACGTTTTTCGTCGAACAGCGCATCGCGGTTCCGCTCGACCGTGTGTCGCGACACATGATTGATGCGCTCCTGGCTGTCGAAGACCGCCGCTTCTTTTCGCACCATGGGATGGATCCGATCCGCATCGCCGGCGCCGCCTGGAGAAATTTTCGCGCCGGTCGGATCGTCGAGGGCGGCAGCACGATCACGCAACAGCTCGCCCGGGCATCACTCTCATCCGAGCGGACCTACGATCGCAAGATCCGCGAGATCCTCCTGGCGGCTCAAATTGAACAACGGTATACGAAGGCTCAAATTCTCGAGCAATACCTGAACACGGTCTACCTGGGCGACGGATATTACGGCGTCGAGGCGGCGTCGCAGGGCTACTTTGGCAAGTCCGCTCTGGACCTGGAGCCGCATGAAGCGGCGCTGCTTGCCGCCCTCGTGCGATCGCCATCGAGCGATGCTCCGTCGCTTGCACCGGCGCGCGCGCTGAAGCGGCGAAATCTTGTGCTCCGGCTGATGCGCCGACAAGGCCTGCTGTCGGAGCAGGCGTGGCAAAACGCCAGCGCCCTGCCGCTTCCTCCTGGCCGTCACAGCAGCGCAGCTGTCGTCGCCACAAACGGCCTCGACTCCGGCTTTTACTTCCAAGAGGAGATCAGGCGGCAACTGTTCTCGCTCTTCGGTGCGGACAAGGTGCTTCGGGACGGTTTGCGTGTGTACTCCACCTACGATCCCGAGTTGCAGCGTCAGGCGGAAATGGCGGTGACGCGACGAATTGCGGAAATCAGCAAGAGCCGTCCGTCAGCCCGAGACCTGCAGGGAAGTCTGGTGGCGATGGATCCGACGACCGGTGACGTGCGCGCGTTGGTCGGCGGCCGAGACTTCAAGACCAGCAGCTTCAATCGCGCGACGCAGGCCCGGCGCCAGGCCGGCTCATCATTCAAACCGATCATCTACGCGGCGGCACTGGAACGCGGCTATTCGCCCGGGACGCTCTTACACGACCTGGATATTCCGATCGACGCAGGCAATCAGACATGGCTCCCGGCGGGTGAACACGAAGATTCCGAGTACACGCTTCGCGCGGCTCTCAAAGTGTCGAGCAACCGCGCCGCGGCCCAGTTGCTCAAGCAAATTGGCGTGAGTGTGGCGGTGTACTACGCGCAACGGCTCGGCATTGAATCGCAGCTTCCGATGGTTCCGTCGCTCGCGCTCGGCACCGGGGAAGTGACGCTGCTCGAACTCACCACCGCGTATACCGCGTTTGCCAACCAGGGACGTGTTGCCGCGCCACGTCTGATCGCCCGGGTGGATGATGGCGCAGGCGTGACCATCTACAGCGCTGGCGAACGTCACACCCAGGCCATCAGTCCGACCACGGCCTATCTCATGTCGAGCATGCTGTCGGACGTGATTTCTGGCGGCACCGGATGGGCGGCGCGAGCGACCGGCTTCAAACTCCCGGCGGCAGGTAAGACCGGCACGACTGACAATTACGCTGACGCGTGGTTCGTTGGGTACACACCACACCTGGTCGCCGGCGTCTGGTTCGGACTCGATCAACCCGCGCCGATCATGCGCGGCGGATTCGCCGGCGTCGTAGCGGCACCCGCGTGGGGCCGGTTCATGAAGGCCGCGACAACGCACGACAAGGGTGACTGGTATCCGATGCCGTCGGACGTCGAGAAGGTGGCAATCTGCCGCTTCAGCGGCGCGCGAGCGACTGAGGCGTGCAGACATCCGCAGGATATGTATACCGTCGCCCGGGCCGACGGGTCGCCTCAGCTGGTTCCGGTGGACGCGATGCGCGATCAGGATGACGGTCGGTCGAAAATGGCGGTCAACGAGCCGCCAGTTTACGAGGACCTGTTTGCCATCGGCACGGTGCCTCCCGATCTGTGCCCGATACACAACACAACGACATCGCCAACCATCGCTTCGTCATCCGTGAGTGGCACGACCCAGATCGCGAACTCGGTGATGCCGACCTCATCTCAGTTCGCTGCGAGTCCACCGAGCCTTGCGCCTCGGCCCTCGGACATTGTCCTGGAACGCGTCCTCGGGTCTGATGGGCTCATGCATGTTGTGATGCGACAAAGACGGTGACGTGGCCGCGATCTTTAGATCGCGCCACTTACCGCTCGGACTCCCAGCGCAAGCGCGAGGACCGCGTTCGCAATGTGCCCGGTCCAGCAGATCCGGCATTGCAGCCCCCGAGAGATCAGACTCCAGCCGAGAAACGCACTCATCGCGACGGCGGGCAGTGTCATCAGGAATAGCCACGAGGGTGGCCAATTCAAAAACAATCCAATTGCGAGCATCAGGTACAGCATTACGCCGAGCAATGCGTTCGGCACTCCGAGAAGCGACGCACGTGGCGTCCTGAAGAGCACGGCGCAGCCGCCGTGTTCGAGTTGACAGACCTCGGGCCCAGTGAGCCATGCCGGCAGCACGAAATAGTGACCGTAGAGAGCGGCGGCCGATGCCGCGGTCCCGGCCAGTAGAGCGATCCAGATCAGCATCGGCGAATCGAGCAGTCTAACGCCCTTGCGCTACATCAGTCGACTGACAGGTGTCGCAGAAGTAGGTGAGCCGGGCATCGCGGCCCTGTTTCCGCACGCGGATCGGCGTGCCGCAGCGGCGGCAGGGGAGCCGGGCGCGACCATAAACCCACAAGCGATTGCGCGGATGACCGCTGCCCGTGGTCCGTCGCAGTCCCCCGTAGGTTGTCATCAGCTCGAGTCCTTCGGAGACATTGAGCTTCAGCAAGCGCCGGCTTTCGTCAACCACCGACCTCAGCTCTGCTTCAGTGAGATCCCGCACGTGCCGAAAGGGATCAATGCGACAAATGAAAAGGATCTCAGACTTGTAGACATTGCCAAGCCCGGCAAGTACGCGCTGATCGAGCAGCGCTTCAGCAATCTCCGAATCCGATCGCTCGCGCAGGTTCGCGAGGACCTTTCCTGAATCGAACTCCTCGGCCAGCAAATCGGGACCGAGTCTGCGCAACTCGGGACTTTTCGCAACTTCGCGTTCCATCAGGAACTCGGCGACGGGAATGTTGAATCCAACCGCCACGAAATCCGCGGTGGCAACGACGATGCGCATGTCGCGACGGGAACGTTGCCACCGTTCTCCGGTGCGGTAGATGTGCCAGCTCCCGTTCATGCGCATGTGGGTGCGCAGCACGAGATCGCCAGAGAAGCGCATGAGCAAGTGTTTACCTGTCGCGTGGATACGCTCAATGATTCGCCCAGGGATCGGGGCATCCTCATTGATCCGGTTCAGCGCCGGAAAAACTGATCCGAACGAGGTGATCGGCTTTCCCGCCAGCGCTCGATGCAGCGTGCGCGCAGCGCGAAAAATCGTATCGCCCTCAGGCATCGTCGTCCTCGGATTGGGCGATGGCGAGCGCCGGGACGTCCGACGCGAATCCAGCAGCGGACCCGACCGCCTTTCGCATCTGGAATCCCATGGCTGATGCGTTGAAACCGGCATCAATCAGAAATGGGGCGAGCGGATGCTCCGAAGTTGGGATGCCATTAATCTCTGAAACAAGCAGACCGCCCCGTCCCTCCTCACCGCGCGCGATCGCTGCAAGTCGTGTCGCCAGGGCGCGGCTCGTGGTGGTCCGAGCAGGCTCGTCTTCCGGGACGAACGTGAGCAGTTGACGGCCGCCGCGTGCCACGTACCCCGCGAGCGCGCCATCGACCAGTATGACAAGTGCGCCAACCGTCCGTGTCGGTCCGCGCCCCGCACCGGAATCGGCCGCGTTCGGGGCCGGCCATTTCAGCATGGTGCCATACGGGTTTGCCGGATCCGTTGCGGAGACGACAACCGACTCGACGTCGTCGCTCGCATTCTTGAACGACCGCATCAGTTCGAGTGCCGCAGGGAGCGCAAACTGCATGGCCCCAACCCCGCCGACGAAGTAACCGCGACGAATGCGGCCGGCATCCTCCATGGCTTTCAACACGTCGTACACCGCGCTGAACCCTCCTTCGATGCCTTCCGCGCCGGCGACTTCCCGTGTCACGACGCCGTAGCGCGAGAGGAGTTGCTGCGCCGTTGCGGTTGACCACTCGGTCGGTGAGATTTCGCCGGAGACGCGATCTGCCGTGAGCGACCAGCGCCCCTCTGATGAAGGAGGACCAATGCGACGGCTCCGGAAGTTGGTTCGCCGTGCCGGTTTTCTCGGTCGCTTCTCAGGCGGCCGGGTAAAGGCGCGGAGCGCATGGAACGTGTCATTCGTGAGAAGCCCTTTCCAGACGAGATCCCAGAGTGCATCGACCGTCTCACCGGGATAGCCACCGCCGGCGGCTTCGTGGATCGGCGCAAAAAACGACGCGCCGTCAGACTCGAGGTAACTCAGGATCGATCGTTCGCGAGGAGAGAGTTCAAACACCTCCGGCGGACGCCAGAGGCGACTCATGTGATCGGTGAGAAAGAGCGCAAGCCGACCATCGCGATCGCCCAGCGGTTCGATGCCGCACCACGTCACTTCCCCAGCGGCAGTGAGTGCATCGAGGTCGGCTGAGTTGTACCCCCTCACGCGCGCCGACAGAATCTCTGACTCGAGGATCGACGCGGGCAGAGGTGCCCCTTGCAGGTTTTCGATCGCATCGAGCAACGCATCGAGCCCGAGGCGTGGGCGCGACACGCCCTGCCAGCTGGTAAGCAGCCGGCCGAAGACTGCCGGATCGACCGGCTCGACTTCTTTGCGCAGGCGCGCCAGCGATCGCCGCCGGATCGACTGCAGCACATCAGGATCGCACCACTCGCGGCCGGCGCCTCCCGGGCGAAACTCCCCTTCGATCAGGCGCCCGGAACTGGCAAGCGTCTTCAGCATGAATCCGGCGGTGACGCGGCCGAGCGCATAGCGATCGGCAAACTCCTGTGTCGTGAACGGACCGTGTGTTCGCGCATAACGGCGCGTGAGATCCTGCGTGGCGTTGGGTGCAGGCGCGATCAACGATTCGGGCAACCCAGGCGGCAGTGGCACGCCGAGTGCGTCGCGGTAGCGTCCCGCATACTCGACCGGGCTCAGACGCGGCTGCCCACCAATGTTGATCTTGATGACTCGACGCGCTCGAAGGAGCTCGCTCAACGCGTCCCTTGCGTCGATGCGCGATCGTGCCGCGACCTCATCGTCGGTCAAATCGCCGAGTCGCAAGAGCAGATCGTGAATGCCATCGGTCGATCGCGCCCGCTGCTCTTCGTCGAGATGTTGAAGCTGACGCTCCACTGTCGCGATGGCATCGGCGTCCAACAGTTCCCGCAGCTCGACTTCGCCAAGCAGCTCGCGCAGCTGTGATTGATCGATCGCGAGCGCTTGCGCGCGCCGTTCCGCCAGCGGCGCATCGCCGTCGTAAATGTAATTGGCGACGTATCCAAACAGCAGCGCCGCCGCGAACGGAGACGGTATCGCCGAATCAACCGTGGCAGTCCGGACCTCCCGCCGCTCGATGCGGCGAAGAGTTTCGACGAGTGAAGGCATGTCGAAGACGTCACGGAGACATTCGCGGTAGGCTTCGAGGATCATCGGAAACGATCCGTACTGCGCCGCCACGGCGAGAAGGTCGGCAGCGCGCTTTCGTTGTTGCCAGAGGGGACTTCGACCTCCGGGGCGACGCTTGGGCAGCAGCAGCGCCCGCGCCGCCGCTTCGCGAAACTTCGCCGCAAAGAGCGCGGTCGCGCCGAGCTGCCGAACGACGAGCGCTTCGACTTCATCCGACGCCGGTATCATCAGGTTCGGATCGGGTGGGTCCTCGGTCTCCGGAAATCGCACCACGAACCCGTCGTCAGTCCACATGGTTTCGACGTCGATGCCCGTCTCCGCGCGCGCTCTCTCTACCGCCGCCATCGCCCACGGCGCGTGAATCTTGCCGCCGAACGGGGTCAGCACGCAGATGCGCCAATCGCCCAGCTCGTCGCGGCACCTCTCGATCAAAACCGTGCGGTCGTCGGGGACCACACCGGCGGCCGATGCCTGATCGGCGAGATAGCGAACGAGGTTTTCTGCGGCCTGATTGTCGAGATCGTGATGCTGGACCAGGCGTTGGACTGCCGCTGACGCAGGCATATTGCGCAGGGT
>Ga0310888_10000028_pt1 | contig 21557 bp, 19 predicted proteins | sample T20D1metaG_FD_202510 | JGI IMG/M metagenome (GOLD analysis project Ga0310888, IMG submission 202510) | Lab incubated soil microbial communities from West Virginia University Organic Research Farm, Morgantown, WV, United States - T20D1 | ecosystem: Environmental > Terrestrial > Soil >...
GAACACGCTGTCCGCGACCGGCACGATCGTGACCTTCGCCCGGGTTGGACGCGGCGCGACGGTGTCGCTGCACGCAAGCATCCCGATCGCCGCCATCATTGCGATGGCTAAGCGAGCGGCTGCCCTCGCCGCCGGCTTCCGAATCGATGTCGGTGAAATCAGTCCCACGTTCGTGCCTTGCTCGAGACGGCGACAATGGACGTCACTGGCTATCTGGAGAACGCAGGGAACCGGATAATCCGGTCAGACTTCGCCGGCGGATGGGCGTCCTACGAATCGGTGGCTCGTTTGCGGGCTGGACTCCGCGTTACGGAAATGCGGGCGGTAGTTACGCGCGCGCCGTCATACGTTTGCGACGCTGAGAATTTCGTACATCGTCTCGTTCATGAGTCCCGGCGCGCGCCCGCCGCCGATGAAAGTGACCGTCGTGTGATACGTGTATTTCGCGAGCTTGATCGTCGCCGATTTGATCGTGTCACGGTGCGCCACGCAGATGATGCACTCCTCCCCGGCTTGCTTGTTGATCTTCCCCGTCGTGTCGTACTCGGCAACGACGTTGATTGAACGATCCGTCTTCATGCGATCGTAGACGGCGCGCTGCGACGTGTCCTTGTTGGTGTCGACGTGGCCGACGCGCCGCATGGTCTCGCTCGCGCGGGTGAAGATCGTCATCACGCAGCGTGAACGGCCCGCTGATGACCTCACTATTGCCCACGAACGGTGTTTCGGCGATCGCGCCGGTGGCGTATGGCAGGAACGTACACGAGCGATGCCGCGTCCGCCGCCGTTGGCTTGTTGCACTCGGCGAAATCCAGAACCAACCCGGCGGCGCCCTTGACCTGCCGATAGGTGGCTTGGTGGACGCTTGGTTTTCCCAGCAGGGTGTTTAGTCCGAGTATGCGGACGCCTGGGTTGAGGAGATCCTTCAGCATGGATTGGAGGAGTGAAGGGAAGGATCATGCAGTGAAGCGCGTTCGTCGAGTCGCGTCCGATCGGAATCTATGCCCGCCGACGCCCCTGTCACTTTGTGAACCGCTTTCTGGCCACTGCTGGCTTGGGCGCTTTGCCGGTGCGCGTACGCTTCTTCGCCCGGGACTTGGTTGTCTTGACGTACCTAACGCGCGGAGCGGGGCCAACGCCTCCCGGAACCGAGTATGCGAGCGCAAGGATCCCGCTGGCCGGGAGGGTCTTCTGGTCGGCCAGCACGAGCTTCGTCGTAGCACCGACCGGGAGCAGCGGGACGCCCGAGCCGAGGAGGACCGGAATGACGGCCGGCTCCACCGTGTCGACGAGGCCGGCGTCGAGCAGCGACTGAAACAGTTCGCCCCCTCCATAGAGCCAGATGTCGCGACCGGGCTTCGCTTTCAGCGCAGCGACGACCTCGCGTGGGTCGTCGCTGACGATGCGCACCCCCGGATGTGTAGCCGCCGGGAGCGTCCGCGAGAAAACGACGACGTCGAGCCCCGGCATCGCCCCGTTCCCTCCCTGCGCGGTCACAACCTCGTATGTCTTCCGTCCCATGACGGCCGTGTCGAACTCCTCGAACAGCGCGGCAAAGTCGATCGCCGGGTCCATCACGATCCAGCTGTTATCGCCGTTCGGCCCGGCGATGAAGCCGTCCAGGCTCATCGCCACCTGATAGCGCAGTCGTCTGCCCATGGTCAGCCTCCGAATTCGCGGGGGAGCGAGGGCTCCTGACAGTGACGTACACGCATAGGTTACACCTATGAATGTCTCAGACGCGATTGCCCAACGCCGCTCGATCAAGAAGTTCCAGGACCGCGCAGTCACCCGCGACGAGATCGACGCGCTCCTCGACGCCGCGGTGCAGGCGCCCAATCACCACCTGACCCAGCCGTGGCGCTTCTACGTGCTCGGCCCTGAGTCGCGCCGCGGTTACGGGCTCGCGCTGGGCGAGCGCAAGGCGCGCAAGCTGGCGGATCCGGACGCAGCGGCCGCAGTGCGGGAGAAGACGGCAGCCGAGCACGTCGCCTTTCCCGCCTTCATCGCCGTGGCGGTGGTGCTCGACGAGAAGCCGGAGACCCGCGAGGAGGACTACGCAGCCGTCATGCAGGCCGTCGGCAACATGATGCTGGCGGCGGTCGACCGAGGGCTCGGGACGCACATGCGGACGGGGGCGGTGATGGACGATCCCGCCGCGCGTACGGCGGTTGGCGTGCGTGATGGTGAGCGCATCGTGGCGATGCTGAGCGTCGGTGTGCCAGCGGAAGTGCCGCCGCCCAAGGCGCGTCAGGGAGCGGCGGCAGTCACGACGTGGACGCCCTAGCCGCTACCGGCGATTCGTTAGGCGTTCGTCCGACGCGCGTCTAGTCCTTGCAGTCGAGCCGGTCGTTCCAGAGCTGGATCTGCGCGGTGAACTTCGGCATTAACTCCGCCTCCGCCCCGATCGACTTGAGAATCAAACACGCATCGTCAGTCTGGCCGAGCAGCACGTAGGCAGCGGCGGAGTACACGCCCAGCTCGACGATGTCATTGCGGGCCTCGAGACGCGGTACCATGGCGCGGGCGGAATCGAGCACCGCGCTCGCGAATGTCCGGCCCCGGACAGTGTCGGCCCTGGCGCGACCGATGAGCGATTCCAGATGGTCCAGTGATGCGCGCACGCCGCTGCTTGCTGCGCCCGCGTTCGACGGCTTCGCAGGCTGCGGCGTTCCCGGCGGGAGCGAGCTTCCGGGCGAGCTGGCCTTGGGCCGCGACGCGCCCCCGGCACCCGAGTCGGACGAGCTCGCGACCTGCGGTTGTGGTGCCGCCGTATCCACACGGACTGTGGAGTCGGTTCGCGACTGAGTCGACGAGATGGCTGCCGGGTCCGCCGGCGTCGTGCGCGCGCCTGCCCGATTGCGCCACGCGAGCAGCCCCACACTGACCAGCACCGCGACGCCGAGAACCACTGCGCTGGCCACGGCTGCGCTTCGCGCGGGCTTGCGCTCCGGAGCGCGAGGTCGCGGTTCGGCATGTGCCACGCGCGTTGGAGTCACGGCGGCCACGCGCAGCGGAGTCGCGACTGCTACACGCGCCTCGCCAGGCCCCATCGCATCCATCAAGGCGCCCGCGAACTCCGGTGCCGTCGCGTATCGCTCGGCAGGCGCACGCGCGAGCGCACGGTCCATGACCGCCTGAAGCGCCGGCGGCCAATCGACATCGCTCTTCATCTCGGCGAGCGTTCGCGGTCGGTCGCGCAATCGCATCAGCGCGGCCTCGTGCTCCGATTCGCCAACGAACGGGAGCTTTCCCGTCAGCATGTCGAATGTGACGAGGGCGAGCGAATAGATGTCGCTCCGGCTATCGAGTGTGGTCCCCGAGAGTTGCTCGGGGCTCATGTACTCCGGCGTGCCGATGACGAGTCCTTGCTGCGTCAACTTCGGCCCGCCGCCACCACTCATGGCTTCGGCAATCCCGAAGTCGACGACCTTCACACGATCGGTGCCGTCGCGGCGTTTACCGATCATGATGTTGTCAGGCTTCAGGTCGCGGTGGACGATGGGCGTGGGCTGCTCGTGCGCGGCGGCCAGCGCGTCGGCTACCTGGCCCGTGATGTCCAAAGCGCGCGCGACCGGCAACGCGCCCTCACGGGTGATGATGTTCGAGAGCGGCTCGCCCTCGACGAACTCCATCGCGATGTAAAACAGCCCGTCGCCGACCTCGCCGTGGTCGAACACCCGCGCGACGTGCTCGTTCTCGATCTGGCTCGCGTTGACTGCCTCGCGCCGGAACCGCGCAACGACGCTCGCGTCGCGCACCATGCCCGGATGCAGCACCTTGATCGCGACGCTCTGGGGCAGGCGGACGTGACGGGCGAGGTACACCCGCCCCATTCCGCCTTCGCCGATCTTATCGGTGATCAGGTAGCGATCGGCGACGACCGAGCCGATGAGGTCATCGCCCGGCGTGAGCGACTGGAGCGTGGTGCCGTCGCCGGCGCAATAGAGATCGCCGTCGTCGTACTCCTTCGCGCACGTGGGGCAGACCTTGGCCATTCGTTTTCGAGACGCGGTGTGACGACGGTGGCGATCGTTAGGTGCGTCGGGACGGCCTTGCCGTTCTACTCGCCGCCGCCCGCCTCACGAACCTTCGCCTCCGCCACTCGGCGCTGCGCGACGTACGACGTCGGCGGCGTCTTGGCGAGGAACATCTTGTAGAGCGGAATGGCCTCGGCCTTCGCCTTGCGATCGTCGGCGTCGATCGCCTTGGAGAGGATCACGAGCTCATTGAGATTCCCGGTGACTTTCGCCGTGACTCCCACGATTCCCAGGCTTCCCGCGCTTACCACGGTTCCCGCGCTTACCACCGTTGCCCCGCTTGCCCCGCTTCCCGCAGCTCCGGCGCTGCCCACCTGACGTGCGCGCGCCGCTGGCAGCTTCATGCCGGTGGCGAGCTTGTCGCCGAGCTGGTCGATGAGGTCCTGGAGCTTGTCGGCGGATCCGCGCACCTGGGTGCTGTACTCCATCTCCGACGTTTCCACGCTGTAGGCGCTGGCCGTGATACGTGTGTCGCCGTTCGGCTGGACGAGGTACGTGCCGTAGATGATGTGGTGGGCGTTCAGGAGCTTCCCGACCTGCACCGCCTGGCTCGGATCGACTCGCCCGCTCGTGCCCAGGTTCTGCTCGGCCATGATCTCCTGGAGCTTCTCGCGCGTCACGATGCGGACGTTGTCGGTCTCGCCGAGCCGGCCCGCGAGCACCGTCGAGATGCCTTTGGCCAGCACCTTGTAGTCGGCGTCGGTGCGCATCGACGCATTGATGTAGTCGAGCACGGCCACGACGGGCCGGGGATCCTGGGTCGTGCCCGACGGCCCCTGCGCCCCGATCGCCGACGCCGCGGAGCCTAACGCGACGAGCGTGGCCGCGAGACGCGTGAGCCGACGGTGGGCCATTTGTTTTACCTGTCGCATGGTTCCTCTTGTGTCTTAAGGAGCGTTAGAAGCGGATGCCGAGCGAGAGACCGCCGCTGAAGCCGGTCACGGTCGATGAGACGTCCCCCGACTCCATCCGTCCACCCTGGACCCGGACGAACGGCTGAAGGGAATAGTTGGTCGCGATCTGCTGCACGAGTCCGAGCGTGAGCGCGCCGCTCGCGATGGCGGCCGTCGTGATGTACTGGTCCGAGTCCATGCCCGTGTGATGCCTGCCGTTGAGCGCGATCAGCACACCCGTCGACGGCGCCACTCCGAGGACTGACCGGACGCCGACGTCGAGGTAGTTGGCCTCGCTGTCGGGAGTCTTCACACCGCTGCGCTCGTACTCGGTGCGATAGCGATCGACGATGTAGAACGTGAGCTCGCGAAACCGGGACGTGACGGCATTGAACTGCCAGTCGACCGTGTAGATCGGCCCGAGCTTCGTCGGGACGGATGGCACGCCGGTGCTTTCGTCCGGCTCCAGCTTTTCCTCTGAGAAGAAGTCGGCCGACAGCCCCAATGTCATGCTGTTCTGACCGATGAGACGGTCCGTACCGAGCGAGAGTCGTACGGCGTCGCCGGGACTCACATCCACGGGGAGCCCGGCGGCGATGGAGACGGGCGTGTACTTGTTTCGCATCTCGTACGACGCGCCGAAGGCCCAGTTCCACGCGCCGAGCGGGCGTGCGACGATGACCCCGAGCGTTCCCGTGCCACCGACGCCGAGCACCGGCACCTGCAGACTGAGCGCGGGCGCGGCGACGACGCGGACCGCGCTCAACTCCTCTTCGTTGAGCTCCGTTTTCCCCGTCGGGAGGTTGATCCCCGCGGTGAGCAGCACGGCGTCGCCGATGATGCGGCCCGTCGCGCGAAGGCGCACGTCGGCGAGACCGCTCAGCGAGTAGCCGTTCGAACCCGTGACCGGATCGACGCTGCCGAGGTCGACCTCGCTGCTCGCGTACGCACTCGTGAGATCGACCGTCCATCGGTCACCGATCGGCACCGCCACGGCGATGGGGACGGACCACTGCGTCAGACGGGTCACGCGTACGGAGGCCGAGCCGTCAATGGTAGGTTGCGGAATTCCATCGCCCCCGAACTGCCAGCGCTCGAAGATGGGACCGAGTCCGGATTGGGCGGAGCCGGCGAGCTTCCCCTGGGCGCCCACGGTTGGCGTGACCACGGAGAGCGCGAGGACGGCGCAAAGAGCGGCGGATCCAGGATTGCGCACGATCGCCTCAGCGTGGAGTGAGAATGGTGATGATGATCGTGACGGTCAGCGCCGGAAATGCCGGATCGGTGACGCCGCCCGGTGGCTGCCCGCCGCCGATGGGCGACGTGAACACGCCGTTCAGCCGGTCGACGGTGAGGCTCGCGGAACGTGCAAGCGCGTTGCGTCGCGACGCCGCGCCGGTGAGTGCCTCGTCTTCCTGAAGGCGCAACGCGGCGAGGGTGAAGTCCGGGTCGAGCCGCAGCGCCTCGCGATACTCCGGGATGGCTTGATCGAAGCGGAGCTGCGTGTCGTGGCGTGCCGCACGACTGTAGGCGAGGAACGCCGCAATGCTTTTCGTTGGGCGCTCGTCGACCGCGGCGCGCTCGGCCGGTGTCAGCGTGATTCCCAGGCCCTCGAAGAGCCGAAACGCGATCTGCTTCTCCGTGTCGAGAATATCGTTGAGGCCCATCTGCGCGGACGCCGCTGGCTGCACCTGCCGTGTCGCGGCGTCGGCGACGCCGACATTGACGCCCATCGTGCTGCCGCGGGTGTCGAGCGCGCCGTACACCACACGTCGCGCCTGAACGAGCCGGCCAACTCGTGGCGCGGCGCTGGAGTCGGCGCGCCCGGATGTGCCGAGCGCGAGCTCGCGCATGATGGCGTCGAGTCGAAGGCGGTCGACGATGCGCAGCTGGCTGCTCTTGGACAGGTCGACCCGCAGCAGGTCAGCCAGTCCGTACCCGAGGGCCGTCATGGATGTGTCGAGCCCCGTCTGGTCGAACGGAAGCACTCCGACCGTTCGTACGGAGAGTGTGTCCGGCCTCAGTTGGGCTTCGACCGCGATCGCCTGCCGTGCCGCGTCTTCGGCTTCCTTGATGCGTGGATGCGGCGCAGTTGTGGGCGGCGCGCCACTGTAGCATGCCGGCATCGCGAACGCCACGGCCAGCGCGGCCAGCCACCACCGTGAAGCGCTGCCCCTGTGCGTCGGGTGGTTCCACCCGGCGCGGGCGGACTGATCGATGGTTTGCATGCTCATTGACGGGGGGAGGGACGGGTGGCCGGCGCGAGCTGCGGGTTCTCTGACGCCGATGTGATCGACACGTCGAGAACAGCTCCTTTCGAATCGCGTGCCGTCGCGGTGAACGGCACCGTTTCGCTCTCGTAAGTCTCCCCCGACTCGGTCGTGCTCGGCGGGGTGGCCGCTTTCACGATGATCGTCGCCGTGCCACGCTGTGTGCCGAAGATCGACACCGCGCTTGCCGTGATGACTGCGGTGCCCGGTTCGCGTGCGGTCACGAGTCCGGTCGATGACACCGTGGCAACCGCGGCGTCCGAGGTTTCCCAGGTGACTGGACCGATCGCATTTCCGGCCGACAGTTGCCTCGTTTCACCGGGCAGGACCTCGCTTGCGGTCGGCTCGACGAAGAGCGTCGCCGTGGTGACATGGATCGGCGCGCTGCCGCTCGCGCCACCGCCGGTCGCCGTGATGGTGGCCAGCCCCGGTCCTACGCCCCTCAGCACACCGTTCGCATCGACGCTCGCGACCGTCGGGTCGGATGTGGTCCAGGTGACAGGCACGTTAGGCAACACGGCGTTGTCGGCTGCGAGCACATTCGCCGTGAGCGGCATGGTACCGCCGACGAGGGCGGCGGTGTTGGGCGACTGGATGACCACGCGCGCGGCAATGACACGAAGCCGCAGCGTCGCCGTCAGGCCGTCGATGGACACCGTGACGTCGGCGTCGCCGGGGTAGACGCCGGTGAGCGTCCCGGCAGGCGAGATGTTTGCCGTCCGCGTCGGGCCCGCCGGGTTCACGACGCTCCAGGTGATCGTGCGGTCGGCCAGGTCGCCCGCATCTACCCCGTTCTCCGCCCTGGCCGTCGCGACGAGCGCCAGCGTCGTGGCGGCGCGCACCGGGGGCGGCGTGGCAGGGCCGAGCACGACGGTGGCGACGCGCCGAATCACTCGCACCGTCGCCGTCCCGCTCCGAACACCCGTGGTCGCGGTGATGCGCGCCGATCCGGGGGCCACCGCCGTGACCGCGCCAGTTGTCGCGTTGATCGAGAGCACGCCCGGGTTGTCGCTCAACCACCGGAAGGCACGCGCGGCGATGGCGTTGCCCTGTGGGTCCTTCGCCGACGCTGTCAGCGTGCGTGACTCGCCCTGGCGCAGCACCGCAGTGCCGCCGAGCGTCACCTGCGCCACCCGCGTGAACGTGATCGGCGGGACGGTCGTGGTGGTCCCCGGCCGCAGCGACGGTGTCGGTGGGCTCGACTGCTCGTCAATGATCGTGCCGTCTTCCTCGAGCGCGAGATCGATCCCCACCTCGCACCCGTTACTGGTCCCGGTGGCGTGCTGCGGGTCCGCGAGGCACGGTCCGATCCTCACCAGCACGGCCACCTGCTGCGGGACGCCGGGAGTGACGCTCACCGCCGTTGGCGTATTCACGAGGGGCACGTGCGTCCCGTCCACACGAACGTAGTAGGCGCTGATGCGCACCGTCTGGCCCGCGGCCGCTCCGATAATGGTGGCGTGGAGCCCCAGACGCACCGAGGGAGACCCGTCGTCGTTAGGCCCGGGCGCGACCGCCCGGTCATTGAGGCACGCCGTGGCGAGTGCCGCGAGGAAGGCCGAGGCGCAATGACGCGCCGTCCGCCGCAGGTTCGTAGTCATGGGCCTACCATTACGGTTGGGGCGCCGGCCATGATCATTCCGCCGTGCGCCGTGGGATCCATCAGGCGCGCCAGCGGTAGTCCGCCGGCGAGGACCGTTGGCGAGCCCATGATGATCGAATCGGGTGGGCCAACGCACACGCACATGCTGCCGACGCAAGCGGCCGGCAGCCCCGCGATGAGGACGGTCGGCGCACCGGGCGCCACGATGGGGCCGCCGACGTGCGGGATCGGCGGCAGCCCCGGGGTAACCATCGGACACATGTGCATGTCGGTGATGCGAGCAGCGGGGAAGGGCATCGGCGATTCCTCAGCGCGGATGTGACGCCGCGGACGGCGCCGACGATGGAGCTGACGCGCGCGCCTGCCTGTCGCGCTGCGTCTGGAAGTGTTCCTGCGACAGCGCGACGGCCTTGTCCCACCCACCCAGCTGCTTCACGACCTCGAGTCCCTGCGCCAGGTAGGCTCCCGCCAACGCTTCAAAGTGCACCGGATCACTGGCGGCCGCGAGGGCGACGGCGTTACCGACCAGCATGCGGTCCACGCCGGCCGGCGGGGGCACGGGCGGGACTTCGGGCGGGGCGACGCTGCCCGACGTGAGGAAGATGGCGGCGGCGGTGCAGCCGACGGCGGTTTCGAGACCTGCACGCTCGCCGGCGGTCCAGGCGACGCGGCGCGCGTCGTCGTCGGGGTTGGAAATCCACCGCTCGACGGCCGCGAGAGCGGCCGACACCGCCGGCGGAGGTTGGCGATCGGGCGCGGTGAGCTGCGACGCGTGGCGTGCGGAGACCCAGGCCCACCAAACGCCTTCACGCGGAGGGAGCGCGGCGGCGATCACCCGCAGCGCTTCCACCGGTTTGCCGTTGCCGGCCAGCGCCTGCACGAGCGATGCGCCGTCAGTCGCCGTGGCGACGAGCGGTGTCACGTCATCGGGGAGGGCGGAGCGCTCCACGAGCCACGCGACCGATGACGGGGTCGCGGCGGCAGATGCCTGCGCGGGGTTCGTCATTGGCACCGCCTAGTTGATCATCGTGATACCGCCCTTGAGCATCAACATGCCGTCGCCGTTCACCTGCGTCATCGCGCCCTTGATCTGGGTCAACGCGGACCCCTCGACCGTCGTCATCGTGCCCTTCGTCTTCGCCTCCATGATGGCCTCGGTCTTCACGTTCAACCCCTTGATCTCGATGCCGTCCGGCTTGAGGACGATGGAGCTCATGCCGACCTTGAGCGAAAGTTCCTGCATGGCCTCGATGGCGATCTTGCCGGCGCCAGCCTTGATCGCGATGTTGCCTAACGACACGTTCACGGACAGGTCTCCCATCTTCACGTCGAGCTTGTCGTTGCCCTGGTCGAGCGTCACGGACCGGTTGCCCTGCTCCACCGTGATGGCCTGGTCGGCGTGCACCTTCACGGTCTGCTTGCCGCTCGAGACCTCGATCGTCTGGTCGCCCTGGGTGACGGTGATGGTCTGATTCCCCTTCTTCACGGTGTGCTCGTCGTTGCCTTCGGACACCGTCCGCTTGTCGTGGTTCTTGATCGTCGTGGTCCGGTCGTGCCGCACCTCGCGGGTCTCGTCGTTCTTCACGACGACCTTCAGGTCCTTCTCGGCCTGCGCGAACACGTGCTCCTCGCCCTTCTTGTCCTCGAACCGCAGCTCGTTGAAGTTGTCGCTGCCGCCGCCTAACGTGCGCGACTTCCAGCCCGCCTGCGTCTTGTTCGCTGGCAGGTCGTAGGGCGCCTTGTGCGCGCTGTTGTACACGCGCCCCGTGACGATGGGCCGATCGGGGTCGCCCTCGAGGAACTCGACGAGCACCTCCTGTCCCACGCGGGGAATCTGGACGAACCCCCAGCCAGTGCCGGCCCACACGCTGGCCACGTGCACGCGATGCTTCGAACCGCCGTCCTTTCCCACCCCCCGATCCCAGGGAAACTGCAGGAGAATGCACCCGTTCTTGTCGACGTCGATCTCGCCGGTGCCGCCGCTGCCGACGACCTTGGCGGTCTGTGTGCCGCGCACCGACGGCCGCGGCGTGACCCGGCCGGGCCGATACCGGACGGTGGCCGGAATGCACTCGAACCGGTTCTCGTACTTCGCGGAAAGGCCTGAGGCCGCGATGACGTCGCCGACCTCCAGCTCGTGGGTCACCCGCAGGAGGTGCAGCTCGGTGCCGCCGGTGCCGGCAGGACCGCCCGCGACCGACACGCGCGTGCCGGCCCCGAACGCCGCGCACGTGCTCGTCCCGCGCAGCACGTCGTGCCCCGTTTCGTCGAGCTCGATGCGAAGCTTCGCCTCGCCAGCCGAATCGTTAGGCCCGAGGTCACCGAGAAAGTCGAACCACTCCCCGCGCGCGCCCGGGCTGCCGCTCGACACCTTCCCCGTACTGTCGGCACGGAGCAGGTCGTGGTCGGCCAGCGACACCGACGCCGAGTGCACGGCGAAGTGTCGCGTGAGCTCGAAGACGACGTCGGCCTGCATCTGCCCCCCCATCGTCCGCGGCTGCACCTTCGCCGATGCCTGCGCGCACGCCGGAATCGAGCTGCCCCGTGCGTCGGAGAACACCAGCGTGTGCTTGTCCTTCTCGTGCTCGAACGTGTAGTACAGTCCCGCCTCCTCGAGCAGCCGCGAGACGAACGCCAGGTCGGTTTCCCGGTACTGCACCACGTACGGCAGCGGCGGCGGCGGGCCGGTCACGCGCCGCTTCACGTTCGTGACCCCCGCTTCCTTGCACACCTTCTCGACGATGTCGAGTGCCGACTGGTCCTCGAACGTGCGGCAGTTCGTGGACAGGGACATGAACCACAGCGCCGGCACGACTTCCACCTGATAATGCGCCTGGTTATCGCTCCGATCGCGCCCGAACGTCGAGAAGCGGCGCACCAGACCGTGCACGGCGCGCTCTTCGCCGTCGCCGAACGGGATGTGCAGGGTGATCGGCTTCCCGAGCAGGCTGGCAGCCGTCACCGACTGGTTCGTCGACGTGAAGTCGACGGTGAAGAGGAATGGGCGTGATACCTCTTCCTCACCCACCAGCGACAACGCGACGAGCACGTCCTCGCCGAGCGGCGTGGTCGCCCGCAGTGGACGGTTGGCTTGCGAGATCGGGATCGTCATCGGCGTGTCCTTCGGTTACGTGGCGCTCGCCACGACGCTCGCGTCGACGCTCGCGTCGGCGGGCTCCGCCAGCGAGAAATGCGCGTCACGCGCGGTGGGCGTCACCTCGTACGCGAAGTCGCCGTTCTCGTTCACGGAGACGCGCACGGCGCCCGGGCGAGTCCCGCCCGCGATCGCCTCGAGCAGGAGGATCGACACCTCGGGAAGCATCGTGTTCGTGAGGATGTTGTCCACGTTGCGCGCGCCGCTCTCCACTTCGGTGCATCGCGCCGCGACGGCGTTCACCAGCTCCTCGCCGTACACGAGCGCCACGCGCTGCGTCTCGCGCAACCGCCGCTGGATCTTCCCGAGCTTGAGCCTGACGATCTGCTTCAGGTTCTCATCCCGCACCGGGTAGTAGGGAATCACGACCATGCGCCCGAGGAACGCGGGCTTGAACGTCTTGTCCAGCTCGGGCTTGAGCGCCTTGGCCAACGCCTCCTGCGACGGCATCGTCTCCGGGTCGGCCGTCAGCGTCATGATCGTCTCGGTGCCGGCGTTGGTCGTGAGCAGGATGATCGTGTTCTTGAAATCGATCTGCCGCCCTTCGCCGTCTTCCATGCGACCCTTGTCGAACACCTGGAAGAAGAGCTCGAGCACGTCGGGGTGTGCTTTCTCGACCTCGTCGAGCAGCACCACCGAGTACGGCCGTCGGCGCACAGCTTCCGTGAGCACGCCGCCCTCGCCGTACCCGACGTACCCAGGCGGCGACCCCTTGAGCGTGGAGACGGTGTGCGCCTCCTGAAACTCGCTCATGTTGATCGTCACCATGTTCTGCTCGCCACCGAACAACAGGTCGCTCAGCACGAGCGCCGTCTCCGTCTTGCCGACGCCCGACGGGCCCACGAGCATGAACACGCCCTTCGGCTTGTTCGGATCCTCGATCTTCGCCGCCGACGTGCGCACGCGCCGACTGATCGCCGCGATCGCGTGGTCCTGGCCGATGAGGCGCGCGCCGACGTGTCGCTCGAGCTCGAGCATCATCGAGAGTTGATCGCGCAGCATCTTGCCGACGGGGATGCCCGTCCAGCCGGAGATGACCTCGCCGACGATCGACGCATCCACAGCGACGCGCATGAGCGGCTTGTCGCCCTGCATCCGTTCGAGCTCGCCGTTGAGCTCCGCGAGCTGCGCGCGAAGCCCCTCGAGGGTGGCGCCGTCGGCCGGCTTCGTGTCGACGGACGCCGCCGACCCGTGCGCGGCCTCGATCTGCCCGCGAATCTCGCGAATGCGCTCCACGAGCCCGCGCTCCTGCTCCCAGCGCGCGGTGAGCCGTGCCAGCTCGGCCTCCACGTCCACGCGCGCGGCCGCGATGGCGGTGAGCCGCTCCTGGTGATCCACGCCGAGCGCGGTCTCGCGCTCAAGCACGCGGGCCTGCACGGCGAGGTCATCGAGCCGGCGCCGAGCATCCTCCACCGGACCCGGCGTGGCCTGCTGGCCTAACGCGAGCCGCGCGCACGCCGTGTCGAGCACGCTCACCGCCTTGTCGGGGAGCTGGCGGTCGGCGAGGTAGCGATGCGACAACCGCACCGCCGCGTCGAGCCCGTCGTCCGTGATGCGGACCTTGTGATGCGACTCGAGCGCAGGCACGACACCGCGCAACATCTGCAGGCACTGCTCCTCGCCCGGCTCCTCGACCTTCACGAGCTGGAACCGGCGCGACAGCGCCGGGTCCTTCTCGAAGAACTTCTTGTACTCCGCCCACGTCGTCGCGGCGATGGTACGGAGCTCGCCGCGCGCGAGGGCGGGCTTGAGAAGGTTCGCGGCGTCGTTCTGTCCCGCCTGGCCGCCGGCGCCGATCATCGTGTGCGCTTCGTCGATGAAGAGGATGATGGGCGTCGGCGATCCCTTCACCTCCTCGATCAGTGCCTTCAATCGATTCTCGAACTCGCCCTTGATCCCCGCTCCCGCCTGCAGCAGCGCCAGGTCGAGCGTGCGGATCGCGACGTTCTTGAGCGGCTCAGGGACATCGCCCTCCACGACGCGTCGCGCGAAGCCCTCGACGACCGCCGTCTTCCCGACGCCGGCCTCGCCCACGAGAATCGGGTTGTTCTGCCGTCGTCGCGTGAGGATGTCCACGACCTGCCGCACCTCGAAGTCTCGTCCGAGGACCGGGTCGATCTTCCCGGCGCGCGCACGCGCCGTCAGGTCGACCGTGAACTGATCGAGGCTCGCCGTCTTTCCGGCCGCCTTCGGCGCGCCCGAGGCGTCGGCCGCGCGTCCGCCCGGCTGCATACCGACTTCCGCGGCTGCCTCCGGAGACGGCGCGGTGATCGTGACGAACTCCTTGTGCAGGACCTCGGGCGCGATCTTCTCGAGCTCGCGGCTGATGTCCTTCGCGAGCCGGGCCAGCTCCTCGTTCGTGAGCAGTGCCAGCAGGCAATGGCCGGTGCGCACCTGCGGCGCCCCGAACTCGAGCGATCCAATGGTCCACGCTTCGGTCAGCACCTTCACCAGCGACGGGCTGAGGCTCGGCGTCCGCGCATTGCCGCTTTTCAGCCGGTCGAGGCCACGCGCCAGGTCATCGGCGAGACGCGACCGGTTCACCCCGTAATGCTTGAGGATCTGCGCGAGGTCGCCATCGGTGGCATCGAGCGCCTTCACGAGGAAGTGCTCGATCTCGATGTCGTAATGCGTTCGCGACAGGCACAGGCCGGCTGCGCCCTCGACGGCGCCGCGTGTGGCGGCGTTCAGTTTTCCGATCAGCGCCTTAAGGTTCACGGACATCGTCTGCCTCGCGGGTAGGGTTTCGTTAGGTGAGCAGCGGCTGATCGTTCAACAGAGTCGGAGCATCGTTTCGTCGGGGTCGCGCTCGAGTGGCCGCGACGCGAGCCACGTACCGCGGCCCAGACGAGGTGGCGCCGGGCCATCCCGGGACGGCGGCCCGATCCGGCAACCCGGCACCTCGCCGCGCGCGAGCACGAGCTGCGCATCCACGCCCACCTCGTCCGCGGCGTAGAGTCGCGCCAGCGCGCACAGGGCGTCGTACGCGGACCCACCGGGGAGAAACGCATCGTACTGGGCGCGCGAGAGAGGTCCGAGCCGGAGACGCACTCGTGCCTGCGCGTCCCACGCCGCGTTCCCGAGCACGCCAAACCCCAGCCGTCCCGCGTCGTCCTCCGCGCCCATGGTGCACTGTCCATGGGCGTCCACATACCGCCACTCGCCCACGAACTGTTCGACATCGGCTGCCACATCGAAGTAGTCGCCGATCAGGCGCGCGAGCCCGTCCGCCGGCCTGACGCGGAGCGCGAGCAGCCCGGCGTAGAACGCGAGCGTCGCGTCGGGCAACGGAAGCCGTCCGCGCAGGCCCGCGGTTCCGACGCCCGCCACGTCGAGCATGTGGTCGTGAACCCGGTCCTCCGCGCCTTCCTCCTGCAACACCGGCGCACGGTGAGACTTCCATGCCCGGTAGAACAGCGAGAGCACCCGGTGGTTGAACAGGTCGAGGAAATCGCGGAAGGCGGTGTCCTTCGCGCGCGCGAGTGCCCCCGCTTGCTCGGTGTAGAAATGCGGAAGGACGCCCTGCGGGCCGGTGAGCCCGAGGAAGTTCACGGTCATGCGTCCCGGCGCCGCATCGGCGTCGTCCGGCATCACGAGCGACTGGATCTCGCTCGCCGGGAACCCGAGCGATGTGCTCGCGGAGAATCGCACGGTCTCGCTGGCGGGGTCGGCCCACCCACCGACCGCGGAGCGCGTCGGACGGAGCTGCGACAGCAGGCGCACCGCCTGGAAAAACGAGAACGCCGTCGGCTCGTCCCGAAGTGCGCGCTCGAGCGCCGCGTTGGGCGCCGGCCGCTCGGGCGCCGTGTACGAGCCACCAGCCATGGCAGTGTCGGAACGGGTGCGCATCAGAGAAGGGTCCGCCACCCGGCTCGTGGTGGCCATTCCCGGATGACGCGCTTCCGCTGCCGCGAGCGTGCGGCGAGCTGCGTGAAGCTGTTCATGGTCGCGTAGTGCGCGAGGAAGCGTTCGAGCACGCTCGCGAACAGGAACGCACCGCCGCCGGGAAAGTGCTCCTCGTCGAATTCCAGATCGACACGACGGCCGCGGGCGAATGCGAGTCCCTGATCGGCGGTCACGCGCGCGTACGCCGGCGCACTGCGCACCGAGACGAGCCCCTGAATCTGCCGTTCGCCGCTCGTCGAGTCGCCCACGTTATGCAGCCGCAGGAGCTCGCGCAGCGCATCGATTCCTTCCTCCACCAGCGAGAGGTGGTTGAGCGAGAGGGTCGACACCAATCGCCACAGGAGCGGTTTGCCGAGGGGTGGCTGCACCACGGGGGTGGGGCGTGCGAGACAGAAAACGCGGCGCACCGGCCCGCCCTGCGCGAGCTCGAAGTCGCCGCGCTCGTCCACGCCGAAGGGCAGGCGGCTCGGCAGATCGCCGTTGAAGCACGTCAGGGTCAGCGACGCCACCTCGGCGTTAGGCGCACGGAGCTGGCCTGACAGGTCGGCGAACGAGATGAACACTTCCGTGCCGCGGTCGGTTCGCCATCCGCTCGCGCGCCGCACGCCATGCCAGAAGACACCGGCCGCGTCGCTCCGGCCGTGACGGAAACCGTAGAGCGGCTCGATACGCCGCGGCTCACCCTCGCCTGGTGTAATGCCGGAGACGGCATCCACGGACCACGTCTCGATCTCGAGCCGGCGCCGCGCGTCGGGTACGACGGCGTACTCCGTCGTCCGTTGCGTGAGCAGGATGGGCTCGGCCACCTGCGTGAACAGGTTCACGACGGGGGTACACCCGAGGCGGAACGTCCGCGCGGAGATCCCGAGCTCCAGGATCTGGCGCCGTTCGGCGCGCTCGAACGGGGCGATGACGAAGAACAGCTCTGCACGGACTCCGGCGCCAAGTGCACGCAGCGCCTCGGCGACGCCCGCCACATCCACGAACTGGAACTTCTGCGGGAAGGCGAACAGCTCCTGCAGCAGCGAGAACCCGGCGAAGGTGCGGCGCGGGTATGGTAAGAGTGCCTCGTTCTCCTCGAAGCCAACCGGCGTCACTTTGGTGGCCGGAATGACGACGGGCGGGCGCGACGGCTGGTCGGGGTCGCGGACAATGACGCGGGCGCAACTGTTGAGCAGCAGCTCGTGCAACGCGTCGGCAACGTTGGCGTCGCCGGCGAGATGCAGGCGGAGGGGGGCGGGTGCTGTCGTGCCGCCCGGAGACGGTTCGCTCCCTGCCGGTCCGCGCACCGGGGCGAGCTGGCCGAGCTTCATGCCGCTGAACGCCCGCAGCTCGATGCGGATGGCGCCGACCGCCTCGCCCACGCGCGCCCCGGACCCTGCGCGGTCAGCCGTCGTCCATTCGACGCCGGTCACCGTCATCGGCCACAGCGTGGTGTCGTAGCAGGTGCGGAACCGGCAGGGCATTCCCTGTACGGGCCGCGAGCGCAGCTCGCTGCCTCGAGGCACGTGGAACCCCCCCGCCAGCTTGCCGAGCTCGGGGTCGAGCTCCATCTCCACGAGCGAGAGCGACGGAAGCGGCCGCACGTGCTGCGGGTGCAGCACCTCGAGCATCGCCTCGGAAACCTCGGGGAGGTCGTCGTCGAGGCGATGGTGGACGCGTGCTGCGAGGAACGCGAACCCTTCGAGCAGCCGCTCGACGTGGGGGTCCTCGCATTTCGTGGGCTCGAGCTGCAGCCGCGACGCGACCTTCGGGTAGCGCGCCGCGAACTCGGCGCCCATGCGCCGGAGGTACGTGAGCTCGCGCTCGTAGTAGAGCAACAGGTCGTCGCGCACGGCGGCTCCGCTCAGCCCGCGGGCGAGGTGTCGGCGTCGTGCACGTCGTACTCCCCGCTCGCGATCTCGAGCATGGTGTCGAAGACGACGTCCTCGCGCCCCGGGTCCATCTCGAGCACGGCCTCGAGCACGAAGCGGATTTGCGGCGCGCGCACCTGCTGCGCATCGATGAGCCTGACGCGGGGTTGCCCGAGACGCGGCTCGAAGCGCTCGATCGCATCCTGCAGGGCCGCGAGCAGGCTGTCGCGCCCGGCCTTGGTGCCGACCGCCATCCCGGTAGTGTCCACGAGGCCGTAGTCGTATACCGACCGGCGCAGCTCCGGGCACCAGTCGGGCGCCGGGATCATCGAGCGGCGCGTGTTGAGCAACGTTTCGACGTCCCGCTCGACGCCGCGGCGATAGCGTCGCTCGGATTCCTCGCGTGTGACCGGCGGGTCGGCAGCGATCCCCGGCTGGTGGTCCGAGAGGCGGTCGAGCAGCGACGGCGTGACGGTGCGTTCGATCTCGGTGCGTCCCATGACGGCCTCGGCGCGTTAGGCGTTGGGCCGCTGCAGCGCGATGGCCTGCAGCGGGTCCAGCCGGCAGATGCGGAGGTACAGTCCATCGCGGTCACCCGACCCGTCGCCGAGCCGGTCGAGGACCCGACAGAGCAGCGCCATGGGCTGCGCGACGAGCGGCCCGGACTCCCAGTCCTCGAGGCCGCGCTCGTCGATGGTGCTGATCAGCTTCTCGAGAATCGGCCGCGCGACGGCGTCGAGCCCTGCCTCGACCATGACGTACGCGACCTGCGTCTGCCTGACGAACCGCCCGCGTGGGGATCGCTCCCGGGCCAGCTCCGAGACGAGGAGCTCGATGGCGCGGTTCGGGCGGCCCTGGGCGAGCTCGCCGCGGGCGGTCACGAACGGGTCGCGTTCCGCGGCGCCGGCGCTCCGGGCGCTGGTCCGCCGACGGACGCCGCTCCTGAGCCCTCCGTGCTCGCTCGTCGCGTCCTCCTCGCCGAGCGCCGCCGCCAACGACGCTGTCTGATCCAGAATCTCGCTGTCGGCCGCATCCGCGCCGCTGTTGGCCGCGGTACCGTTGCCGGACTCCGGGCTTCCAATGCCCTGCGCGTCGAGCCAGTCGCGCGTCTCTCGGTTCGCCGTCGGCGCGTCGTCCATGAGCGTCATCTCCGGCAGCTGGGGAAGGGCAGCGAGCAACACGTGGAGCTCTGCCCGCACGGCGGTCGCAACGCCGTCGTAGCTCGCACCCAGCCGGTCGCACGCGGTCACGACGTATCGCTGGAGGTCGAGCCACCCCCGCCCGTTCGGCGTGGCCATCACCGTCTCGCATTGCTCGAGGAGATCGGACCACTTGCCATCGAGCATGAGCGCTTTGAGACGGGAGCGCACCGCCGTGGGCGGTGCCTCGAGCAGCTTCGGCTGAACGTCCGGCGCGGTCGCGCGCAGCTCGCCCCAGCGAAGGCCGCGCAGCATCAGGTACGGGGCGGGGTTTGTGGGATCCTGCTTGCGAAGGAACCGGGCGGCCGTTGCCACGCGCGCGGCCGCGTCGGCCACGCTCACCGGCTCCGGCGCGAGCGGGCCGTCGGCTGCGGCGCCCGCCGCGCCGTCCTCGCCCGCGACCGGCTCCTCGACGATCGGATCCGGATCATCAATGAGCTTCTGCGCGAGGATCGGGGCGGCTGTGCGACGAATGTCGTCGAGCGCGGATCGCAGCCTGCCAAACGACGGCGCGTCGCGGCCGAAGCGCTCATCGGACGCCTTCTCGAGCGCGACGGTCGCCGCCAGCGCGGCGTCCGTCTCGGCGAGCAGCGTCTTATAAAAGGCCTTCGGTGCGCCCGCGATCGCGCCATCCACCTCCTCGGGGGATCGCTTGCCGTCGCCGAGCGCTTCCGCGCGCGCGACGCGCTTGTCGCGGTTCCCTTCGGCGTCCGCCTCGCTCGGAACGACACGCGATGCCTGGTAGTCGAGCAGCGAAACGCCGCCTGGCGCGATCGCCGTCTGCCTAACGGGTACTTCCAGCTTCGACCCAACCCATACCAGCGGGCCGGCCCGCAGCTCGGGATCGTCCTCATCCCAGGCGGGGTAGCAGTGGTCCCAGTACCGCTCGAGGATCGAGCGGAGCGACTCGAGCCCGGTGATGAGCCCCGATAGCCCGTCGCGCTTGAGCAGCGCCTCGGACAGCCACGCTGCGAGCTGCAGGTCCTTCGTCTCGGCGGAGAGGAGCTGTGCCGACAGCTTCACGACGTGCTGCCAGTCCGCGACCTTGCGATCCGTGGCGAGCCCGCCGGGCGGCAGCTCGAGGTCTTCGCGCCGCGCCTCCTTCACCTGGTCGTAGCGCGGATCGTAGCGCAGGTCTCGACCGGCGGGGTTGTCGCCTGGAACCGGTAAGAGCAGTGCTTCCAGCAGGGCGGTATCGACGGGCATGCGGGGCGTCTGGTCCAGCGTTCTAGTGGCGAAACCCACACGGCGCCGGCGCACCAGGTAGCGCGCCCGCACCGCGGGAAAGCACGGATTGACGATCGGCGTTGGCGGAGCGCTGTGGCGCTACGCCGGTGGTTCTTCGGATCCGCCCGTAGCGATCACGAGGTCACGCACCTCCAGCAATGGAACGAGCTCGTCGTCGACCCGGAGCAGCTTCTGACCCGTGGGTGCGAAGGACCCGTCGGCGAGCTCCTCCCAGTCGGCTGCCCGGCCGAGCTTCAGCTCCGAATCGTCGAGGCGCCACGCCCTCGGGGAGAGTGCGGGGAGCAACACCTCACCGAGCTCCATCTCACGCATCGTCGCGTTCGTCGTCACGTGGGCCGGCGCCCATCGGACATCGCGCAGCATCCGCGGTGGCTCCATGCGCACCGACTCGACGTACGCGAACGGAATCCACATGTAGCGCCCACCCGCCATCACCTCGAGGCGCGCTCCGACGCGTGGATCCGCGTCCTCGATGGACAGGAAGGGGCGTCCGTTGAGCGTTCCCGCTACCGGCGCCGGAACGCCCCCGGTCGGAAAGTCGCCGGTCGCGAACATGTGCTCTCGGATTCGCTCAGCTTGCAGCGCCGCCCTGTACGGCAGCACGGCAAGCTCCGCGTCCGTACCACCGCGCGCGAGCACATCGAGCTGCTTCTCGGCGCGGTCGTACTGACCCGCGAACGAGAGCAGCTCGAAGAGGAACGTCCGCCGATGTGCATCGGTCGGCGCGTTCCGAAGCTCGGCCCCCAGCGTTTCGATCGCCGAGTCCAACCGTCCGGCGGCGTATAGCTCTCGTGCGGTCGGCATCGGCGTGTGGCTCGCTTACTTGGCGGAGACCTTCGTGACGTCCCACACGACGGGCGTGCCCGCGACCAGCTTGCCGGTCTTGTCCTGCGTCTTGTACTCGACGGTCACCTTGCCGAACGCGAACGAGACCGATTCGGTTGGCGTGTCGTCACCGCCGGACGATCCGGACCACTGGATCGACTCGACGAACACCGTTTCGAACGTGTAGATGAGGAACACGTCCTGTCCGCCCGTGCCAGTCTGCTTGCGCATCGAGACGGTCATCTTGTTGATGTGATCGCCGGTACAACACGACTTGAACAGCTTGGGCGAGGCCTTGTCCGTCTTCTTCATCACATTGAAAGACGAGATGCTCACCTTGGACGCGGAGATACCGGCGCTCCCCGAGCCGACGTTGACCGGCGCCGACGCGCCCCACGAAAACGAAAAGATCTCGATTTTCTTCTCGAAATTTTCTGCGGTTGCCTCACCCTCGATGTCGGTGAGCTCGACATAGGTATCGAATGCCATTTCGGTGCGCCTCGTAGTGAATTGGGGAGACTGCGGGAGCAAGGTGCTGCAGTGCGTTACGGCGCGGTGAACCGGCG
>Ga0310888_10000045_pt1 | contig 18870 bp, 18 predicted proteins | sample T20D1metaG_FD_202510 | JGI IMG/M metagenome (GOLD analysis project Ga0310888, IMG submission 202510) | Lab incubated soil microbial communities from West Virginia University Organic Research Farm, Morgantown, WV, United States - T20D1 | ecosystem: Environmental > Terrestrial > Soil >...
ATCGCCAATCCGGCGGCTCGCAGTCATCAATTCCTGATCAGCCTCGAGCGTCCGCACGACGGCGGATCGTTCAACCTTGATACCGGCTTCGTCGCGGTGCGCGACGTGCAGCGCGAGCGCGGTGAGGTGGCGATCGAGGGCGTCGGCACGCTGGAACTGGATGCCCCTGAGCGCGAGCCGCTGCATCGCATCGACGTGCGCGAGCTCAATCGCGCCCTGCAATCGCTGGCACGCTTGCCACTGCTCTCGGCGTTCCGCTACCAGCGTGCCGCCGGCGCGAACCCGACGCTCGCCTTCGACGTGAAGCGTTTCGCCGACGCCGGCGTCCTCGCCGCCGTCGCCGATCGTGCGGTGGCCACCACACTCGTGACCAGCGAAGGCCGCGCGCTCACCGAGGTGATTCTCACCGTGCAGAATCGCGCGCAGCCGTTCTTGAAAGTGTCGCTGCCGCAGGGCGCAACGATGGTGTCGGTGGATGTGGCCGGACAGCCCGCGAAGCCCGTGCTCGGCACGGATGGCACACGCGTGCCGCTCCTGCGCCCGGGCTTCCGTCCGAACGGCCCGTACCAGGTGTCGTACGTCTATCTCCATGCCGGGACACCGTTCGACAAGAAAGGCGACATCGAGATGACGCTGCCACGCATGGACATGCCCGTTGGCATCGTCGAATGGGAAGTGTTCGCGCCAGAGCGGTACTCGATGAAGTCAATCGGCGGAAACGCGATCGAAACGAGCATGATGCGCGTCAGCGATGGGAGCGGTCGTGGCGACTCGAGTCGCAGTTTCTCGGGCCCTCCAGCCGGCATGACCGAAAAGATCGTGGAACTCGGTGTGCCCGGCCAGATTAGTGGCGTCGTCCGAGACCAATCGGGTGGCCTGCTGCCCGGCGTGACGATCGAAGTGACATCGGATGCACTCACCGAACGGGCCAGGACCGCCGTCTCCGACGGCAACGGGCGTTTCGTTTTCATGAACCTGCCCGCCGGCCGCATGTCCGTGGCCGCCACACTGCCTGGATTCTCAACCGCGCGGCATGACTTCATCTTCGATCGACGCCCGCGCGAGCTGATTATCGAACTGACCGTCGGCAGCGTGACAGAAACGATCACGGTGAGCGCCGAACGACCCGTTGTGGACACCCAAAACGCGATGAGACAGACGATCATCAGCAACGACGCCGATGAACCCCGACGCCGCGCGGAACCGCCGCCGATCGTTCCGCCGTCACAAAACGTCGTCGAGCTGCAGCGCCGTGCGAGCGGCGTGCTCCCCGTACGCGTCGATATCCCGCGCGCGGGCACATCGCATCAGTTCGTGAAGCCGCTGGTCGTCGACCAGGAGACGACGGTCAAGCTGAGATATAAGAGGCGATAGTAGCGGAGACAGCGGAGAAAACGGATCGGATCAACACGGAGGAACGGAGAAACGGAGGATTCATGTAGGTTCGTGGCCTGGCAGCACTAAACGCCTGACGCCATCCATCAACTTGGGAACGTTGAAGTTGATCAGCAGCCCGAAGGGACAGCTGGTCAGCTTCATGTACGTCAGCACCTGTGCCCTGTGAACCGGCAACAAGGTCGCCACACACTTCATTTCAACGACAATCGAGCCCTCCACTATCAAGTCGACGCGGTACGTCGCGCCGAACTTCATCCCCTTGTAGAGGGTCGGAACCACGCGCTGCGTTTCGAACCGCAGCTTCCGGGCACCGAGCTCGTAGTGGAAGCAGGGCTCATACACCCTCTCGAACAACCCGGGGCCGAGGATGCGGTGCACCTCGATGGCCGCAGCCAGGATTTCGTGCGTGATTCTGTTGACGGAGGTATCGATCAGCATCGCTCGTCATAGAGCAATGCATAAGCCGTAACGGAACTACCCGGTTGACCGAGAGCGCCGCAGTGCGAGTTGCACATCTTGCACGCTCGCCATCGAGCAAGTACGCGTGAACTGCGACGAGCGAGATCGATGACCGAGCGAGGACTAGCGAAAGTTCCCGTCAGCAAGCCCGACATCAGCGTGTCGCGCCAACACAGCCTTTTCCAAGGGGAACTCTTAGATGAAGCCTATCAGCTCGAGACGCTCGATTGGTCCATCGACCGATCTGAATACCGGACCTCCACTCCACCCTCCGGGATCGTCATTCGTCTCGCTGCCTTGCCACTGCATCGATTCGAAACGAGGCTCGAGAATGATGTTCTGGTCGGTAACGTCGCTGACGCGCCCGGCGACCCACTGAAAGGGAAGTTCAGCAACACTCCCTTTCTCCTCACGAAGCGTGCCGGGAAATCCACCATACATGACGATTTCAGACTTCTGCGGTCGCCGAGGAGGCCATTGAATCGGATGATGGTGAGTCTTGGGATTGCGCGCAGATGCTCCAACGAACACTTCAGGGATGTCGAATGTCGCAAGGTCCCAAATCTCGCGTTGCGCAACAACACTTTTCCGGACAGATCGTTGAACTCGCAAACTGACACTCGATTGCCGCGGCCCATGCTTCTCGAGGTCCTGGAGGTACTGCCGATAAACATGGTTCGCCGTGACCCCGATGGACCGGGACCGGTATCGATGTAACAGATCGTCCCGTTGTGCAGAATTCGTGCGAGTGGGTACATCGGAGCCGCAACGCTCCAGCAGAAAGGCGCACACATCTTGTGAGCCAACTCGCTGACGAGCGAAAGATAGAGCTGTTTGAATCGCGGATCGGCCCAGCGGCCGGTTGGCTCGGTCACGTGGCGATCACAGTCAGCCTCTCAGAATCCGCGAGAAAGGATAGCCGCCCGCCTGATCGCACGCCCGAGCGCATTGGACGATGTGACCTCGATGCTCCTCTGATCTCCGTTTCTCCGTTTCTCCGTTTCTCCGTGTGAATCCCCCGTTATCTCCGCCGACTCCGTTACCCGAACAGAGCCTCCTACAAACACACTAGTACATCCTCGTTATTGAGCCCTCACGCCCGTCTCCGTACACTCGCGCTTCACGACTCGGCCGTTCGGCCGTGAAAGGCGATGAGGATGACGCGCGTGAGAGTGGCAGTTCTGGCGGGATTGGGCGTGAGCGCCCTGTTGATCACGGCCTCCGATGCTTTGGCACAGGGTTGCATCCTGCTGCGGCAGACGTCCCCGATGTTCGGCACGACCGGGACGCTCGATCAGGAGGTCGGCACCTGGAACCTGACCTTCACCGGCCGCAACTCCACCGCCGACATCCACTACAACGGCACCGAACGGCAGCGGCAGCGCGAGACCGAGCAGACCTACGTCGTCAATCGACAGAACTCGGTCACGACGACAATTTCATATCAGGCGACGCCGCGGGTCAGCCTCAACGCCGGCATTCCGTTCGTCGAGGCGTCGTGGGGCATTCCGTCGCCACGCGCCGGGGGGCCGGCGACGCGCGCGAACGAGAACGCGCGCGGCATCGGCGACATCACGACGCTGGCCCGTGTCTCGCTGCTCAGCCCCTCATCGCATCGCTCCTGGAACGTCAGTCTCGGCGGCGGCGTGAAGTTCCCGACTGGCAACAACGGCGCCACCGATGTCTTCCCGGACGGGAATGGCAACAACAACCTCGAGCGCTACGTGGACATCTCGGTGAACCCCGGCGATGGCGGCTGGGGCCTCATCTCGGATCTGCAGGCCTACAAGATGATGGGCCGCTTTGTCACCTTCGGGTCGGGCACGTGGCTACTCAACCCGCGCAACACGGGCGCACCGTCGCGCGGCAACGTGGCCACGACGACGAGCCCGACGAACATCAATACGGTCTCCGATCAGTTCATCTTCAGGGCCGGGACTTCCGTGGCGGTGACGCGTCGCGTCTCAGCCTCGCTCGCCTGGCGCATGGAAGGTGTGCCGCGTTACGATCTGATCGGCCGCTCCGAGGGCTTCCGCCGTCCGGGTGTGGAAATGTACTGGGAGCCGGGCATCACTGTGATGAGCGGACGTCACGCGATCTCGCTCAACGTACCGATTGGCTATTACTTCAATCGCTTCCGCAATCCGAACACGGCGACGCGCGGCGACTCGACGTTCCCTGAATACGTCGCGATTGCCACTTACTCGATGCGCCTGGGCCGGGCCTCGAAAGCGCCGACGGTGACCGACCAGCCCGCGTCACGTCCCTTCCCGGGCGCGCGGGAAGAGCAGCAGTGAGAGTCGCCGCCCTCGTTTTGGCGTGCGCGATTGCGCTGGCGCCGCGAACGGCGTTGGCAGAAAACTTCAGGCCGTTCACGCTCAAGACCCTCGAGGGCGATGAACGCTCGCTGCCGCAGGTGCTGGGGCGCAAAGCGACATTGGTCGCGTTCTTCTTCCCTACCTGTCAGTACTGCAACGCCGCGTTTCCGCTGGTGCAAAAGATCTACGACGCCAACAAGGATCGCGGTCTGGCCATGGTGTGGATCAACGTGATCCCAGACGAGCAGAAGCTGATCGCGGACTGGCGCACGAGTCACGGCTACACGGCCACGATTCTGCTGGGCAGCCGATCGGTCGCCGAGGACTACGATCTGCGCATGACGCCGACACACGTTCTTCTCGATGCGAAGGGCAAGGTCCTGTGGAAGCACGCCGGTTACAAACCCGGCGACGAGCAAGAGATCGATCGCCGGATCCAGCAGGCGATTTCGAAAGAGTGAACATCCGTCCCCTCGTCTGCGCCCTCGCGCTGCTGATCGCCGGTTCCGGGGCCGCCCCACTCAACGGTGCCGCGGGCGCCATCTCGAGATCCACACGTCATCTTGCCTTCACCGCGACGCTCGCGCCGGACATCGTCACGCCAGGAGCGAAGATGTCCCTCGCCGTCGATGTGAGACCGAAGACAGGCATGCACGTCTACGCGCCGGGCGCGATGTATCGCCCAGTCGCGATCGCGATCGAGCCGAACTCTGCGCTGCAGATTCACGAAACCATCTATCCGCCACCCACTTCCTATCACTTCAGGCCGCTGAACGAGGACGTGCTGGTCTATGAGAAACCCTTCCGCCTGACGCTCGAGATCACGCCGGGGTGGACGCCGCTTCAGCGGGAAATCCTCCGCACACAAGACCGTCTGACGATCAAAGGCCAGCTCACGTATCAGGCCTGCGACGACAAGGTCTGCTTTCTTCCGGCATCTGTGCCGTTTGAGTGGGGTGTCAGGATCGCGCGCTAAGCAGTTACAATGCCGTCGCGTTACGCCAAGAGGACTACATCGATGAAGTTCGCCTGTGTCATCGCGCTGAGCCTCCTCGCCGGGACGGCGGCCATATCGGCCCACCATTCCTTCGCGGCCGAATACGAAGGCGACAAGCCGGTGACCATCACTGGAACCGTCGCCAAGATCGACTGGCACAACCCGCACATCTATTTCTACGTGGACGTGAAGGATGCCAAGGGTGGCGTCACCCAATGGAAGGTCGAGGGCTACCCGCCGAACATGCTCGTCCGGCAGGGCTGGAAGAAGGACGAGACGATGAAGGTCGGGGACACCGTGAAGGTGTTCGGCTGGCGTGCGCGGGCGAATCCGACGCAGGCCGCCGGACGCGACGTCACGTTCGCCGACGGCAAGAAGTTGAACTGCGGGCCGCCTGCCGGTACCGGCGGGCAATAGGCGCGAAGGAGCGATGACGGTGAAACCTGTGCTCGCGTCCTTCGTGGCGGTTGGGATCGCGGTGCTGCTTGCCGGATCGGCGATCGCGCAAACGCAGAAACCGGTGTTGAAGCCTGTGCCGCGCACCGCCGACGGCAAACCCGATCTCTCCGGCGTGTGGGTCGGCGGCGGATTCGCGCTGCTGTTCGGCGATGCCGAGCTCGAGGCGATCAAACAGTATGACGCGGCGGCAGGCCGCAAGCCGCTGCCTCCGCCCGAGCCTCCGCCTTACAAGCCCGAGGCCGAGAAGAAACGGCAGGAGTTCCTCGCCCGAAAAGGCATCGACGATCCCATGGCGCGCTGCCTGCTCTCAGGCGTGCCGCGCATCACGGTTAGGCCGCTGCCCTTCGAGATCATCCAGCAGCCTCATCGCGTGGTGATCATCTACGAAGTGCATCACGCGTTCCGGTTCATTCCCACCGACGGCCGGCCGCATCCCGACGATATCGAGCCGTCGTATCTTGGTGATTCAATCGGCCACTGGGAAGGCGACACGCTCGTCGTGGACGTCACCGGGTTCAACACCAACACCTGGCTCGTCGGTGTCGGCACGTTCCACAGCGAACAGTTGCGCGTCACCGAGCGCTACACTCGAGACACGCACGACACGATCATCTACGAAGCGACTATGGAAGACCCGGAGGTCCTGACGAAGCCGTGGAAGCAGTACGCCACGCTGAGGCTGCGACCGGGCGAGCGCATCCGTGAGTACGAATGCATCGAGAACAACGAAGACATTCAGCGCTTCGAGAAGTTATTACAGACTGACTTCAACAAGTAGCACATCCTCGCGGCGCCGCAACGTTCAGTAGTCCCTGGTTACTCATCGCTGACATCCTACCCGGTACGAATTGCGCACGACGCCGTCGCGTGCAACGCAGGTGACGTGTGTCCATGGGTACGACAGTTGCCAATCGCACCCCGGGCTTGACGTCTTCGATCGCGGATGACACGCGATGGACGCCCGAAGACTCGGCAGAAACGATCACCAAGGAGAAACATGATGGGTGGAACTCAACTAGGGTTCGGAACACCGGCTTTCAATCCAGCGCAGTCGTTAGGCATCGGAACACCGTGGGCCGCAGGTTCGCACGGCGTACATGCACCCCAGCAGCTCCTACAGTCGCTGCAGCAGCTCGTGCAGCTCGAATACCTCCAGCAGCAACAGCTTCTGCAACTCGCTCCGCATCGGATTCAACTGCTTCAGCAGATTCAGTATCTGATCCAAGTAGTGGCACAGCAGCAACAGCAGCAGACGTTCTTGCCTCAACAAGGTTTCCCGATCTCCGCCTACGGCGGACCGGCGGGCTGGCTCGCGGGCACGCCAGGTGTCCAACCACAGGTGTTCGGTGGACAGGCCGGCTACGTAATGTAGGCAGCCGAGGAAGGAGATCTCCATGAATCCAGCAGTCTTTGGTTCGGTGACACCGAACTGGACTGGCATGTCGCCCGGACTGACATGGCCGGGCCTCGGTGCGTCGTCAATGTCGACCGTCGAGAGCGGACCCACGCCGGGTACGGTGCTCGGCGGATTTGGTTTCGGCGCAGGGCCGCTGATCGCCGGCCCGCTTAGCACTCCGTTCGCCGTGCCCGGAAGCGTCACGGCTCACGCGCTGCTGGCCGCCGTTGCGATGCGGCGCGGCCAGCCTCAAGGCCCGACCAGCGATCAGGATGTCGAAGAGTTCATCTACGACGCCCTCGAGCTGCTGTCTGGCGCCGGGGATGTTGAAGTCCGGTCTGAAGGAGGCCGGGTCTCGTTGACCGGGTCAGTTGCGCACAAACGGATCAAGCGCGACGCCGGCGAGCTCGCCTGGGCGATCCCGGGCATCACCGACGTCAATAACACAGTCACGATCACGGCCCGACGTCGATCGCGCACGTTCACGCGGGAGACCGAAGCGCCCCCGAGCGGGCAAACCCGCAAACAGTCCTAGAAGGAGGAAACAGGCGGGTCTGAAGACCCGCCTCTACTTGTCAGGTGTGAACTCGGCGTCGAGCGTCACGTGCCGCGGCGTCTGTTTCTTGCCCGCGTTCTCGAAGAAGAACGTGTGCTTGCCAGCGGCCGACACCTTCACTTGGAAGCTGCCCGACGAACCCTTGAACGCCGAGTCGAGCACCGCGTCGCTGGGGTCGGTGAGAGTGAACCCCGAGAGCGCATCGTTGCCGCCCTTGCCGCTCGCGTGCCACTTGCCCGACAACGTCCCGGGCCGGCCCGGCGCCGTGAACGACACGGTCTCCACTGAGCCGGCCGCGAGGTCGAACTCCTTGTTGATCCGCGTCGGCGCCGCCGGCGTGGTCGCTCCCTTGACCTCATCGCCTGTCGACAGCTTCACAGCAATTCCCACCGACACGACGACGGCAAATACCAGGAGCATGGCAGATTTCTTCATTTGACTTCCCTCTTCGCGGTCTTTCACGGCGCGTGATCCACTGATCCACGTATCGGTCGGAAGCGAAGAGGGTTCAGCGTTTCCCGGAACCGATCTACTCATGACGCAGGACCAGCATGGGATTGGTCTTCGACGCGCGCCACGCGGGGATCGAGAACGCAGCGAGCGCGATGAGCACCATGCCCGCGAAGGCGCCGACGAGGATCGCCACCTCCGGCGTCGGAAGGTTCGGCATCATCGACGACAGCAGACGGCCCAGCGCCAGTCCTCCGCCCAACCCAACGAGCGCGCCCACCATCGTCAGACCGACGCCCTGTTTAAGGACCAGCCACAACACAGCTGATTGCCGGGCGCCGAGGGCCATGCGCATGCCCAGCTCGCCGGCCCGCTGTGCGGTGGAGTACGAGACGACGCCGAAGATGCCGATTGCCGCGAGCAGGAGACCGAGTCCGGCGAATCCAGCGAGGACATTCCCGAGCAGTCGCAGGTTTGCGGTCTGCCGCTCCTCTGCAGCCCGGGCCGTAATCAGGCCATACACCGGAAGGTCGCGATCGAGCATCGACACGATACGCCGCAACTCGGCCGCGACGACATCGGGCTGGCGGTCGGTTCGCAGCAGGATGTTGACGAACTGTGTGCCCGTCTGTGCCAGGGCCTGATAGGTCTGGAACTCGGTGTCGACACTCGAGGACACGCCGAACGACGGGAACGTGATGTCGCCGACGACGCCGACGACTTCACGCCAGTTCGGGTTCGGTCCCCGGTTCCCGATGCGCTTGCCGATCGGATCCTCAGCCGGCCACAGCGCGCGAGCCATGGCTTCATTGATCACCATCACCGGTGTCCGTCCAACGCGATCGTCGGCAGTGAGCAGACGACCGCGGCGAAGCGGCACTTGCAGCGTCGCGAAGTACTCTGCCGTCACGCGTTCGTTGTAGGCCAGCACCGGATCGGTACGGCCTTCGACCGCGAACGTCGTGCTGGCGCCAAAGGTGGCGGTTGGAACCGACGAGCTCGAGACGGCAGCGTGTGTGACACCGGGAATCTCGGCCACGCGATCGCGCAGCGTCTGGAAGAAGGTCCGACGTGAGGCCGGGTCGATGTAGTTCGGCCCGACGAGATTGAGACGACCGGCCAGCACGCCGTCAACACGCCATCCGGGATCGACCGCGGTGATGCGCTGCAGGCCGCGCACGAGCGACACGGCACCGGCCAGAATGATCAAGGCAAACGCAATCTCGGCGACGATCAGCCCCCGACGGAATCGTTGCGGCCCCGGCCCGGCGGTCATGCTCTGCGGGTTCTGCTTGAGCACATCGTTGATATCGGCGCGCGAGGCCAGCCACGCGGGCACAGCGCCGAAGATCAAGCCGGTGAGCATCGCGCACCCGAAGGCGAAGACGAGCGTCGCCGGTTCGAGCACGACGCGAACGCCCGTCAGGTCCGCGAACTGGCGAGTGGCGATGAGCCGTGTGCACCAGAAAGAGAGCGGAATCGCGATCGCCCCGCCGACGACTGACAGCACGAGGCTGTCGGTGAGCGATTGCCTGAGGAGCCGTCCTTTGCCGCCGCCAATCGCGCCGCGAATCGCGAACTCGCGTGCCCGCGCCGCCGTCCGCGCCAACTGCAGGTTGGCGAGATTCACGCAGGCGATGAGCAGCACGAGGAACGTCAGGCCGAACGCAAACGCCGACATGCGTCGCATGACCGGATTGACGATGTTCAGCGCTTCGATGCGCACACCGCCGCTCCGATCGAGGTTCGTGTTCTCCTCGAGGATCTGCGTGTTGATCGCTTTCATCGCCGCCTCGGCTTGATCGGGAGTCACACCAGGCTTGAGACGCCCGAACTCACGCAGGAAATTGTTCCCGCGGTCCTGCCGCAGCTGTGCCGACGCGGCGAACGTCCGCCACAGATCGATGTTTCCCCAGAAGAGTGGGTACTCGAAGTCTCTCGGCATCACGCCGACGACCGTCGAGTTGCCGCCGTTCAGCCGCATCGAACGTCCGACAATCGTGGGGTCGCCGTTGAAGCGGCGTTGCCAGAATCCGTACGAGAGCACCACGACCTCGGCGGCACCTGTCTGGTCGTCGGCGTCGGTATAGGTGCGGCCGATCAGCGGCCCGACGCCGAACAGCGCAAAGAAGTTGCCCGTGGTGCGCAGCGTAAACAGCCGTTCAGCAGGCTGACCGGGTTCGGCAAAGCTCGTATCCTGCCAGTCGATCGCCGCAAGATGCTCGAAGACCGTGTTCCGTGCGCGGTGATCGAGATAGTTGGCCATCGAATGCGGCCAGCGATCGGACTGCGGTGACGTGCGGAAGACGTTGACGATGCGCTCGGGCTCGGGATACGGCAGCGGCTTGAACAGCAGTGGATTGAGGACGCTGAAGATCGTTGCGTTCGCCCCGACGCCGAGCACAACGGTCAGCACGGCCGCGATGGTGAAGCGCGGCGACTTGCGCAGTCCGCGCAGGCCGTAGCGAACGTCCTGCATCGCGTCGCGCAGCCAGCGTAAGGGCAACACATCGCGCGAGCGCTCCTTGACCTGCTCGACGCCGCCGATCTCGACGCGCGCCCGGCGATGGGCTTCCGACTCCGTCATACCCTCGCGGGCGTTAGCCCGCGTCTGCATCGCCACATGAAACGCGAGCTCGTCGTCGAGATCCCGCTCGATCCGGCGCCGGAGAAAGATCGCCTTGAGGCGAGCCGGGATCGCATGCATCCAGCGGCGCATCACTAGATCTCCTTGAGGGCGAGGACGCGGCTGATCGCTGTCGTCAGGCGATGCCAGTGTGCGGTTTCCTGATCCAGATAGCGCCGGCCGGCTCGCGTCAGCGAGTAGAACTTCGCGCGACGGCCCAACTCGCTGGTCTTCCACTCGGCGGTGATCCATCCGGCGAGCTCGAGCTTGTGGAGCGCCGGATACAGGGACCCGTCGCTGACCTGTAACTCGTCGCCTGACATCTGTTTGAGGCGCTGGGCAATCGCCCAGCCGTGCAATGGCTCGAGGGCCAGGATCTTGAGCAGGAGGAGGTCCAGGGTGCCCTGAACGAGATCAGGTGGTTTGCTCATGGTCTCGGTTACCGATGTCTTGCCAATGACCGCTTCGACGGGAGGAAGCGGTCAAAGGTTGGCTCGGAAACCGAGAACAATATCAGGAGGGGTGGCGAGGGTGGGTGGCAACGACCCGACAGACATCCATCTGTCGGCCTGTCAGGAGAGATACATGCCCCGAGGGCACCACGCCGATGATGGTGGCCGAAGCGCGCCAGGCGGGTTTACCCGCCCGATGACCACCGGGTCGTTGCTAATGAGATAGACGGGCAGCGGCGGAAAAAGGATCACTCTCCCGTGAGTGCGTCGATTTCCCGTTCGATCGTGCGCCTGCCGCGAGCGATCGTCCAGAGCACCGCGGCAAAGATGGCGACGGCCACGGCGATCAGCAACGCAACCTGCGAAGCCGGGCGGCCCTCGAACGCCCGCCCCACAATGATTAGTCCGAAGCCAGGCACGAACGGCAGAATGAATGCCCATGCGTCGCGCGAGAGCTCGCGTTGCCGCAGCAGCCGCGCCCGGTAGTGCTCGATGCAGCTCGCCAGACCCAATGTCGAGGGAACGACCTCGGCCCGTGAGTGTCGCCAGAACCGGTACGCGATGAACAACAACGCGAGCAGCATCAAACAGTCACCGGCACGCTCGAGCATGTCGGTATCGACCCAGACCTCCCAGACGTTCTTGACGATCAGCAGGGCGACCGTGAGAGTGCCCACTTGCTTCCATCGCTCGACTTTCCTGTCGAAGTCCGCAGCTCTTCTGCGCACCTCCTCGACCGACATCGTCTGATCCTGCCGCGACTGCTGCCGCCACATCTGCCTGATATCAGCATCGTGTTCATTCGCCATGGTGAGTGCCCTCGTGAAACTGCCGGACGAGGATCTGTTTGATCCGGCGAACCTTCGTGGAGACGTTGGCCGCCGACAGACCTGTGATCTCAGCGATCGATGCTGCGTCCTCTTCCTCGAGGTAGAGGAGCATCACCTGTCGATCGAGCGGACGCAGACGCTGAATCAGCGCGTAGAGCCGGTCGAGCGCGCGACGACGATCGACGCCATGCTCGCGATCGACGACCTCCGCCACTGAATCGAGGTCGTCGTCTATCGCGACCAGCGTCGGCGCAGCCGCCCGCGGGCGGACGACTCGCGATATCGCGGTGTTGTGGGCGACGCGATATACCCACGTGCGCAGCGAGCAGCGGCCGTCATAGCGAGCCAGGCTCCGCCATAGCGCGACGTGAATCTCCTGCAGCAGGTCGCGTCGGGCGTCCGGGTCGCGTTCGTAGCCACCGGCCAGCCGCTCGAGCGCGGCGCCGAACGTGCGCGCCACTTCGGCGTAGCGGTCTTCCATTCACGTCAGATAGTCGCAGCAAGTCCCAAAATCTGACACGCGCCAGTACGCAGTTTTTGCCATCTCGTTTCTGGCGTGAAAAGGGTCGATAATCGCGCTATGACGAAGACATCTATGTTGCTGAGGGCACTCGCGGCGGCGGTCTTCCTCTCATGCATCAACGCCGTGGCGTTGGCGCAGTCGAACAAAGTGGACGTGACCGGCGTGTGGATCTTCACCGTCGAGTCGCCAGCCGGCAAGAGCAACCCGACACTCACGTTCAAGCAGGACGGTGAGAAGCTGACGGGCCAGTATTCGTCGCAGTTGATGGGACAAGCCGATCTCACCGGCACCGTCAAAGGTCAGGCCATCGAGTTCCTCGTCTCGGCGACGGTGCAGGGCACGCCGATCGAGTTGAAATACACCGGCGCGGTCGACACCAAGGATTCGATGAAGGGCACGCTGTCTGCGGGAGACTTCGGCAACGGCACCTTCTCAGGAATACGAAAGCAGTGATGGTATGAAGACACTTCTTGTCGTGTGTGTGGCCGTGGCCCTGGGCATCGGGCACACGAACGCGTTCGCGCAAGCGACGACGGCCGCCGCGCCCGTCCGCTTCGAGGTGGCGTCGGTGAAGCCGAGCGATCCCAATGCCTCGTCCGGCGTCTTCGGCTCGATACCGGCGATGAGGCCGCAGGGCGCCGGCGGGATCGCCGTCTCGAACATGCCGCTGCGCCTGCTGGTCCGCATGGCCTATGGCGTACAGGATTTTCAGCTCGTCGGCGGTCCTTCGTGGCAGATGTCGAGCAAGTTCGACATCACGGCCAAAGCTCCTGAGGGAACGACAAAAGGTACGCAGGACCTGCTGCCGATGATGAAGGCCCTGCTCGCCGAGCGCTTCAGGCTCAAGATGCACACCGAGACGCGGGAGCTGCCGACCTACGCGTTGATGATCGCGCGAAGCGACGGCAAGCTGGGTCCGGATATCAAACCGTCCTCGTCGGATTGTTCGAACGCGGCCGCCGATGCGCAGAAGCGCGCCGAAGAGCTCGCCAAGGGTGGCGGCTCGGCACTGCTCTCGATGCTGGCAAAAGGCGAGACGATTCCGTGCATGATCATGCCCGCGATCAATCCGTCCAACCCCACCGCCGGCTTCGGTTTGCGTGGCAATGGGCAGGCGATGAGCGGACTGACTCAGCTCCTGACGCAGGTGACCGGGCGGATCGTGCACGACAAGACCGGGCTCACCGGCCTGTACGACTTCGAGCTGCGATTCGATCCGCAGGTCCTCATGGCGATGCTGCCTCAGCTCGGTATCAACGTGCCCGGCCCCGGCGCGAACGCCGCGCCGAATCCGTCCGACAGCCCGGCGCTTCTGACCGCTCTGCAAGAGCAGCTCGGTCTCAAGCTCGATTCGCAGAAAGGACCTGTCGAGGTCCTGGTGATCGACAGCGCCGAGCTGCCGCAACCTGATTAACGCAGATAACGGAGATTGCGGAGATAACGGATTCACACAGAGCAACGGAGAAACGGAGCTTTTGAAATCTAGTTCTCCGTTGCTCTGCTTCTCCGTGTTGACCCGTTTCCTCCGCCACCTCCGTTACTCGGAACCTCAGTTGACATCCCTCCGTAGAGGCGAATATATTCGCCGTGGGCGAAAAACTTCGCCTACCCCAACGGAGCCGCCGTGAAACGACCGCGCCACATCCATCTGACCCGCCGCGAAAGCCAGATCATGGAGATCGTGCACCGCCGTCAGCGGGCCGCGATCGAAGACATCCGCGCCGAGCTGCCCGACGCGCCCAGCCCGTCCAGCGTGCGCAAGCTGCTCGAGATCATGATCGAGCGCGGTCTGCTGCGCCGGGAGTACGACGGCCCGCGCTACGTCTACTTTCCGGCCGCGAAGCCCGAGGACGCCAGCCGCTCGGCGCTCCAGCAGGTCGTGCGCACCTTCTTCAACGACTCGCCGGGATCGGCGATAGCTGCCCTTCTCGACATCACCGATCAGCCGCTGTCGGACGCCGAGTATCAGCGTCTGTCCAAACTGCTCAAGCAGGTCCGCGAACACGGAGACAAGTCATGAGCGCTCTCCTCATCGAAGTCGTCCTCAAGGGATCGATCCTGATGACCGCCGCGGCGGCAGCCGTCGTGCTGCTCTCCCGCGCCTCCGCCGCGACGAGGCATTTCGTGTGGACGCTGGCGGTCGCCGGCCTGCTCCTGCTGCCGGTCTTCGCGTTGGCGCGCGCGCGCGCCGTGCTCCCGAGCTGGGAGATCGCGGTGCCGATCGCGTCGAGCGAGATGACCGAGCCGATCGACGTGTCGCGAGCCGTCGCCGTGGCGCAGTCGATTCCGGTTGCGGTGACTGACTGGACGGCAGCCGTATCGATCGAAAGCGAATCGGGCTCCGTCGCCGCACGCCTGCCCTGGGTGTTGCTGCCGGCATTGGTCTACGCGCTGGGAGTGTTCGCGCTTCTTCTCCGGCTGGCCGTGCACCACACGAGGGCACGACGCCTCACACGCGACGCGGCCATCGTCAGCGATCCGGAGTGGAAGGCACTCCTCGAAGACTGCGCGATGCGGATCGGCGTGCAGCGTCAGGTGACGCTGTTTCGGAGCCGCGTGCAGCTGATACCAGTCACGACAGGGACCATCGCGCCGGCGATCGTGATTCCGGCCGATGCCGATACATGGGGCGCGGAACGGCGGGCCGCCGTGCTGCTCCACGAGCTGGCGCACATCGCGCGCTATGACTGCCTGACCCAGACCCTGTGCGCGATCGCGTCCGCCGTGTACTGGCTGCACCCAGGCATGTGGTACGTCGCGCGGCGGCTCCGCGTCGAGCGCGAGCTGGCCTGCGACGATCGCGTGCTTGCCGCTGGCGCGCGCGCGCAGGACTACGCTGGTCATCTGCTGGAGCTGGCGTACGGATGGAGCGGCCGTCGCGCACCTGCGCTCGCCGTCGGCATGGCCGGCGCGCGGAAACTCGAGGGCCGGATGCGGGCGATCCTGGATTCGACACGCAACCGAACCGCGCCGACACGCCGCGCGTGGCTTGCGGGCGCAGCCGTGGCCGCGGCGCTTCTGTTGCCGATTGCCGCGCTGACCATGACGAGGACCAGCGCGTCGGCCGACGTGCGGAGCTCGCTGATGGCTTCTGGCATCGACGACACGTCCACCCTCGACGATGCGATCGAGAAGGGTCTGCAGGACGTGGGAGGCACAGACAGGATCGCTGGCACGTGGGAAGTCAGGCCGGCGCAAACACCTGGACGGCTGCGGGTACGGCTGGAATCTGCCGACTTCTCCGTCAACGGCGAGATCGTCGCGAACGAGATCGACCGCTTCTTGCCCGAGCCCCTGTCGAGCGCGAGTGGACCGATCCACTTCAACATCTCGCGTGAGGCCGGCACGCTTCAGATCGAAGGCACACTGAAGTCAGGTGCTGGCTCCGGCACGTTCACGTTCGTTGGGAGCCAGACCTTCATCGCCGGCCTCACCGCGCGCGGCTTTGCGCGTCCGACCGCAGGTCAGCTCCTGGCGCTGGCGCAGCACGACATAGGGTTCGCGTTCATCGACGAGCTCGCGACTCAGAAGTACGTGCAGCCGGATGTATCCGACCTGGTGCGAGCGGCAAACCACGGTGTCGATCTGGAGTTCGTCAGAGGGATGGGCCAGGCCGGATACCGCGTCGGCACGCTCGACGCGCTTATTCGCTTTCGCGACCACGGCGTCGATCCCGAGTTCATTCGCGAGCTGCGCGCGCAAGGCCTGAGCGATCTGTCACCCGACGACCTTGTTCGTGCCCGCGACCACGGCGTGGACGCGGAGTACGTCGGCGGACTCAAAAGTCATGGATACGCATCGCTGCCATTCCAGACGCTCATTCGGGCGCGGGATCACGGTGTGGATCCCGAGTACCTTCGCGGAATGCGCCAGCTCGGTTTCACGCCGGAGCTCGAGGACGTGATCAGGGCCCGGGATCACGGCATCGATCCGGAATTCGTCGGCGAGATGCGTCGTCTCGGTTACACGATGACGCTTCCCGACCTGATCAGGGCGCGCGACCATGGCGTGACGCCGGACTACATCGAGATGATGGCGGCCGTCGGCTACAAGGCGCTGCCGATCGACACGCTCATCCGGCTTCGCGATCACGGCGTCACGCCCGACTACGTGGTGGAGGTCAGGAAGCGCGGCTACGACAAGCTGTCGGCGGACGAGATCATCCGCATGCGCGATCGCGGCGTGGCGAGCAACGACTATCGACTCGACCGTCTCATCGCGTACCTGAGCGAGACCCGGCTGGCGCGCCATCTCGAAAAGCTCTTCGTGAAATCACAGAAGGCGTTAGACAAATCGCAGAAGGCCATCGATAAGACGGAGAAGGCCGTGGACAAGCTGACTCGCTAGTGGCCTAGTCGGCTCGCAGCGCGACCAGCGGATCGACCGTCGTCGCGCGACGGGCGGGCACGAACGACGCGAGCAGACAGATCGCGACGAGCACGCCCGCCACCGCTCCATACGTCACGGGATCGAACGGGCTGATGCCGAGCAGCAGCCCTTTCAGGAGTTGAGCGACGCCCGCAGCGAGCACCATCCCGATGGCGATGCCGACGACGGCGAACCGGGCGCCTTGCGCCACGACGTCGCGGATGACCGTCGCAGCCGTCGCGCCAAGCGCCATGCGGACGCCAATCTCCTGCGTTCGCTGGCCGACGTGATACGCAATCATCCCGTAAAGCCCGATCGACGCGAGCAGTACTCCCATGCCGCCAAACAGGCTGGTCATGAACGCGGCCAGTCGGAAGGGGAAGAACGCATTCCCGTTGTCGAGATGCTCGTTCATCGGCCGCACGTCGTACACCGCCACTTCAGGATCAGCCTGTGCAAGGGCTTGTCGAACCGCCCGCGTCAGCTCGATGAATGAACCGGACGTTCTGATCGCGACGGTCGCCGTCACTGGAGACGTTTGCGCCACCGGATGGAAGATCGCACCGCGCGGCGCTTCGCCGACGTTCTGATACTTGCCGTTCTGCACAACGCCCACGACCTCGACCCTGTCGCCATCGGCAATCAGCGTGCGACCGAGTGGGCTGTGACCCGGCCAGAACTCCTGGGCCAGTGTCTGGTTGATGATGACCACCGGCGTGCTGCCGGCTCGATCGCGCGTATTGAACACTCGGCCCTCGATGAGCCGCACGCGTGCGGTCTCGAAGTACTCGGGACTGATGTCGGCCTCGGCCACCAGGGACGGCCGCCAGCCGGGATCGGAGGGTCGCGGCTCGGGAGCCACTTCGGCGGCCTCGCCGACGACGCCGAGTGGCGGAAATTGAATCCACGCCACCTGCTCCACGCCAGGAATGGCGACGATGCGATCGCGCGCGGCCGTGTAGAACGCCAGTCGCTTCTCGAAATCGTACCCCTGGAGTGTCGGAGCCGTCGTCGCGAGCAGCATACCTGCTGGCTCGAAGCCCAGGTCGATATGTCGGGCACGATCGAGACTGCGCATGAACAGACCGCCGCTGACGAGCAGCGTCAACGAGAGCGCCACCTGGAGGACGACGAGTGCGCTCCGTATCCTGCCCCCGGATCCGTCTGCGGTGTCGCGGGCACCGCTCTTGAGACGAGCCCCGAGATCGGCACGGCACGCCGCCAGCGCGGGTGCGAGCCCGGCAACCAGACCTGCGCCGATCGCCATGACCAGCATCGTGGCCAGCACGCGGACATCCAGGCGGAAGTCAGCATCGAACGCAATGACGGCCGTTGCGTTCGACACGAAGTTGCGCAGCGTCGTCATCGCGAGCATCACGACTGGAATCGCCACGACGCCACCGAGGAGCGCCAGCGTCACGCTCTCGGTCAGAAACTGTCTGGCGAGTCGCCCGCGTCTGGCGCCGAGCGCCGCCCGCAGCGCGACCTCGCGCGAGCGGCTGGCTGCCCGCGCCATGAGCAGGTTGGCGACGTTCGCGCTGGTGATCAGCACCAGCACGCTAGCGAGACCGGCGAGCGCTGTCGCGGCGACGCGCAAGAACCCTCCCAGGTTTGGATTCGGGCGTGCATGCGTCTCCGGAATCACGCGCAGCGAGATGTTCTTGTGCGTTTCGGGATAATCGCGCGCCAGCCGTGCGGCGCGAACGGTGAGCGCCGCGCGGGCCTCCTCGAGCGAGATGCCGGGTTTCAGACGTCCCAGTACCGAGAACGTGCGCACCGAGCGATCGTCGAACGTCTTCAGCTGGGGCCCCCAGCTCATGAAGGCGTCAATCATCCACGCTGGCACATATGCCGAGACACGCAGCAACGACTCGGTGCCGCGAAAGGCCGACGATGAGACGCCAATGATCGTGAACGGCTGGCGGCCCAGACGTATCGTCCGGCCGATGATGGATGGATCGCCCCCGAAGCGCGCCTGCCAGTACGCGTAGGACAGCACCAGGACCGGGGCGTCTCCGGGCGCGCGGCCTTCATTCGG
>Ga0310888_10000050_pt1 | contig 18517 bp, 13 predicted proteins | sample T20D1metaG_FD_202510 | JGI IMG/M metagenome (GOLD analysis project Ga0310888, IMG submission 202510) | Lab incubated soil microbial communities from West Virginia University Organic Research Farm, Morgantown, WV, United States - T20D1 | ecosystem: Environmental > Terrestrial > Soil >...
GGGCAGCACGCCTCCCTGCGCATCCCTGACGATGCCGCGAACCGTTCCGGTGCCAGTGCCCTCTCGCAGCGTGGCCTGGTGCGTCTGCGGATTCAGCAGCACAGTCTGCGGGAGCGGCACTTCGGGCCGGCGAGCATAGTGGGGTTGCGAGACGCGCTGGACGAACGATTGCGGCGCGCCGGCGACCAGCGACAGCTCGACGTTCGTCCAGTCGGCGCCGACCGTGTTGTCCACGATCGCCCAACCCTGCAGGACCGGCGATGCGTCACCGTCGGGCAGCACGAGGCGATAGGTCGATTTCCAGATCGGGACCTCGCTGACGTAGCTGACCACCAGGCGGCGGGTGCCGTTGCCGGTGGCCGCCAGTGTCATGCGTCTGATGTCCTGGTCCCGGCCGGATGCGACCACCGCCAGGTAGCGGCCGATGTCGTCGCGAAGGTCACGTTCCGCGATGCGGACACTGACGTTCGGCCGGAGCGCGATGGAACGAACCGTTCCGTCGTTGGCGATGACCGTGAGCACGTCCGTGGGCTCGGAAGCCGCATCGCGAGCCGGTTTGCGCTCGAGTCCGAGCAGGCGTCCGGCGACGACGCCGGTGCCGGTCTGCACGTCGACGCGCGCGCCGCGCAGCGCGTTGTAGAACTGCAGGAGGTCCGGCTTGCTGTCCAGTGGCAGCCGCAGCGCGGCGAGCCGCTGCTCGATCGGCGCGACCGAGTTGTAGCCGATCGACGAAATCTGGCCGTTGTCGAGATCGAGCGCGGTCAGTGATTTCAGGACGTCGTTCAACTGGCCGCTCGTGAACTGGATGGCCACGTCCACCGAGCCGTTGACCGATCCCTGATGCTCGAAGAACCCGACGCCGCTCTTGTAGAGAACCACTCGGCGCACGGGGAGCTGCGTCGGTTCGGCATCGGTCGTTTGTCGTTGCGCCAGAGGCGCCGAGGCGAGAGCAAGAACGAGCACTGCGGATAGCAGCAAGCGGAAAGACACGACGACCTCCCGGGCAGAACCGCCCATCAGAACTCACGCACGGTGCGTCCCCGAGGCATCAGGGCCGCACCCGCCTGACTGCAGTTTTGGACGCCGGGGACACATCTTCGGACGTGCGTGCCGCGGTGGACGCGGCCGCGTGAATCGGAAACAATCAGCGCCGCATGCGTACCGTTCTTGTAATCGTCTTGCTGCTGGTCGGATCTGTTCCCGCGGCTGCACAGCTTGCCGCGCCGAATGCGGCCGGCGTGTCGATGGGCCACCTCCATTACCGCGTGCGCGACGTCCCCGCCAACCTGGCCTTCTGGCAGAAGCTGGGCGGCACACCGCTGAAGATCGGATCGAGCCAGGCGGTTCGTTTCGCCGACGTCTTCGTCTTCCTGACGCAGGGCGACTACTCCGGCCTCTCCGAAGCCGCAGTCGTCAATCACGTCGCGTTTCGGGTCCCGTCGTTCGCGATGCTCGAGAAGGCGGGCCTTACAGTCACCCGGTTACAGGGATTCCCTGGTGTCGGCAACACGAACACGCCGGAAGGCGAGCGTGTCGAGCTGTTCGAGGACGCGGCGACGAACCTGACGTTCGTGCCGGACGATGGGAAACACACTGCGGGGTCCGACCGGCACAACAGGCCGGTTGGCGTGCCGGTAGCGTTCCATCACATTCACCTCTACGTGCCGGGCGAAGAACACCTGGCGGCGAAGGCGTGGTACGTGCGGATGTTCGGTGGGATCGGTGGGAAGCGTTCTACCTACGACGCCGTCGATCTGCCCGGTATCAATCTGAATTTCAGCGGCGGGCGCACCGGCGCGCCGATGAAAGGGCGCACGCTCGAGCACATCGGCTTCGAGATCCGCGGCCTCGAGGCGTTTTGCAAGCGTCTCGAGTCGATGGGCGTGAAGCTCGATACTGCCTATCGGAAGAACGCCGACGGTGTCGCGAGCGCGACGCTGACTGACCCGTGGGGCACCGCGATCGAGCTCACCGAGGGGCTGCGTGCGAACTAGCGGGCTCATTGCAATTGCGGCCGCTTCGTGTCTGTCGGCCGTAGTGCATTCGCAGGCACCCGCATTCGACGTCGTGTCGATCTCACCGACTGCCGCGGCCGCTATTCCAGCGTGCCGGTGGATGAATCGGCGGTTGCTGGCGTCTTCTCCGCGTGCCGCTCGATTCATCAGCAGCGCCGACGTTCATTCCAGTGCGCCGCTCGATTCATCAACAGCGCCGACGTTCATTCCAGCGCGCCGCTCGATTCATCAACAGCGGCGACGTTCATTCCAGCGCGCCGCTCGATTCATCAGCAGCGCCGACGTTCATTCCAGCACGCCGCTCGATTCAACGGCAGCGCCTGCGGTCATTCTCACTGCTTCAGCGGCGGCCCTTCGCGGCTGAACGTGAGTCGCGTATTGCGTCGCGATGACACCTTCGCCATGAAGTCCGTCACCAAGGGTATCGGTTTCGATTCCAGCAACGACAGCCCGAAGGAATCTATTTCTGCGGCGGGGAGGAGGACCAGCCTCGCTTTGCGAGCAGACGCTCCGTCAATGTCACCCGCCCGGGAGAGAACTGATCCACTGCCGCGCGGACGTACGGACCAAGCTGGCGCGCGGCGTACGTGGCGTACCCGACCTCGCGGATCTCGTCGAGCGTCGTCCGGTAGTGATCGAGCAGCGCCCCGGCAACGATTTCGCCAGTGCGGGTCGCGCCGACCACGGCCGATGCCGTGAGCCAGCGGGCGCCGTCGGGAACTGCCTTGATCGCGGAGACGGCCATCATCGACGAGGTTTCGAAGATTGAGAGCTTCTGCCTCTCCGCTTCCGACTGCAGCTGACGCCAGAGATCGCCGACGATGGCCGGCGACGGCAGCGACTGGGGCTGAAGGCGGCTCGCGTCCTGCCGGAGCGCCTGCCACTGCTCGCGCAGTTGGGCCACATCGAGTGGGGGAGCGTTGATCGTGCCCGCGAGCCGGGACGATGTCCGCTCGAGGCCGTCGAGCATTTCATCGACGCTCGAAAACTGCGTCTCGCGGTCGAGCAGCCCCTGCGCCTTGAGCGCTTCGGAAATCTCGGGGATCAGCTGCCGGCCCATGCCGCAGACGTCGGCGAGCGCCGCCAGCACCCAGACAGGCGACGCGCGGAAGGCCACCACCCCGAGCGCCTCGATGGCGTTGCCCGCGGTGCGCCGCTTGAGAAAGTCCTCCGGCAGCGGCGCGTCGGCCTTGTAGACGCCGTCAACCTGCCCCACCTGCTCGATCAGAAAGCGCAGCGTGGTGTCCACCATGTTCTGGTAGAGCTGCGTCTGCTTCACGCGATCGGGCAGCACGACTTCCCCGACTTCGCGCGCGATGCCCGCCCCGAGCCCGAACACGGATCGCACGAGACGCTCCGGCAGAGACAGGAGATAGGCCTTCACCGGCGAGATCCTATCAATCCGGGCTCACAGTCAGCTCCTGCTCTTTCCACACCCTCCACGCCAGCAGACCCAACGCCCCCGCGCCGCCCACGAGCAGCACCCACACGAGCGTCGTCTGCCACTGCGCGGTGCGTTCGGCGGGAGAGAGGGCCGTCAATCGCGAAGGTCCGCCGAGAGGCTGACTCTGCCCGAGGACACCCTGCGGCATTGCGGCGAGGCTTTTCCGGTTCCACGAGGGTACCAGGGTGTCTACTGCGATTGCCGGATCCGATGACGAACGGCTTCCCCAGGCGAGCAGGAACGGACCGCTCCCGCGCGCGTTGACGACGAGCACGTCGAGCCGCCGTTCGAGCTGAACGTTCGGGAGCGCGCCGAAGGACGTTCCGATCGGACGGAGGCGAATCGCTTTCACCAATGCGCCTCCGAGCATCACCGGACTCGACAGCTGCTCTCCTGACGGGCTGTTCAGGCGAAAGGCGACGGTTCCTGTCAGCGGACGCCAGGCGCCGTCGGGAGACTGTCCTTCGATCTCGAGGGGCAGCACGCTATTGGGTTCAGCCGGGGTGATGCGCACGCGCCAGACGGGCTGCGGCGCTGACAGCGTGTAGATCGCCGAGCGATCTGGCGTGAAGCCGGAGGAGGTGCTGAGCATGAGGCCTGGGCGCTCGGACTCCACGGCCTTGATGTGCGCCGTGACGCCGGTGAGCGCCGGAACGAATCCGGGCGCGAACTGCAGGCGCCAGTAGCGGCCGTACGGCGGTGCCAGCGGATCGAAGACGATCTCGCCGTGCTGCAGCCGCTCGCCGCCCGCCCGCAGATCGACGATCGGCCGATTGGTGGCGGCGATGCGCCAGTCCGAGAGGTCGGCGCTGGTCGAGACGGTCACGCTCTGGCGCCAGTTGGACGACTCCTCCGGCCATGAGAGGACGAGCCGCTCGACAGGACCGTCGGCAGAGTCCGTGAGCGCGAGCAGATACTCCGTCCTGCCATTCGGGAACACAGTGGGCGTGATACGCAACTTCAGATCGTCACCCTGTGTGTCGAGTGTGATGCCTGGCGAGCCCGAGGCACCGGGAGTGTCGAGCCGGAACGACCGCAGCGCCACACGAGTCGGCTCGGTCGTCTCTGGCTGTGCCTCGACGCGCGCAAACGGCACCGGCTGCCCGTCGCCGTTGAAGATCGCCACGTCCCGAAGGTCGGGCCACGCGGTCGTTTGCGCGACGAACCCGGGCATCGGCAGCGCGAAGAACGGCTCCTGCGTCGCCACCGAGACCTCGACGCCGTTTGCATAGTCCTGCGGCTGCGGGGCGCCTTGCGGTGGCGCTGCCGTGCAGCCTGCCAGACATAAGGCGAACAGAACGCAGGCATGGCGTGTCATGAGGTCACCTCTTCTGCGGCGCGCGACTCCCGCGGCGGGAGCGGTGCCAGGTATCCGATCAGGAGGATCAGCAGCGCCACGCCGATGAACGCAATCGCACGGGCGAGGCCGCCGGTCCGCGCGCTGTCGACGAGGAACAGCTTGACCACGACAACGCCCAGTGCAAACGCGCCGACGAACCAGGCCGGTCGGCGTCCGGTCCGCGCCGCGAGCGCCATGCAGACGAGCGCAGCGATCGTCCACGCGATGGCGATGGACGTCTGGATGAACGCCGAAGCCCAGAGCGCTTGTGGCGTCCAGGACACACCGCCCACTGACGCAAGAGTCCGCAGCAGCAGGCCGTTCCCCCACCAGATGACGAGTGCCCAGCACCCGATCGCAATCACCGGCCCGGCCGAAGGTTCGAAGGCCACGATACGCCGGCGCCAGTACACGCTCATGAGAAGAGCGAACGCGGCCGCCTCCTCGATCGGGTTGAGGATCGGAATATAGGGCCAGCCGGGCATTCGTCCGTCGAGCAGATTGTTGACGACGAGCAGGACACCGCCGGCCATCAGCGCCGGCAGCAGGCCGGCGATCCAGTGCGCACGCGGATGCTGCTCGAACGGCCAGTACCGCCGGCGGTGGAGGATCGCGAACACCAGCACGAACGCGGCGCATGTCGCGAGAAGGGTGGCTTGCACCCATTCATCGGACCCCCATCCCATTCTGTTGACGCGGTACCAGATGTCTGACGCGGCCACGCCGAACACGAGCCACCAGTGGGTGGCATGAAGAGCCGCAGTCCAGGTGCCGGTCGATCCGCGCGTCGAGCGCAGCAGCCAGCGGCCTGCCACGAGCGAGAAGACGAACGCCACGGTGAGCCACAGCGTCGCGAAGGGATGCTCCCATGAGAAGAGGGCGGCGAACAGGCCAAATGCCGTCGCGGGCCACAACAGAACCGCGCAGGCTTCGAGTGCCTTCCAGGTAAGACGTTGGCCGATGGCCGCCCAGAGCAGCGCGGTGGCGGTCATCGTTATCAGGAACGCGGCGAGCCCATGCTGATCGGTCGCCGTGAGCCGTTCGCTCCCGCCGACGAGGAGCACAAGCCAGGCGATGACTCCTCCTCCCAGTAGCAGTAACGACAGACCGTTTGAAGGCGAGGCATCTTCGGTCTCGTCCCGCCAGAGCCACGCCGCCGCGTGCCAGGTGAGCGCAATCGTCGCCATCACCATCAGGAACGTCGGCGTGTCCATCCCATCTGCCCACGCGCGCCACGCGGACCCCGCCGCCAGTACGAGAACTGCCGTTCCAGCGGCAGCCGTTCCTCTGCGTCGTTGACTCCGGCCGACCCAGAGAATCCCCAGCCCTTCGAGTGCCCATGCCACCGCCGTCCAGCGTGCCGAGAGCGCCAGCGGAATGGCGAGTGTCGTGAATCCTCCCCCGAGCGCCAGAAAGACCATCGTCAACGGACGTGCGTGTTCCGGCCAGCGCTTCTGGGTGAGGTAGGCCAGCGGCAGGTAGACAGCTCCGAACGCAAGCGCGGAGAGGGCCGGTCCGTACTCCCAGTGCTGCGTCAGCCCGACCTGCAGTCCGAAGCCGAGGAGTGGCGTGCCGAACGCGAGTGTTCCGTCGATGTAGAGATCGGCGGCTGTGCGGCTGTGACGAAGCGCCGTCAGGACCGCGAGCACGCCGTAGATCACGAGATTGAGCGCCAGGAAGAACTGGCTGCTGCCGTAAAACACCGGGTCGTAGTTGTTGACGCCCCACAGCGTGCCGACGCCGAACGTGAAGGCGAACCCGATGAGATTGAGCGGGCGCCACGCCTGCCAGACGCTGATCGCCAGGATGCCCGTGGACAGGATCGCGTAGTAGGTGAAGAGCGCAACCTGATTACCCGCTCCCGTGGAGAGGAGGATCGGCGCCAGATACCCGCCGAGGCTTGCGAGCAGCGCGAGGCTCTGCGCCCGCTGCAGTACGGCGAGGGCCACGCTGGCGGCGCAGATCACGACGAGCAGCGAGAAGACCAGACCCTGCGGCAGCAGTGAGTAGATGCGGAATGCCGCAAAGCTCGTGAGGTACAGGGCGCCAATCGCGCCGCCCTGAAGCGTGAGGGCGTATGCCGGTCGCCGCTCGCGCATCCGCCATCCCACGACGAGCAGCCCGAGCGCAATGACGGCCGCACCGCTGAGGCGCAGCTGAATCGACAGAAAGCCGCGGTCGGCCGCGAACTTCAGGAGGTAGGCGAGCCCAAAGAAGAGGAGCAGCACGCCGAGCTTGGCGAGCGGATTGCCGCCGACGATCCAGGCAAACAGAGGATTCGGCACCGACACGACAGGCTCCAGCAGGGGCCGGTGTTCGGCCTGGTCCTCTGTCTCCGTTCGCGGCGTCATGGGCGGCGGCGCAGTCGGCGGTGTAGCCGGTGGCGGTGTGACCGCTTCCTCCGCGGCCTCAGGCGAGACGGCTGCCGCCAGCGGCGCGTGCTCGACGACGGAGGGCACCGGCGGCATGACTGGCGCAGGTGTGACCGCTTCAGCCTCACTGGTGCGCGCCGCATCAGCCGTTGCCGGCGGCGCGGGTGCCGGCTTCCGCAGTTGCGTGACGGCTTTCTCGAGGCTGGCGATGCGATCGTTCGCCACATCGAGCGCGCGCTGCAGTCCTTCGATCGTTCGCTCGTGCCGTCCGGTTCTGCTGAACGCGATGAACGCGAGCACGGGCGCAATCACCACAGCGCCCAATACGACGATCCCGAAGAAGACCAACGCTTCCATTGGGGCCTCCTACGAGTCGAATCCTAGCACCCGGAAATGATGAATTTGCTCCGAAACCGGCGCATTCAGGCGATTTCAGCGAATCTCACGCGCGCTCACGCACCCCTCAGGCGTTCTCAGCGTGGCGGACTCAGCGTGCGGATCGGTGAACCGGCAAGAAAGGCTTCGATGTCTTCAACCGCCTCGCCGTAGTAGGTCCCGTAGCTCCGTTTCGAGACGTATCCCAGGTGAGGAGTGGCCAGCACGTTCGGCATCGAGGGCAACGGGTCATCGGCAGGAGGCGGCTCTTTCTCGAATACGTCGAGGCCGGCTCCCGCAATCCATCGCTCGCGCAGTGCGTGAACGAGCGCATCGTGATCGACGATCGGCGCACGTGATGTGTTGATCAGATATGCGGTCGGTTTCATGCGTCGCAGATCGTCCGCGCGCAGGAGGCCGCGGGTGCGATCGCTCAGCACGAGATGGATCGACACGAAGTCGCTTTCCTCGAGAAGCGCTTCCTTTGACTCAGCGAGTTGCGCCCCCGCGTTCCGGGCGCGTTCTTCCGTCAGGTTCTGGCTCCACGCCAGCACGCGCATGTCGAACGCCGCCCCGACGCGAGCCATCCGGCTGCCGATGTTTCCGAGTCCCAGCAGGCCGAGCGTCCGGCCGTACAGATCGTCCCCGATGGTGCTCTGCCACGGCCCGTTCAGACGCAGCGTTGCCGATTCCCTTGTGACGTGGCGGGCGAGTCCGAGGATCAGCGCCCACGCGAGTTCAGCAGGCGGCTCCGATCGGCTCGCCGTGCCGCACACGGTCACCCCATGCTCGCGCGCCGCGGTAAGGTCGATCGACGCGTTGCGCATGCCGCTCGTCACGAGCAGCTTCAGGTTCGGCAGCCGCGCAAAGAGCGATCTCGTGAACGGTGTGCGCTCGCGCATGATGACGACCATCTCGCAGTCGCCGATTCTGGCAGCCAGCGCAACCTCGTCGGTCATGCGCTCGTTCAACACGCGAATATCCACGCGGCCACTCAGACGAGTCCAGTCGGCGGAGCTCAGAGCGACGTGCTGGTAGTCGTCCAGGACCGCGCATCGGTACATGCTCATGCGCCATAATGCTCGTCGATCGAAGGCCCAAGGCCAAAGGCCCAGGCCTAAGGAGACGCGCTGACCACTTTCGAGACTCCGCTGGCCCTGGAGCTGGCGGAATGGGTAAGCAAGCTCGGCTTCGACGACCTGCCAGACGATGTCGTCGCAGCCACCAGGCTGCGGGTACTCGACGTCGTCGGCCTGGCGTTGGCGGGATCCGAGACCCCGTTCGGCCGCTCGACCCGCGCCGCGGCCGTTGCGCTGTCGCCGCAGGGGTCCTCGCGCATCTGGGGAAGCGGTGAACGCATTGCCCCCGCGATGGCTGCCTTTGCGAACGCGGCATTCGCTCAGGCGCTCGAATTCGACGACACCCACAACGAATCGATCGTGCACATGAGCAGTCCGGCGGTGGCTGCCGCGCTGGCGCTCTCCGAAGGGCGGCATTTCTCGGGGCGCGACGTCATCGTGGCGATTGCCCTGGCCAACGAGATTTCGTCCAGGGTCGGCGTCGTGGCGCCCGGTCAATTTCACCGGCGCGGCTTTCATCCCACGGGTCTGTTCGCGCCGTTCGGAATCACCTACCTCGCGGGCAAGCTGCTCGGCAGCGACGCATCAACGATGGCGCGCGGCGCCGGCATCTGCGGCAGCGTTGCGGCGGGACTCCTCGAGTGCTGGGTTGATGGTACGCAGTCGAAGTTTCTGCACTCGGGATTTGCGGCCCAGAGTGGCATCTCGGCGGCAACGCTGGCCCATGCGGGCGTCACCGGTCCGCCGACGGTGCTCGAAGGTCGCTTCGGGCTCTTCGCGTCGCACCTGCAGCATCCGGAGACCAGGAGGGACTTCAGTCGCGTGACCGGCAACCTTGGTTCGAGGTGGGAAAGCCGCAATGCGTCGTTCAAGCCGTATCCGGCTGCTCACGTGCTGCATCCTTATGTGGACGCGCTGCTGCGCGCGCGGGAGCAGCACCACATTGCGCCCGGAGACGTCGCTCACATCGAGTGCCCGGTCGCCGAGTTCAACGTGTCGATCGTCTGCGAGCCGATTGCCGAGAAGCTCGCGCCTTCGTCGGACTCCCACGCTCGAATCAGCCTGCAGTACACGATTGCGGAGGCGCTGCACGAGGGAAGGCTTGGCAAGACCGCCTATTCCGAGCGGAACCTCTCCAATCCCGCGATCCTGGAGCTGGCACAGCGTGTGCGCTATTTTGTCGATCCTGAATACCCCGGGCCGGGCCGGTTCAAAGGCGCCGTTCGGATCACGCTGCACGACGGCCGCGTGATCGAGGAGACGCAGGAACATAATCTCGGTTCGCCGGAGAATCCGATGAGCGGCGAGCAGATCCGGGCGAAGTTCGACGAGAACGCGAGCGGCGTCCTCTCGCGGTCGGAACGCAACCGCCTGGCCGACGAAATCGATCGGCTGGAGCAACAGGACGACGCGAGCGCGATCGTCGAATGGACGATGCCGCTGATGCGGAAAATGTAACCACATGGCTGAAACGAAAACCCTCGCGTCCTACATCGTGAACGGGCGCTACGACGATATCCCGGCTGACGTGCGGCACGAGGCCGCGCGCTCGCTGGTGAACTTCCTGGCGGTGGCGCTCGGCGGGAGCGTCGATCCGGCTGTGGACATTGCGATCCGCGCGATGACACCGTTTGCCGGCAAGCCGGCGGCGGCAATTCTGGGGCGCGTCGAGCGGCTCGACCCGTTGCACGCGTCGCTGATGAACGGCATCAGCTCGCACGTGGACGACTTCGACGACACGACACCGCAGAACTACATCCATCCGACGTCACCGGTTGCGTCGGCGATGTTTGCCTACGCAAGCGCCAATCGCGTGACTGGCCGCGATTTCGTCAACGCGTTCGTGCTGGGGTTCGAGGCGGAGTCGCGCGTCGGCAACGCGGTCTATCCGTCCCACTACGACATCGGCTGGCACATCACCGGCACGGCGGGCATCTTTGGCGCCGCGGCGGCCATCGGCCGCCTGCGCGGATTGTCCGAGCAGCAGATGGTCTGGGCGCTGGGCCTGGCCGGGACGCAGGCCGCCGGACTGCGCGAGATGTTCGGGTCGATGGGCAAGGCGTTTCATCCTGGTCGCGCGGCGCAGAACGGTTACGCGTCGGCGATTCTGGCGGAGAACGGCTTTACGGCAGGAGAGCGTGGCATCGAGGGACCGCGCGGCTTCGCGGCGGTGCAGTCGGCGAAGTACGACCTGTCGAAGGTCACCGTCGCGCTCGGCACCGACTTCAACCTGCGGCGGAACACGTACAAGCCGTACCCGTGCGGCATCGTCAATCACCCGACGATCGAGGCGTGCATCGAGCTGCATCGTGCGCACAAGCTGCAGGCGGCGGACATTACGGCTGTACGGCTACGCGTTGCGCCGCTCGTGCTCGACCTGTGCAATCAGCAGAACATCACGCGCGGACTTCAGGGCAAGTTCTCCGTCTACCATGGCGCCGCGATCGGTCTCGTCCGTGGCCGCGCCGGTCTGGACGAATACACCGATGCCGCGGTGAACGATCCCGCGATCAAGCGCGTGCGTGAGTGCACCACCGCCACGGGCGATGTATCGCTGACCGAGGATCAGGCCCGGGTGGAGGTCGAGCTCAGCGACGGCCGGCGACTCACCTGGTCCATCGAACAGTCACTTGGCAACGTCCATCGACCGCTGTCGGACGAGCAGCTGAGCGAGAAGTTCCGCATGTGTGCGGCCCGCGCTCTGCCACCGGACACCGCAAACGCGGTGCTCGATCGCTGCTGGCGCATCGCGGAGCTGGACGACATCAGCACGCTCGTGAATGCGACCGTTCCGGTTCCACAACGCGCATGAACGTCACGACCCGAACGATTCGAACGTCTCGAACGATCCGAGCGATTGTTGCGACCGCGCTGTGTGCTGTCGCTGTGGCGTGTGGCGGCCGCGCCGCCAACGAGATCCGGATTCCCCGTGGTGCGGGTGGGGTTGGTTTCCTCCCGCTTCTCGTCATGGAGAAGCACCGGCTGATCGAGAAGTACGCAACCGAGGCAGGCATCGCCGATCTCACCGTGCGCTGGGTCGATCTCGGCGGCCCGTCCGTCGTCAACGACGCCCTGCTCTCGGGGGCCGCGGATTACGCCGCCGCGGGCCCACCTGCGATGCTGACCCTCTGGGACCGCACTCGAGACTCGATCGGGGTGGCTGGTGTCGCGGCGATGACGTCGCTGCCCATGTATCTGAATACCCACGCCGCGCACCTGAAGAGCGTGGATGACCTTCGAGAGGGCGACAAGATCGCGGTCACGGCGATCAAGGTGTCTATTCCGGCGCTCGTGATGCAGATGTACGCAGCGCGGAAATACGGCGCAGATCAAGCGACCCGATTCGACAAGTACACCGTGTCCATGACCCACCCCGATGCAGTGGTCGCGCTGCTCTCCGGCGCAACTGGCATCTCGGCGCATTTCGCTTCGCCTCCGTTTCATCAGCGCGAGCGTCGCGACGCGAAGATCAGGACCATCATGACGAGCGACGACGTAATGGGCGGCTCGACGACGTTCACGATGTTGTCCACGACGAAGAAGTTCAGGAACGAGAACCCGGAGATCTACAAGGCCGTGCTCAAGGCGCTCGAGGAGGCGAACGCGCGCATCGCCTCTGACCCGCGTGCGGCGGCGGAGATTCTGATGGCGTCCACGCCCGACAGCGGCTTCTCGCTCGACGAGACCGCGGCGATGCTCAAGGACCCGGCCGTGAAGTTCACGACGACCCCCGAAAACGTCAGCAAGTACGCCGACTTCATGCACGAGATCGGCTCGATCACGCGACGCCCCGCCAGCTGGAAGGACGTGTTCTTTCCGGAGATTCACGCGGCACCCGGGAGCTGATGCCGCTTCTCGAGGTCTCGAATGTCACGCTGCAGTACCGCACCACCGATCGCGTGGTGACGGCCACGCGCGGCGTGAGCTTCAGCGTCGATCAGAGCGACCGCTTCGTGATCCTCGGCCCATCCGGGTGCGGGAAGTCCACCATCCTGAAGGCCGTGGCCGGGTTCGTGTCTCCAATCGAAGGACGCATCCTCCTGAGCCAGGCGCCCGTCACCCGCCCAGGCCCCGATCGCGTCGTCGTCTTCCAGGAGTTTGATCAGCTGCTGCCGTGGAAGACCGTCGTTCAGAACATCACGTTTGCGCTCACTGCGAGCGGGCGGCTGCCTGCGCGCGAGGCCCACGAGCGGGCCCGCCACTACCTCGAGAAGGTCCGGCTGTCGGGTTTTGCCGACACGTTCCCGCACACGCTGTCGGGCGGCATGAAGCAGCGGGTGGCGATCGCGAGGGCGATGGCGATGGAGCCGCGGATCCTGCTGATGGATGAGCCGTTCGCCGCGCTCGATGCCCTGACACGCACGCGGATGCAGGAGGAGTTGCTGCAGCTCTGGAGCGACACGCAGTTCACCGTGCTGTTCGTGACGCACTCGATTGAGGAGGCAATCCGGGTCGGGAACCGCATCCTGCTGCTCAGTGCGCACCCCGGGACCGTAAAGGCGGAAGTTCACTGTTCAGGCGTGGATGAGAGAGACGCCGGTGGCCGGTTGCTATCGGCCCGAATTCACGATCAGTTGTTTTCGAAGGAATCGTGAAATGTGTGAACCACGAAGAACACGAAGAACACGAAGAATAGAGTCCAGAATCCCTCTAGCCTTTGTGATCTTTGTGATCTTCGTGGTTCAAAAAGGGCTTTTGACGTGAGTGAACCCGTTGAGCGGTCGATTCCGCTCTACCTGCGCTTGTATGAAAACAGCGCGCTGCGAAAAGTTGTGCTGCTCGTGGTGCTGGCGCTCGTCTGGGAGGGCTACGCGCGCGCGCTGAACAATCCGCTGTTGTTCCCGACGCTCTCGGCAACGATCGGCGCTCTTGTCGCTGGAATCGAATCGGGCGAGCTGCTGCGCGCGATCGGGTACACGCTCACGCTCCTGCTCGAAGGCTACGTCCTCGGCCTTCTGTTCGCGGCGCTGCTGACGGCGTTCGCCAGCGTCTCGAAGATCGGCGCCGACCTGCTCGAGATGCTCACGTCGATGTTCAACCCGCTGCCGTCGATCGCGCTGCTGCCGCTGGCGCTGATCTGGTTCGGGCTGGGCAACGGCAGCGTGATCTTCGTGCTGGTGCATGCGGTGCTCTGGTCCGTGGCGCTCAACACACACGCCGGCTTTCGTGCCCTCAGCCCGACGCTCCGCATGGTGGGCCAGAACTACGGGCTGTCGGCGGCCGGCTTCATCACGAAAATCCTGATCCCCGGTGCGTTTCCCAGCATCCTGACCGGACTGAAGGTGGGCTGGGCATTTGCCTGGCGCACGCTGATCGCGGCGGAACTCGTCTTCGGGGTCAGCTCAGGGTCCGGCGGCATCGGGTGGTACATCTTCGAGCACAAGAATCAGCTGCTGATTCCCCAGGTGTTTGCCGGGCTGCTGACGGTGATCCTGTTTGGCCTGTTCGTCGAGCACGTCATCTTCCGGACGATTGAAAACCGCACGGTGCGGCGCTGGGGCATGCAGATCTAGGCAGCCGTGACCCGGGGCCATTGTCATCGGCTCGTTCGCGTTTTAGTATTCAGACCCCCCCCTCCAGTAACTGCGACAACCCGGAGGCGCCAGATGCCGAAGACGTTCAACTCGATGCTGATCGCGTTTGCGATCGCTGGTCTCGCGACATCCGCGTTCGCACAGACACCGTTTGAAAAGCCACCCGGGCGAACCTCTCAGGGGCGGGCCGGCAATTCGCTCACGCCGCCGTCAACGGCCTCACCGCGCGCCATTCTGGTGGGCTTTCTGCGAGGACAGGGGCGAGATGAATCGACCATCGACTCACTCGTGGAGGGTGCGCGAAGTTCCGGTCGCGACGGCATCAGCCACGTGCAGTTCTCACAGCGCGCGTCGGGCCTTCCTGTGTATGGGACCTACGCGAAGGCCGCGTTCAATGCCCGCGGCGAGCTCCTTAGCGTTGTTGAGAACCTGGAGTCGACTTCGGCAGCCGTGCGCGGCACATCGTTGACGACCGAACAGGCCATCGCGGCGGCGATCGCCGATCTGTACCCGAACCAGGCGACGGTACCGGCCGGATTCTTCCATACGGCGCCGACCGCCACGAAGGTCGCCATCCCTCACGGGAACGGCGTCATGTCGACCGGGTACATGGTGATGACGTGGACCGAGGCGAGCAATCAGCTTCACGAGACGCTCGTGGATGGCAACGGAATCGTCATTTACGACGAGCTGCGCACCAGCAACGATACCTACGGCGTATTCCTCGTGAACCCCGGTGTGGCCCCGCAGACCATGCAAGCCGGGCCTGGCTCGGGAAACGCCGAGTCGCCGAGCGGCTGGCTGAACGGAGCCAGTCAAGGCAGCACCGACATCGCCGGATTCAACGTCCGGGCGTATCTTGACGCGGTCTCCAACAACCAGTCTGACGGATCGGGTGATCCCAGGACCGTGAACTTCAACACCGTCTACGATGCGGCGGGCGCGCCGGGAACGACGGCCAATCGCGAAGTCGCGATCCAGAACCTGTTCTACCTGAACAACGTCATCCACGACTCGCTCTATCGCCTCGGTTTTGACGAGGCGGCCGGGAACTTTCAGGTGAACAACTTCGGCAACGGCGGCCTCGGCGGCGACCCGGTGAACGCCGAAGCACAGGATGGCGGGGGAACCGACAACGCGAACTTCGCGACGCCCCCGGATGGTTCGTCGCCACGGATGCAGATGTATCTGTGGACCGGTCTCGGCAATCAGGAAGTCGTCGTGTCCGGACAGACGTTCCGAGCCGAAGGCGCGGCATTCGGCCCGGCGTTGACGACCACCGGCGTCAGCGGAACGATCCGGATCGCAGCTCCGGCAGACGGCTGTGGCCCGATCACGGGCGTCAGCGGCGCGATCGCGCTCATCGATCGCGGTACCTGCGATTTCACGGACAAGGTCAAGAACGCCCAGCTCGCCGGCGCCATCGCGGTCATCGTTGCCGACAACCAGGGCGGCAACGAACTGCTCGTCATGGGCGGCAAGGGCGGTGGTATCAGGACATCGTCCGTGTTCGTCAGCCAGAACGACGGCGCGGTGATCAAGTCACTGGCATCTGCCACCGGCACTGCGAGGAAGAGAACTGGTGACCCGGTTCGAATCGACGGCGACCTCGACGCGGACATCGTCTACCACGAGTATTGCCATGGTTTGACCTGGCGGATGATCGGTGGCATGAGTGGTCCGTTGGCCGGCGCGATCGGTGAAGGCATGGGTGACGTCTGCGCCATGTTGTTCACCGTGCAGCACTCGCTGCCTGGCGCGGACACGATCGGTGAATATGCGGCGTCCAGTCAGAAAGGCCTTCGACGGCAGCCGTATCAGGGATACGACCTCATCACCTACGGGGACATCACCGGGAGCGAAGTACACGACGACGGCGAGTTGTACGGCGCGATCGGCTGGCTGTTGTACACGAAGTTCGGGGCTGGTCGCCGGGAGGATCTCGTCGGCTACATGGTCGACGGAATGAACTACACGCCGGCGACGCCGAAGTTCGAGGACATGCGGGACGGGATTCTGACCGCCATCGGTGGCGGCACGGCGCCCGTTCTCTCGTCCGGCAACGATGCGTGCCTCGTCTGGGAGGCCTTCGCGCACTACGGGGTTGGTGTGGGCGCGCAGGCGACTGTTCGTGGGAAACGCGTGACCGTCAGCGAATCCTCCGCGCGCCCGGCGGCGTGCACGGCGCCGTAAGCTCGCCCACTCCGTTGTACCGACGTTGGGGGTGCAGATTGAACCACGAAGTCCACGAAGAACACGAAGGATCAAGTCTTTTTCTTTCTTGCCTTTGTGATCTTTGTGATCTTCGTGGTTCAAGAGACGAGTGAAAGCCGCTCCCGATAACACGCTGCCGTTGAAAGGCGTTGTTGTCATCGCCGTGGAGCAGGCGGTCGCGGCGCCGTTTGCCAGCCGCCAGCTGGCTGACCTTGGGGCACGGGTCATCAAGATCGAGCGTCCCGGCGTGGGCGACTTCGCCCGCTCGTACGACACTACGGTCAAGGGCCTTGCGAGCCACTTCGTGTGGACGAATCGATCGAAGGAATCGCTGACCCTCGATCTCAAGCGGCCCGAGGCCGTGGATGTCCTGACGCGACTGGTCGCGCGCGCAGACGTCTTCATGCACAACCTGGCGCCCGGCGCCATTGGAAGGCTCGGGTTCGGGTCCGACGTACTTCGCGCCCGCTACAAGCGCCTGATCACCTGCGAGATATCCGGATATGGCTCCTCAGGGCCGTATCGCGACAAGAAGGCGTACGACCTGCTCGTCCAGAGCGAGGCCGGGCTGGTCTCGATCACGGGGACGGATGACACGCCCTCGAAGGTCGGGATCTCCATCGCCGATATCGCCGCCGGCATGTATGCGTTTTCCGGCGTGCTGGCGGCGCTGCTGCGACGCGAGCAGACGGGCGAGGGGAGCGCACTCGAGGTCTCGATGTTCGACGCGCTCGCCGAGTGGATGGGCTTTCCCGCCTACTTCACCGAGTACGGCGGCACCGCCCCGCCGCGAAGCGGCGCCCGTCACGCGTCGATTGCGCCGTACGGTCCCTATCTCGCCGGTGATGGCCAGCCGGTGTATCTCGGCCTCCAGAACGAGCGCGAGTGGGCCCGCTTCTGCGCCGACGTCCTGCAGCGACCCGCACTGGTAGACGACGAGCGCTTTGCGTCGAACTCGGCGCGGGTGGCACATCAGGAGGCGCTGGACGACGTGATCGGGAAAGCGTTTGCGGGCCTGTCAGCGGCCGATGTCATCGCACGGCTCGATGCGGCGGGCATCGCCAACGCCCGGATGAACAGCATGCAGGACTTCATCGCCCATCCCCAGCTTGCTGCACGGAACCGATGGCGCGACGTCGATTCGCCAGCGGGCCCGCTGCGTGCGCTCGTGCCGCCTGTCATGCTCGATGATGCGGAGCCCGTGATGGGACCCGTGCCCGCACTTGGCGAGCACACGGACAGGATCCTGGTGGAACTCGGCTACGACGCGACGACTATCGCCGAGTGGCATCGCCGACGAATCGTCTAGTCCTCGTGTCCGGCTTCAGCCGACCTGCGAGGAGACGATCGCCTGGAGCCTTTGCGGGCCCTGGGCCATCCCGGTCGCAAGAGTTGCCTGAAAGCCACTGCCTTCATCCTTTTCCCATCAACGATCACGGCCGGCTCCTGCGGCGACTGCCTGAAGGGCAGCGATTCGGCGACAGGAGTGCTGCACCTGCGCGTAGCAGGACTCGATCAACTCGCGCGACTCAGGAGGCAGAATGCCCGCGATGGCCTCCTCGAACGCCGCGAGCGCCGCCCGTTCCCCGCGTTCGGCCTCCTTGACGATTGCGGCGTCCTCATGCGGAACCAGGGTGTCCTTCAGGCTCATCCATCCCCGGTGCAGAGCGCCGGTCGTCGTCCCGTCGGAGTCAGCGTCGCCGCCGAGCCGCTGCGCATGTGGCCGGAGCGCCTCGACGATGCGCTCCCGCTGGGTCGCAATCTCGAGGAAGAGCGTCTTGAGAACAGGATCCTGGACATGGTTGGCCGCGTGTCGGAATCCACGCTCGCCGTCACGACACAGTTCGATCAGGCGATTCAAGGTCTGGCGTTCGGTTTGGTCTCGCATGGCCCATCCACCTTCCTTTCCGGGCCGCTCGAGCGCGGCGACGCCAACCCTGCAGCAACCACCGTTCCAGCGGCTGGCGAACGCAATCGACGCCGGTCACCCGCCGCAGCTGCAGACGAAACCCTTGCTCGACGCGAAATCTTTCGCAGCCATCGGGGGAAGGTCCGTGGACATTCCCAAACGGCGACGCAATACGATGAGAGAGATGCCGTCGAAAATGCGTGTGGGCGATCTGATGAGCCGCCCCGTCAAAACGC
>Ga0310888_10000051_pt1 | contig 18440 bp, 16 predicted proteins | sample T20D1metaG_FD_202510 | JGI IMG/M metagenome (GOLD analysis project Ga0310888, IMG submission 202510) | Lab incubated soil microbial communities from West Virginia University Organic Research Farm, Morgantown, WV, United States - T20D1 | ecosystem: Environmental > Terrestrial > Soil >...
GCAACGAGAACTCGTTCCTGGTCCTCGATCCCAAGGGTAAACCTGCCACGCAGTTCCGTTTGCCCGGCGAGCCGGGCTTTGACGACGTCCGCGGCGTCGACCCGCGCCGCAACCCGGACCTCCCGCCCGATCTGCCGGGGCAGGCGAAAAATCCGATCTTCGACGAAACGGTGAAGAAGTAGGAGCGATGAGATGACCAGGACTTCTGTGATCGCCTGCTTCGTTGTGACGATCGCGGCATCGACGATCCGCGCGCATCACAGCTTCAGTATGTTCGACGCCGGCAGGGAAGAAGTGGTCGTTGGCGACGTCGTGCGCTGGGCGTTCAACAGCCCTCACACAGTGTTGTATCTGCGCGATGCGAAGGGCACGACATGGGGATTCGAAGGCGCGGCGCCGCCCGCGCTCGTGGGCCGCACCCCCAGGATTGACGGCTTCACCTTCAAGCCGGACGATCGCGTCACGATGATCCACTGCCCGCTGGGTGATGGTCGCACCGGCGGCGCCATCGGACTGGTCGTGACGAAGGACGGCACCTGGTACAACCCGGCGGACGGAGGATGCCGTGCCAACGCGAGTCAGGAGAACTGGAAGAAATGGCTCGCGGCCGGCTACACGTCGAAGGCCCAGGCGGAGGCCGCCACGAAAAAGTAGCCGTCGCGCTTATACTCCTCGGATGTTCAAGTCCCTCGTCCTGGCCGGCGCAATGGCGCTGACAGCCATTCCCGCGCAGGCGCAGACCTGCACGCGCGACTCGCTGAAGACGTTCATCGCCAACTACTTCAAGGCGGTGGAGACGCACGACCTGTCGGTGCTGCCGACGGCGTCGAACCTCCGCATTACGGAGAACGGCGTGGAGACCAGGCCGGGCGAGGGATTCGTGAAGACCGGCGGCAAGGCCACACCGCTGCGCAGCCTGATCGACACTGAGCGGTGCGGCACGATGACGCAGGCGCTGGTGGACGAAACCATCAACGGCGCCGTCGAGCCGACCATCGTCGCCGTCAGGCTGAAGGTGGTGGCTGGCAGAGTCACCGAGATCGAGACGCTGCTCGGACGCAAGGGCGCTTCGAAGATGGCCGGCTTCGACTTCTACGATCCGAAAGCGCTGCTGGCGACGAAGGATCACGACTGGGAAGTGCCGTTGCCGGCCGGCCAGCGGCCGACCCGGGCATACATGAACGAACACGCGAACAGGTACTTCAGCAGCTTTGCGAAAGATCCGCAGGAACCCGATGCCAACTACGCGTCGCCCTGTCATCGCTGGGAGGGCGGGCTGCAGACGACAGTCAAGAACCCGAGCTGTTCGCCCAGGGGCATGGGGCTGATCATGTCGCACACGCATCGCCGCTTCCCGGTGACGGACACGGAAACCGGCGCCACCGCCGGCTTCATACTGTTCGGCGGCGGGCTTCCCGACGTGCATATGTTCAAGTTCGACAAGGACGGCCGGATCTATTCGATCCAGGCCGTGTTCGCCGGTCGCGTCGGTCCCGACACGCAGATCTGGCCGGACGAGAAATAGGCGGGACCTTCAGCGTCACAAGGTCCGGATGCGGACGTTCCGGAACCGTACCATCGACGCGCCCTGACCGTACTGCAGCGCAATGGGGCCGCGCACGTGGCCCTTATGCTCGACGGCGACGGTCGTGATGCCGTTCATCACCACGGTCAGCTTCGTCCCCTGCACGGTGATGTCCACAGTCGTCCACCGGCCGTCCGCGTTGACGGTCGCCATAGGCTTGGCGACATCCACGATGCTGCCCGTACGATACGTCTGATCCGGGCGCGTGTCGTAGATGTTGACCTCGTACGCGTTCGCGGCAGTGATGTCCTTTGGATCCTGGCACCGCACGAAGATGCCGCTGTTGGCGCCGGCGCTCACCCACACATCCGCGACGAGCTGGAAGTCCCCGTACGAATTCGGCGTCACGAGATAGCTGTTACCGCCCTTGGTGGCCTGCACCGCCCCATCCACCGCCGCCCAGTTGGCGTCGCCGACCACGATCCAGCCTTTGAGGGTGGTGCCGTCGAGCAGCGTGGTCCAGCCAGGAGGTTGCGCCATGGCGTGCAGATGAAGAACGCTGACGAACAGCATCGCGAGGATGAAGGAACGTCGCATGTGGCCTGCCTTTCAAGCGCGATTATAGAGAGTACGGAGGCGCATGCTCCAGAGTTGACGTAGGCGGAAGGTAAGTCTCAGCACGTCTCACCGCGTGTGCGAGAAAGTCTGTACGGGTGCGATGTGAGGCGCCGTACACTGCGCCCACTGTGAGTTCGCGGCGACGCGACGCGAAGAGGCAACGATGCATCAATCATCCAAATTGCTGTCAGCGCTCACGATGTGCCTTGCGTGCATCAGTCTTCTGCCTGTATTCGCGCAGCAGGTCGGGGCGCCATCCGGGACTGGCCCGAATCCGGCGATTGCTGAGTCGCGTGCCGAGCTGCCCAAACATACGGTGTACCGTCCCCTCGAATGGCCGAGTGGAGCTCTCCCGCTCTACGTCTGGGGCAACGGCGGTTGCAGCGGTAACGGTCTCGCCCATGCCGCCTATCTTCGGCAGATCGCGTCGCAGGGTTACGTCATTGTCGCGCTCGGCGTGGCCGGTGGCGGCGCCCCGGCCCCTGCCGATGGCTCGAGCGACCCGACCCAGGCGAGCCAGATGATCGAGGCCATCGAATGGGCCGAACGCGAGACGGCACGGGACGGTGGCGCGTTCCATCGTCGCATCGACGTCACGCGGGTCGCTGTCGGCGGACACAGCTGCGGCGGCTTGCAGGCGCTGGCGGTGTCGAATGATCCGCGGATCGATACCACGCTCGTGCTGAACAGTGGCATCTACAACGTGCCGGGCAGCGGACGCAGCCGCGTTCAAGTCGAAAAGTCGCAGCTCGCACGTCTGCACGCTCCCACGCTGTATCTCACGGGCGGGCCGTCCGACGTTGCGCATCCGAACGCCACCGACGACGTGGCTCGTATCGATCGCGTGCCGGTCTTCTTCGGCTCGCTGCCGGTCGGCCACGGCGGCACCTTCTCCGCGCCCGACGGCGGCGAGTGGGCGCGGGTCAGTGCGCGCTGGCTCGACTGGCAGCTCAAGGCCGATGCGGACGCGGGCCGGGACTTCTCCGGAAACGGCTGCCGACTCTGCACGGATACGCGCTGGACGGTGGTGCAGAAGCAACTGCCCGCGCGGTGACGGATCGCAACTCCACCGCGGACTATCGCCACTCCGCTCCGATCGGGGCCCCCGCTCGATGGGGCAGCGCTTCCTCATCTGAGCGTAGCCGCATGCCGAGCGCGTTGTACACCGTCGTGATCATCAGATAGCCGCCGACGAGTGCGATGATCTCGAGGGTGCCTCGCTCGCCGAAGAGGCTCACCACGAAGGCCACGAAGAAAAGAAGAAGGGCACGAAGAACTCAGGTTCTCGTGCCCTTTTTCTTTGTGCGGCTCGGCGCATGTGAGGTTCTCGAGGGCCAACTCAGCTGCAACGCGAACGGCTTCCCGGGACTCAGATCCGCTGACCGACGAAACCTTGAATCCGTGAGGCGTCGACGGGTGTATAAGGGTGCGATCTGAACAATTTACGGAGGAGGAGCGATGAGAAGCGCCACGAGGTTCGCGGTTCTGTTGTCGTCGGTCGTCTTTCTTCCGACGGTGGCCTTTGCCCAACAGGCATCGATCACCGGCGTCGTTCGCGATGCGTCGGGAGCTGTTCTGCCGGGTGTAACGGTCGAAGCGTCGAGTCCCGCGCTGATCGAGCAGAGTCGGACGGTTGTCAGCGACGAGACCGGGCAGTACCGGATCGTGGACCTGCGAGCCGGGACGTACGTGGTGACGTTCACGCTCCAGGGATTTACGACGTTCCGGCGCGAGGGGATTGCACTGACGGCGACGTTCATCGCGACCATCAATGCTGATTTGCGCGTCGCCGCCGTCGCGGAAACGATCACGGTTAGTGGCGAGAGCCCGACCGTCGACGTGCAGAGCGCATCGACCGTGCGCACGATCGACAACGAAGTCTTCGCCGGCATTCCGAGCAGCCGGGGGTACGCCGCGGTCACCGTGCTGATGCCGGGGATCACCGCGCAGGGGGCGGACGTCGGCGGCGTGAAGGGTGACGCGTTCAGCGTCTTCCAGGCGCATGGCGGCCGGCGCAACGAGGGCCAGGTCCAGGTGAACGGGTTGAGCGCCGGTTGGCTGGGAATGGGGGTGTCCGGCTACGTGCCGGAGGTCGGCGCCGCTGAGGAAATCTCCTTTCAAGTCACTGGCGGCCTCGGTGAGGCGGGAACCGGTGGCCCGCAGATGAACCTGATTCCGAGGGAGGGAGGCAACAGGTTCGGCGGGACGATGTTCTTCAACTTTGCCGGCGACGGGTGGCAGGGCAGCAATCTCAGTGGCGCACAAAAAGACCTGGGCCTTCGCGAGATCAACAAGCTGGTCAAGACCTGGGACATCAACCCGATGTTCGGCGGGCCGGTCATGCGCGATCGTCTCTGGTTCTTCGCCACGGCCAGGCACTTCTACACAGAGAACACGGTGGCCGGGATCTTCCTCAACAGGAACGCGGGCGACGCCACCAAATGGACGTACGATCCCGGCAACCAGCAGGCAATATTCGACAACGTGACGAAGAACGCCAGCGTCCGTTTGACGTGGCAAGCCTCGCCCCGGAACAAGGTGGCTTTTTGGTGGGACGAGCAGGTGACCTGTCAACGATGTGATGGCAAGGGCGGTGTCTCGTTTGCCTCGCCGCTGACCGGGGGATCGCTGTCCCCTGAGGCGGACGGCGGTAACGACAATCCGATCCGGCTGGCACAGGCCAACTGGTCGTCGCCAGTGACCAACCGCCTGCTCCTCGAGGCCTCGTTCGGTATCGGCCCGTGGGCGAAGTTCGGAGGCAACGAGCTGCCGAACAACAATCGGGACCTGATTCCTGTCATCGAAGCGGCGGGCGCTGTACCCGGCATCGAATACAGAGGACAGGGAAGGGCCGCATGGGCGCGGAACTACGGGAACATGTTCACGTTCAGTGGGTCGTTGTCGTACATCACGGGCTCGCATCGCTTCAAGGTCGGCGGTCGCCAGCAGCGGACACATGCGGCGTTTCCCGTCCCCTTCTACAACAACGAACGGCTGGCCTACAACTTCAGCAACGCGCTTCCGGCGACGCTGACGATGTACGCGAACCACGGAGCCGATAACCCGTACTGGATGTACACGACGGCGTTCTATGCCCAGGACCACTGGACCCACGGACGCCTGACGCTGCAGGGCGGGTTGCGCTTCGAGCGGATCAGCAGCTTCTACCCCGAGAGCCGGTTCAACGCCGATCGGTTCCTTCCGGTTGCGCTGACGTTCCCGGCGCAGGACGCCGACGTCAGTCCGAAGGACATCAACCCTCGGTTCGCCGCGTCGTACGACCTGTTCGGCACGGGCAGGACGGCGGTCAAGTTCAACCTGGGGCGGTATCCGACCGCTGACAACGCGTACGGTGCATACGGATTGCTCCAACAGCCGGCGAACCGCGTCGCCACCTCGACAAACCGCAACTGGAACGATCTCACGTTCCCGCTCGGCGATTCGCGGCGAGGCAACTACTCACCCGACTGCGACCTGATGAATCCGGCGGCCAACGGCGAGTGCGGGGCCTGGACCAACCAGAACTTCGGCAAGTACGTGGTCTCCACAACGTACGACCCCGAGGTACTCAACGGCTGGAACGTTCGGGAGTACAGCTGGGATCTGAGCGTCGGCGTCCAGCACGAGATCGCGCCGCGCACATCGTTGGAGGTCACCTACGTTCGGCGAAGCTGGGGCAACCAGACCGTCACGGACAATCGTGCCGTCACCGCGGCCGACTTCGATCGGTTCGACCTCACGGCCCCGGCCGATGCGCGCCTGCCGGGCGGCGGAAACTACGCCGTTCAGGGGTTCTACGACGTGAAATCCGAACGGTTCGGGCTGGTCGACAATTTCGTCACCTTCGCCAGGAACTTCGGCCAGGGTCGCATCGAAACGTACAACGGCGTGGACATCAATGTGAACGCGCGATTCTTAGGCGGCCTCACGGCACAGGGAGGCCTCAATATCGGGCAGAGCGCACTGAACGACTGCGACGTCTGGTCGGCGCTTCCGGAAATCATCGCGCCGGGGTTTCCCTTCACCCGGACGCCGTTGGCCTTCTGCGACCAGACCTCCGGTTGGCAGAAGAGCTTCGGCGGGCTGGCCACGTACGTCATCCCGAAGGCCGAGGTGCAGGTGGCCGCGACGATTCAGAGCCGGCCGTTCGCCGGCGCGAACTTCCCCGGCATTGCGTCCCAGAGCCTCGCGGCCAACTGGCTGGTGTTGAACGGGGCGATCGCTCCGGCGCTCGGACGGTCGTTGGCAGGCAACGCCGCCCTGGCCAGCTTGAACGTGGTCAAGCCGGGTACGATGTACGGCGACCGGCTCAACAAGGTTGATTTCCGCGTTTCGAAGATCTTCAGGTTCGGGAGCCAGCGGGCAAATGTCGGCGTCGATTTCTTCAACGTGTTCAATGCGAACTCGGTGGTTCAGTACTTCCAGACACTCAACACGGCGACTCCACTCGCGTATCTGCAGCCGGCCGATCTCGTGGCGGCGCGATTCGCGAAGATCAGCGTGCAGTTCGACTTCTAGAGGGTTTTCGATAACGCGGTAACTGCGCGGTACGACCAAGGCACCGAGACACCGAGTCTTGGTGCCTTTCTCCGGCCTTTCAGAACAGAGGCACCACCGAGAAATCCGAGTCGATCGCCGACCCGAATGGAGCCGTTACTGTGAGGCTGTTCTTCTGTCCCGAGGATTCCCTGTATTGAATAATCGCCGAGACGAACTCCTCAGGTACCCGGCTGCACGACAGGTCCGTGCGGAACCGAAAGGTCCTGACAGTTCCTCCGCGAATCTGAGTCGAGCCGAATGCCCTCGCCAGGTCGTCGCTGTCGAACGTGTTCCCCGACTTCACGACACTCGATGGCTGGTCGAGCACCACGGGGTCGCCCAGTTGAATCGTGACCTTGTGCAAATCGACATCGTCTCCGGCGGTCATGGCGATGTCGAGTGGCCCGGAAAACTGGGTTCCGGATGAACATCGAAATGGTATGAAGGGGACCGACTGGATTGTCTCTCCATTCGTCGAGAGAACGGGAACGCTGATCGACGCCAGCAGCGCTGGATCATTCAACGGTGATGTGACCGTATCGCGAGGTCCCCAACCCTCACACGCCGAGACGGCGGCAACGATGACTAGCCCAGTTACAACCTTTTCGAGACCACCATGTTTCATAGGACGACGTGTCGTCCACCATGCAGATCGGGCGCCACATAGCGGGGAGTCTCCGCCAGTGCGCTATCGAAGCAGTGTTTTGCGAGAAATCTGCGTCAGTCTTGATGATCGTCGTCGCCAATGCCGAGATTGCTGTCGGCGAAGATGACCAGGCTGTGGTCAGAACGTCACGGCGGTTCGCGAGGAATGGCCGACGACTCAGGCCATGACGTGTTCGAATCCCATCGGTTCGCAGAGATGCTGTCTGCGCTGGGACCTGTCTGTTCGGTCAGGCGGAAGGGCACGAAGAACTAGGTTCTCGTGCCCTTTCCCTCGTACGTGGCCTCCGGCTTTAGCTGGAAGGGTTCACGGCCGCGGCGCGCTGGCCGGCGGCGTCAGGCCGTTCAAGCGCAGATACACCACCATCTGGCCGTAGGTGTCCTGCGTGTGCCCGTTGAGGAAGAACATGACGCGTGCCCGAGTCGAAGGCCCCATGAACGGCGCCTGAATCGTCTCCTGGATGGTGGAGTTGTTGAATTCCGCGATCACCTTGGCGCCGTAGTCGAACGAGTCCGACATCGCTTTGATCATGTCGGCCTTCGTCGTGGCCTTCATGTTGATGGCCGGCTCCGGAGTCTTGCCGCCCAGCGCCTTCGTCAGCGCCACGTTGATCTGGGCGATGTGCAGCACGTGCTCTCCGAATGTCCGCTGCGCCGGCGTGGGCTTGAACCCGTACTTGTCTTCGGGCATCGCGTTCGCCAGCGTGACGAGCAGGGTCTTCTGCGCGGCCCAGTCTTTCGACAGATCTCCGTGGATCGTGGCTTGCGCGAAGCCGGGGCGGGCGGTGCCGATGACCGCCAGCAGGCATAGGCAGGTGAAGAGCTTCATATGTGCGTTGTCCTTGTGTGCGACCGTCCAGCATGGACGGTCGGCGTATCGACTAAAGACTAGCTGACTTGCCCGTCAGCCGACCTCCTTCGCCACTCTTGAGCTCAACGGGGTCTGGTAGACTGGCGCCCCGCTCCAGCATTGAGGCCAGTAGATGCGCGACATCCTCAGTCAGACACCGGTCCGCTCGATGGACGAAGCCGTCGCGGCGATGACGGCGATCGACAAGCGGCTTCCGGACAAGGACGGCCTGAAGTGGTTCAACCGCCTGTACCTGAATGTCACGACGAGCGTCCGCCAGGCCGCGGCGCAGGCGGCGTTCGCCGATGTGCCGTTCCTGTCCGAGCTCGACATTCTCTTTGCGAACCTGTATTTCTCCGCGATTGCCGCCGCCGAGGTCGACCCCGCGAGCGCGCCGGCGGCGTGGCGGCCGCTCCTCCGCGCCAGGCAGACGTCGGGCCTCATGCGTCTGCAATTCGCGCTCGCCGGCATGAACGCGCACATCAACCGCGATCTGCCAGAGGGCATCGTCCAGGCCTTTCGGAAACTCGGGGGCGACCCGATCACGGCGGAGGATCGCCGCCGTGACTTCGACAGCGTGAACGACATCCTCGAGCGCGTCGAGCAGAGCGTGAAGGCGGAGTTCTCCGTCGGCGTGATTGGCGCAATCGACGAGATCGGCGGTCAGGCCGACGACGTCCTGGCGATGTGGAACGTCAGGGCGGCTCGCGCCGCGGCCTGGACGAATGCCGAAGTCCTCTGGGCGCTCGGCCACGTCCCGGTGCTGCGCCAGCGCTTCTTCACACGCCTCGACGGGCTCACCGGCCTGGCCAGCCGCGGGCTGCTGCGGCCGGTCGCCATCGTGACGACGTAACGGTTACGGAAGTCCGAACACCACGATTCGATTGGACTCCGCCGGTACCGGACAGACGCGGGACTTGAAGCCGGCGGCGACGGCGACCAGCTGCTTGCCGCCAGCGCGATAGGTAATCACACCGCCGCCGATCGCATTGCGCGTCGGCTGACGCCACAGCACGGCGCCCGTCTTCGCGTCGAGCGCGATCGCGTCGCCGGTCAACTCGCCGGCAAAGACGAGACCGCCGGCTGCCCGTCGTGGCCGGCGTCACGCCGAACCGTCAGATCCCGACAGACGGAGGCACCGAGACACCGAGTCCTGGTGCCGCTTCGTCACCGACGAGCCGTGCGAGCGCATCTTTCGCGATGCAAAGTCCGCCGCGGGATAGGGTGTGAGAACGGCGGGGGCGTCCAGGCCGATTCGGTCTCGACGGCGAACTGCCCGGCCGTCAGACCCGTGGGCAAGCTGCGGTTCACAAACGTCCACCCCTCGTCCCAGAGCGACACGTCAGGCGGCACGCTGGCTGTGCTGGCGGGAGGAGGGGGCCGCAGTGTCCGCCTTCAGGCGGACCGGGTGAACCGGACATTCTGGATCGTCGAGCACAGGTAACGGCGACCTCAGACCAGCTGCATCGACTGCGCCGTCACGACGATCGCTGAACAGGCGCGGGTGCCGGTTCGCCGGTAACCATGCAGAAGCGTGGCATCGAAATAAACCGAATCGCCCGCCTCGAGCGTGTGCGTCTCGTCGCGGATGCTGAGTGACAGCCGTCCCTGTATCACGTAGATGAACTCGACACCTGAATGCGCGTGTGGCCGCACCTTGTCGGCGGCGACGGGCATGAACTCGGCAAGATAGGCGTTGAAACGGCGCTCCGGCGCTAGGTAATCAAGCGATTGAAAGCGGTAGGCGATGTCGCGGACACCCGCGCGATCGGGCAGAGTCACCCGCTGATCCTTCCTGACGATGGCCATCAGCGGTTTCTCGCGCGCGCCAGCAAAGAAATACTCGAGACCGACGCTGAACACGAGCGCGATGCGCAGCAGCGTTGGCAGTGTCGGAAAGAGCCGACTCCGTTCGATCTTTGAGAGCATCGCCGGCGACAGGCCGGTGTGCTTGCCCAGCTCGACCAGTCCCATTTTCTTCCTGAGGCGGAGCGTGCGCACCTTGTCGCCGATCCCGTACTCGCCCAACCCACCCTGCAGCGTTGCAGACAGCATCGACTCCTCCGTTTGACCGCCGTGCACATTCCGCCGGCGTTTTGTCGTGGCGCTCACCCGAGTTTCAGATCAGGGCGCAATTTTACTTTTGGGAACATGTATTTGCACTACCTTCAAGAAGGGCGGTGATCAACATCCCCCGAGGAGGCAGAGATGAAGTCATTTGCGATTGTGGTGAGTGTGGTTACCGCGCTGGGCTGGTTCGGACTGTCCAGCGTGGGCGCGCAGAATAAGGACATCGTCGACACGGCAGTCGCGGCGGGTTCGTTCAAAACGCTGGCAACAGCGCTCGACGCGGCGGGGTTGGTCCAGACCTTGAAGGGATCAGGGCCGTTCACGGTGTTTGCACCGACCGACGAGGCGTTCGCCAAGCTCCCTGCGGGGACGCTCGAACATCTGCTCAAGCCGGAGCAGAAGGCGGAACTCCGTCGGATCCTCACCTACCACGTGGTGAGCGGGAAGGTGATGGCGGCCGATGTCGCGAAGATGCGTTCGGCCAAGACCGTGAGCGGGGACGCGATCACGATCACGGCGCGCGACGGCAAGGTTCAGGTGGACAAGGCAAACGTCGTCAAGACGGACATCGGTACAAGCAACGGCGTGATTCATGTCATCGACGCCGTGATCCTGCCGTCGGGCAGGTAGAGCGCGTCGTGGTCGCGATCCTGGTTACTGGCGCCACGGGCTACATCGGCAGCCGTCTCCTCCAGCGTCTGGAGGACGACGGCCACGCCGTTCGCTGCCTGGCCCGGCATCCGGACGGCGTTCGGACGACGAACGCGCGAACCGAGGTGGTCCGAGGGGACTGTCTCGAACCAGACTCGTTAGGGCCGGCGCTCTCAGGAATCGAGGTGGCGTATTACCTCGTGCACTCGATGGCGACGGGGGCAGCATTCGCTGAGCTCGATCGCCGCGCGGCGGCCAACTTCGGTGCGGCCGCGGCGCACGCAGGCGTTCGCCGAATCGTGTATCTCGGCGGACTGGTGAACGACGACGTCGCGCTGTCGGAGCACCTGAAGAGCCGCTCGGAAACCGGGGAGGTCCTTCGCTCCAGCGGCGTGCCCGTCATCGAGTTCCGCTCGTCGATCATCGTCGGTGCCGGCAGCCTGTCGTTTGAAATCATTCGCGGCCTCGTCGAGCGCCTGCCGGTGATGATCTGTCCACGCTGGGTGTCGACGCCGGCGCAGCCGATCGCGGTCGATGATGTCATCGCCTATCTCACGGCCGCTCGTGGTCTGCGTCGGGACGGCGACGCGATATTCGAGATCGGCGGCCCGCGGGTGATGTCGTACGGCGACATGATGCGCGAGTATGCGCGCCAGCGTGGGCTGCGGCGCTACCTGCTGCCCGTGCCCGTGCTGACGCCGCGGTTGTCCGGCCTCTGGCTGAGGCTCGTCACGCCGGCGCAGGCGTTGGTCGGCCGCGCATTGATTGACGGCTTGCGAAACTCCACCATCGTTCGGTCGTCAGCCGCCAGAACGGAGTTTGCGATCGAGCCAATGCCCCTGGACATGGCCTTCGCGCGGGCCATCGCCGCCTCGGCAGCGCAGCATCTCAGGCGCGATTCGCGAACGCTGATCGTGGACGTGTCCCCCGCGGCCGCCTTCGCGCCGATCAGATCCATCGGCGGCCACGCCGGCTGGTATTTCGCGAATCCCGTCTGGCAGCTGCGAGGCTGGCTCGATCGGCTGTTTGGTGGCGTCGGCATGTCGCGCGGTCGCCGCGATTCCGACGACTGTTGCATCGGCGACACGATCGACGGATGGAGTGTCGAGGCGTATGAACCGTACCGGCGACTGCGGTTATCAGCCGACCTGAAGCTGCCAGGCCGCGGTTGGCTCGAATTCGAGGTACGGCCGCGAGACGACGGCCGCGCCTCGGAGATTCGCCAGACCGCGACGTTCGACCCGCGGGGCCTGCTCGGTCGCCTCTATTGGCTTGCGACGGTACCTGTCCATGCGCTCTTGTTCAGAGGGCTGCTGCGAAACATCGGACGACGTGCCGTGACGTGGCACTCGTCGCTGACGCCGCCAACGGGACGTACGCCGAGGGGCCACTCTTGAGCTGTGTCCTGAAGATCACCGTCGTCGTTCACGACTGCCGGCGGGCTGCACTGGGCGTATGACAGCCGAACGCTTTGACGAGCGCGCAGGTCCGGCTGCAGCCGGACACGACGGGGCGGCCGACTCGCCGATTCGCGTCGGGATCTCAGCCTGCCTGCTCGGCGAAAAGGTCCGCTTCGATGGCGGCCACAAGCGGGACAGCTTCCTCACGGACGTCCTCGGCCGTTTCGTCGAGTTCGTTCCGGTCTGCCCGGAAGTCGACGCCGGCTTCGGAACTCCGCGCGAGGCCATGCGCCTGGCCCGTGTGGACGGCAGCATCAGACTCGTCACGGTCAAGACCGACCGTGATGTCACCGCGCCGATGGAACGCCTCGTCCGCCGGCGCGTGCCCTCGCTCGAAGCCGAGCAGCTGAGCGGCTACGTCCTGAAGAAGAACTCGCCGAGCTGCGGGCTCGAGCGCGTGAAAGTCTACGACCGCAACGGCGTTCCGTCCGCTTCAGGACGGGGAGTGTTCGCCGAGGCGCTGGTACAGCGATATCCACAGCTTCCGGTTGAAGAAGAAGGCCGGCTCTCCGATCCGCGATTGCGCGAAAACTTCGTCGAGCGCGTCTTCGCCTACAACAGGCTGCGGACCCTCTTTCGCGGAACGTGGACCCTTGGCGCGCTGGTGGCGTTTCATACTGCGCACAAGCTCATTCTGATGTCGCATTCGCCCGTCGGATACAGACGATTGGGCAGGCTCGTCGCCTCCGCTCGTGCACGGCGGCGCGCGGACGTGAGGCAGCAGTACGGCGACGAGTTCATGCAGACGATGGGCGCGCTGGCAACGTGTCGCAAGCACACGAACGTCCTGCAGCACATGGCGGGATACTTCAAGAACCGGCTGGACCGTGAGTCAAAGGTGGAGCTGCAGCAGACGATCGAGGACTACCGTCGCGGGCTGATTCCGCTCATTGTCCCAATCACGATCCTGCAGCACCACGTTCGTGTACACGGCGTCGAGTATCTGGCGGGGCAGCTGTATCTGCAGCCCCACCCGAAGGAACTCATGCTACGAATCACGCGTAGCGGAACTGGCCTTGGCAGGCCACGCCCGCACGGACGCGTGCTTGGCGTATGCGAGGACCTTCGACAAGGGGCGAGCGAGTAAAGGGGTTACGGAAGTCCGAACACCACGATTCGATTGGACTCCGCCGGTACCGGCCAGACGCGAGACTTGAAGCCGGCGGCGACGGCGACGAGCTGCCTGCCGCCAGCGCGATAGGTAATCACACCACCGCCGATCGCATTGCGCGTCGGCTGACGCCACAGCACGGCGCCCGTCTTCGCGTCGAGCGCGATCGCGTCGCCGGTCAACTCGCCGGTAAAGACGAGACCGCCGGCGGTCGGCGTGACGCCGGCCACGACGGGCATCGACGAGCGGTACTTCCAGCGCACGGCGCCGCTGTCGGCATCGATCGCGCTGATCCAGCCCTGGCTCTTGTCGAACGGATCCTTGTCGCCGAAGCCGTTGGCCGCACCGGAGTACGCGCCCCCGGCGCGCCCGCCCGCGTTGTTGGCCGGCAGCGCTATCACCGTCGAGCACCAGTCCACCGCGCCGACGAACAGCAGATTGAGCGAGCGATCGAACGCCGGTCCGTTCCATTCCGACCCACCCGTCGTTCCCGGGCAGAAACGGACGGGCTGTCCGGGCACCAGGGGCGCCTCGACGTTCTCACGTGTCGTCGTCGGTGTCTGCCACCGGAGTTTCATCGGCGATCGATCGATCGCCGAGAGCAGGCCGTCCTTGTTGGCGGAAGCGATGATCTGACGTCCAGCACGCGTGGTGAGCAGTACCGGTCCGGCGTCCACGTCCCAGTCGTGGTTGTCCGCTTTGACGAGCTGCATGTAGTCGGCGAGTCTGCCCGTTTTCGTATCGATGGCGATGACCGAATTCGAATACAGGTTGTCGCCCGGGCGCGCGTCAGGCTGGAAATCAGGAGCCGGGTTGCCGGCTGGCACGACCAGAACGCCGGTTAGCGGATCGAGGGCGAACGTCGTCCAGAACGCGCCGCCAGTGATCGGGACGCCCGGCGCGTTGCGCCAGCTGTCGCGCGCCGGCCCACTCTCGGGGACGACGTCGAAGCGCCAGATCGTGTGGCCATCCTTCTGATCAAGGGCCCAGACGTGACCCGTGACGCCATAGTTGTCGCCGCCGGCGTTGCCGACGAACACCATGCCGTTCCATGCCACTGGTGCCATTGGCACGGTCATACCCGGCACGAACGGACTCAGCTGGACGTCCCACGCGGTCGCCCCGGTGGCAGCGTCAAGCGCGATGACATGTCCCGGACCCGCCCCGCGGAACACGCGCCCGTTGTCGTAGGCGACGCCGCGATTCACTTGCAGCGAAGAGGGCGGGAATGTCAGCAACTGCTTCCACTTCACGGCGCACGTTGCCGCGTCGATCGCGTAGGTGCCGCGGTCGGATGTGACGTACATCGTGCCGTTGACGACGACCGGCCCCGTTTGGAAGCTGACCTGCTCTCCCGTCTCGAACGTGCACACCGGGCGAAGCCTTGCGACGTTGCCGGTGGTGATGGTGGAGAGCGGCGAAAAGCGATCGCCGGTGAATGTCCGGTTGTACGCTGGCCAGTCGTCGGAGGAGACCGCGCGTTGCGCAGTGACTGGCGACAGTGCCAGAACAGCCGCGATCCCGGCCGCGGGGAGAAGGCGCCGTATCAGTCGATGGGTCATCACGGTCTCCGATGTGCGGCGCATGATACCTCCTGCATGGATCCTCAACTCATTGAAACGCTGCGCAATTGTGATTCTCAAGACTTCGCGAATCCGCCGATTTAGGGAGTGGAGTCCGAGATTTCATTGCCGTGCTGAAGTGGTTCCGCCGTCTCTTCTCGATCAGCGCCGCTGCTGCGCCACTGGCCTCGCGGGTCGCGCCGAACCCGGCTGCACCTGCGTCGCCCGGGCAGCCACGCCGCGCGCCGGCGCCAGTATCCCCACTGACTCAGGCTGACGTCGACTTCCTCGAATGGCTCATCGCGCCGATGCAGTTGCGGCATATGGATGACTTCCCGAAAGAGGATCAGATCTTTCTCGGCGGCATTTCTAGGCGCCTGCGAATGCGGGCGCTCGAGATGCCGGTGCTGCCCGACGTGGCGCTCCGTCTTGCGGAAATGCTCCGTCAGGATTCGCGCCCCATCGCCGACTACCTCCCGCTTCTCAATCAAGACACGCTGCTGAGCGTCGAGGTGTTGAAGGCTGCGAATTCCGCGGCTTTTGCGGCACCGCCGACGACGAGCCTCAGGGAGGCGGTGATGCGAATCGGCCTCAGCCGTGTGCAGTCGATTCTGATGCTGGCGCATCTGAAGTCGCGGATTCTCAAGAGCGGCGTGGCGCAGCGTCAGGCGGAGCTGCTCCTCGATCTCGCGCTCTCGATTGCCGTCCTCGCCGGACGGGTGCTGCCCACGGATGGCGCCTCGGACTCGCGCTTCATGCGCGGCATGCTGCTGCACGTGGAGCACATGGTGATTCTTGGCATGATCGGGGACGTCTCGCGCGAGCGCCAGGCAGTCATCATGCCCTCGCTCGCAGCGCTGCAACAGGCCTTCTGGCGCTACGGTCCCCAGATTCGCGAGGCGCTGACCGCGTCGTGGAAGCTCGATCACCTGCTCGACGGAGACGCGAAGACCGCCCAGGAAGCCTATCTCCAGCTGCGTGAAGCAGTCGTGTCGCGGTGGCTCGGTCGAGATCTGCCTGCAGTCGAAGGGGTGAACCCAACGCGGCTTGTCGCGACGGCGGAGTCCATTCCGGCACGCGTCGCGCCGCGCGAGAAATCCGAAGTCATCGCGCCGAGTGATCGAGCGGTGCCGATGCGACAGGCTTAGCGAAGTACCGCCTTCGTGGCATCGGCCAGGGCTTCCGCGATGCGATCGAGCAGGTCTTCTTCGATCACAAATGGCGGGGCCAGCACGAACGTGTCGCCTCGGACTCGACTGAACAAGCCCCGGGCAATCGCGTGGGTGTGAATACGTGTGCCGATCTGTTCGTCGCTCGCGAATGGCGTCTTCCCGTCACGATCCTTCACGAAGTCCACGGCGCACATCAGGCCCTTGCCGCGAACGTCGCCCACGTGCGGATGATCACCGAGGCGCGCCCGCAGTGCCGTGAGGAGGTACGTCCCCTTTCGCGACGCCTCGGCGACGAGATTCTCTTCATCGATGATCTGCAGTGTGCGCAGCGCCACCGCGCACCCGGTCGGATGCGCGCTGTAGGTGTACGCGTGCATCCACGGGCCAGGTCCTTCATCGAGCACCCGCGCGATCGCGTCGTTCACGCCGACGCCGCCAAACGGGAAATAGCCAGACGTGATCGCCTTCGCAAACTGCACGAGGTCAGGCGTCACTCCCCAGTGATCGAGTGCGAACCATTTCCCGGTTCTGCCGAAGCCCGTGATCACTTCGTCCGCGGCAAAGAGAATTTCGTGTCGATCGCAGATCTCGCGCACGCGCGGGAAGTAGTCATCGGGCGGAGGAATGACACCGCCGACACCGATCACTGGTTCAGCGAGAAACATCGCGACCGTGTCAGTGCCTTCGCGGACGATGGCCTCCTCCAGCGCATCTGCCGAGAGCGCGGGAACGTGGATGAAACCGGGCACGCGCGGTTCGAACAGCGGCCAGTATCCAGCAATCCCCGTCGCGCTCATCGTCGCCAGCGTGGTGCCGTGATAGCCCAGCTCGCGCGAGATGACCTTGGTCTTGCCAGGGCGCCCGCGTCGCTTCCAGTAGGAGCGCGCGATTTTGATCGCGGTCTCATTGGCCTCGGCGCCACCGGAGGTGAAGAAGAACCGGTTGATATCCGGGTAGGTCAGACCTGCGAGCCGCTCGGCAAGCTCGATCGCGCGCGGGTTCGAGCTGCCGCTGTAGCCTGACACGTAGGCGAGCGTCTCCATCTGGTCACGAGCGGCATCGGCGAGCTCGCGGCGGCCGTGACCGAGGACGACGTTCCACAGGCCAGAGAGGCCATCGATGTACTCGTGACCGTCAGCGTCCACGAGCATCGCGCCGCGGCCGCGAACCCACACACGGCCGGAACGATGGACGGCGGGATCGTGCTGCGGGTGGATCAGCGAGGCGAGGTCGCGCGCGAGAAGCTCGTGCACAGCGGGACTCGAGTCGAGCCGCTAGCCTTTGGCCATCACCATCCCGAAGCCCTGAACCCTGGCTGGGACGCCGAGCAGCTTTACACCGTGCCAGAGTCCGTGAGGAGTCGAAGAGACGACAGGCACTTTGACCACGTCCTCAACCGGAACGATCACGTCGATCGTTTTCAGAGCGCCACAGGAAATGACAACAGCATCCGCTTTCTTCGACGCCGCGTAGGAGTCCGTGCTGAGCTTGACCAGGATATCGCGCGTCGCCGCGCCCTCGGGGATCTGCGTGAACCCGAGACCCTTTGCGGCAGTCACCTCGAATCCGTATTCCTGAAGGAAGACCTTCAGACGCTCCGTGACTTCATCGGTGTATGCCGTGGCGACCGCCACGCGTCTGGCGTTCGCCGTGCGCAGGCCGTCGAGCAGGCCGTTGCTTTGCGTGGTGGCCTTGCGGCCCGTAGCCTTCTCGACCTGCGTGATCAAGTCGTCGTGAAACTTCGCCCCCTTGTAGAACGTGATCGACGAGCCGAATACGGAAATCACGTTTGCGCCCTTTTGGGCGAGTTCGATCGCTCGCGGCAGGATTCTCGGGACAGCCTCTTCGTAGCCCTGCACGGTCATGCCGCCGGGAAGGCCCACGCCGTTGCTGATGAACTCCACGCCTGAGGGAAAGAGCATCCTGGCATCCGGCGGAATGGGATAGTTTTCCGGCGGAAAGATCAGGCCAAGTGTGGGACCGGCGGCGGCTGACGTCTGCCTGGCCATCAATGGGTAGGCAGCTGCCGCGCTGAGAGCGCCGAGAAATTCGCGACGCGTGGTGGACATGGGCCTCCTTAAGGAACGCCGTAAAGGCGTTCCGGTAGACCTGGCGACATGCGAATCATACCGGAGAGACCCACGGGCCGACGGCGGAGGACCTCCATCCGTTCAATCAGGGCACGGTCCAGGTGCCGCGCGTCTGCCACCCGCTGTTGA
>Ga0310888_10000059_pt1 | contig 17724 bp, 13 predicted proteins | sample T20D1metaG_FD_202510 | JGI IMG/M metagenome (GOLD analysis project Ga0310888, IMG submission 202510) | Lab incubated soil microbial communities from West Virginia University Organic Research Farm, Morgantown, WV, United States - T20D1 | ecosystem: Environmental > Terrestrial > Soil >...
GCGAAGAAGGAATCGAAGAAGACCCGCAAGGATGCACGCAAGGCGCGACGCGCGGCCGATGCTGCTGAGAAGGCACTCAAGAAGGGCCTTGCGCGAGTGAAGAAAGCAGAAGCGGAAGCGGCGAGGCAGCAGAAGAAAGCAGAGGCACCGGCGAGGAAGAAGGCGGCCAAAGCGATGAAGGCAGCCAAAGCGACGAAGAAGGCGAACGCGAGCACGCCGCGACCGAAGATTATGGCCAAGCGCCAGAAGCTGTCTGGGCGTACGCCCCGCCCACGCGCTGTTACTCCTGCAGTCCCGCTGGCAGTCGGGGGCGCAGTCGCCGAACCCACCACGTTCGTGCTCCCAACCGATATGCCCTGACGGCTCGAGACGTTCCTCTCACGAAGGCTTGAGGGAAATTTTCCCGCTGCTGTGAATTTTTCCGCGACGCGAAGCGTCGCCCGCGGCAGTTTCCCCCTGAGTTCATTGCAAATATCCGCGGGCGCGGAATAACACGCGTTGCGGCACGGGTGTTGATTCTCCGAAGATCGACCTCTCGATCGGAGCAATCACATGACTCGACTCTTCATCATCGCCTTCACGCTGGCGTTCGCTGGATCTGCGGCCGCACAGGACGCAGCGACCATTGAAAAAGGCAAGCAGGTCTACGCGGCGCAGAAGTGCCAGGCGTGCCATTCCGTTGGCGGCGTCGGCAACAAGAAGGGCGCGCTCGACACCGTGGGAGCGACGCTGAAGGCGGACGAGATCCGCCTATGGATCGTCGCTGCCCCCGAGATGACGGCGAAGACGAAGTCCGAACGCAAGCCGGCGATGAAGGCCTACACGCTGCCGAAGGAAGATCTCGACGCGCTCGTCGCGTACCTGTCGAGCCTGAAGAAGTAAGCCTCGGTGCGAGCCCGGCCACGCCTGCCTGACACCGTGCGGAACCCGGTGTCGCTCCTCGGCATCGCCATCGCGACGGCGATGGCGGCCGTGTTTCTGGTACTGGTCGCGCTGCACCTGGCGGGATTCCTCAAGAATCCGTACGTCGGTCTGCTCGTCTTCATCGCGCTGCCGCTGTTGTTTTTGACAGGGCTGGCACTCATTCCTGCCGGCGCATGGTGGACAGCCCGGCGGCGCGCCCACCATGGAGGCACGCCTGACTGGCCCGTTATCGATCTGCGCCAGCCGCGACAGCGAACGATCGCGCTGGCTGTCATCGCGCTCACAGCCGTCAACGTGCTCATCGTCGCGCTCGCGGCAAACGGAGCGGTTCACGCGATGGAGTCGAACGCGTTCTGCGGCCAGGTCTGCCATACCACGATGGAGCCTCAGGCGACGGCGCACCGGGTGTGGCCACATGCGAGCGTGTCGTGCACCCAGTGTCACGTCGGACCAGGCGCCGGGTCGTTTGTCGAAGCCAAGCTGGCGGGCACACGCCAGCTGTTTCACGTCGTGACCGGCCGCGTGCCGAAGCCGATTCCGCCGCCGTCCCAACTCATTCAGCCCGCGCGCGCGACGTGCGAGGGATGTCACTGGCCGGACTCGTTCCACGGGGACGTCGTGCGTGTCGTGCGTGAGTACGCGGCGGACGAAGCGAACACCGAGTCAAGCACGACACTTCGCCTGCACGTCGGCGGCGGGAGCCGCCGGCTCGGGAGCGGCAGCGGGATCCACTGGCACATGAATCTCGATAACCGGATCGATTTCATCGCCAGCGGTGAGCGTGAAGAGGTCATTCCGTACGTGCGCGTGACCGATCGGCAGGGCCAGGTCCGCGAGTACTTCGCGGAGGGGACGACGCGCGATCAGGTCGCAGGCAAGCCGGTCCGCCGGATGGATTGCATGGACTGCCACAACCGGCCCGCGCACACGTTCGACGTCTCGCCGGAGCGAGCCGTGAATGCGGCCCTCGCCGATGGACGGATTCCGCGTCAGCTGCCGTTCGTGCGGCGCGAAGCCGTGAACGCGGTGCGTGAGAGCTACCAGGACAAGCAGGCGGCGCTAAAGGAGATTGCGCAGCGCCTGACACGTTTCTACGACGAGCGTGGCGGCGTCGATCCAGCGATGGTGCGGCGTGCGGTCGCCGCGACGCAGGACGTCTGGGCCACCAACGTCTTTCCCGCCATGCGCGTGACATGGGGCACGTATCCGAACCACATCGGGCACGTGGATTCGCCAGGCTGTTCGCGCTGCCATGACGACTCCCATAAAGCGGCCGACGGCAAGGTCATCTCACAGGACTGTGAGCTTTGCCACACCGTGCCGGAGTGAGTTTCCGATGACACGATCCCGGTTTTTCGCCCTCGCGTTCGCGTTGTTGTTCGTGCTGGCGTTTGCCATCGGCACGACGCCCGTGGAGACGGCACAGGCGCCCGCGCCCGCGACCGGTCCGAGGACTGCGCGTGACGCCGCGCTGGCCGCGCGGCAGTCGAAACAGCTCACGGCGACGTTTGTCGGGGCTGATACGTGTCTCGCGTGTCACGACGACAAGGCAAAGCCGCTCGAACGCACCCCTCACGGCAAGTCGGCGGACCCGCGAACGCCGGCCGCGGCGGAGGGCTGCGAAACATGCCACGGGCCGGGATCGGCGCACATCGAGGATCCCTCCGATCCGGCGACGATCAAGCGGTTCGACAAGACGATGGCGCCGCGGAATGCGAACGAGACGTGTTTGTCCTGTCACACGAAAGCGCCGATCACGCTGTGGAAGGGGAGCGCACACGACGCGAGAAACCTGCCATGCGGAACCTGTCACAGCGTCCACGCCGCCGTCGCTCCTGAATTCCTGCTGCGCAAGACGAGCGAACTGGAGCTGTGCGCATCGTGCCACCGGCTTCAGGTGACCAAGGTCCAGCGCGTGTCGCACATGCCGCTGATCGAGGGGAAGATGACGTGCTCGTCGTGCCATAACCCGCACGGATCCACCAACGTCCGGCTTCTCCGAGTCGGCAACTGGATCAACGAGAGCTGTCTCTACTGTCACACCGAGAAGCGTGGCCCGTTCCTGTTCGAGCATGCGGCCGGGCGTGAGAGCTGTGTCAGCTGCCACGATCCGCACGGCACGAATACGCACGCGATGCTCGTGGCGCGGCCGCCGATGCTCTGCCAGCGCTGTCATATCGGCACCCGGCATCCCTCGACGATCTATGACAACACGGCGGTGCAGGCGCGTTCCAATCGCATCATCGGCCGTTCCTGCGTGAACTGCCATCAGAACATCCATGGCTCGAACCATCCGTCGGGCCAGACGCTGGTGCGCTAGGGAGGCTGACATGAGACTGCGAGTACTGGTCGTCCTCTCCACACTGCTGGCAGTGCCTGGCGTGTCCGTGGCACAAGTTGACGCTCCGCCGCCGGCGCCGCCACAACCCCAGTCGCCGGCGCCGGCGCCACCGCCCGCGGCAGGCACCGGCGTTCTGATTGGCGAGGTCGACTTCGGGGCGCGTGTGACGACCGGCCTGGGGGACGTCGGCCGGTTCCAGTCGTATAGCGATCCCAGGAGCGGGCCGACGCTGAATCGCCTCTATTACGAAAGAAACCAGGCCACCTGGCTGTTTACCGCGCGGTTCGACCACGTCGGCTACCTCGACCAGCGCTATCGGGCGTGGTTCAACGTATTCGGGAAGGTGAAGGGGTCCTTCGACTGGAACCAGGTTCCGACGTTGTACAGCGGCGTCTCGGAGTCGCCGTATCGGCAGCAGCTGCCGGGTGTGTTCCGTCTCGATCCCGTCACGCAGTTTGCGGTGCAGAACAAGACCGCGACCCTGCAGGCGTACGATTCGCAGCTCCATTCGTTTGACACGGAAGTGGTGCGTGACATCGCCAATGCGCGTCTCACCTACAACGCCAGCGAGCACCTGGATCTGCATGTCAACTACCTGAGCCAGGGACGCTCCGGCCATCAGCCCTGGGCCGCGTCGTTCGGGTTCGGCAACGCAGACGAAGTGCCGCTGACGATCGGCCAGCGGACGAACAACCTGACCACCGCTGTCGAGTGGTCGAATGCGCGTGGCGTCGCGCGCGCGAGCTACGACGGATCGTGGTTCAACAACGGCGTGGAGGCACTGATCTGGGACAACCCGCTGCGCTACACCGATCAGACCCATCCGCAGGCGTACTCGACCGGTGATGCCTCGTCGCAGGGGCGCATGGCGTTATTTCCTGACAGCCAGGCGCACACGGCGAGTGCGTCGGGCTCGCTGGCGCTTCCGGCCAGGTCGCGTGCATTTGCCTACGTGTCTCTCGGCACCTGGCTGCAAAACGAGCGGCTGCTGCCGCACACGATCAACACCGCCATCAGCCCGATTCCGCTTGCGCGCGAGACGGCCGAGGCGGAGGCGCTCGTGACGTCGATGATGTACAGGTTCACGTCGCGACCGCTGCCGATGTTGTGGCTCAACGCGCAATACCGGATGTATGACTACGACAACCGGACGCCACACTTTCCGGTGACGCAATACGTGCGGCTCGATGGCAACGTCGCTACCTCTGCGACGGGCGGCAGCGAGCCGTTCGAGATGACCCGGCACTTCGTGGATGTGGACGTGTCGGTGACGCCGTACCGGTACCTGGCGCTCCGTGCTGGCTATGGGCGGGAGCATGATGACCGTACCTTCCGCTCCTTCGAAAAAACGACTGAAGACGTCGTACGCGCGTCGGTGGACGCCGTCGGCCTGTCATGGGCCACGCTGCGGCTTCAGTACGACCATTCGACGCGGCGTGGAGAGGGGTTTGACGAGGAGGTGCTGGACGACATCGGCGAGCAGGTGTCGCTGCGCCAGTTCGACATCTCCGATCGGGACCGCAATCGCGTCAGCGCCATCGTGCAGCTGATGCCGTGGGACACCGTGGGTGTGAACGTCCAGACGAGCGTCGGCAGAGACCGCCGCCCGGATACGGAGTTCGGCCTGCTGGACAACAACATGCGGTCCGCCAGTATTTCCGTGGACCTGACACCGCACGAGTCGTGGGGCATGGGCGCGTCCTACACCTTTGAGAACTACAGCACGCTGCAGCGATCGCGGCAGGCGAATCCCGGCCCGCAGTTCGACGACCCGACCCGCGACTGGCAGACCGACATGGACGACACCGTCAATACGGTGTCGGTCACGGCGAATGCTCGCGTCAGCAGCCGCACATCCGTGGATGCGTTCTACGACTACGTGCATGGCGACACTCAGTACTTGTATCTGTTGCCACCCGTCTCGACGCTGACGCCACCGCAGCAGCTGCCCGAGCTGCGCACGCGGTACCAACGCGCCTTCGTCGATGTGCGTCGCGCGCTCTCATCGAGGGTCGCCCTGGCGTTCGGCTATCGCCTGGAGAAGTACGGCGTCGACGAGTTCGGACGATCTCCGGAAATTCTCAACACGCCAATGATCACGGCCTTCGTGAACACCCTCTACCAGTGGCGGCCCTACACCGTGCAGTCGGGCAGCGTGCGGCTCATCTACAGGTGGTAGGGCTGCGGGCTGTTCTCCATGGCTGGAATGGCACGTGGATAGCGCCGGCCATTCAGCGTCGCGCCGATGAACGTCGATCGCACGAGGTATTTGTAGGAGATCAGTAACACGCCCATCGTGCAGGCGATCTGGAGCGGGTACTTGATCGCCCAGTGCACCGGCAGCGGGTTCCACCACGCCGCGAAGAACGCGAGCACCGGCAGGTGCACGATGTACATCCAGTACGACGCATCGGCGAGATAGCGGCGCGTGGCGTCCGGTCTGGACAGGTAGCGTACGGCGAGCCCGATCAACCCGAAGATCCAGCACCAGATGCCAGCCATATACGCCCCCGTGAACCACAGCAGCGTGCGATCGTCGAGATAGGGTTCGAAGCGCGGTGTCAGGCCTCCGCTGGCGAGACAGAACACCGTCAGCATGACCGCCGGTGCGAGGAATGCCAGCCACCGGCGCTCGAGCGCGAGCAGGCGATCGATCTGCCTGTGGGCCAGCCATCCGAAGGCAAAGGGAATTCCATAACTGAGGACCGCAGCCGGCTGCGGCAACAGAGTCAGTGGTGTCAGCAGGCCGGTCCAGCTGGGCCACCCGTCAAGGGCGTAGAAATACGCGGCGAGCGGCAGGCCGAGCATGGCGGCGCCCCAGGGGCCACTGAGGCAGACACGCACGAGCGCATCGAGCGCGGCGGACAGCCTGCCGGCGCGATCCGCGGCGCGCGCGAGCACACGCAGCAGGAGCGCTCCCGTGTAAAAGAGGAGCAGGTAGTAGAGGAACCACAAGTGCATCCACGGAAACGTCTGGCCTTCAGCCGTCGTCTCGTTCTGTTCGGCGAGCATCTGCAGCAGTTCCGCCACGGTCTTCCCGCCAAGGAGGAATCCGAGTCCGCCGAGCCCCGTAAAGAGCAGCATCACGAAAGGAATTCCGGCAACGAGCGGCAGCAGGATCCGCTTCGCGCGGTCGCGCACGAAGCCGCGAGCGCCCTTGCGCTCGATCAGCATTCGCCCGAAGAAGCCGGCAATGAGGAAGAAGAGCGACATGCGGAACATGTGGCTCACGAAGAAGAGCACGCCGAGCGTCGTGCTCGACGGCTCGCGCATCGGCCACAGGATCTCGGGGAAGCCTTCGACGTAGCCGGCGGCGCCGTGGAAGAAGATCCCGAGGATCAGCGCGAAGGCGCGCAGTCCGTCGAGGGCGTGAAGGCGATCAGAACTCACAAGCGTCGCGCCTGGTATTCGTGGTGTCCGCCTTCGGGCGGACTACTTCATGTGCTGAAGCGACTTCTCGTTCTCGAGGCAGATCTCGTCGATGAGCTCGCTGTCGACAATCAGGCGTTCCTTGATCAGGACCGTCCAGGGCTTCGTGTAAGCCTTCTGATCGTCCACCGTCACTCGAATCTCCAGGTGACCGAGATCCGGGCGCCGGATTTCCTCACGCACTCTGGCCGACTCAGTCAGCACGGCGCCGCCCCAATCGATCCAGACGTCGTCTCGCATGCCGATCGTGTCGACGACCAGCGTGTCGCCAGACCATCTCGCGGACGAGTAGCCCTGCCACGACGGGTTCGGATCCTCTGGCAGCGGCCGGCCGTCGGTGAAGACCTGACGGTAGCCGGCGTTCCATTCGTTGAGGACGAGCAGAAGACCCGGTGTCTGAACGAACTTGAGCAGGTGCGGCATCCCGTACCCGCGCAGGAAGTTCAGCGGCATGCAGCGGACGTGCGGATCGTTCTTCGAGTTATTGGCGCGGTGCTCCTTGACCAGCGCGGCGAGCCACGGCTGATACGGAAGTCCCCCGGGTAGATCCACGCCGAGGTTGATCATCCGGCGCGAAGGGTTGGCGTCGTGCGGATTCGGCGGGACGTTCGGTCGCCGCGGATCGACCTCGTCACTGGTCCAGATGCCGGAGAGCTCGGGTTTGCCATCCGCGGTCCGCGGCGTTGGAGCTGACAGATTCACCGTGCCGTCGGCCAACCGGGGCAGTCCCGCGGTTGGATGGCGAATCCATTGCGCCGCGAGCGTGGCGGAGGCCAGTGAACCGACGAGCATGGCAAGAGCGGCGGCGAGAGCCGCTGTCGAGCGTCTGGAAATCAACGTCCCCCCTTGATGAGGCCTACGAGTCTAATCCGCGCCCGAAAACAGGCGAAACCCTGCGCAGACAAGTTCAACGAATACACGGTTTTGGCGTTGATCTTGGCCACTCCCGGATCTAGACTTCGCATGGACAGATGCGTACCGGAATCGCGGCTCTAGCCGTTCTCCTCTTTGTCACCGTTTCAGGCGCCCGAATGACCGAAGGGCGCGGCCAATCTCCCGCACCCGCCCCGGCCGCCGCTCAATCGCCTGGAACCACTGCTGCGACATCACCGGCCACGCTGAAAGCCGGTGCGGCGCCCGAGCGCGGACTGGTCGATCAGTACTGCGTCGGCTGCCACAGCGAGCGCGGTAAAGCCGGTGGCCTGACGCTCACGGGCGTGGATCTCAACGACGCGCACAATGCCGAGATTGCCGAGAAGGTGATCCGCAAGCTGCGCGGCGGCCTGATGCCGCCGGCCGGCAACAGACGCCCCGACAACCAGAGTGCGTCCGCCTTCATGACGGCGCTCGAGAAGACGATCGACGGGCGAAACACGATGGCCGCACCGGGACGTGTCCCGCTGCGCCGGCTCAATCGCCGCGAGTACGTGAACGCGGTCCGCGATCTGGTCGGCTTCAACATCGACGGCAAGTCGTTCCTGCCCGACGACAACATCAAGGGGCACTTCGACAACAACGCGACGGCCCTGCAGGTGTCGCCGAACTTCATCGACCAGTACATCTTCGCGGCGCGGACCATCGCGCGCGACGCGATCGGCAACCCGAAGGCGCCGAACATCCTGACGACCTACGGCGACGTCGAGGACATGGTGATCTCGCTGCCGCCGAGCGGCGCACCCGGCACGGGACGCCAGCAGCATCGCCTCGAGGGGATGCCCTTCGGCACGCGCGGCGGGTTCGTCGCCGACCACAACTTCCCGGCGGACGGTGAATACGAGCTGACGATCGGCGACATGGCGCTGGCGCGCGAAGTGCCGCGCATGGAGTTCGAGAACACGGTGATCGTGCTGCTCGACGGCAAGGAGATCTACCGCACGGCGATCGGCGGCGAGAAGGATCACAAGGCGATCGACCAGCAGCTCGACCCGGCGGTCGCGGAGATCAACGGCCGGCTGCGGAAGATCCGCTTCAAGGCGCCGCAGGGGCAGCACAAGCTCGCCGTCACGTTCCTGCATCGCAGCTTCGCCGAGAGTGACGAGCGCACCCGCACGACCGCGCTCGAGGGCGGCCAGGAGCGTATCCAGGCGGTGCACGCGCTGCAGATTCGTGGACCGCTCACGGTCTCCGGCCTGAGCCAGTCGCCAAGCCGCGCGAAGATCTTCATCTGTCACCCTGCATCGACTCGTGAAGAAGCCGCGTGTGCGCAGAAGATCGTCGACAATCTCGCTCGCCGCGCGTTCCGCCGCCCGGTGACGGGTACTGACACCGCGCCGCTGATGGCGTTCTACAACGCGGGGAGCGCGAAGGGCGGATTCGAAGCCGGCGTCCGCGACGCCCTGAGCGCGATTCTCGCAAGCCCGCATTTCCTGTATCGCGTGGAGACCGGTGGTGCGACCGGCGTGGCGCGCTCGCTGACCGACATCGAGCTCGCCTCGCGGCTGTCGTTCTTCCTCTGGGGCAGCATCCCGGACGACGAGCTGCTGACGGTTGCGTCGGCATCGCGTTTGAGCCGGCCCGACGTGCTCGCCGCGCAGGTCACGCGCATGCTGGCCGACCCGCGCGCCAGGTCGCTCAGCGACGACTTCGCGTATCAGTGGCTCAACATCGCCAAGATCGACGAGATCACGCCGGACCGCGGCCAGTTCCCCTTCGCCAGCGGCCTGCTCGATGCTCGCAGTCTGCTGAAGCAGGAGCTGAAGCTGTTCGTCGACAGCATCCTGCGCAGCGATCGCAGCGTGAAGGATCTGCTCACCGCGGATCACACGTTCCTCAACGAACGCCTGGCGATGATCTACGGCATCGAGTCAGTGAAGGGCCCGAGCTTCCGCCGCGTCACGCTCGAGGACAAGCAGCGCTCGGGTCTCCTGGGCAAGGGCGCGGTCCTGATGGTGACGGCGTATCCGAATCGCACGTCGCCGGTACTGCGCGGCGCCTGGATTCTGGACCGTCTGCTCGGCACGCCGCCCGCCGATCCGCCGCTCGACGTTCCGTCCCTGCCGGAAAACGGACGCGGCCAGCCGGCCCGAACGCTGCGCGCGCGTCTCGAGCAGCACCGCGAGAAGGCCACGTGCTTCGCCTGCCACGGTGTGATGGATCCGCTGGGGCTCGCGCTGGAGAACTTCAACGCGATCGGGCAGTACCGATCGCACGACCCCGATACGAAGGCGCTCATCGACGCGGGTGGCCAGCTGCCGGACGGCACGAAGATCGCCGGACCTGACAGCCTGCGCCGCGCGCTCGTCGATCGGCCCGACAACCAGTTCGTGCAGGCGCTCACCGAGAACCTGATGACCTACGCGCTCGGTCGAGCGCTCGATTACCGCGACATGCCCACGGTTCGTCGTATCGTCCGCCAGGCGACTGCGGACGACTTCCGCTTTAAATCGATCGTCCTTGGCGTCATAACGAGCGACGCCTTCCGTAAAAGAGAAGGCGACGGAGGAATCTAATGTTTCTCTTCAAGAAGCATCTGTCCCGGCGGCAAGTTCTGAAAGGCGCAGGAGCGACCATCGCGCTCCCGCTGCTCGACGCCATGGTTCCAGCAGGAACAGCGCTGGCGCAGACGGCCGCGGCACAGGGGCCGCGCCTGGGCTTCGTGTACTTCCCGCACGGTGCGCTCGAAGAAGACTGGACACCGAAGCAGACAGGAAAGGGCTTCGACTTCCAGTACATCCTCAAGCCGCTCGAAGAGCACCGCGACTACGTCACCGTCGTCAGCGGCCTGCGCAATCGAGGCGGTGAAAGCTCGAGCCCGCACGGCATCGTCGAGGAGACGTGGTTGACGGCTGTCGCCCCGCGTCAGCGGAACGCGAAGACCGGCGTCGGGATGTCGGTGGATCAGATCGCCGCCCGCCATTTGGGACAGGGGACGCCGCTGCCATCGTTGGAACTGTGCGGTGAGCCGGGCGGCATGATCTCCTTCCGCACGCCGACGCAGGCGCTGCCGATGGAGAGCAATCCGCGCAAGGCCTTCTACGCCATGTTCGGTCAGGGCGACACGAAGGAGGAGCGCGAGGCGATTCTCAATACGACGGGCAGCCTGCTCGACTACGTGCTGCAATCGACGGCGACGTTGAACAGCAAGCTCGATGCGAGCGACCGCGCCAAGGTGAACGAGTACCTGGATTCCGTCCGCGAGATCGAGAAGCGCGTCCAGAAGCTTGAAGAGAACGCGAAGTCACTTGGCGAGTTGCCAGGCGCGCCGCTGGGCCCGCCGGAGGACTTCGGCGAGCTGCTCGACATTCAGTTCGAGATGGTGGCGCTCTCGTTCCAGACCAATCGCACGCGCGTTGCGACGCTCAAGATGGTCGAGGAAGCGAGCATGCGGACGTATCCGAACCTGGACGTCCATGAAGCGTTCCACCCGACGTCGCACTGGGGCGGGTTCCCGGACCGCATCGCGAACCTGCGGAAGATCCAGAACTATCACACCGCCGTCTTCGCGAAGTTCATCAAGCGGCTCCATGACATGCGCGAGGGCAACGGCAACATCCTCGACAACTCGCTGATCCTGTTCGGCAGCAACATGGCGAACAGCGACGCGCACAACAACGATCCGCTGCCGCAGGCGCTGATTGGCAAGGGCGGCGGCATCAAGGGCAACCAGCACCTGCACTTCGCGGCGAGCACGCCGCACGCCAACATTCTGGTGACGATGCTGCAGCGCGCGGGCGTGCCGACGAAGGACTACGAGAAGTTCGCCGACAACACCGGCGTCATCGTGGAGGCGTGATGAGCCTGTCTCGCCGTAGCCGCCTGGCGAAGGCGGACCGTCTCATTCTGGCGATCCTCGTCGCATCGCTGGCAGCGGGCACAACTGCGGCTGCACAGTCGAAGCCCGCTCAGGGGACAAGAGCCCCGCAGGGATCGGCTGTGGGGCAGGTTCCGGCGAGTGGTCAGGTGCGTCGAGCAGGACCTGCCAAAGAAGACGTCAACCGACGGGAACCCGACGGCAGCACGCCGCTGCAGTGGGCGGTCTTTCGGAACGACGTCGCCGAGGTGAAGCGCCTTCTGCGCGCCGGCGCCAACCTGAAGCTGGCGAACAACTACGGCGTCACGCCGATGACGCTCGCCGCCGAAGTCGGCAACACCGAGATCCTGAAGGTGCTCGTTGAAGCCGGAGCCGATCCCGACTCGCCGAATCCCGAAGGCATGACCGCGCTGCTGGCCGTCGCACGGACCGGCATCGTGGAAGCGGCGCAGGTGCTGGTGAAGGCCGGCGCCAAGGTCGATGCCCGTGAGAACTTCGGCGGCCAGACCGCCCTGATGTGGGCGTCGGCGCGCCGTCATCCGGAGATGATGCAGTTCCTGATTTCGAGCGGGGCGGACGTCAACGCCCGATCGAAGGATCGTGACTATCAGCGTCACGTGACGGCGGAAGGGCGTCCGAAGAGCCTCGACAGCGGTGGCCTGACACCGCTGCTCTATGCCGCGCGCGAGAACTGCCACGCCTGCGTGGACGTGCTGATCAAGAACAAGGCGGACATCAACCTGCCCGATCCCGACGGCGTGTCGCCGCTCCTCGTGGCGATCATGAACGCCAACTGGGACCTCGCGCTGCAACTGCTCGACGCGGGGGCCGACGTCAACCAGTGGGACATCTTCGGCGAGACGCCGCTGTTCACGGCGATCAACGGACGCAACCGGGCCGATGGCGGGCGCGGCACGTCGATTGACCCGATGAACAAGACCACCGGCACGCAGATCGTCCATCTCCTCCTCGATCGCGGCGCCAACCCCAACACGCAGCTGTTCTTCCCGCCGGCGAACCTCACCGGCAACACCAACACGCGCGGCGCGAATCCGCTCATCCGCGCCGCCAACAACGGCGACGTCGAGATGGTGAAGCTGCTGCTGGAGAAGGGCGCTGACGCGACGATCATGACGGCGGACCGTCAGACCGCGATCCATGCCGTCATCGCCGGTCGCTCGCAGGAGAAGCAGGCGATTGAGTTGATTGGCCTTCTCCACAAGGCCGGCGCGGACGTCAACGTCGTTGCGCTGATCAACCACCCGCAGGAGATCCGCGGCGGCACCGCCCTGCACTACGCGGTGCGCAAGCGCCAGCGGGAGCTGATCAAGTTCCTGGCGTCGCTCAAGATCGACATGGACGCCGTGGATCAGGACGGTCTCACGGCGCTCGACTACACGCAGTCGCGCGGCTTCATGCCGTTCATGGCGCTGCAGACGCCGATCTTCAAGGAGGAGGCGCAGCTCCTCCGCGACCTCGGCGCGACGAAGATGATGGCGCGCAGTCCCCTATGGCCCGTGCTCGGGCCGCCTCAGGGTATCTGGGAAGACATCTACCCGCTCGGTGAAGTGCGCGTTCATGAACCTGTTTACAGGCACTCGACAGCCACGAGCGGGCCGTAGGAGTCGTTCGGATCGTTTGTCGTTCACAACACGGGTACACGGGCAGGCATCCTTGGACATTCTTAGGGCGCCCCTTCAGGGGCGCCGCCTCTCACGTCGATCCTTTCTCCAGTCGAGCGCCGCCGTATTAGGTAGCGCCCTGCTGCCCGCCTTCGCCAAGGCTACGGCGGGCGAGCCCGTTCTTGCGTTCGCGCAGAACGCGCGCATCACGACCACCGATCTCGGTGGCGCGTGGCTTTTCCAGGGAGCCGGTGGCAACGTCGTCGCGCTGCCGGGACCCGAAGGCGCACTCCTGGTTGATGGCGGCCGGGCGGCCAACGCGGAGGCGCTGCTTGCCGCCGTGAGAACTGCTACCGGTGCCAGCCGCATCCATACGTTGATCAACACGCACTGGCATCCCGACCAGACCGGCGCCAACGACGCCGTCGGCCGCGCCGGCGGCGTCATCGTCGCGCACGAAAAGACGAAGCTGCTCCTCAGCAACACCGTCTACAACGCGATCGGCATCAAGGAACGGGTGGCCGCTCTGCCAGCAGCCGCGCGGCCGGCGAAGACCGTGCGCCTGAACGGCTCGATCGAGTTCCCGGGCCAGCAGATCGACTACGGCTACATGCCCGCCGCGCACACGGATGGCGACGTGTACGTGCATATCCCGAAGCTGAATCTGCTGGTTGTCGGCGGGGTGCTGTCAGCGGAGGAGTGGCCGCTGCTCGACTACAAGAACGGCGCCTGGTTCGGTGGCCGCGTCCGCGCGGCGGAGGCGCTTGCCGATCTGGTCAGGCCCGACACACGCGTTGTCCCTGCCGTCGGCCGCATGATGACCGGCAAGGAAGTCGTTCGCCAACGCGACATCTATCAGAAGCTGTTCACGACGATGATCGGCTACCTGAACAAGGGCTTCGGGCCGGAAGACGCCGCACGCGAGAACCCGCTGAAGGAATACGAAAAGGAATTCGGCGACGCGACGCAGTTCGAGTACGACGCCCTGCGGAGCATGATGATCGCCTACGTGCCGGACTGAGAATCAGCGCGACTCGACGCTCTCGATCGACCAGTCCTGACCACTCTGCGCGAGGCGGAACGTCCAGTGCCTCGATTCCGTCCGTTCCCGGCGGTTTCCCACCTTCGGTGTATATCGTGCGCTGCCGCTGCATTGCGCGAGCGCGCGCGGCGGCAGCACCATGATGTCGCAGGAGCCCAGATTGAACTCCTGCTCTTCGAGGTTCCCGAACGCTCTCTCGAGATTCCGCTGATTGACGCTCGGCCAGACGGCTTTCGCACCCTGCGCGTCGAGCGAGCTGAACGCGCTGGCGTAGCGGCCAAGTACCGATTCCACGGCGGCACGCGGCGCGATCCCACGAGCGACGGGAGGAGGCGGTACCGCTGGTGGAGTCGGGGTCGCGGGCGCGGTGACTGCAGGGGTGGGCAATGGAGCCGCTGCTGCGACAGCGTTGCCGAGAGTGCTGACTACCGGCGGCGGCGCGGGCGAGGGAGCTTCACCACGCGCTTCAGCTGCAGGCGTGAACCCGGTCGTTGGTGCAGATTCCAGCTCGGTCGGTGTCGATGTTCTTCTTGCGACTTGTGAAGCCACAGACCGGGGAGATTCCCTGATGCTCGACGCCGCCGGAACTTGGCGTGCCTGCCTGACGTCGGCCGGCCGTGGTTTCTGCGTATCAATCGCCTTCGCCGTGCCTGGGTTGAAGCTGGTCATCCCCCCAAAGCGCCCGGCCTGTTCGCGACGTCCACTGGTTGAGGACACATCGAGCTCTTGATCTGCGACCCGGATGTGAGCCGGCGTATCGGCGGGCCGTGCGATGGAATCGGCGGCCCAGTTCAACGCAGTAACGGTGATCAGAGCGACCGCAACGCCGGCGAGGAAGCGCACGAAGCGTTCGGGTCGTTCGGATCGTTCGGGTCGTTCGGATCGTTCGAGTCGTTCGGATCGTTCGAAACGTTTCCACTCTATGGGAACGAATTCGAAACGTTTCGCAGTTGCTGTTTGAACTCGACGGGGCGGCTCGACGGCGAAGGCGTCGATCGGACTGCGATCGTCGGACCCACTCGTGTCGATGATCTCGAACTTCGAGCGTTCAGGGCCCTTGCCAGGCTGGAACTCGTCTAGCGGGTTGCGGTCCGGGATACGCACAGCTACCAACCGAAGAAGTATTCCACCGCGACGTACGGGGTCGTTGATGACGTCAGGCCGGCCGACGTGAGCGAACGCAGCAGGCTTCCGGAGATGAGCCATGTGTCGGCGACGTTCCACTTGATGCTGCCGACGGCGAGCGTGCGATTCGTAGCCTCGGGCACGCCCGTGAGCCGGATGGTCTCAACGCCCGCAAGTCGCGGATGGGGTGCGACCGTCTGGATGACGCGGCCCCCCGACGCGAGGCGCCTGCCCAGCATCTCGGCAATGAAGGAGACGCGCCCGGCTGCGGTCACGGCGACCGCGCCCGAATAGTCCAGTTCGTCAGTCAGTCCGCTGATGGCATACCCAAGCTCCGCATAGGCGGACAGCGGGCCGTATTCCGCCGATCCGATCAAGCGGGGTTTGACCGACACTTCGCCGGCACCGAGCAGGTTCTCTTCCGCGCCGGTCGGCAGGCGCGTTTCGACGCCGACGGCGAGCCCGGTGCCGCCGCGGCGAAACGCGTTGTACTTTGCCCGCACGAGCAGATCGCCGATGCCGGAGGCATCGACGCTGGCCGTTGCCTGCACGAACGGCGTTCCGCGCAGCGTGTCGACGCGCTGACCGCTCATCGTCAGACGGACGAGGGGGAGAGCGGCCGACACGTCCAGGCGATCGGTGACGCCCACGGTCGCCGACAAGGTCACCGTTCGCGTCCGGAGCCGCAGGGCAACTGTTTCGACATCGAACGGCGCGGTCTGCCCGGTCAATCGCGCCGCCGTGGCCACCAGACTGCCGTCTGACAGCGATCGTCCATCAACCTTGTTGAACCGGTTTTCGTGGTACGCGGCGCCAACCGTGGCGCGCATGGCACCGATGGTCAGGGAGCGATCCACGAAGACCGGACCAAAACTCTCGCTGGAGCGGACGACCGTTCCTCCGAGATCACGATCCATCCGGTAGACAAACCCGGTGGACGAGGAGATGGTCGGGAGCGTCGCCAGTTCCAGCAGCAGGAGTCTGGAGATGGTGTCGCGCGTGGCGGCTGCCGCCGCTTCGTCCTGCGCCGGGTCGCCCGTGGCTATCGAGCGATTGGTCAGCAGGAACGAGAGCACGTCCGTGACGGATCGCTGCGCCGCTGCTGGCGTGGCGCTGCTCAGGAGGATCAGCCCGCTCATCACGGTGGCCCAAACATGATGTGTCATGGCAGCACCGCCGCTTGATTGATCGTCAATGTCGCTCCACCGATGGCCATGGTGCCGGTTCGTGCGCCGGCAACGTTTGGTATGACCGCGTACGCCACGGTTCCGTTGCCCGACCCGTTGTTGCTGCCGACGATCGAGACCCAGCTGAGACTCTCGACCGCCTGCCAGTCGCACCCGATCTGAGTGCTGACCGAGACGCTGAACGTACCGCCGAGCGCCGTGACCTGCTGCGTTTGCGGGCTGAGCGTAGCCAGGCAGTCAACCTGCGTGACCGTGAACGTCAGTCCGGCGATCGTCATCGTTCCGGTGCGCTGGGAGCCTTTCAGGTCGGAGGTTTTGTACGTGACCGTGGCGCTTCCGCTTCCCGACTTGGCGCTCGTGATGTCCAGCCATCCCACGTCCGCCTTGGCGGTCCACGCGCACCCGTTGCCTGCGGTGAGGGCGATGGTCAGGCCCGAGACGCCCCTGTCGCCGACGGTGACGGACGTCGGATTGATGGAGTAGGCGCACGCCGGCGCTGCTCCCGCCGCCTGGTTCACGGTGAATGTCTGACCAGCGACCGTCAACGTTCCGGCTCGCGCGGCACCTGTGTTGGCGCCGACCGTGTAGCTGACGTTGCCGCTGCCGCTGCCGCTGGCGCCTGATGTGATCGTCAGCCACGGGGCATTGGTGGACGCGGTCCACTGACAACCGGCGTTCGTCGAGACGCCAATCGTTCCCGGGCCGCCTGCGGCAGGCGCCGCGGCCGACGGCTGCTGCAGCGTCACAACGCAAGCAGTCGGCTGGGGACTTGGAGCAGGCGGATTCGGACCCGGTATGGGGGGAGCCGGTGTCGGTGTCGGCGTCGGCGTCGGTGCCGGTACGGGCGTCGCAGCCTTCTGTTGAACGATGGCGCGCTGCCCGTTGATGGTGACGGCAGACTCCCGCGCCGTTGTGCTGGGATTCGACGCTGCCAGGAACTGAACCTGACCGTTGCCCTGACCCTGCGTCGGGGTCACCCCGGTGATCCAGGAGGCCTCAGCGGACGCTGTCCATTCGCACTCGGGTTGGGTGCTCACGACGACCGTTCCCGCGTCGCCGCTCGCACTGATCGGATCGGCCGGTGCCGTCAGCGTTACCGAGCACTTGGGTCCGCCAGGGCCCACTAACGATTCTGTCGATGTCGCGCCGCAGGCAGCCACGCAGGCGGCGATCAGAGTGACCCAGATTGATGGATGGTGGAAACCGGCGGAATGCGCGCGACCCATGGGAAGCGGCGAACATTGAGCAAGCTTCGCGCCATCAGCGAGATCTTTTGAAAGCGATGGAGCGCGTGCGAATTGCTT
>Ga0310888_10000069_pt1 | contig 16632 bp, 8 predicted proteins | sample T20D1metaG_FD_202510 | JGI IMG/M metagenome (GOLD analysis project Ga0310888, IMG submission 202510) | Lab incubated soil microbial communities from West Virginia University Organic Research Farm, Morgantown, WV, United States - T20D1 | ecosystem: Environmental > Terrestrial > Soil >...
CGACTGAGAACGGAGAAGAGCGCGTGCTTCCATGCGAAGGCGTGTTCGTCGCAATTGGCCACAAGCCGAATACGGAATTATTCAAAGGCCAACTTGATATGGATGAGGTTGGGTACTTAATAACGTCAGGCCACTCGACGGCGACAAATGTGCCTGGAGCTTTTGCATGCGGCGATGTGCAGGACTCTGTATACCGCCAGGCTGTAACTGCAGCAGGTACCGGATGCATGGCTGCGATCGACGCTGAGCGTTTTCTCGATCACTTGCCGGTGCAAATGCCGTCAGGCGAAGGCGTGACGATGGAGGGTGAACACATCACTGCGGATCATAAGGTGATCATTGAACCCGACGGTCATATGGTGCCGAACAAGCGTGGTGTTGTGGTTAGGGAAGAATAAGAACAGGAGCAGGAGCTCCTGGATTCATAGCAACACGATCGAATCATCCTGCCTTCGGCGCGGAGGTTCAACCGGTCTGACTTCAGGTGAAGGAACCGCAAACGGTTCAGCTTGAACGGGATTCTTAGGACAAGGCTCACAAAACGAACCTACGCGACGCTTGCGATCCTCACAGTGATTGCAGTCGAGGGCCAGGCCAACCTCGCGCAAAGAGTCCAGCAGCGGCAGCAGCAACATCCCACGCTCAGTGAGTGAGTATTCGACGTGCCCAGGATTGCCGCCGAAGTCCCTGCGAACAACCATCCGATCGTTCTCCATATCGTGGAGTCGATCGACTAATGTGCGACTGCTAATCGGAAACAGACCATTGAGCAGTTCCATCGTCCTTTTCGGACCGCTCGCTAACTCGCGGACGATCAGCATCGACCATTTGTTGCCGAGCATCTGCAGCGCGCCAGTGATTGGACAGCCATCAAGATCGCGTCGCTTCATCGCGCGCCAGACTATCACAACGTCACTGATTTGTATTCAGCACAGTCCGCGGTAACGGTTGGCCTATACTCAACGTCTCTGTTGTTCGTCAGACACTATGCGCAGATTCAACAAGGCATGAGTTGAGCTGCTACGGTGTACCGAATCTTTGGCGGTACTCGGGAGAAAGAATAAACGCCAGCACCATTTGCGCGTCGACCCAATTGCCATATTGCCGCATCTTGCCCAGCCAGTGGTCGTAACCTGGTTGATCCGGATTCCGTTGCAGGTAACCAAGGTATTCCATAAACACAAACGCGGTGTCGAACTCCTGGTTGTAAAACGCCTGACCGTACGGAGTATTGAACACCAGTGCGCCATCCGTGATCGTCGTTGTTCCGTCGACTACTTTAAAGACCACACTGGCCCGCGCGCCTGGCGCATTCGCATTCAACTCGTTTATCAACGCCTGTCGGTCAGTGCTTGACGCTGTAACGCCAGTGGTCTGAAACAACTTATCAACGAACTGCGTGTTGTTCAGATTACCGTAAATGGCGAGAAACTCTGGTCGCTGCACAAACGCAGCCACAAACGCCTGCTTGTTCGCATTGATACGCGCCGGATCCAGATGATCGTCGAATACGATCCCCTGCGCGATCTGATTCATGTCGTTAATGTATTCGCTGTAACTCGGACGACAATTCCCAGCCAATCCGTTCGGCACGCCGGGACATTGAGCGTTCAGCAGCTTGCCCAACGTGCCCCAATACACTCGCAAAACGAATGAGCCGGTGTTCTGAAATTCAGGAGACAGAAAGAATGCGGCGGATGTATTGGCACGCTTACGTTCGGTGCACAGTTCAAACGACTCGCCTGGAAATCGCTTGACCAGATCACTGCACTCCGTTACCTCGTTAGTCCAGTGATTCAAGCCAGGGATGTCAGGACGACGATTGAGGAAGTCGGAGTAGTGTTGACTAACGAAGAACTCCGGGCAGTCAATAGGATTTGCAGCGGAACACGGCTGCGCAACTGTCGCATCCTGCATTCGGACTGTGTAGGCGCCCGAGCCGGCGGCATCATACTCAGGCGCGTCAACAAATAGGTACAGGGGAACGCCCAACGGTAGGTATCTCATCGCTTGACTGTCTATCGTGATGGTGCCGCCCGGGCTCTGGGCATACGACAGCATCCACCACCAGTTTGCTACATTTCCCGTATTAGATGGGCATCGACCGTATTGGCCATCGATAATGTAAACCATGGGTTTATAGGTGCTGGTTGAGGCGGAGACTTTTATCTCCGGGTTTGCTCCAAGATTGGTAAGTGTAAATGAGTAGACATGGTCCGGGCCGTGCGCGGGGATATTCCAATAATAGTAATAGTAGAGACTGTTAACCGTGTCGTTCGCGCCCGTCGTGTCACCGGAGTCGGTAAAGGGCGCGCCTGATGTATAGGTTCCCCCTGGAATGAACTTGCCCGGACAGTCGTCATTGCCAGCAAAGGCAGGCAACAAACTCGTGTTTTGATGAGGCAGCCGAAATTCGCTTTGACGTTTCAACAAAGACCGGTTTCTGAATAGCGTATTCAGATTTTGACGCCGTGGACCATCTTGTCCGACGCGCGCGTCTGCTATTTTCGATGGCTCAGAGCGAGCTTCTGCCAGGGAGCCCGACAACGCTGCTGATACGGCTGCAAAGAGCGAACAGTAACCAATTCTTTGACGCCACCGTTTCATCACTGAGTTAAAGATCTCTCGATCTGACTCACGACCATTACCAATAAGATCAAATCGCGTCGCTGCTGTGGTTTTTGCTTTCATGGTCCACCTCCTCAACTACAACCCTATGCGGGCAAAATCTGTGGATGGGTAAAATCTCGTGAGACGCCGGATCTGCTCCTTTTTACATTCGGCCAGACCTGATCTGCCTCGTCCAGTTACGCCTTTATTGAAGCGGTTATTTCGTCCTTCGGATTCAATCTCTCGAATCCTTTGCTCCACGCCTCGGTGTGGAGCGCCCAAACCGTAAAAGTTAAGGACTTTCAGAACGCTCGAAGGTTTGTCTGCTACGAGCTCTTCATACGTGAGCCAGTGCATCTCCAGTCGTTTTTGCTTTTCAACCGAATCCCAGGAGGCGACAAATTGGAAGTACCAGGGAATTACGTTTTCAATGATCAGATCTATCTTTGTCCCTTCATCCAACTTGGGCCAATCGGCTCGGAAATAGGAAGTTCGAAACGCGCCTTTATTGTAGAAATCAAGCAGGCTCATTACTGAATCGAAGATGTTTCGAACAAGGACGACGGGTCGAATGCCGAAGCCCTGCATCAGATGAACATTCGCGTCTGAGGCGCGGCAGTGTTGCTGCGTAACCGTATCGAGATGAGCCGACTCTCGGAGCGTGGGCAGATAGATCTCATGTTCAGTCTGCCCGGCGGCATAGACGGCGAACAGATCGCGATAACCGGTCAGGTTAATGAGGAGATTCTTGAGAAACGTCGAAGCACTCTTAGGAACACAAGCAATAAAGATGTGGCGGCCCAACTGTTCCGGCGTGATGTCAGTTGTAAAGTCGGAAAGTTGAGCGTGCTGCCCTGTAGCGCTGAGAGAGTTTGTCAGATTCACATAAGAGCCGGGAGCGGGGTGGACCGATAGTGCCTTGCGAGAGCACAGGAGACTTTCTTGTTTTAGCCCGCGTTGAAAAAGGACGACGCCGAGATTTTCAAACGTGCCGCCGAATTTCCGAAGGAACGCCGAATCTTCAGCCATCTCACCGGAGATTTCCAGTCGGAGGGCCGCGCGCAAGAAATCGACCGCTAGTGAGCGATCTCCCTTTTGTAGAAGTTGTTCGATCAGCAGCGTGTAACTTAGGAGCAGGTTATGGACCAAGTGGTCGTAAAACGGCCGGTCTACATTTAGTTTTTGAAGTGCGCTTTGGAAAAACGTAACCGCCATGTCGGCGCTTCCACGCTGCATTGCTTGCCTGCCCTGCTCCACCTCTTGCTGGAGGATGCTGTACTGATTCCTACTGTCCTCCGGAAGACCAATTCCTTTTGATTGAGGAACTGCGTTGGAAGCTGATTCTATTTGTGCTAATTCCGGCATTCTGGTCCTCCGGGTTTCAAAGTACGAGAGGCGGTGGACGTCACTCGGTAGAGGTTCTGATGACTATTAGACTCAATCGTTAGGTGAGTCGGCGATCACAAGAACGATTCTTATCCCTTTACGCGCGAAACGAATCGGAAACCTCTAACGTGGGAGACTCTAAAAGATCTGCAGGATTCGGCTGGGCTCTCGTTTGAGACCGTTAACAGGCTTCATCCGTTCGACGGTAACCTAACGCCACGTATGGAATCGGTGTGCCACACTTGAATGTTTTCTTCTACCAACGTAAGTCTTTTATCCATGTAGTCAGTGAAGTCAGGAGTGCAAACCTCGACCATGTACTTGTGTGAAGGATTGGCAACACACGCTATCCGAACGGTTAGCCGGCTGGCGTCATTGTCGTCTTGAGTTTTCATGGTCGTGTCCGTAACTACAACCCTAGGTGGGTAACAATGTTTTGTGAGGTTTCGTCTCTGGCAATCAGTTCGGACCCCGTTTCCAGAGGGAGTCGGCCCCCGATGGAGGCAACTGGCAGAATCCGATTAGTAGAACGAGTCGTGTTCTAGTTGGGTGTCATGAGATCCGCTGAACTCAAGGCAGTGGCGCACAGTCAGTACCGTCCGCGGTAGCGGATGGGTGCGAAGCCAGGTCGTCAATGGAACTGAACTGACAGAGCAAGACCTCCGCGGTTTATAGCTACTCAATTACCAACGCTGGGCTTCGCACCCATCCGCTACCGGTGCTGACTGCGTGCCACTGCGTTGAATGGTGACTGTGTTGGAATAATGACAAGTCTCTGCTTAGTGTTCTAAGTGATACGGCACACTCGTTACAATCACACCTCGTTTGAAAAGCAATGAGCCTTTCAATAGCAATGAACTCTGGTTATGCAGAATGTGCTGCCACCATTTGGCGGGAATGAATTCAGGCACGACCACGGTGATGATGTCTTCCCCGTTTTCTTTCGCGAGTCGGTTGATGTATTTCAGAAGCGGTCTCGTCAGTTCACGATAAGGAGACGGCAGCACGACGAGTTGAACGCCGGCTCCCCAATGTTCCCACTTCTCCTTTAGCTGCGCAGTCGCTCCCTCTTCAAAATCAACATAAACAGCTTGCACTCTGTCAGACGCAATTGACTTCGCGTATTGCAGCGCAGAAACGACACCGCGATGGATTCCCGAGATCGGCACTATCACCGTGTGCTTAATTGGGCGCAGCGGCTCTAACCCTTCCGTGCTGAGTTGCCGCGCGACCATCACGTAATGCTTGTGTATTGCTCGAAAGACAAAGACGAGCATGGGAATGACAACGACCACGATCCACGCACCGTGAATAAACTTCGTTGCGACAAAAACGCAGAGCACAACAAACGTCGCAAAGGCTCCGATCGCGTTTATGATTAGCGACTTTCGCCAATTGCTGCTCGCAGTAACTTCGTCAGTGACAAAGTAAGAGCGGTGAATCTCCTCATTCTCCAACTCAGCGTCAGACAATGCACCGGATTGGCTTGGCTCAGAACTCACCTCCGCCGCCTTCGCGTCTTTTGCCGCCGCTTCTTCCCAAGCTTTCGCGCGCAGCTTGCTCCGTTCATGCAGCCAGTGGACCACCATGCCTGACTGCGACAAGGTAAACGAAAGAAACACACCGACCGCGTAAAGCGGAATCAATCGTGACGTATCGCCGCCGAACGCTATTACCAATACTCCGGAGAGGATCGCCAGAATCACGATTCCGTTTGAGAAAACCAATCGATCGCCCCGGTTTGCGAACTGTCGCGGTAAGAATCGATCGCGCGCGAGCAAACTAGAGAGGCGTGGGAAATCAGCGAACGCAGTATTCGCTGCGAGAATCAGGATCGCTGCCGTCGCGGCTTGGACCACGTAATAGAACCAACCCATCGGGCCGGTGAACATGATTCGCGCAAACTGCGAAATGACGGTCTCACTATCTTTAGGATGGACATGATAGAGGTAGGCCATGACGCTGGTGCCCAGGAACATCGTCGTCAGCAACACGGCCATCCAGACCAAGGTAGTCGCAGCGTTTTTGGCTTCCGGTTTTTTGAAGGCCAGAACGCCGTTTGAAATAGCTTCAATACCAGTAAGGGCCGCACACCCATTCGAGAATGCCCCGAGCAAAAGGAACAATGTCAGTGGCTGAAGGCTATAGCCCTCAGCAGTTTTTAGCTCCTCCTGAGTGGGGATCGGAGCGGCACCGCCGTATATGAAATAGTGAAAGAATCCGAAGGCAATCATGAACAGGAAACTGATCAGGAAGAGGTACGTCGGAGTCGCAAAGAGTGCTCCTGATTCGCGGACGCCGCGCAGGTTCGCTACCGCGATAAATGCGATGAAGATCAAACACAGGACGACTCTGTGTTTTTCGAGCCACGCATAGTTTGTTCCCTGTACCGCTGAGGTGATTGCGGCCACGCCTGCTGCGATCGACACAGACACTGTTAAGACGTAATCAACCAGCAGCGACGCACCCGCGATCAAGCCTGGTGTCGTACCAAGATTCTCTTTCGCAACGATGTAAGCACCGCCGCCGGATGGATACGCATGAATTGTCTGGCGGTAACTCGTGGCGACAACACCGAGCAGAATTGCAATCCCGATAGAAATCGGGACGACATAGCTGAAGGATCCACCTTGTGTAGCAGTTGCGGCTACAGCCAGCACCAGTAGGATTTCTTCAGTTGCGTAAGCTGTGGAGGAGAGCGCGTCAGATGAAAAGACAGCGAGCGCTGTTTTCTTGGTAAGCCGTTCATGTGCGGCTTCTTCAGTTCTTAAAGCCCTGCCGACAAGTAAACGCTTGATCGCAGTAGCCACTTTACTCCGTCCTTCCCTTTAGCCTGCGAGGTTAGCTGTCGGGCTCGGACGTTTGGGAAGTGTCCTACGTAAATCTCACGATGCGCCCCATTTGTCTCTATTGCAAAGAGACTATTTGGTTCCCCCGCGCTGTCCCTAATCCACGGAAACGTGGTGAACAGCTTCGGCGACAAATTATCAAGTGGTTAAGAATACCAATTAATTTATTAAGAAGTCGTAAAGATCCATTTAAAGTTCAAGGATTTGCCTAAGTTTAAAGACGTTAACTTTATGGTCCGTGCTGTCTCTGGCACCTGATATTCCCTTGAATGCCGGACGCTTGCCATATATAAAGTGCGCGCTCTTCTTACATTGACTCCCCGCAAACCTGAATGACACTCAACCTCCTTGATTGGATCGTCATTGCCGCATACTTCGCTTTCAATTTAGGAATCGGCATTTACTACATGCGCCGCGCGCGCGGTAGTACGTCAGAGTTCTTTCTTTCCGGTCGCGACGTTCCCTGGTGGCTCGCCGGTACTTCAATGGTCGCGACGACCTTCGCCGCTGACACCCCGCTTGTTGTTACGGGTTTAGTTGCCGCGAATGGCATCGCCGGCAATTGGCTCTGGTGGAACTTCGTGATGAGCGGAATGCTCACGGTCTTCTTGTACGCGAGGCTTTGGCGACGCGCCGGAGTGATGACCGATGTTGAGTTTGCGGAATTGCGGTACTCTGGCCGGCCCGCAGCATTTCTCCGCGGCTTTCGCGCGCTATATCTCGGCCTGCCAATCAACTGCATCATCATGGGCTGGGTAAATCTTGCGATGGTCAAGATTCTCGAGACGACCCTCGGCGTCGATAAGCGCGGCGCAATGCTCATCTTGATTGGCATGCTTCTCTTCACTGCGTTCTACACGACAATCTCCGGTCTCTGGGGTGTGCTCGTCACCGATCTCTTTCAATTTGTACTGAAGATGGCGATGGTCATCCTGCTGGCGATTCTTGCAGTGAACGCGGTGGGCGGCATCGATGCACTTAAAACAAAAATCAATGCGATGGATGCGGTCAGCGGACAGGCTGGCTCACGACTGGCTTTCTTCCCTGATACCGACTCTGCGTGGATGCCTTTAATTACGTTGTTTGTGTATCTAGCCGTTAACTGGTGGGCCACCTGGTACCCGGGCGCAGAACCAGGCGGCGGCGGTTACGTGGCCCAACGTATCTTTTCGGCGAAAGACGAACGACACGGATTACTCGCAACGCTTTGGTTCAATATCGCGCACTACGCATTGAGGCCCTGGCCGTGGATCCTTACGGCACTCGCCACACTCGTGCTATATCCGAATCTCGCGGACAAAGAGTCAGGCTACATTCTCGCGTTGATGGATCCGAATGTGTTTCCGACTTACTTGCGCGGCTTCATGCTTGCAGCGTTTGCCGCGGCCTACATGTCGACGATCGGTACGCAACTGAACTGGGGTGCTTCATATGTCATCAATGATTTCTACCGGCGCTTCATTGCGACTGATAAGCGCGAGCGTCACTACGTGGTCGCATCGCAAGTGGTAACAATGCTGATCATGGTCATCTCTCTTGTGATCACTTTCTACCTTGAATCGATTGGTAACGCATGGAAGCTCTTGCTCGTGACCGGCGCCGGTACTGGTACCGTACTGCTACTGCGTTGGTTCTGGTGGCGCATTAATGCGTGGTCGGAGATTTCGGCGATGGTGATCGCGGCGATTGTCTCGCTCGTGCTTCAACTCGGTTTGAAGTGGGACAGTGGACGGCCAAGAGATTTCGCTCATCTCATGCTCGTGACTGTTGGCATTACAACGGTTGGCTGGTTGCTCATTACTTTTCTGACGCAACCGGAGCCGCGCGACAGGCTCGTGACGTTCTATCGCAAGGTTCATCCGGAAGGACCGGGCTGGAAACGAATCGCGGCTGAGGCCGGGGTGGACCAGCCACGCTCCGGTGGCATTTGGGTGCAACTGTCGAACTGGGTGCTCGGGTGCGTGCTTATCTATGCTTCGCTGTTTGGGATCGGAAAGCTCGTTATGAAGGAATGGCTAATGGCAATCGTGTTCATTGCGGCAGCTGCTGTTTGCGCGCTTTTGATCTCCCGGAATCTCGCACGCACCGATTGGCGCGAACCGTGACCAGGGGCAGGGGCAGCAGGCAGGAGCAGAAAAAGAAATCATTGGTCAATTATTAGTTGACAGTTATCAATTATCAATTTGCTGCGTCGTGCACTCTTTAGTTCTTCCACTTCACTACGAATGCGCAAGTACCAAATAATAATTGATAACTGTCAACTAATAATTGACCAATGATTTCTTTTTCTGCTCTTGCCTGCTGCTCCTGCTCCTGTTTTTTGTCACTTGCGTCCGGTGATCGTGGCGATTGAAAGAGCTAGTTCGTCGAGTTGAACAGGTTTAGCAAGATGGTTTTGAAAGCCGGCGGCGAGCGCGCGTTCACGGTCTTCTGCGAGCGCATGTGCCGTAACGGCAATCGCCGGAATATCGCGATGAGTCTCGAGCTTCCGGACTTGTCGCATGAATGCGTACCCGTCAACGTCAGGCATCGAGATATCTGAAACGATCACCTGCGGACGCCATTCGCCAATCGTTGCGATCGCCTCATTCGCAGATGCTGCGACTTTCACTTCGGCATCGCACATCAGAAGCATTTCTGCGAGTATTTCACGTCCGTCCTCGTGATCGTCCACAACGAGAATCTTCAACCCGCTCAGCACTGCCTTGGGATCGATCTCCGGCACCTTCCCGGTCGGCCTTGCCAAAAGCGCTTCATCGCTCTTAACGATCGCCTGAAGTCGCACGATGAAAGTTGCTCCCTGCCCTACACCATCACTTTCAGCGGTAACGGTTCCGCCGTGCAGTTCTACCAGATTACGAACGATCGCGAGACCCAGACCTAATCCACCGTGCTTTCTCGTAGTGCTGGAATCCTGCTGACGAAAACGATCAAACACGTGCGGTAAGAACTCGGTTGGAATGCCCTGACCACGATCCTGAACCGCAATCTCCACATGCGAATTCGATCCGCGCAACGCTACCGTTACTTCTCCACCCGCGGGGCTGAACTTGACGGCGTTCGACAGCAGATTCCACACGACTTGCTGCAATCTATTCGCATCGACAAGTACTAGCGGTTCAGGTTCGCCGCCGACTACACGCAAGGTCATGTTCTTAGCATCAGCAGCTGGACGGATGGAATCGACTGCCGTAGCAATAACTGCGGAGAGCTGCGTTGGTCGAATGTCGAGCTGCAGCTTACCTGAGACAATGCGTGATACATCGAGCACGCCTTCAATCAACTTGCTTTGCGCGGTTGCATTGCGTTCGACAATTTCCAGCGCCCGTGCGGCATGCTGCTCATCCAGTTTTCCGCCGCGCAACAGGCTGGCCCAACCTAGAATCGCATTTAGTGGAGTTCGGAGTTCGTGTGATAACACCGCGAGAAACTCATCTTTTACGCGGTTCGCTTCCTCTGCTTGCGCGCGTGCTATGTGTTCGCTCTTCAGTAACGCGTCACGCTCAGCCTCTGCTTTTTTCTGATCGGTAATGTCGCGTGCGATCTTAGAAAAGCCGATAACCTCTCCATTCGCATCCTTGATCGGCGAGGTTGTTAACGACACCTCGATCAGACGTCCGTCTTTAGCACGCCGCACCGTTTCATAGTGTTCAAGGCGCTCACCCTGTCTTAGTCGTGCGAGGATCTCCGGTTCTTCACTGGTACGATCTGTCGGAATCAATATCGAGAGTGGTCTTCCGATCATTTCCTCCGCTGTGTATCCAAAGAGCCTTTCAGCAGCAGCATTCCAACTCGTGACCAATCCATCCAGATCGCGACCGACGATTACGTCGTCGGTGTTCTCAACGATCGACGCCAGATGTTGAAGATCTTTCTCGGTACGCCGCTGGACTTCGTGCAGCTCATCTTGAGTTCTGCGTTGAGCTTCCTGCGCGCGCCGATGCTCCGTGAGATCGCTAATCGAGGCTATCCATCCCACAATCGCGCCAGATCGATCTTTGTGCGGACGGTAGACTCCGCGAAGAAAGCGCGCGCCGACGGTTTTGAACTGCACTTCCTGTTCATACTCAGTTGGCTCGCCCGCCAAAACACGATCTATGTGAGGCTGTATGGCTGCCAACCCGTCACTGCCGATTACGTCAACGATGCGCTGCCCGATTATTTCCTTCTGTTCGAGGCCAAGCATCTCTGCGTAAGCACGGTTCACAAAAACGTATCTCAAGTCGTTACTGCAGCGTGTGAGCATTAGGGGAGTCGCTTCAGTAATCAACTGAAGTTCGCTCTCGCGTCCGCGCAACGACTCTTCAGCATGACGGCGCTCGATGAATTGGCCGATTTGATTACCGACACTTTGAAACATCCGCAGTAGCGATTCGTCAGGTTCGCGAATCTCAGCGCTGAAAAACTCGACGACGCCCAGCAACTTATCGCCGGCTAAAATCGGAAATCCGAAGCCGGAATGTAAGCCTTCTCGCGCGGCCAGCGGTGCGCGAGGAGAGTTGTCGTCGGTGACGACGTCTGCTACCCAAACCGGTTTCTTTTGCTGCCAGACACGGCCCGGTAATCCAACGCCTGGAGAAAACACACACTCGCACGATTCAATTTCAAATTGACTCGGCGTGCTTATATCTTTTCTCCAAACCGTGAGGCAGCGCAGAACTTTTTTCTCGCTGTCAGGCATCCACATCGCCCCAATTTGCCAGTTCAAGTAATCACCGATCGATTTGATAATTCGATTAATTGCGACGTCGAGCGGAGGCGACTCAGCGAGGATACGGCTGATCTCGAGATTCGCAGCCAACTGCTGCTGGTCGCGGCGTCTCGATGCTTCTGCGCGGCGACGTTCTTCAAGCACTGAAGCAAGGAACAAGAAGGTTACTGCGTTTGACGAAATAAACAGCTGTAGCACAACGAGTGACTCATTTGCCCAAACTGAAACGAATGGCCCACTGCCACTGACCGTCCCCCACGCAGCAAACATCGTCACCAACAGGATCGCGAGCGTTAAGCCCCGGTATCCCAACCGGAACGACGCCCAGAGAAGTACGGGAATGATCAATCGCGTGAGCGGATAGTAATGAAGTGCGGCGGGCGCGCGCTCGCTATAAGTAACGAAGGCCGCAATGGACACCAAGAGCACGAGCAGAGTCGTCTCAATCAGACGCCAGCCGATCAGAGGAACGCCGAGACGCCTGGTCCACGCGATTAAGAGAGGCGCGACGGTGACCGCACCAGCAACATCGCCAAGCCACCATGTAACCCAAAGTGATCCAAACTGGTTCCACGGTGCAGCAGTACTCACGCACAACGATACGGTGCCGATCGTTGCGCTGATCGTCGTGCAGACGAGGGCGGCGATTACAAATTTCGAAACGTCACGTGCGCGACCGAAGGAAAGATCAAACCTAAGCCTCTTTAGTAACCACCCTGCGGCGATGCCTTCTAACGTGTTGCCGACTGCGATCGCGATTGCTGCCGGAACTGAAACGGCCGCATTCGCGTTAGAGAGAAAGGCTCCGATGAGTATGGCAGGAGCGACGCGGTAGCCGAACAACAAAACCGCGGCGATTGCGATACCCGTCGGCGGCCAGATAGGTGAAACGTGAGTGTGTAGATACGCGAATGTAAAGCCGAACGTTGCGGCAAGATAATAAAGCGCGGCAATGCCAACCAAAAGGACCGCCTTGCGCAGCCACGATCCTGGTTCTAACGCGATATTGCGAGTCTCTTTATGGACCGGGTGGATTGAATGCTGGGTCTGGGGTGTGGCGCTCATACACCTAATCGCAACCAAGGTTGCGTAAATGGCGAAAGCGAAGCCCGGGGGAGGTGCTAAAGCCTGGGGATGTTGATATCCGGGGGGATGGCGAATTCTAACATGACGTTGCGGCGAAGCGAGAATCGCCGGACTGTGTTGGACAGGTCCTTGAGACCACCGACTTCATGTCGGTGGCTGCTTCAACTTCTACCTACGCAGGCGCCTCTGACTCTCCACGCGTTTCGGACGGGCGGAAATAATGTTGATTGATATTTCTCAAGTCGCTTCCGCTCGTCCGAAACGTGCCGGAAAGGGATCTCGTTTTTGTTAGGGCCAAATTAAACAACCACCGACATGAAGTGGGTGGTCTCCAAATGAGAAATGTCCAATCTCAAATGACCAATGATTTCTTTTTCTAAACGTTAGGGTCGGAGATTGATGTTGTAGGTCTTGATCTTGGAGTTGAGGGTGGTGGCGTTCATTCCGAGGAGTCGAGCAGCTCGGGACTGATGGCCACCCGTTTGCTCGAGCGCGCGGCGAATGAGGTCGACTTCAAATCGCCGGACTTCTTCGTAGAAGTTCACGCCGCGGGCGATGTCATGTACTGCTGCGTTGCTGGCGCCGTCATGAGATGCCGTAACAATTGATTGCGGATCGCTAATTTCCGGTCGAAGACATTCTTCGGTGATCTCGTCACCCGGCGCAATCACAACCGCTCGTTCAATCGCATTCTCAAGTTCACGAACGTTGCCGGGCCATGAATATGATTCCAACAGAGCCAACACGTCCGGCGCGATCTGTTCCGCTACGGTCCGGCCATTCTCTTCGTTGTACTTGCGAGTGAAGTGTTGGGCCAGCGGTAAGATATCTTCCCGTCGATCGCGGAGTGGTGGCAATTCAATTGGTACGACTGACAGTCGATAATAAAGATCTTCGCGAAACGATCCCTGGCGCACGGCATCTTTTAGATCGATGTTTGTCGCGGCGATTATCCGCACATCTACTCGACGTGGAGAGGTGTCGCCGAGGGGCGTGAATTCACGCTCCTGAATGACGCGCAACAAGCGAACCTGCGTTTCAGGTGGGATGTCGCCAATCTCGTCTAAAAAGATCGAACCGCCGTCGGCTACTTCGAACAACCCCTTTTTGGCGGCGACGGCACCAGTAAAAGCGCCTCGCGTGTGACCGAACAATTCCGACTCGAGCAACTCCGAGGGAATATTCGAACTGTTCACAGTAACGAATGGTCGCGTCGCGCGCGGACTTGATTCGTGAATCGCCTTCGCAATCAACTCTTTTCCAGTGCCGCTTTCGCCGGTAATCAAAACCGTCGAGCGTGCTGGCGCCACCTGCTCAACCAGACGAAACACTTCCTGCATTACGTCAGAGCGGCCAATGATTTCGCCACGATCCACGGCCTTGCTCATCGCCCGGCGCAACGTGCGTCGCTCTTCTTCTTTGCGGCGGCGACTGATACCGGCGGCGATCCTCGCCGTGATCTGTTCGTTCTGAAACGGCTTACGAATACACCCGAATGCGCCGCGTTCCCACGCTGCGATCGCGGTGTCGAACGTTGCATACGCAGTGATCATGACGATCACTGCTTCGGGATCCATCTTCAAAAACTCCTCAAGTGCTCGCAAGCCACCTATGCCCGGCATCGACACGTCGAGCAAGACAACGTCAAATGCGCGTCGCCCGTAGGCTTCAAGACCTTCTTCGCCAGTCTTCGCGAGATCAACCCGATGGCCCTCGGCGGTGAGCAGAGTCTCGAGCACTTCGCGCATGATCTCTTCATCGTCGACGACGAGGACAGACCCTTTCTTGGCGTAGCGCCTTTCGGGTTTCATTTTCGTACTAGGCTGCATGGCGGTCTTTGGTGGTCTAGTGTAGCGATTTGGTTGCTCAAAGGAAAACGAGAGACTTCTTATTGCCGATCGGGTGTTCGGTTCGTCAATTGGAAGTCTTCCGTGTTATTCGCTGCGGTTGCTTAACAAGGAGTGGCGCACGAAATCGACGAAATCGGAAATCGGCAATCGGCAATCGGCTATGGTTTTCAGTCGCCGACGGCCTGAAGACGAGCGCGGTTCAGGGCGGTGGGAAGCGTGATTCGAAAAGTGGTGCCCTGACCCGGCGTGCTGTCAACATTGATGTGTCCGGCATGCTCCTGAACGATTCCGTACGAAACTGCCAGCCCAAGACCGGTGCCACGCCCCACACCCTTCGTGGTGTAAAACGGATCGTAGATCTTTGCGACGTTCTCAGCCGCGATACCAATACCAGTATCAGCCACCTCAACCATCAAGGAACCGTCGTCGAGAGTCTGCGTTGAAAGTGTTATGCGGCCACCATCAGGAATCGCATCGCGAGCATTGAGAATCAGGTTGGTAAACACCTGCTGAAGTTTTCCAGCATTGCCGTAAACCAGGGGCGCGTCGTCTTCATAGTCGCGGACGATTTCGATCTGGCTGCGACGCAGTTGAGGTTCAAGCAACTGGAGAGTGTCGTTCAGAACCTGGGCCATGTCGATCTCGCCAAATTCTGAGGCGCTGCCGGTGCGCGAGAAGTTCAGAAGGTTGTTAACGATATTCGTCGCGCGCTCTGCCTGGGTGCGGACCTTTTGCAGAAGAGCATGCTTGGGATCGTTTTCCGCGAGCATGCCCAACAACATCTGTGTGTAGGACGACACGCCAGTGAGAGGTGTGTTTACTTCATGTGCCACACCAGCCGCCAGCAAGCCGATAGAGGAAAGCTTCTCGCGTTGTTGCAACTGTTCTTCGAGGCCGATGCGCGCCGTGACGTCTTCGAGAACAACCAGCGCGCCAGTTTGTCCCTGCGCATCCTGCAAAGGCGCCAGCGCGATATTTAGTACCAGGTGACGATTGCCGCGGGTGGCCGTGTGCAGTTTGTAGATGTTGCGGATGTCTTTGAGTTGCCAGCCGTCGTTGCCCAGGACTTGCCGAAGCGTGTCGGCAAAATCGTCAGAGAACAATTCTGCGACCCGTTTTCCGATGGCGGCATCGCGACGCAGGTCGAGAATATGTTCAAGCGCCGAATTCAAACGAGTCACTCGACCGTCCAAATCGACCGCCAACAGGCCAATGTTAATCGACTCGATAATCGACTCGTTGAATTCCTTTAGTAGCTTCAACTCGCCGGCGCGTTCCTGCTGGTCCTGGTAGAGAAGACTGTTTTCAATCGCGACCGCCACGTAGCCGGACACTGTGCGCAAGATCTCGACGTCTTCTGAGGAAAGCAATGCACCGTCTGAGGATCGACCGAGTCCAATTACTGCAACCATCCGACCTCGAATGACACAGGGAACAAAGTAATGAAGCTCGCGTCTAACCGAGCCTGCGAGTTCAGACGACATGTCCATGTCGTCGGCTCGCACCACTCCAGTCTCGGCAGAGCGCACGCGAATCATCTCGCGAAAATCTGCGGGCACCGTTATTCCGGATGACAAGTCGGCTGATCGAGCTACCACGTAACCGGACGGCGCACGTTTGTCTTCGACGAAGATCGCAATGCGCCCAACGTTCATCACTTCTCGCAAGCGACTGATGAGTGAATCCAACAATGGATCGAGCGCGGTAGTGGCTGAGAGCGTCCGACCGAACTCGAGCAAACTACGTCGCTGATCGTACCGCTCGCCGTAGAAGAAGCGGTCTACTCGCTCCTGCAGGAAATTCTTAGCCGGTGCAGCAACCATTACTATCCCCGCCATCGCCAACACCGCCATTACCACGCGTAGCGTGATCTCCCCGGATGAAAATTGCTGATCTGCTCCAAAGGCGTATAGACCGGCCGTATAGACCACGGTTCCGATCAAGAGAGCAATCGCGAGAGTAGTTAACGCGTAGACAAACACGCGCCTGACAACCAGCTCTACATCCATCAAACGGTAGCGAAGAACTGAGTAGCCAAACGCAAATGGAATCAGAACGAGAGGAAGTACGGCCGCATCGGTCAGCCAGCGATCAGTTTCGGCCCCGAGTAAATAACTGACTCCATACAGCATCGTGAATG
>Ga0310888_10000071_pt1 | contig 16489 bp, 13 predicted proteins | sample T20D1metaG_FD_202510 | JGI IMG/M metagenome (GOLD analysis project Ga0310888, IMG submission 202510) | Lab incubated soil microbial communities from West Virginia University Organic Research Farm, Morgantown, WV, United States - T20D1 | ecosystem: Environmental > Terrestrial > Soil >...
TCTCTTCCGCATGGCGATCAATTCCGACGATCTCCGCGTGCGCGCTGCCGCCGTCGAGATCGACATCCTGACGCGCAAACTGGAGAAGAACACCGAGACAGTCGATCGTCTCGAACCGATCGCGCGTACCGGCGACCAGGGACCGCGAGCGAACGCACTATGGGATCTCGGTCTCATCGGTGGACGCGGCGTCGAGCAGTCGCGGATTGCGTCCATCATCTTTGCCTCGGTGGGCGATCAGAACGTGAACATCCGCTACTGGGCCGTCGAAGGACTTGCGTACCTGGCGACCGACGATGTGATCGACCCGCTGCTGAATATCTTCCACGACGACCCATCGCCAATGATCCGCGAACGCGCGGCGTGTAGCCTGGCACAATCGGGCATGCTCAATCGCGAACAGCGGATGCGCGCCGTGCCGCGTTTACTCGATTTTGCCGGTGATGGTGCGCTCGATGACCAGACGCGCAGTTGGGTGTTCCAGGCGCTCCGCGACATCACCGGCGCGAACCTGCCTCACGATGCCACCGCATGGCGCGCCTGGTATAGCAATCTGCGCTGATACGACGGGGTCAAACAGGGGAACGGGAGAAACGGGAGATTTCTTCTTGTATAAGTCGGGCCGAACAACCTTCCGTATGCCATGTTTCAAGAGTGTCACGTTGAAGTTGATAAGGAGTCCGACCGGGCACTGGGTCAGTTTCAGATAAGAGATAACTTGCGCATGGTGAACCGGAACGAACGATTGGACCGCCTTCACTTCAACGACAATTACCCCGCCGACAACGACATCGAGTTTGAGGGGCCGACCGACGACACTACCGCGATAAAGCACCGGCACATATCTCTCGGTCTCGACTCACATTCTCCGCTACTGGTCTGCGTGACGAGTACGCGGATTCAGCCATGTATCGCTCCCGTTTCTCCCGTTTCTCCTGTTCTTAGGTGGGCCCCACAGTCACAGAATGTGACTATTCAGTGCGAAGCGCCGTAAGGGGATCCTGCTTCGTCGCGCGCCTCGCCGGAACATAACAGGCCATCAATGTGACGGCGATCAGCAGCAGCGACACCGCGGCGTAGGTCATCACGTCGGTTGACGCGACCGCGAACAGCACGGCGCTCATGAGACGCGCAAGCAACGCCGCCGTGGCGACCCCCGCGGCGACGCCAGCGACAGCGAGAACGAGCCCGGGGCGAACGATCAGCCGTTCGATGTCGCGCCGCTGCGCGCCGAGCGCCATCCGAATGCCGATTTCTCGCACCCGCTGGTTCGCCGCCACGCTCATTACGCCGTAGGTGCCGATGGCGGCGAGCAGCAGCGCGACAACACCGAAAGCGCCCATCAACGACAACACGACCTTGCGACGAGTCATTGAGTCGGCTAACAGGTCTTCCATCGTCCGCTGTCCAAATACCGGCAGCGTCGAATCCACCGCGTGAATCGCGCGCTCGACTTCGGTATTCAGCGATGCCGGATCCGTGGTCGATCGATAAAAGACCGTGAGCGCGTTGTTGGATCGCTGCAACAGCGGGAAATAGACTCGTGATGCGACCGGTATGTCGAGGCCATCGTCGTGGATGTCGGCAACGACGCCGACAATCCGGGCGGATTGGCGACCCACCGCGATGCTGCGGCCAACGACGTCTTTGCCTGGAGACTGCGTTTTCGCCAGCGTTTCATTGACGATGACGACCGGTTCGCTTCCGGCAGTATCGGCGGTCGTGAATGCGCGGCCACTGAGGACTGGCGACTTCAGCGTGGCGAAGTAATCGGGGCTTGCGATCTGGAACTGGGCACGCCGCACGTCGGCTGGTGCGGTCGACTCCCCGACGAAGGTGAAACGCTGCGTCACGCCCGATCCGCTGAACGGCGTGCGGTTGCTGGTGCTCATCGCCACCGACTCGATGCCCGGCAGTTCGCCGACACGGCGCAGCACTTCGTTGATGTAGGCGTTGCGTTGCGCCGGCGTCGAATACGGATTCTTCGTCGGATCATTCGGGACGGGAATCCAGATCTGCGCGAAACCAACGCGCGAGGGATCGAGGCCGGGATTCACCTGCAACATGCTCCAGAAGCTGCGGACGAGCAGCCCGGCACCGACGAGCAGCACCAGCGAGATTGCGATTTCTGCGGCAACAAGGCCGCTCCGGAATCTTCGCTCGCGGCGTCCTTCGCCGAGCCCTCGACCCGCCTCCTTCAGGTTATCGCCAGGATTGACACCCGACACCTGGATCGCTGGCACGATACCGAACGCCACACCTGCGACAATCGACAACACCAGGCTGGTCGCGACCATGCCGCCGTCGAAGCGCACCTCTGTGAGCCGCGGCAGATCGGTTGGCATCATGCGGACGATCCAGTCTTTCGACCACGCGAGCGCCGCAAGTGCGGCGGCTCCGCCGGCGATCGCGACGACCACGCTTTCGACGAGCAATTGGCACACGAGCCGGGCCCGTGTCGCACCGAGTGCCCTTCGCACCGCGATTTCGCGCACCCGGCTCGATGCGCGGGCGAGCGTGAGATTGGCGACGTTCACACACGCGAGCGCGAGTAGCAACACCACGGCTCCCATCAATACGCTCAGCGTTGGCCGGATCCGATTGGTCAACTCGCTCTGCACGCCGTCGAGCCGTAACGCCCACTGCGTGTTTGCCGGATAGTTGGTCGGATACGCTGCCCGCAACTCCGCCGAGAGCGCGTCGAGACGATCCTGCCCCTGCTCCAGCGAGATGCCAGGCTTCAGCCGTCCCATCACACCAGGGATGAAGTTCTGTTGACGCTGCGGAGGACTGCTAAACGGCGCCGCAGCGAAACCGCAAGCGCTCCACACATCTACGTCACCGCGCACCGTCTCGCCGGGATGACGGAAGTTGCGCGGCATGACACCAACCACAGTGTAGGGGTCAGTATCCATGACGACCTTGCGCCCGACGATGTCGGGGGCGGCACCGAACGCGCGGCGCCACAGCCCGTCGCTGATCACCACCGCCTCGGAGAAGCCTGGCACTGCGTCGCCGGGTCCGTAGACACGACCGATCTCGGCGCTGGCCCCGAGCAACTGAAAGTAGTTCGCGCTGGTGGCGAGCACCTCGACGCGTTCCGGCCGCTCGCCCCCGAGCATCGACGCACTCACCGGCCATACCGCGGTGACCCCCTCGAAGACGCCGGCGCGGTTGCTGAGATCGTCCAGCTCGGGCTGCGAGATGCCGATGTTGCGGCCATTCGTCGCGCGCGCATCGGCGGCGATGCGCACGAGACGGTCGGGATTTGGAAACGGCAGCGGCCGGATCAGGACGGCGTTGACGACGGTGAAGATTGCCACGTTCGCGCCGATGCCGAGGGCAAGCGTGAGAACCGCAATGGCTGCGAATCCGGGTGCCGCGACGACTCGTCGCAGCCCGTGGCGCAGGTCGCGCATGAGTGAATCCATTCGCGTATATTAATCGAGCGGCTTCGCCTGTCGAACTCCGGTGTTCGCTGAAGATCACAAGATGAACCGCGCGCCCTGGGATTTCATCTCTTCGCCACATCGCTGGTCACGGAGATCCTTTGTGACAGCCGGGATCTCGGGAGCGGATTGAGCAGCTGAACCCTACGCTGAACGCCTTCATCACCGTGACTGCCGATCAGGCAATGGCGCAGGCGCGTGAAGCCGAAGGAGATGTGCAACGTGGTCGATGGCGCGGTCCTCTCCACGGGATCCCGGTGGGAATCAAAGACAACATCGACACGGCAAACGTAAGGACTACGCTCGCGGGCGCTGTCATCCTCGGCAAGGAAAACTTGCACGAACTCGCCTTCGGTACGACGGCGGCTGTCAGCCATTTCGGCCCCGGTTCATAACCCGTGGCAACCTGATCGAATCGCCGGCGGTTCTTCCGGCGGATCCGCTGCCGGCGTGATGCCGCGCCTCTCTTTTGGATCAGTGGGCACCGATGCAGGCGGCTCGATCCGCGTACCTTCCGCTTACTGCGGAATCGTCGGTCTCAAGCCGACTTATGGTTTAGTGGAACATGACTGCTCCGAACATCATCCTCGCCGAGCATTACGCGTTCCACGCGCCCTACTTCGCGAAGACGCCCGACCTCTATGCCTCAGCCATCAGCCGCAACCTGCGGGAGGGCTCGAAAATAACGGCCTCGGCGTACATCCAGTCGCGCCGCGAGCTCGAGGCGGTGCGCCGCGTGATCGGCCAGGCGACGGACTGGCATCAGCGGCGCCCTGCCGCTGGTCTCGCCCCTCGCTGACTGACCCGGACTCGCCGTTGTATCGGTGTCACGCTCGGTGATACGGTTGGAGGCGGGCGTTACAGGGCGCCTCCCGTCCGCGGAGAGGACTGAGTCCACCTGAGATCGAAACAGACGTTCGGACGCCATTGCCGAACCTCCTTTGCCCGACGCCAGCGGACCCCGGGCTTGTTGAAGGAGGCTCGTCATGCCCGCGCGTCGCTTGCCCGTGCGGCCTCACCTGGAACAGCTTCAGCGTCAGGCCAAGGAATTCCTCCACGCCGTTCACACCGGCGATCCGAATGCGATCGCCGAATTGCACGAGCATCATCCGGAACCGATCGAACCTTCTGCGGCAAAGTTGGCCGACGCGCACCTCGTGCTGGCACGCAGCTACGGCGTGTCGAGCTGGACGAGGCTTGTCCACGCGGTGCAGCTCGCGGAGGCGATCTGGCGCGATGATCTCGACTCGGTCCGCGCCCTCATCACGCAAAACCCGGCGCTCATTCGTGAGCACGTCCTGATTCGCACCGACAGCAACTGGGGGCCGCCGATGACGTATGCCGCGAACCTTGGTCGCGACGCCATCATCCGGTTCTTACATCAGCGCGGCGCTCGGGACTTGGAATCGGCGGCTGGACGGGCCGCGCTGCAGGGCAAGACAAACACCTTGCACATGATTTATGACATGGCGGGCCGGCCGCCCGTCCACACGGGATCGCTCGCCGGTCCCGCGTACACGCTGAGCGTCGAAGGAACCGCGGCCATGCTTACCCTCGGCGCGCGCGTCGCGGGGCCTGACGGCGTGGATGCAAACACCATGGAGCATCTTCTCGGGACTGACAGTCGGAACCCGCCCGCCAAGCACCGCATTCTGGAGTTGTATGTCGAACATGGCTTCGAGCCTCCCGATACGCCAGTGATGGCGCTGCATCGCGGGCGCATCGATCTACTCGCCACGCACCTCGCGCGTGATCCAGATCTCCTCGCGCGTACGTTCGACATCATCGACATCTTCCCGCTTGCACCAGCCTGCTCTCGCGAGCCGTACACAGCACAGGGCACACCGATTCACGCGACGACCCTCCTGCATATCGCCGCTTACTTCGACGAGGTGGAGATCGCGGAGTGGTTGCTTGACCGTGGCATGGATCCAGACGTGCGCGCCGCAATTGACAGCGACGGCTTCGGTGGGTACACCGCGCTGTTTTCGACGGTCGTGTCGCAGCACAATTTCTGGGTGAACTATGGCAAGGGACAGCCCGACGACGCCCGCTTCACGCGGCTCCTGCTCGACCGCGGCGCCGCCCCCAATATTCGCGCGTCATTGCGGACCCGCCTCGAGGAGGGACACGGCGGCGGCCCGCTGCGCGAGTACCGCAACGTGACGCCGCTCGGCTGGGGCGAGCAGTATCACGCGAAGGTTTTTGTGAGCAACGAGTCGATCCGTTTAATCGAGGCGCGTGGCGGCAAGCATTGATTCCTCCGCCGCTCTAGCGTAGACGCATCGGCTTACCCGCAGCCTCCTTGCTTCTCTGCGCCGCATCGAGAAACGCTATCAGCTCCAGCGTGTCCTCATTGGGAACGGGCGGAACCCTGGTGTGAAAGAACTTGACGATTTCCTCGTCGAGGGTGCGCGTGCTCGACACGATCGTCTTCATCTCGACTTCCTGCCGTTTCGCGTTCTTGCGAAAGACGACGGCGCCGTATTCCGCCGAAGGGCGCAAGGCGCGCATCGTGCCAATTCGTCCGTCGCTCCAGCGGCAGGTCACGACGTCGGCGTCGGGCGTGGCGATGCGCGTGACTTCCTCACAGCCGCGGCCGAGGATCGTAAAGACCATCTCCGCTTCATGAATCGCGTACCACGACAGATCGAGCTGGTGGTGTTCCTCGAGCGGGCCAGGGCCCCAAACGTCTACGCCCGTGATATCCCCGGTCTTCAGCGCGGTCACGCCGTAACGGAGCGTCGACGTGCTGAACCACGCAACGCCGGAAGCTTTCGCCAGCCGAGCAATCTCCCGCGCATCGTCGAGCGTCGATGCCAACGGCTTGTCGATGAACATCGGTTTCCTTGCCGCAATAATCTCGCGCGCCTGTGCGAGGTGCACCCGACCATCGACGCTGGTCAACAGCACGCCGTCGACACGCGCACAGAGTTCAGCAATGCTCCCGACGATTTCGACGCCGTACTTGTCCTTCAGCTGCGCGGTGAAGTTGTCGATGCGATCGCGGCTCGAGGGCAGATCCGGACTGCCACCGCGGTAGGCGGCGACGATCCGCGCTCCGGGAACATGCTGCGGCGAAGCCGGATCGTTGAAGACCGACGCGAAGCCCGTTACATGTGACGTGTCGGTGCCGACCAGCCCGAGACGCAGATCCTGCGCCGCCGCAGGCGCGGCCAGGCTGACGCACGCGAGCAGAAATGCGAGTCTTCTCATCGCCATCTCCTTACCGATCTCGGCCAGGAGGGCCGAAGTACGGGTAACGATCCCACGGATCCGCGCTCCTGGTTGCTCGCGGATCGTGCGTGTCACGCATCCAGTTCAGCAGCGCGGTATGCAGACTGCGCTTCGGCTCCGTGTACTCCGACCGCGCAGCCACGTTTTGGAGCTGATCTGGATCCTTACGCAGATCGTACAGTTCTTCTTCGGGGCGCTTGGCGGTCGCGAGAGTGAAATAACGAGCGATCGCTGAATCGTCGCGGCGCTGGAGCAGTAGATCCTTCGTCGGCCCACCATCGATATCGCCGAACGGGCCGACCGACACATACATCTCGGGATCGCCCGCAGGCCAGCGGTCCGGATGGATGTTCCAGATATAGAGGAATTCCTTCGTGCGGATCGCGCGCGCCGGATAACCGAGATCGCCGCGGCGGACCTGGGCATGACGCTCGCGTTCGAGGAATACCCGTTCGCGGCCGGGCTGCGTGTTGCCGGCGAGCCACGGCATGAGAGTACGGCCGGTCATCTCGGCCGGCGGTTTCAAACCGGCCGCTTCGAGGATCGTCGGCGCCAAATCGGTCAGCACAACGAAGTCGTCGACCGTACGCCGCGATTTCGCCTTGGACGGAAATCGAATCGCGAGCGGCACATGCGTGCCGGCGTCGTACAGATTGGCCTTGGCTCGTGGAAACGGCATGCCGTTGTCGGACGTGAAGATGATCACCGTATTGTCCAACTGCCCCGCTGCCTCGAGCGTCGCGACGATCTCTCCGGCTTCGCGATCGAGGCGCTGAACCTCGAAGTAGTAATCGAGGATGTCACTGCGCGTCTCCGGCGTGTCCGCGAGGAAGCGCGGTACATTGACGTCCGCCGCGTTCATTCCCGAACGTGCGCCGCTGCCCTCTTCGTACGGGCGATGGGGATCCTGTGAGCCAAACCAGAACGCGAAGGGCTTGTCCTTCGATGCCTGCTTGTAGAAGTCGGCAAAGCTCGCGAATTGATCTCCGGCAGGGTTCCGTGATCGTCCTCCCGCTTTGAAATCGCCGGGCCCCCATCCCTTCCTTGTAAATCCGACGCTATAGCCGGCAGCCTCGAGCAGGTCCGGATAGGTGGCGAACTTGGATGGGAGAAAGCTCCACAGGTTGCCACCTTCCTCGAGTTGGTGAACAGCGCGGCCCGTCAGCAGCGACGCGCGGGACGGCGTGCACGACGGTGCGGCAACGAACGCATTCCTGAACAGCACACCTTCACGCGCGATCCGGTCGAAGGTCGGAGTTTTCACCACCTTGTCGCCGAGTGCGCCGGCGTGTGGATAGGACCAGTCGTCTGCAATGATGACGAGGATATTGGGACGTGAAGGCGAAGGTTGCACGCTCGGTGCAAAGGTCGCGATAGCAGTCAAGACCGCCAGCAGAGTCGCCCGAAGCATGTGCGCATCATAACGCTGCCTGGTGCTAACATGCGCGCCATGCGACCGCCGGACCGAAGGCCCTTTGTCCTCCTCGTCGTGCTTGTCGTGCTGTGTGCGGCCCTCGGCGCCATCGCGCAGCAGCCGCCTGGATCAACCGGTAACCACGTCGTCATCATCACGCTGGACGGCTTTCCTGGCTGGGCGCTCGACGATCCGTACTTGCCGGTTCCGAACCTGAGACGGCTCGCCGCCAACGGTGCCGTCGCGGGTATGCGCCCGGTGAACCCGACAGTCACATGGCCGAACCACACGTCGCTGGTGACCGGTGTCACACCTGCCAAACACGGCGTGCTGTTCAACGGCACCCTCGTGCGCGATCCTGACGTCCCTCCGCGAGTCGAACCGTGGCGCGACAAAAAGGACATGGTGCAGGTACCGACTCTCTACGATGTGGTCCACGATCGCGGAATGACGGCAGCGCAGGTCGACTGGGTCGCCATCCTCAATGCGCCTTCCATCAGTTGGGAGTTTCCGGAGCGTCCCGAGCGGCCCGAAACGAAACCGTCGATCGTACGCGAGATGGTGACTGCTGGCGCGATCTCTCAGCAGGATGCCGATGGCTTTGCGAGCCAGAACATCGTTTGGAGAGACGAGGTGTGGACCGACGCCGCGATCCACATTCTCCGCACGCATCGTCCTAACCTGCTGCTATTCCATCTGCTCGCGCTTGATTCGATGCAGCATCGCTATGGCCCCAAGACTCCAGCAGCAATGGTCACGATGGCCCGTCTCGATTCACAGGTTGGCCGCGTCCTGAACGCACTCGACGATGCCGGCATGACCGCGAGGACGACGTTGTTTGTCGTCTCGGACCACGGTTTCAAGGCCGTGCAGAAGCAGGTGCTGCCAAACGTTGCGTTGAGAGACGCAGGCCTTATCACTGTCGAAAGCGGCAAGGTAACGGCAACGAAAGCGTATGTGGTGTCGGAAGGTGGCTCGGCATTCATGTATGTAACCTCGGCGGATCCCGACGGCGATCTGTTGCGCCGTGCGCGACAGGCGATTTCAGGCCTTGAGGGGATTGACAGGATCGTCGAACCGGCAGAGTACGGAGCGCTTGGCCTGCCGCAGCCGTCGTCGGACCGGCAAGTCGGCGCGCTGCTCCTCACCGCGAAGAGTGGCTACTCGTTTGCGGCGGGCGCGACCGGAGAAAAAACTGTCGTGGATGCGCCGGAGGGAAGCCTCGGCACGCATGGCTATGTTTCGTCTGACCCCGAAATCCAGGCGCTGTTCATCGCGTCCGGACGCGGTATCAAGTCCGCCGTGAAGCTGCAGTCCGTCGACAACGTCGATGTGACACCGACGGCGGCAGAGCTGCTTGGCGTGGAATTAAAGAACGTCGACGGAAAGGTGCTGACAGAGATTCTTCGCTGAACATGCGAACAAAAGACACCATGAACACCCTCAATTGCAGGTCGCTATTAAGCTGTTCCGCTGCCGTCGCGGTCGTGTACTTCGCCATGCCGGTCGCGCCAACCGGTGCACGCGGGATGACGACGTGCGAACACCTGAAGTCGATGCAGTTGCCCAGCACGACGATTACGGCGTCCGATCTTGTCGAGGGTGGCGCGTTCAACAGTGCGAATGCACGCGGCTTTGACTACAAGACGCTACCGGCATTCTGCCGCGTGCAAGGGGTCATTGCGCCCTCGAGCGATTCGCACATCGAATTCGAGGTCTGGATGCCGGCGTCCACCTGGAACGGGAAATACCAGGGGGTTGGAAACGGCGGGTTCGCGGGTGAGATCAGCTATCCGCAACTCGCCAGCGCGATGAAGGCGGGGTACGCGACGGCGTCCACCGACACGGGTCACAAGGGCGGCGGCACTGACGCGCAGTGGGCGCTTGGCCATCCGGAGAAAATCGTCGACTACGGCTACCGCGCCATCCATGAGACGGCGGAGAAAGCCAAGGCGTTGATCGCGACCTTTTACGGCGAGGCGGCAAAGCATTCCTACTTTACCGGCTGTTCCAATGGCGGTCGTCAAGCGCTGATGGAGGCGCAGCGTTTTCCGGGAGATTACGACGGCATCATCGCTGGCGCACCGGCTGCACACTTCACCCGCACGGCGGCGCTGTTCGCCTCGAACGTGGTCGCCACGAGCGATCGCGCGGCGTTCGTTCCATCTTCGAAGTACGACGCGATCGAAGCCGCCGTGGTCACCGCGTGCGATGCGTCCGACGGCGTCAAGGATGGAGTCGTCTCCGAGCCGGCGGCGTGCAAATTCGATCCGGCGGTGTTGCGCTGTCGTGACGCGGAGAGCGATTCATGTTTGACGGCGTCTCAGGTCGCAACCGTGAAGAAGCTGTACGACGGGTTACGCACTATCAAAGGGCAGACGATCTTTCCCGGTTTCGTGCCGGGTGGCGAGTCAGGTCCCGGAGGCTGGGGTCTGTGGTTGTCGGGCGCGAAACCAGATTCGAGTCTCGAGTACGCATTTGCGACCCAGTTCTTCAAGAACATGGTCTACCAGAAGGAGTCGTGGGACGTTGGCACGTTCGACACGGAGCGTGATCTCAAAGCCGCAGACAATTCCGTCGGCCGGGTGCTCAACGCCGTCGATCCGGATCTCGGAGCATTCCAGAAACGAGGCGGTAAGCTGATCATCTTTCACGGCTGGAGCGATGCCGCGCTTCCGCCGATTGCGACAATGGATTACCACCGTAGCGTCGTCGACAAACTCGGACAGAGCCAGACCGATTCCTTCGTTCGAACGTTCATGGTGCCTGGGCTTCAGCACTGCAGTGGCGGTCCCGGGGCAACGAGTTTCGGTCTGCTGCCGGGATTGCCGCCCACCGAGCAGGATCCGACGAGGAATATGAGCGCCGCGATCGCCCGCTGGGTCGAACAGGGCATCGCACCTTCCACGCTGGTCGCCACGAAATTCAAGGGGAGTACGCCAGCCGAAGGCATCGCACTGACTCGTTTGCTTTGTCCGTACCCAGCAATCGCTCGCTACAAGGGAGCAGGCAGCAGCGACGACTCAGCGAATTACACCTGTTCCGTAACTGGACGCTGACGCGCGACTTCGTGGCGGGCTCCCATCCGATTGAGGGCATGCGCGCAGCATTGGTTTCCTACCACAACAGCTTCAGGCCGAACTGCAGCTGCCTGGGTGAATTGGCCTGTCCGGTAATAACGCCGAACGACGAAGAGGTCACGCTGGTGTTGGGCGCGGAGAACTGGACGCGATTGAACGCGTTGAGCGCCTCGACGCGGAACTGTGCCTTCATCCCCGGCCTTAGTTCAAAGTTCTTGAAGAATGAGAGATCGAAGTTCCGAACGCCATGCGCCCGAAGCAGCGGCGAGAAAATGGATTCGTTGCCAAACGTGAATGCGGCCGGCTGGCTATAAACGCTTGTGTCGAAGGCCTTGCCGAGCCTTTCCTCGATGGGCGCACTCAGCCTCGGGTCGTTGCCGTTGTTATTCGGTTGCGTTCTCGCGCCGAAAATGCCGGCCGTGTTGTTCGCCGTGATCGACAGCGGCGTGCCGGCTTGCAGTGTCGTGATGCCGTTGAACTGCCACCCGCCGATGATCGCGTTGATGAACGGGGACGCATCGGAGAAAAACTGCCGATCCCGTCCGATCGGAAGCTCGTAGAGATAGCTCATCACGAACCGGTGGTTGAGGTCGTACGAGGCGAGCGCCCAGCTCGCCTCGAGATCGTAGCTGTCCTGGTGGCTCATCCCGATTTCTTCCGCCTTCGCGAAAGTGTACGACCCCTCGAACATCAGCCCCTTCGACATGCGCTTCCGTCCCGTAATCTGCAGCGCGTTGTACCGCGACTTCGCGCCGGCGGCATACAGGGGAATGATGTCGGTGAACTGAGGATACGGCCGCAGCAACTGCGCGCGACTGACGGTCGGCTGTGTCAACACACCGTTGTTGACGATGCCGTAGAAGGGATTCGGTACTTGCTGATTGAGCTGCGATCCGAGCGACATATATTGTGGATCCAGCTGATTGAGGCTCAGGCCGCTTTCGCCGACTGACGACAGGTCGTAGCCGCGTGTTCCCACGTATGCCACCTCGACGAACATCTGCCACGGCAGCTCGCGCTGCACGTTGATGTTGTACTGAATCGTCCAGGGCGACGGCGTGTCCTGCAGCGGCGCCTGCAGATTCGCACCGGCCTGCGTCAGCAGCCCCTGAGATGAACCCGGCGACGGCAGAAATCCATTTGGATAGGGGTTCTGAAGCGTGTTCAGCGGCGTGATGCCGTCGATGGTCGTGACCCAGAGATTCTCAGTGCGGAATCCGAACGGTCCAACGGTGCCCTGTGCCCCCTGATTCGACGGGCCGAAGACGAGACTGTAGCCGCCGCGCACCACCGTCTTTTCATTCACGTGATACGACGCGCCCAGCCGGGGGGCGATGTTGTTCGTGTCCCAGTTGTACTGATACCGACTGTTCCCGTCGACACCGACGAACACGACGCCGCCCTTGAGGTTGGGCAGTCCCGGAACCTGCTGCGCAAGCGGCGAGGGCGCGATCGGATCGAAGTAGTTCATCCGGTTGTACCGCTCCGTCCGCGGAACGTCGAGGTCGTACCGCAACCCGAGGTTGAGCGTCAGTCTGGAATTGAGCCGCCAGTCATCCTGGCCGTATCCCGCCCAATAGAAGCTGTTCGCCGCGACGTTTTTCCAGTTCTGAATCAGCACGTCGTTCGGTTGGCCAGTTCCGAGGAGGAATGACGCGAACCCGAAGCCAGCGGTACTGCTGGCCGTGTTGGGATTCGGTCCCTGCGTCTCGTTCGCGCGAAAGTTGAACGTCCCGGCGCTGCGGGCTTCCCATACGTTCACCCGCAACATCCGTCCCTCGAATCCGGCTTTCAGCATGTGATTGCCATGCGACTTGGTGAGGCTGGCAGCCGCGGTGTAACTCATGAACGCGTTGTAACGGTGATCGTTGCCACCGAGCGATACCTGGCCAGAGACGCCGAATCGGGGAAACATCAGGCGATCGACATTTTCGTCGATCGATACCGGCAACCCGAGACTCGACGGCTTGAACCCCAGTCCCTGATTGTCGAAGATGAAGAGCGTTCGCGCGAACCCCAGCCGCGCGTTCAGCACGGTCGTATTCGACACGGTCCGACCGTAGTCGATGACGACATTGTGAGCGCGGTTTTCCTCGTTCACTCGGCCTTCGGCGATGGCGATGTCTTCCGGAAAAAACGTCGCAGGTGCGCTGAAGGTCTTCCGGTAGGAGTAGCGGACGAACGTCTTCGACTTGTCGGAGATCTGATGATCGACGCGCCCGTCGATATTATCGACGTTGAGCTCGGCTGTTCCGGTGGCGAAGTAGTTCTGCGCTCCGGTGACCGGGTTGCCCGCTTGATTGGGGAGCGGAAAGTACTGCAGGACGTTGCGCGCCACCGGATCCATCCGGCCGGTTGGAATAACGTTGTTGCCGAACTGGTCGCGAATGAAGCCGCCCGCCGGATTGGCGCGCGTCGTGAACGGGTCGAAGATTCGAATCAACTGGCCATTCTGCGCGAATGTCTGGGAGAAGTCTCCCTGCCGTTGCGCGAGCGTGGGAACGGTCGTCGTGGTTTGCGACAGACGCCGCTCGCGCAGGCCTTCATACGAGGTCATGAAGAACGTCCGGCTGCGTCGAATCGGCCCGCCGGCAACGCCCCCGAACTGGCTGCGCCGGTAATCGCCAAGCGGCTGACCGGCCAACTTCGAAAAATAGCTGTTCGCATCGAATGCCGAATCGCGAAAGAACTCGTACGCGCTTCCATGGAAGCTATTCGTGCCAGATTTGTAGACCACGTTCAAAACGCTTCCGAGGCTGCGGCCATATTCCGCCGGGTAGTTCGCGCCGAGCACCTTGAATTCCTGGATCGCGTCCACTGATGGAAATACCGAAATGCCGGTGAAGCCATTGACGGTCGGGAACGACGCCGTAACACCATCAATGACGGTATCCATCATCGTCGGCCGCGCCCCGTTCACCGTGTAACTCATCGAGTTGTAGTTGTTGCCGATCGATCCGGCGACGCCGGGGGTCAGGAAGATCAGCGAATACACATTGCGGGTATTCAGCGGCAGTTCGAGGATGCGCTTGTTATCGACCAGTTTGCCAACGGTGCCCGTAGTCGTCTCGAGCGCCGTGGCGTCGGCGCGTACCTCGACCGCATCGCTCAGCGTCCCTACCTCGAGGGTGAAATCGATGACCAGCGTGGCGCTCACTTGGACCGTGACCTTTGCGCGCGCCGCCCGGCGGAATCCCTGGAGTTCCGCTTCGACGCGATACTCGCCTGGCGGCAGCGGCAGCGATGTGTAGCGCCCCTCGAGGTCCGCGGTGACCGACTCCTGCCGATTGGTTTGCAGATTCGTGATCGTGATCGTCGCGTGCGGAACAACCGCGCCGCTCGCGTCTTTGATCGACCCGACGATGGTGCCGGTGTAGGACTGTGCGAACAGGAGCGACGGCGACACGACGAGCGCAATACACAGAATGGTCCGAATCAGGCGCATGGCTGGCCTCCGGTCGCCCGGATTATACGCCTCGATTGTTGGTCGAGGATCGAGAAGGCCGGCGGGCCGGCGCGGGTCAGGGTTTCTTCAGAACTTCGTCGCCGGTGACCGGGATGCCGCAAACCGTTCCGTTGTAAACGATCCGCATCCCGCTGGACTCCTGCGTCGCTTTGCCGTTGGTGAAGTTGAACGGGCAGCTGAGCGATCCCTGCGTGACTGTTCCCTGGGCGTTCCAACCAAGCGTGGAACCGGAGACGGTTCCTGTGCCATTACCGCTCACTTCGATATTGCCCGCGCACGTCCCGCCGAATGTCACGTTCGCGGATGTATCGGTCACCGGGGTCACCGTGTACTTCACCGCACCGCAGCTCGTGGCGGGCAACGACGCGGAGGACGTCACCCAGGTTCCGGCAAAATCGCCAACCGAGGCGGAGGATGAACTTGGTTCGGTGGGGTTCTTTCCTTTGAACTTGTCGATCAAGTTACATCCTGCCGTGCACATGCCCACGACAGCGACCACCGCCGCAAATCGAGCTTGGTTCCCCATATGTGTCCCTATCGGCCGGTCGGGGACGGGTCAATAGTCAGCGTTCCCAGTTCAGTGCGGCGATCCGCGGATCATTGGCGAAGGCATCGCGGGTGAACTCCAGTCGGAGCTCGGGAAACTCACACACGGCGCGGGCGCCGTGGGGGTTCAGATTGAGACGCCAGGTCTGGCGCTCGAGCGGCTCCGGTCGCGAAAACGCGCGACACGCCAACAGTGCGATGTTGACTCCACCCATCTCGCGCGCGGATCGAGACAACAGCACCTCGACGTCTGCTTCGCGCGCCGTGTCGGCCAACGCCTGGCAGAATGCATAGTCGGTCGGATGTGTCCAGTGCGCCCGATCCGCATCGAATGGCTGCGTCGTGAGATCGAGACCGGCTGTCGTGCGGAACCGCACCGAAAAGGCGGTCAAGTCGCCGGCATCCAGCGGCCACGGTGTGTCGGGTGAGTCGGCAAAAAACAGGAGCCGATGGAAGGTCGTCTCCGCGATTGCCGTCGAAGGCGCTCTCGAGGCGTAGAAGACGCCCGGCGTCATCCCGGCGCGGCGGAAGCGGGAGCCCGACGGATACGGCGCACCATAACGAAATGGTGTTGCGAGTAAGTAATGAAGATGCTGGCAGTCCGGCGGGATGAGCGGTTTGGTTCCCTCGATGAGTGTCTCGAGCGCGCTCTGTTCATCGAGGGTGTCGACCAGTTTCATCGTCGAGACGCGATGCTGCGCTTCGACGACGCGCCAGCCGACGCCTGATAACCGGCGGCGTTCAGATGAGAGCCCGGCGCGCGTCCAGGTACGCGACGGCATGCACTAGTCCCGATAGCGACTGGATAACCGTGATCGGTGTTCCGCCGAGCGCGGCGTTGGGATTGGAGAGCCACGCGCGCGCCACCCCATCATCGCCGTGAACGATGGCGTCGAGCGCTCGATAGAAACGGACGAACAACACGGCCAGCTCGAACGGTTTCTCGCCGGGGGCCAGAGTGTACGTTCCCGCACCCATGCGTGAAACACTGGCTTCCGAGAGACCAACGATGCGTGCCAGCACCTTGTTCGACAGCCCCAGCAGTCCGGCCGCGCGTAGCGCGGCTTTGGTGACGACCGCTCCCTCGGAAACCGCCGGACGGAGCGCGGTTCGCGGCATCGTGCACTCCTTTCTACAGAAATATTATACATCAATTATTGCTAGTAAACGTCAAACATTCATGGCGGGGCTTCGCCGCGCGTAGCCCTGGCGCAGGCGGGCTACCCCGTCCGTTTGGCCAGCGCGGCTACGGCGGCCATTAACTCGGCGGGATCGATCGGTTTGGCGAGATGAATTT
>Ga0310888_10000074_pt1 | contig 16301 bp, 10 predicted proteins | sample T20D1metaG_FD_202510 | JGI IMG/M metagenome (GOLD analysis project Ga0310888, IMG submission 202510) | Lab incubated soil microbial communities from West Virginia University Organic Research Farm, Morgantown, WV, United States - T20D1 | ecosystem: Environmental > Terrestrial > Soil >...
CAAGAACGGGAGCTCCATCACCGTCACGGACGACGGCCGCGGCATTCCGATCGACAAGCACCCGGCGACGAAGAAGAGCGCGCTCGAGGTGATCTTCACGGTGCTTCATGCGGGCGGCAAGTTCGAGCAGGGCAATTACAAGACCGCGGGCGGACTCCACGGCGTGGGCGCAAGCGTGGTCAACGCGCTGTCCAGCGATCTTCGGGCGCAGGTGAAGCGCGACGGCACCCTGTGGGAGATGTCGTTCAAGCGCGGCAAGCCGACCGGCCCGCTGAAGAAGGTGGGAGCGGCGCGCGGGACCGGGACCACTGTGTACTTCCATCCCGACTCCACGATCTTTCCGAAGATTGAATTCGATCCGGCGTTGATCCGCGAGCGGCTCGAGATAGTCAGCTACATCCACAAGGGTGTGCGCGTCACGTTCGAGAACGAGGCCGAGGGCGGCAAAGAGGTGTTCCAGCACCAGGAGGGGCTGTCCGACTTCGTCAGGAAGATCGTTGCGGAACGCGGCGCCAGACCCGTTCACGAGGCGGCCTTCGTCCTCGAACGCGAGAGCGGGCCGCGCATCGACCTCGTCATGCAGTGGACTGAGTCGACCGACGAGCACGTGCGCAGCTATGTCAACGGCATCCCGACGGGTTCGGGTGGCACACACGAGAACGGGCTCAGAGCCGGCATTGGCAAGGCGGTGCGGAACTACATCGAGACCCACAACCTGTCGCCGAAGGGGGTCACCCTCGTCACCGAGGACATCCGCGAGGGGCTGACAGGGGTGCTCAGCCTGTTCATCGAGGAGCCGCAGTTTCAGGGACAGACCAAGGATCGGCTGAACAACCCCGAGGTGCTCTCGAACGTCGATTCGGCCGTCCGGCCCGCGCTCGAGCACTGGCTGAATCACAACCGGACGATCGCCGAGGCGATCGTGGCGCGCATCATCCTCGCGGCGCGTGCGCGCGAGGCGAGCCGCGCCGCACAGGCAGAGGTCACGCGCAAGACCGCGACGTCGGGAAGGCTCAATCTCCCCGGCAAATTGAGTGATTGCACGACCTCCCATCGCGGCGACAGCGAGCTGTTCGTGGTCGAGGGAGACTCTGCCGGCGGTTCGGCGAAGCAGGGGCGGGACCGCGCCCGTCAGGCGATCCTGCCGCTCCGCGGCAAGGTGATGAACACCGAGGGGATGGCGCTCGCGAAGGTGCTCGAGAACAAGGAGCTCGCCGATCTGGTCACCGCGCTCGGCTGCGGGATGGGCAAGAGCTTCGAGCTGTCGAGGCTGCGCTACGGGCGCGTCATCATCCTCGCCGACGCAGACTCAGACGGCCACCATATCGCCACGCTGCTTCTGACCTTCATCTATCGCCACCTGCCGCAGCTGATCTCCGCCGGCAAGGTGTTTCTCGCGCAGCCGCCGCTCTATCGCATCGACGTCGGCAAGGACACGTTCTGGGCTCTGGACGACGCGCAGCGGGACCGGCTGGTGAAGCAGCATGGAAACGGGCGCGGCCGGCCCGAAATCACGCGCTTCAAGGGCCTGGGCGAGATGATGCCGAAGGTGCTGTGGGACACGACGCTCAATCCGCGGACGCGCCGCCTGTTGCGCGTGGAGATCGTCGATCACATCGTGACCGATCGCGTGATCAACGAGCTGATGGGCAAAGACGCGTCGGCGCGCTTCCGCTTCATCATGGACAGAGCCGAGGAAGCGCAAGAGCTGGACGTCTGACATTGCAGGATTTGCGATCTGTGATTGGTGATTAGTTGGCGATTTCTGACTGGTGATTGGTGATTGAGAGAGGAATTGTTCGATTTCTTGCGAATTGAACGGTTGGTTCGCCGGATGCAATTCAACCGGGCATGGACCCCGCCCAACTGAGAGATCGAACGAAGAAATTCGCTGTCGACACGATCCGTCTTGCGAAACGGCTCCCGAACGATCGCATTACCAACCGAATAGCCAGCCAACTCACCGATTCGGCTGGAGCCGTCGCCGCCGGCTATCGGGCTGTCTGCCGCGCACGATCGCGTGCTGATTTCATCTACAAACTGGGAAACACCATCGAAGAGGCGGACGAATCGGCGGTGTGGCTGGAGATTCTGACGGAGGCCGAACTCAGTCCAGGCTCCGAGACTGCGCCTCTCTGGTCAGAGGCAGATGAGCTCGTCCGAATCCTCGTACGATCGCGCGAAACAGCTCGCGCGAATCAACGGAAGGCGAAACGCACCCCCTGAATCACGAATCGCCAAATTGCCATTCAAAAACGATTCACTAGCCGTGTAAATCGTTAATCACGAATCATCGTAGTACACTCCGGCTTTTCGTGGCATCAGGGACTACTACCAAACCAAGGAAGTTCGACCGTTCGATTGTCGAAGGCCCCATCGGTCCTGCCGTCTGGCGGCTGGCGTGGCCGACGATGCTGCAGAACGTCATTGCCGGTCTGCAGGGCATCATCGACCACGCGATGGTTGGCCACTTCATCGGCTATACGGCCAACGCCGCCATCGGCGTCAGCTGGCAGATCATCCTTGTCGTCATCGTCTTCATCAGCTCGGTGTTCACCGGGATGGCGGTGCTCGTCGCGCGATTTGCCGGCGCCAACGACCACGACAAGGTCAACCGAACGGTGTATCAGGCATTCCTGACGGCTGCCGGATGCTCGGTCCTGCTCGCCGCAATCGGCTACTTCGTCTCGCCGACGCTGCTGGCCATCGTCAACGCTGCTCCCGAGGTCCGCGGCGAGGCCCTGCCGTTCCTGCGGACGATGTTCCTCGGCATGTTCGGCATGATGATGTTCTTCATGCTGAGCGGTGCGTTCCGCGCCGCCGGCGATCCGCAGACGCCGCTGCGGCTCGGCGTCACGATGACCGTGCTGACGGTCATCTTCAACGTCATCCTGATCCCGGCATTCGGCACGATCGGCGCCGCGTTCGGCACCATCGCCAGCAGCACGCTCGTGTCGGTCTACGGCATGTGGCGTCTCACCCGGCCGCATTCGGTGATCCACTTCGAGCGCGGCATGAGCCTGAAGCCGGATTTCACGATCATCCGATCGCTGTTCCGCTTCGGCCTGCCGACCGGCGTCCAGGGGATTGCGATGAACATCGGCGGCGTGCTGCTGCTGCGCTTCATCGGATCGCTCGAGCAGAGCGCCGCAGCGCAGGCGGCCTATGCCGTTGGGTATACGGAGCTCTTCTCGCTGATCACGTGGACGTCCGTCGGGCTGATGGGCGCCTCGGCGACCATCGCCGGCCAGAACCTCGGCGCTGGAAATGCGGAACGTGCAATCGACGGCGTGCGCGTCGCATCACGTTTCGGTCTCTGCGTGGCTGCGTTCATCGGCGTGCTGTTCCTGTTGATCCCGCGATACCTGCTCGCGGTCTTCGGCATGGACGATCCGACGGTCATCGGGCTCGGGCGCTCGCTGCTGGCATATCTCAGCGTGTCTGGCCTGTTCATCACTGTGGCCTTGAGCTACACCGGCGGCCTGCAGGGAACCGGCGACACGCGCAGCCCGCTCTATATCTCGATCATTTCGCAGGTCGTCATACCACTCGGTCTCTGCTCGGCGTTTCAGGCCAGCCGTGGCCTGCAGCCGACCGACATCTGGCTGGCCATCGTCGTTGGCCACTTCACGCGCGCAACACTGAGCGTGATGCGATTCCGCCAGGGCAAGTGGCGGAATATCGCGGTGGATATCGAGCCGGCGAGGCCGTAGGGCGGCGCGCGCAGTCCCTGGTGCCTGGACCTTAGTACCTGGTCCGTCCCTGGTACTTTGTCCGTACATGGTCCGTCGTCCTCGGTCCGCGGGCGTAAGATCGGCGCATGGCCTTCTTCGGAATTCCGCGCGTCCCTGCCCCCGTCAACGACGTCAACCGCTCCTACCTCCCCGGTTCCCCCGAACGAGCTGAGCTGAAGGCGAAACTGAAGGAGATGTCGTCGCAGCGCGTCGACATCCCGGTCGTCATTGGCGGCAAGGAGATCCGCACCGGGCGCACACAGTCGGTGGTCATGCCGCACAACCATCAGCACGTGCTCGGCGAGTGGCACGCCGCAGGGCCGGAGCATGTACAGCAGGCGATCGCAGCAGCAGCTGAGGCGCGGCGTGAGTGGGCGAGCTGGGCGTGGCATGAGCGGGCAGCGGTGCTTCTGCGGGCCGCCGAGCTTCTGACGACAACGTGGCGGGCCACGATCAACGCGGCGACGATGCTCGGCCAGTCGAAGAACGTGTATCAGGCGGAAATCGACGCCGCTTCGGAGATGGTCGACTTCTGGCGGTTCAATCCGTTCTACGCCCAACAGCTCTACGAGGATCAGACGATCAGCAGCCACACGATGTGGAACGCGCTCGAATACCGAGCGCTCGAGGGGTTCGTCTACGCCGTCACGCCGTTCAACTTCACGTCGATCGGCGGCAACCTGCCGACGGCGCCGGCGCTCATGGGCAACACCGTGATCTGGAAGCCCGCTTCGAGCGCGATGTTGAGCGGGTACTACATCGTGAAGCTGCTCGAGGCGGCGGGACTTCCGCCGGGCGTCATCAACTTCGTTCCCGGCAACGCCGTCGAGATTTCCAACATTCTTCTGGATTCTCCCGATCTGGCGGGGATTCATTTCACCGGCAGCACGGCGGTGTTTCAGTCGATGTGGAGCAAGGTTGGCGAGAACATCGGCCGCTACCGGACGTATCCGCGCCTTGTCGGCGAGACAGGCGGCAAGGACTTCATCGTCGCCCACCCATCAGCCGATGTGCAGGAGCTGTCGGTGGCCATCACGCGCGGTGGATTCGAGTACCAGGGCCAGAAGTGCTCGGCGGCCAGCCGGATCTACGTGCCGCAGTCGCTCTGGCCGGAGGTCAGGGACCGTGTCGTGGCGATGATGCGCGGAATCAAAGTGGGGGACGTCGCGGACTTCAGGACGTTCATGGGCGCGGTAATCGACCGCAAGTCGTTCGAGAAGATCAGCGGCTACCTCGCCGACGCGAAGAGCAACGCGAAGATCATCCAGGGCGGCAGCGTGTCAGACAAAACGGGCTACTTCGTTGACCCCACGCTGGTCGAGGCGCCGGAGCCTGGATACCGACTGATGTGCGAGGAGATCTTCGGGCCGGTGGTGACGGTCTGGGTCTATCAGGACGCCGCGTGGACGGACACTCTTGCGGTGATCGACCGGACGTCTCCGTACGCACTGACCGGGGCCGTGTTCGCGAGGGAGAGGGCGGCGGTGCACCAGGCGGCGTCGGCGTTGAGGAATGCCGCCGGCAACTTCTACATCAACGACAAGCCGACCGGCGCGGTGGTCGGGCAGCAGCCCTTTGGCGGCGCAAGGGCGTCCGGGACCAACGACAAGGCTGGCTCGAAGCTGAACCTGGTTCGCTGGGTCAGCGCGCGGACGATCAAGGAGACGTTCTCGCCGCCGCGCGAGTACACGTATCCGTATATGTCAGAGGAGTAGCGGCGAGGCACCCCCGAAGGGGTGCCCTACGAAAACTATTCGATTTTGAGCAGCTCGACGTCGAAGACGAGCATGCCCCGGGGCTGGCCGGCCTCTCCCTTGTAGGCAAGGCTCTCGGGGATCCACAAGCGCATTCGCTGGCCTTCGACCATCAGTGCCACGCCCTCGGACCATCCAGGAATGAAGCTGCTCAGCTCGAGCGTGACCGGCTTGCCGCGTATGACGGTGCTGTCGAACATTTTTCCGTCCGTCGTCCAGCCCGTGTACTCCACGGTGACCTTCGACCAGGCGGCGGGGTTCCGCGCACCGGTTCCGACGCGCAGCACCTTGTAGGCCAGTCCCGTTGACGTCTTCTTGGCGTCGCTCGGCGGCTGCTTGACGTCAGCCGGCGCGACTGCCGGATTCGGCTGCGTTCCGATCAGCTCGATGTCGAAGACCACAGTGCCGGCTGGCCGGCCGCTCTGGCCTTTGTAGGCAAGGCTCTCCGGAACCCAGCAGCGGCGTTTCTCGCCGATCGCCATGAGTTGCACGCACTCCCGCCAGCCGGGCAGCGCCTTGTCCAACGGAAACGTCGACGGACCGCCACGCGCAATCGAGCTGTCGAACATCCGCCCGTCGTTCGCAACCCAGCCCGTGTAGTGAACGGTGACGAAGTCCGTTGGCGCCGGCTTCACGGTGCCCGTGGGCGGCGTCAGCACGCGAGAGGTCAGCCCTGAGGCCGACTTCACGGCGTCATCCGGCGGCGCTGTCAGGTCCGGCGGCGGCGTGTAGGGGGAAACCTGCGCTCCGGCGCGAGCCGTCAACGCGAGGAGGAGGAGTCCGCTCAGAATCAGTCGCTTCAACATGAATCAGCTTTCGAGCAACAAATGACCCGGGTCTTCGATGTATTCCTTGACCTTCACGAGAAACTGAACCGCCTCGCGGCCATCCACGATGCGGTGATCGTACGACAGCGCGACGTACATCATCGGGCGGATGACGACCTGGCCGTTCAGCGGCACCGCACGGTCCTGAATCTTGTGCAGGCCGAGGATGGCGACCTGCGGCGGGTTCAGGATCGGCGTGCTCAGCAGTGACCCGAAGACACCGCCATTTGTAATAGTAAACGTTCCACCCTTGAGGTCCTCGAGGGTCAGCGTACCGTTGGCGGCCTTTGCCGCGAATTCGCGAATGGCGAGCTCGAGCTGGGCGAACGACAGTCGATCCGCGTCCCGGATGACCGGGACCACGAGGCCCCCTTCGGCGCCGACGGCCATGCCGATGTCGAAGTAGTTCTTGAAGACGATCTCGTTGCCCTGAATCTCGGCGTTGAGCGGCGGAAACCCACGCAACGCGGCAATGCTCGCCTTGACGAAGAAAGAGGCGATGCCAAGGCCGACGCCGAACTCCTTCTTGAACGCTTCCTTGCGCCGTTCGCGGAGGTTCATGATCGCCGTCATGTCCACCTCGTTGAACGTCGTCAGCATTGCGGCGTTGTGCTGGGCTTCGACGAGGCGGCGGGCGATCGTCTCGCGCCGCTTCGACATCCGCTCGCGGCGCTCGGTGCGATCGGAACCAGGGCGTGCGGCAGGGCCGATCACTGCAGGCCGCGCAACGGCCGGGACCGGCGCCGCAGGCGCACCCTTCGTACCCAGGGCCTCCTTGACGTCCGCCTTCATGACGCGACCACCCGAACCGGAGCCTGAGACCGACGCGAGATTCACGTCGTGCTCCTGGGCAACTCGCCGGGCCGTGGGGGTGGCACGCTGCTGATCGGCGGCTGGCGCGGGTTCAGAGGACGCAGGCGCGTTCGAGGACGCCGTACCTGACCCGTTCCCGGACGACGGCTGCGCCGAAGCACTCACTGTTTCGTCGACCACGGCGAGAAGCTCGCCGATTTTCACGTCCTCGCCTTCCTTGCGCTTGATGCTGGCGATGATCCCACCGCTGTCGGCATTCACCTCGAGGTCAATCTTCTCGGTTTCGAGCTCGACAAGAGGCTCACCGACGGCGACGCTGTCGCCTTCCTTTTTCAGCCAGCGCGCGATGCGGGCTTCGACGACCGATTCTCCAAGCTCAGGAACGACGATGTTGCGCATGGGTTGTTCTTACTGTTTCGAGCCGGCCAGGCTGCGAACCTGCTTCGACAGCACCATGGACGGATCGGCGGGAGCGACGTCGAGGTCGAACGCCTGCTCGACGAGAAGCTTCTGATTCAACTGATGCCACGCGGCGGACCCTTCGGACGGGCTCGAGCTGCGCGCCCGGCCGATGTAGCGAAGCGGGCACTTGTCGCCAACCATTTCATCGAGCAACGGCCGCAGGAACTCCCAGGCGCCCATGTTCTCGGGCTCCTCCTGAAGCCATACGACGTCGCGCAGGGCTGGATAGCCGTTGAGCACCTCGCGCAGGGCCACATGCGGGAAGGGATAGAGCTGCTCGATCCGGCAGATGGCCACATGACTGGCGGCCTTCCGCTGCTCGCTGGTCGTCAGATCGACGAACACTTTTCCACTGCAGAGGACGAGCCGCGTGATGCTCTTGGCCCGCGTCCTTGCCTCCGCGTCGTCAATGACCGATCGGAAGATGCCTTCTTCCAGTTCGGCCGGCGTTGACGCGACGGCCGGGTGCCGCAGGAGGCTCTTCGGGGTCAGGACGATCAGTGGGAGCGGGTCGCGGCGGAGCAACGCAGCCTGCCGGCGAAGAAGATGGAAATATTGGGCGGCAGTCGTGCAGTTCACCAGGCGGAGGTTCTTGTCGGCCGCGGCCTGCAGGAAGCGCTCCGGGCGCGCGCTCGAATGTTCCGGTCCCTGTCCTTCGTAGCCGTGCGGAAGGAGCAGCACGAGCGAGGGCAGCAGTCCCCACTTCGCGCGGCCGGACGTCACGAACTGATCGAGGATGACCTGCGCGGAGTTGATGAAGTCGCCATACTGCGCTTCCCAGATGACCAGACGCTCTGGTTCCTGAATGTTGTAGCCGAACTCGAATCCGATCGCGGCGTTCTCTGACAGCGCGCTGTTGTGGATCTCGAACGAGGCCTTCGCCTGCGAAAAGTCCTGGAGCGGCACGAACTGATGACCGTTCTCCGCGTCGTGGAAGACCGCGTGGCGCTGGCTGAAGGTGCCGCGCTCCACATCCTCTCCTGTCAGCCGGATTGGGATTCCGTCGGCAAGGATCGTCGCGAACGCCAGTTCCTCGGCGGTTGCCCAGTCGACGGTTCGCTCGCCTGAATTCGTCAACGCATTGCGCCGCCGCTGACGTCCGCGTTCGAGCTTCTTGTGGATTGTGAAACCGGACGGAGGGGTCAGCAGACTCTCGTTGATCTCGCGAAGCAGCGTCAGTGGCACTCCGGTCGCGGTGCGACCGGCGACGCCCGCCGGGGCGGGCTCGGATGCAGGTGCGACGAAGTCCTGCTCGGGCTTCAACGATGCATAGATGGTCTCGAGCTTGGCAAAGTGATTCTTGACGAGCGCGTCAGCTGACTCCGGTGTCTGCGAGCCCTGCTTAATCAGCGTATCTGCAAAGATCTCGCGGACGGTCGGATGAGCGCCGACCGCCGTGTACATCACCGGCTGCGTGAACGACGGTTCGTCGCCCTCATTGTGCCCATGCCGCCGGTAGCCGACCAGGTCGATCAGGAAGTCGCGCCGGAAACGGATGCGGTATTCCCAGGCCATCCGCGCCGCCTCGAGGCAGGCAACCGGATCGTCCGCGTTGACGTGGACGATCGGGATCTTGAAGCCGCGGGCGAGGCCGCTCGCATAGCTGGTGCTGTAGGACTCGCCAGGTGTGGCCGTAAACCCGATTTGATTGTTCGCGATGATGTGAATCGTGCCATCCGTGTCGTACCCGGCCAGCCTCGACAGGTTCAGTGTCTCAGCGACGATGCCCTGGCCCGGGAACGCCGCGTCGCCGTGAATGAGGATCGGCAGCGTGCTGGCGCCTTCGAATCGCGGGCTCCCGGGACGGTTGGCCACGGTGCCTGCAGCCCGCGCCATGCCGACGACCACTGGATCGACCGCTTCGAGGTGGCTCGGGTTGGGCGCCATCGTCACGTGCATCTGCCCGCGCGGCGCAGAGGTGCGCGCGCCCGCGTGGTATTTGACGTCGCCCATCCAGCCCAGATCGAGCCGCAGCGCGTGCGCGGCCACCGGATCCTTGAACTCGGCAAGGATCTGCGCGTACGGTTTCTGCAGCACGTGCGCCAGCACGTTGAGCCTGCCTCGATGCGCCATCCCGATGAACGTCTGTCGCGTTCCGCTGTCGGCCGCGCCGCAGAGCATCTCATCCAGAATCGGCACGAGCATGTCCACGCCCTCGACCGAGAAGCGTGTCTTGCCCGGGAAGGTCCGGTGCAGGAAGTGCTCGAATACTTCGACCTGCGTGATGCGCTTGAGGAGAGCGGCGGTGCTGGCGGCGTCCATCGGCGGCAGGAAGCGGCCCGACTCGGCGGCGGTTCGCAGCCATTCCCGCTCCTCCGGCACGAACACGTGGGCGATGTCGAATCCGGTGGTCGAGCAGTAGATGCGCCGCAGTTTTTCGATCGCGTCGTACGCGTTGGCAGACGCTTCCGCGACCGGCCCGCCGACGAGCGACGCCGGGAGTTTCCTCAGGTCCTCATCGGTGATGCCATGCGCGCGCGGCGAGAGCGATGGATCGCCAACTGGCGCGGAACCCAACGGATCGATCTGGGCGGCGAGATGACCGTAACGTCGAATGGACTCGACGAGGTTGGCGGCCGCAACGACGATGCGGATGTCGAGGCCGCCAGTCTGAAGAGAGGCCGATCCAGACGGCGCAGTCGCGGCTTCACGCGGCGTCCAGCCCTCGAAGGCCTTGCGGGTTTCCGGATCGACAGACGCGGGATCCTGCCGGTAACGCTCGTAGAGCTCGAGAACGTACGCGGCGTTGACTCCCGCGAACTGCCCAAGGTCCATAACCTTCTTATCGTAACTCGGTTGGTTTGCCCCAGCCGGCTGCAGGCCGCGGTTTCTCTCTATTTCACGCGTAGAATCGCGAGATGAAGGTCTCGTGATCCGGCTGATCGGCATCGACGTTGACGGCACGCTGCTCGACAGCCGCGGCCACCTGCCACCCGCCAATCGCGACGCCATTTTTGAAGCCGTCGCGGCGGGCATTCACATTGCGCTCGTCACCGGCCGGAGCTATCCGTTCGCGCGGCCCGTCGCCGATGCGCTTCCGGAATCCATCACGCTCATCGTCAGCAGCGGCGCCGTGGAGAGGTCCATGGACGGCACGGTGCTCGCGCGCCGCCTGCTCGATCGCCGCGTCGCCGCCAGCGTTCTCGAGGCCACACGGCCGCATCGCGACCACGCCGCGCTCGTCTTCGACCGTGATGAGGCCAATCAGATCATCTTCGAGACGATGGACTGGGAGCACCCGGGACGGAAGGCGTACTGGCTGCGCAATCAGCACTTGATCGGACAGGCGGTTCCACTCGAGGGTGCGCTTGTCGAAGACCCGGTCGAGGTGATGTTCAACGGCGCGGCTGCCGCCATGCGCCTGCTCACCGAAGCGCTTCGCCTGGACGCCGGTGAGTTCGCTGTGGCTCTTACCGAGTACGTGCATCGCGACTTTTCGCTCGTCGACGTGACCGCGCCGACAGCGACGAAAGGCCAGGCGCTCGCGTGGCGGGCGGAGCAGCTCGGCCTGCAGCGAGACGAGGTGATGGCCATCGGCGATAACTTCAACGATCTCGAGATGCTCGAATACGCCGGCACGCCGGTCGTGATGGCAAACGCCGTCGAGGGTCTTAAGCGTCCTGGTTGGTCTGTCACCCGGCATCAGGACGATGCCGGGTTGGCGCACGCGATTCGGAAGTTTGCGCTGTAAGGCTCAGTTGGCCTTCGAAGGGGTTGCCTTGGCAGTCCCCTTCTTTTCGACCTGAATCTTGCCGTTGAAGGTCGCTCCCTCGCGAAGGACGACCGACGGGGCAACCAGCGTCCCTTTCACCGTTGCGGTCGGGGTGAGTTCCACTCGTTCGCCCGCCGCGACCTTGCCGGCCATGGTCCCGTGAATGGTCACGTTCGTGACGTCAATATCGGCCTCGATCCGGGCCGTTGGCGCCACGAGGAGCGTGCCCTGCACCATCGAGATCTGCCCCTTCACCTGGCCGTGGATCGTAATGTCTTCTCTGCTCGTTACCTCGCCTGTGATCACGAGGGATGTGCCGATGGTGGTCATGGGTTGAATGTCCTAATCAGAATGGCTGGCGGAATGTGCCGGGCCCTTAGGTTTTTCGGCGCAAACGACTCAAACCGATAGGAGAGGTACATACTCACATGCCGACGCCTGAGCAGGAGAAACGGATCGGATTTGGACTCATGGTCCAGCCCTTTGTAGCCGCGTCGTTGGCGCTCGCCCTTTTCCCGCTCATCGAGTACACGGGCCGATTCGTCTACGGCGGCCGCTCGAGCAATTTCCTGGACGCAGCGATTGGGTTTGCTGTCCTGACGGGCGTCGCCGCCAGTTTCGTTACAGGTTGCCTCGCGTACCCCCTGCTCACCTGGCTCCTCAGGCGAGGGCCTTTGACCCTGCGGCAGACGCTTCTCGGCGGCGTTGCACTGGGAAACGTCCCCGCCGGCCTGCTCCTCGTCGCGCTCGCTGCGTGGCGCCTCACTCGTGGTGAGACACCAACGCTGGCGAGCCTGGCATACGGTCCAGCCGGCCTGTTGCGGATCATCGGGCTTGGTTCGACTCTGGGAATCCTCTCCGCGGCCGTCTTCTGGTGGATCGGCGGTCGCTACGTGAGCCGGACATAGCCCTCTTGCCGTAAGATCCGTCCCGCCTGGAGGGAAGTATGCGCGGCTGGACAACATCACTGCTTGTAATGGTTGCGGTCGTCGCGGCCAACCTGATTACGCTTGGCCAGAATGCACCACGAGTCACCGTGTATCAGGGGGCACGTCTCATCAACGGCACGGGTGGCGCCGTTATCGACAACGCCGCGTTCGTTGTCGAGGGCGGACGGTTCACGCAGGTGGGACGGTCTGATGCCGTGAAGGTCCCTGCGGACGCGGCCCGCGTCGATCTCGCCGGCAAGACGGTCATCCCGGCGATCATCGACTCGCACGTACACCTCAGCGACAATCGCGACGCCCTCGTGCAGGACCTGCAGCGCCGGGCGTACTACGGCGTCTCGGCTGCGATGAGTCTCGGGCAGGACGCAGGGCAGCTGCCGTTCCAGATTCGCGCCGAGACCATTCCGAACGCCGCACGATTCTTCACCGCCGGACGCGGCATCACGATGCCCGAGCCCGGTCGGAACACGGTGCCGTACTGGATCAGCACGCCGGAGGAAGGCCGCAAGGCCGTGCAGGAGTTGGCGGCGCAGAAGGTCGACATCGTCAAGATCTGGGTTGACGATCGCAACGGCAAGTATCCCAAGCTGGGTCCCGCGCTCTATGCTCCGATCATCGACGAGGCTCATCGCCGTGGCCTTCGCGTCACAGCGCACATCTACTATCTCGACGACGCGAAAGGCCTGCTGAAAGCTGGCATCGACGCGTTCGCCCACGGAGTGCGGGACAAGGACGTGGACGACGAGCTGATGGCGATGCTCAAGCAACGGCCGAACGTCATCGTCGTGCCCAACCTGGCTGATCGCGGCGTCAAGGTGGATATGAGCTGGCTCAGCGGGTCGATGCCGGCGGGTGAGCTGCAGAAGCTTCAGGCGGCGGCAACCGACCGGCCGGACGCGCAGCAGACGTTCGCGCTCCAGGCGCGCAACCTGGCGCGCATGGCGAAGTCTGGCGTGCGCATCGCCATGGGCACAGACGGCAACACGCCGTGGGGCCCGCACGTGGAGATGGAGGACATGGTGGCCGCCGGGATGACGCCCGCGCAGGTTCTCGTCGCTTCAACCCGTAGTGCCGCCGACATGATCGGCATCAAGGACGCTGGGACAATCGAAGTGGGCAGGAGCGCGGATTTCGTGGTGCTCGATGCGAATCCGCTCGACGCCATCACGAACACGCGCCGCATTTCAGCGGTGTACCTGCGCGGTGCAGCGGTCGATCGGCCGTCGCTTGCTGCAAAGTTCGCCGGCGGAGCGAAGTAGCCGCGTGATTGATAAGCTCCGCGCCCCCGCGGCCCGTGTTCAGCGACTGTCCTTGAATCGATCGAGAACGAGTGAACGGAGGCTCTCTGGCACCAGTGGGAAGGTAGAGAGCACGTGCTCGAGCTCCGCGGGGTTCACGCCATAGAGCCTCGCCACCATCGCCTGGAGCTCGATGTACTGATCCATCTCCTCAGTGGGAGCTTGTCCCTGAAGCAGGTCGCGCACGAGCGCTTCGATCCGTCCGAACAGTGGATTGTCTGGCCCTATGAAGGGAACCGGTAGGCGTGACATCAGTGACGCGGTGACATGCGTGTTCACGCGAAACCGGACCAGATAGTTCGCCACATAGCTGTTCAGCAGGCCGCAGAGGACGAACTGTGCGTCGAGCGGGAGGGGCGCATTGAGACAGAAGAGCGTGTGTGTCGTGATGGCGCGTGCCGGTACGATCGCCGCGATGAGTGTCAGGCGATTGGTGGCGCTGGCCACGTCCCTGTACGCGAGCCGGGCGCGCCGCGGAACGCGGTCGCGTGCGCCGGGTGCCAACTGATAGTTCGATCGATCGACAGAGACCCGGAACTGATCGATCTGCTTGCCTTCGACGACAGGACGTGCACGACTGCCGGGCACGAACGGTTCGAACGTGCCACGATCGTCGCTCGCATTCAGCTCGCGGCTGAATCGGACTCCCCACCCATCGGTCGATCCCAGACGCGGACACGTCGCGCTGATTCGCTCCAGGATGCGCAGGTCGGCGGTATCGCGAAGTTCCGGGATTCCGAGGTCGTCGTCTCCCGACAGGCGGGTTAGAAAGGCACGCGGCAGTGTGACGGTCCGATCGTCCTGGTCGAACCGCTCGAGATCGTCGACCCGGGATACGCCGAACCGGCATCGAATGGCAGACGTCGGTCCCCCGGTCGTGCACGTCATCAGCACGAACCGCAGTCCGCGATGAATCGGAAAGATGCCGTCGCGGTTGTCGAGCCCGGTGATCCCATCCACGCCGGCGCGGTCGAACAGGAATCGGCGCAAAGGTGCCGAGCCGGTATCGCCGGTCATGCCGGACGGCAGGACGAGACCCACCCGGCCTCCGGGTCGCGTGAGCTGCAGAGCGCGTTCGAGAAAGAGCTGGTACCGGTTTGCGTGTGCATGAGTCTCGACCCTGTACACGCCCGAGTCCCGAACGAAATCGACCAATCGACGCGCGTCCGCTCGCCGCTCGCTGCGGCGGCTCCCGGAGCCGCTGTCGCCGCGCACCATGTCCCACGGCGGATTGCCCACCACCGCGTCGAAGCCGCCGTCAGTCAGCAGTTGCCCATCGACGTCGTAGAACACCTCCGGAAACGCGAGTGGCCAGTGCAGAAAGCGATGCCGGGAGGCGATGTCGTCTGCGTGAGCAAGCAAAGGCTGGGCGACACGTGCTGTGAGGTGAGGGTTTCCGCGATCGACGACGTGATTCAGGAGCTCGCCGAACATCCTGGCATCGGGTGGTGCGGCCTTTTCCCAGAACCAGCCGGCACACCACAGATCGAGCGCGCGGGACCAGCGGCCAAGTGCACCGCCCGGTGCCATGAGCTGGGTGAGGGTCCGTTCCTTGCCGCGGACGATCGCAGCGGACTCGTCGGGTTCTGACGCAAGCGCCAGGCGCACCGCCACGCCTCCGCCCAGCGTTGACAGCAGATCGCCTTCGTCAAACAACGGAAGGTGATCCGGCCGCCGGCGCCGTTGGCGCCCTCCTCCGGGCGGCTGCCTCCTCACGTCTTCCGGAGTCGCGCCGACGAGACTGTTTCCCGCGACGAGATGGTGATCCAGAAATGACAGCGGCTTGTTTGCCGAGAGCGTCGCGAGCCAGAGTGACAGCCGCGCGAGCTGGACGGCCATCGGGTTCACGTCAACGCCGAACAGGCAGCGCGAGGCAATCTGACGCCTCAACTGCGCGCGATCCGCGGCTGTGATGTCGTGCGGCTGCCATCGGCCCTCTCGAATCAGGGCCTGCTCCGCGGCCGCTGCCAGATGCCGGCAGGCGGCGACGAGAAACGCGCCGCTGCCCATCGCGGGATCGAGGATGCGCAGCTTGAGGATGTCCTCTGACCCGCGATCGGCCACAAGCGGATCGAGCGTTTCCCTCACCAGGAAGCTGGTCACCGCGCGCGGGGTGTAGAACGTGCCGGTTGCTTTTCTGATGTCGCCCGTGCGGACGAGCCGGATCGCTCCGTTGCCTGTTTCCGGTTGATAGTCGAGGACGCGTTCGTACACGGCGCCCAGCTGCTCGACGTCCAGATCCCGATAGGCGATGCGGGCTCGCCGTTGCCCGCTCCTCGTTGTTCCCACTGCCACGAGCGCCTGCCCGAGGACCGTGTCGTCCACGCGCGTGCGATCGAACGCGGCTGCCTGGGAGGGCGAGAACAGTCGCCCGTTGAAGGCCGTCACCGACAGCTCGCCGGCGGAGCAGCCCGAATGGGCGAGGTGAGCGATAGCCTGGAGAGCTCGCCATAGTCCCCGCTGTTGTCGCCCGTTCATGAGCGCTGTGACGATGACCTCGAGGCTGTAGCGGTCGTGATACACCGGGTGCCAGAGCGGAACCAGGTCACGTGCTTCGGCAAAAAGCAGAAAGAGGATGCGGTAGAGAACCGTCAGCGAGTGCTCGAACAGCACTTCGGGTTGGTATCGACGGCCGGCGCCCGGCGCAAGCGCCCCGATGACCAGCTGAAGCGCATCCAGCACGCCGCTCCCAAGGGCTCGACAGACGTCCGCGCCATGCTTGGCGGAGAGATTCGCCGCGAGATCCAGAAGCGG
>Ga0310888_10000081_pt1 | contig 15839 bp, 10 predicted proteins | sample T20D1metaG_FD_202510 | JGI IMG/M metagenome (GOLD analysis project Ga0310888, IMG submission 202510) | Lab incubated soil microbial communities from West Virginia University Organic Research Farm, Morgantown, WV, United States - T20D1 | ecosystem: Environmental > Terrestrial > Soil >...
GTCGAACTTCTGCCCGCGCTTGTCAGGCTTGGTGGCGTCGTACAACCAGCCCGTGTAATGCACGCGGACCACGCGCCCCGGCCGCGCCTCGGCCCCGGTGCCGACTTTCGTGTCATCCATCTGCAACTGCTTGATGCCGCTGTCAGCCATCGGAGGAACCTCAGGGAAATCGTCGTCAGTTGAAGTGCGGCCGCATGCGACAGCCACGACGAATAATGCGACGGACAAAAACACTTTCAACATCGGTATCACCGGGATTCGCTCCCGCTAGCGATGGCCGAAGGCCATCGATGCGTGACTGAAGCCCGCCTCGACGCCACGAACGAGCGCGAAGCGCGAGCGAGTGGCGGAGAGGAAGGGATTCGAACCCCTGGAACCCGTGAAGGTTCAACGGTTTTCAAGACCGCCGCTATCGACCACTCAGCCACCTCTCCGCTGTTTCTATTATCGGCTGATCGCTGCCTTCCCGCCCATGAACGGCCGCAGCGCCTCGGGAATCTCGACCGAGCCGTCCTTTTGCTGATAGTTCTCCAGGATCGCGATCAACGTTCGCCCGACCGCGAGCCCGGATCCATTGAGCGTGTGGACGTGCTCCGCCTTCCCCGTCCCTTCCGCACGGAACTTGATGTTGGCGCGACGCGCCTGGAACGCCTCGCAGTTCGAGCACGACGAGATTTCGCGATAGCCGTTCTGGCTGGGCAGCCACACTTCGATGTCGTAGGTCTTCGCCGCCGAGAACCCCATGTCGCCGGTGCACAGCACGACCGTGCGATACGGCAGGCCGAGCAGCTGCAGGATCTTTTCCGCATTCGCGGTCAGGCTCTCGAGCTCGTCGTATGACGTCTCCGGCGCCGCAAACTTCACGAGCTCGACCTTGTCGAACTGATGCTGCCGGATCAAGCCGCGTGTGTCGGCGCCGTACGATCCGGCTTCGCTGCGAAAGCACGGCGTGTAGGCCGTGTACTTCAGCGGCAGTCTCTTGCCGTCGAGAATCTCGCCTCGAAACAGGTTCGTGACCGGCACTTCCGCCGTCGGAATCAGATACAAATCCCACTCGCCGGCGATCTTGAACAGATCCTGCTCGAACTTCGGCAACTGCCCCGTTCCATACAACGTCGTCGACGACACGAGAAACGGCGGCTCGACTTCGGTGTAGCCGTGCTCGTTGGTGTGGAGCGACAGCATGAAGTTGATCAGCGCGCGCTCGAGCTGCGCGCCGGCGCCCATCAGAAACGCAAAGCGCGTCCCGGAGATTTTCGTCGCGCGCTCGAAGTCGATGATGCCGAGCTCGGGACCCAGATCCCAATGCGCCTTCGGCTCGAAATCGAACTTGCGCGCCTCGCCCCACGTGCGCACGACGACGTTGTCGGCGGCGCCCTTGCCGACGGGAACGCTTGAATGCGGAAGATTCGGCAGCGCTTCGAGCAGCACCGTGCGCTGGCGCTCGGCGCTATCGAGCTCGAACTCCAGCTGCTTGATCTTCCCGGCTCGCTGCTTGCTGGCCTCGAACAGGTGTGAGGCGTCCTGCCCCTGGCGCTTGGCGCGCGCCACCTGGTCGCCCGACGAATTCTGCTCGCGCTTCAGGCCTTCGATCTGCGGAATCAGACGCCGGCGATGCGATTCGGCCGTGGCGAGCTGCTGCAATTCGGCCGTCACGTTGAGGCCGCGGTTCGTCATTCCGGTCTGCACCGCTTCGAGGTTGTCGCGCACGTAATTGGGATCAAGCATGGCGGTGAACTATTCTAATGGGAATGAGCTCGTCGGTTCGTAAGGCTGTCTTCCCCGCTGCCGGCCTCGGCACCCGCTTTCTCCCGGCCACCAAGGCGCTGCCGAAGGAGATGCTGCCGCTCGTCGACAAGCCGACGATTCAGTACGGCGTCGAGGAAGCGCTCAACTCCGGCGTCCCCAACATCGTCGTCGTCACCGGCCGCGGCAAGAACGCGATCGAGGATCACTTCGACGTCTCGAAAGAGCTCGAGGCCTTTCTCGAGAGCCGCGGCAAGAAGGACATCGCCGACGAGGTCCGCAAGATCTCGAACCAGATCCAGCTCTCGTACGTCAGGCAAGGCGAGCCGCTCGGGCTTGGCCACGCCGTGCTCGTCACCGAAACGATCGTCGGCAACGAGCCGTTCGCCGTCATCCTTGCAGACGATGTGATCGATGCGACGCCGCCGGCGTTGAAACAGATGATCGACGTGTTCGAGCGCGCCGGCGGACCGGTGCTCGCGGTCGAGCGCGTGCCGATGGAACAGGTTTCGAACTACGGCGTGATCGCCGGCGAGCCCGCACCGGAGCTCGGCAAAGGCGTGTATCGCGTCAAAGATCTCGTCGAGAAGCCGCCGAGAAACGAGGCGCCGTCGGATCTGGCGATCATCGGGCGCTACATCCTGACGCCCGATATCTTCGCGTCGCTTCACGCGACCAAGAAAGACAAGTCAGGCGAGATTCAACTCACGAATGGCCTGCGTAAGCTGTTGAAGTCGCGACCCATCTACGCGTACGAAGTTGACGGTGTTCGTCACGATACCGGCAACAAGCTGGGATTCCTGAAGGCGAGTGTCTACTTCGCGATGAAGCGGCCCGAGCTCGCGGGGCCGTTTCGCGAGTATCTCAAGACTCTGAAGTAGAAGGCTTGCTGTCGCTCTTTGATTCCGGCTTCGTCTCGGACTTCGTTTCGGTTTTCGTTTCCGACGACGAGGACGAGCTCGCGGGCGCGTGGTCCTTGCTGTCCTTGCTGTCTCTGCTGCCCGACTTGGCGTAGTCGGTGATGTACCATCCGCTGCCCTTGAACTGAATCGCCGGCGACGACAACAGCTTCATCACGGGTCCACCGCACTTCGGGCAGATCGCGATCGGCGCATCGGAATATTTCTGAATCACTTCGAAGCGATGCGCGCACTTTTCGCACTGGTATTCGTAGAGCGGCATGAGTCCTTCTATTCCAGAACCGAATCGTTGTGCGATTCCAGCATCAACTTCCGCAACGCCCAGAACGGAGCCGATCCATGCGCGAGCAGAGCGTCGTGGAAGTTGCGCAGTGAGGGCTTCCCGCGCTGCTCTTCGTACCAATCATGGCGCAGTTTCAGCATCATCAACTTCCCTGCTGAATACACCAGGTAAGTGGGATCGAACGTGCCCCGCTCCGCTTCGCGGCGCGCGCTCGATTCCTCGAGGAACGCCTGTTCCATGAAAAAGCGCACGCCCTGCTCCACCGACCAGTCTTCGGTGTGGAGCCGGATGCCGACGACGAAGCGCGCGAGGCGGACGAGCGCTTCCGCGAGTTGCCCGATCTTGAGCGAGTGATCGCCGCGGCCGAAACCGGCTTCGATCATCATCTGCTCGCAGTAGTGCGCCCACCCTTCCATGTACGACGCCGGCGCGAACATGGTCGAGCGGCGGACCTTCGACTCCACTTTCTTGAGGAACTGGTAATGGAGGAAGTGGCCGGGATAGACCTCGTGGATCGAGATCGACCACAGCGTCGGCAGGTTGAAATCGCGCAGGTGCTCGCTCTTGCGATCGGCCTCCCACTTCGGATCGACGTCGGTCAGGTAATACATCGCCCGCGACGGCTTCGATTCGAACGGGCCCGGCGTCCACATGCTGGCCGACGACCATCGGAAAAACTCCGGCGTCGGCGCGACGGTGATGCTGCCGCTGTCGGGCATCGACATCACCGGCGTGCGCGAGAGGAACGTATGTAGTTCGTCGAGCTGGCCGCGCGCGGTGGCGATGAGCGATCCGGCGGCCGGATGCTTGTCCTTCGCCTTGCGCCACGCCTCGATCGGATCGCCGCCGTTCAAGCGGCCCGCGGCCTGGCGGAATTCTTCCTGAGTGGCGGCGAGCTCGCGCGTCGCAATGGCAAGCAGGCGATCGACCGGCAGCGTGATGCCCTCTTCGTGGCGCAGCTTCAGCTCGAAGCGATCGCGGCCGAGACGGAACGTGCCCTTGGCCTTCGGGCGAATCTCGGTCTCGAGATCGTTGACGTAGGCGCCGATCGTCTGTACTGCTTCGCCGCATGCATCGGCGAGATCGCCGAGCAGGTGCATGTCGTCGATGTTCGAAAACGCGCGCGGCAGATCGGCGTCGATGAACGCCATCGCTCCGCGCCAGGTGTCGATGCCGACCTTCACGAAAATCGCGGGCGGCTCCTTGATGTTGTCGCGTGCCGCCTGCACCAGGCGCGGCACCTGCCGCAGCTTCGAGAGGACGCGGCGCGCGCGCTCGGTCTCCGGCGCGTAGGTAAAGATCGCCTGGGCGGCGAGGCTCGATGCCAGCGTGTCGGCGTAGACGTGCGGGTTTCTCTCCCAGGAGCGGACCGCCTCGAGCTCGAACTGCCGCGCGCGAATGTTGGACGCGACGATCTGATGCTCGATCTGCTCGAGCGTCGGGAGGTTGTCCACTGGAATGCCGTCCAGTCGACGGCCGAAGCCTGCCAGCGCGCTCACGTGCGTATCAATCGCGGAGCGTCGATAGTCTTCGATCAGATCGTCATGGACATGAACCCCATCCATCGTGGCGCCGGTGGGGTGCACCTCGTAGAGGAATGAAAGGTAATCGTCTACGAAGTGGGGTAAAGGTTCAGCCGCGTGCATGCCTTCCTGAGGTTTAAGAACGAGGGAGAGCCATCCCGCAATGGTAACTTAGAATGCCCTGATGGCCCGCGACTCCAAAGGCGTGCTTTACGTCGTCGCGACGCCCATCGGCAATCTCGACGACATTACCCTTCGCGCCATCAAGGTGCTCAAGCAGGTCCAGCTCGTCGCTGCCGAAGATACGCGTCGAACCGGCATTCTGCTTCGCCATTTCAATATCGAAACCGCGATCCTCAGCGTCCACGAGCACAACGAGCGTGCACGTGTCGAACGGATCACTGGCCGACTGGCGAAAGGGGAGTCGGTCGCCCTGGTGACTGATGCCGGCACTCCCGGAATCTCGGATCCCGGGGCAGCCCTGGTCGCCGCCATTCGTGAGGCTGGTTTTACAGTGGAACCGATCCCCGGGGCCAGCGCGGTCGCCGCCGCCATTTCGGCCTCCGGAGTGTCATCTCACGGATTTACATTCCTCGGATTTCCACCGATTAGGTCTAAAGACCGCAAACTCTGGTTCTCCGAGCTAACTGAGGCCGCCAAACGCCGCTTAGTGGTCTTCTTCGAGGCCCCGCACAAGCTCAAAAGGACCCTCGAGGAACTGAGTAATTTGGTTAATCGACCAATTATTGTCGGCCGCGAACTGACCAAGCTTCATGAAGAGTTCGTGACGGGCACTCCAGCCCAACTTCTGGAGCGATTCGAGTCTCCGCAGGGCGAGTTTACCTTCATGATTCCGCCAGGAGATCCAACTCTTGAGCCGGTCGTCGAGGTCACAGACGAACAAGTGGTCGAGTTATTTGGTCAAATAACAGAATCCAAGACAACTGGCTCCAAAAGGGAAACCGCCAGGGAGACTGGAGAGCGGCTTGGACTCACTGCCAAGCAGGTCTACGACATCATCGAACGTAATAAATAGGTTTATTGACCGAAATTAAGGATACGGTGGCTTAACCCCGATTCTCAAACAAAAGACTAAAATCAAGGATTGGATTCCTCTCGCGTGAGCGACCTACACGTCGTTGTCTTAGCCGCCGGCAAGGGCACCCGGATGAAATCGCAGCTGCCCAAGGTCCTGCACAAGATTGGCGGTCTCACGATCATCGAGCGCGTGATCAGGACCGCCGCGGCACTGCAGCCCGCGAGCATCACAATGGTCGTCGGCCACGGCGCCGGCGAGGTGAAGCGGTCGCTCGCGAAGCGGACCCGCCTCCAGTTCGTGACGCAGGAGCAGCAGCTCGGCACGGGCCACGCCCTGCTGCAAACGCGTCCGTTCCTGGAAGGCAAAAGCGGCACCGTGGTGCTGCTGTCCGGCGACGCGCCGTTGCTCAGCGTCGATTCAGTGAAGGCGCTGCTCGCCACGCACCAGGAAGCCGCGGCCGCCGCCACCGTGATCACCGCGACGTTTCCCCGGCCCTTCGGCTACGGCCGCATCGTCCGCACCAGCGGGAAGATCTCGAAGATCGTCGAGGAGCGCGACACCACTGCCGCGCAGAAGGCGATTACCGAAATCAATTCCGGCATCTACGCGTTCGACCTCGCCCCGCTGTTCGCCGCGCTCGATTCAATCGGCACCGCGAACAAACAGGGCGAGTACTACCTGCCCGATCTCATCGCCATCTATCGGAAGCAGAAGCGCGCGATCGCGACCTGGACGGTCCAGCGCGCCGACGAAATCCGCGGCATCAACAGCCGTGCCGAACTTGGAGAGGTCACCACCATGGTCCGCCAACAGAAGAACGAAGAGCTCATGGCCGCCGGCGTCACGTTGATCGATCCCGCGACCACGTACGTCGACGCCGATGTCGTCGTCGGACCCGACACGGTGATCTATCCGTGCGTGTTTCTCGAGGGCAACACCAAGATCGGCGGGGCCTGCGAAATCCACTCCGGCGCGCGCATCGTCAACTCGACCATCGGCGATCGCGTGTGTGTGCGAAACCACACTGTGGTCACGGATTCCACAGTCGAGGCGGGCGCGGTCCTTGGTCCGTTCGCGCATATCCGCCCGGGCTCGAAGGTCGGCGAGGATGCGCACATCGGCAACTTCGTCGAGCTCAAGAAGACCGACATGGGCAAAGGCGCGAAGGCCAATCACCTTGCCTATCTCGGAGACGCGACGATCGGCCCGAAAACCAACGTTGGCGCCGGCACCATCACCTGTAACTACGACGGCGAGAAGAAGCACCAGACCGTGATTGGCGCGGGCGTCTTCGTCGGATCGAATAGCACCCTCGTGGCGCCCCTTACCTTGGCTGATGGCTCGTACATTGCAGCAGGCTCGGCGGTCACCACGGATGTGCCGGCCGGCGCGCTGGCGATTGGCCGGGCCCGTCAGGAAAACAAGGACGGGTGGGTTGCCAAGCGTCAGGCTACGAAGGCCAAACAATGAACTGGCAACTGGTAACTGGTAACTAACTGTATGTGCGGCATCGTCGGTTATATCGGGCCTAAGCCAGTCGTTCCCGTCCTGCTGGACGGGTTGCGCCGCCTCGAGTACCGCGGCTACGACTCGGCGGGCGTCGCGGTCGTGCAGAACGGCGCGATCGAAGTGCGGCGCAGCGCCGGCAAGCTAATCAACCTCGAAAACTCGATCCAGGGAAAGCCGCTCGCCGGCGTGTATGGTCTTGGCCACACGCGATGGGCCACGCATGGCCGTCCCACGGAAGAGAACGCGCACCCGCATCGCGACGGCTCCGGCCGCATCGTCGTCGTGCACAACGGCATCATCGAGAACTATCTCGAAATCAAGCGCGAGCTGATCGCTGAAGGCCACCAGTTTGTGTCGGAGACCGACACCGAGGTGGTCGCGCACCTGGTCGAGAAGGAATGGAAGAACGACGGCCTCGAGAACGCCGTGCTGCGCGCGATGAAGCGCGTGCGCGGACTGTTTGCGCTCGTGCTCATGTCGGCCGATGATCCTGAGAAGCTGGTCGCGGTCAGGAATGGCCCGCCGATCGTCGTCGGCATGGGCGACGGAGAATATTTTGTCGCCTCCGACGTGCCGGCCATTCTGAGCCATACGCGCAACGTCGTCTTCCTCGACGACCGCGAGATGGCGGTGCTCACCAACCACGGCGTCTCGTTCATGACGATCGACGGCACGCTGGTCGATCGCAAGCCGACGCGCGTCACGTGGGATCCGATTTCGGCGGAGAAGGCCGGCTACAAGCACTTCATGCTCAAGGAAATCTTCGAGCAGCCGTCGGCCGTGCGCGAGACCATCCTGGGCCGCGCCTCCCTCGAAACGGGGCAGGTGCACCTCCATGAAATGGGGCTCTCCGACGCCGACCTGAAGGCGATCGACAAGATTACTCTGCTCGCGTGCGGCACATCGTGGCACGCCGCGCTCGTCGGCAAGTTCATGATCGAGGAGCTCGCGAAGCTGCCAGTCGAAGTCGACTACGGCTCCGAGTACCGTTACCGCAACCCGATCATCAACGAGAAAACACTCGCGGTCGCGATCACGCAGTCGGGCGAAACGGCGGACACCCTTGCCGCCTTGCGCGAAGCGAAAGGGAAGGGCGCCCGCAGCCTTGCGATCTGCAACGTCGTCGGCAGCATGGCGACGCGAGAAGCGCAAGGCACGATCCACACCCACGCGGGCCCCGAGATTGGCGTCGCGTCAACAAAGGCGTTCACGACGCAGCTCGTCGCGCTGTATCTCTTCGCACTGAAGCTCTCCGAAGTGCGCGGCACGCTCTCTCAGAAGGAACGCTGCGAGCACATCGCCGCCTTGATGGAGCTGCCGAAGGTCCTCGAGGAAACGCTCAAGATCGCCAAGGCGATGGAGGAGATCGCGGCGAAGTTCCATACCCGCTCGGACTTCCTGTATCTCGGCCGCGGCATCAACTATCCGATCGCGCTCGAAGGCGCGCTGAAGCTCAAGGAAATCTCCTACATCCACGCCGAAGGCTATCCGGCTGGAGAGATGAAGCACGGCCCGATCGCGCTCATCGACGAGCAGATGCCCGTCGTCGCCATCGCGACGCACGATCACGTGTTCGAAAAAATGCAGGGCAACATCCAGGAAGCCAAGGCGCGCGGCGGCTCGATCATCGCGATCACGACCAAAGGCGACACGACGTTGAAGGAGTTGCTGACGGAAGGCGACAGCCTTGTCGCAGTTCCTGCCACGAATCGGCTGTTGATGCCGGTCGTGATCTCTCTGCCATTGCAGCTTTTGTCGTACTACATCGCCGTGCGTCGCGGCTGTGATGTCGATCAGCCGAGAAATCTGGCGAAGAGTGTCACAGTAGAATAGTAGCCAGTATCCAGTAGCCGGTAGCCAGACAAGAGTTCTTCTGGATACTGGCATCTGGCTACTGGCTACTTCATGGATCTCCTCTCCTCGCTAAATCCGGCACAGCAGGACGCCGTCCGTCAAACGGACGGTCCTCTGTTGATCCTCGCCGGCGCCGGCTCGGGAAAGACGCGCGTCATCGCGCATCGCATCGCCTATCTCGTCTCCGAGAAGATCGCCTATCCCGATCAGATCATGGCGGTCACCTTCACGAACAAGGCCGCCCAGGAAATGCGCGAGCGCGTCGAGCGCCTGCTCGAGACCGATTGCCGCGCGATGTGGGTGTCGACGTTCCACGCCTTGTGCGCGCGCCTGCTGCGCCGCGAGGCCCACAACATCGGCCTCAGCCGCGATTTCACCATCTACGACTCCGCCGATCAGCAGGCGGTCATCAAGCAGCTGCTCAAGGACTATCACCTCGACTCCGAGTCGTACAACCCGAGGATGGTGCTGAGCCGCATCAGCCACGCGAAGAACCGGATGGAAGGCCCGGACAGTTTCGCCAACACCTGGAACGCGAAGGACAAGGAGATCGGCAAGCTGTTCGAGGGTTACATCAAGGCGCTGAAGAACGCCAGCGCGCTCGACTTCGACGATCTCCTGCTCGCGACCGTCGAGCTGTTCGATCAGAACCCCGCCGTTCGCGAGCGTTACGCCCACAAGTTCCACTACGTGATGGTGGACGAATACCAGGACACCAATCGCCCGCAATACCTGCTGGTGAAGCAGATCGCCGGCAAGCACCGCAATCTTGCCGTCGTCGGCGATCCCGATCAGTCGATCTACAAGTGGCGCGGCGCCGACCTGCGCAACATCATGGACTTCGAGACGGATTTCTCCGATGCGCAGATCGTGCGCCTCGAGCAGAACTACCGCTCGACCGAGGTCATCCTCGATGCCGCGTCGGCGGTGATCGCCAACAACCGCAATCGGAAGAAGAAGGCGTTGTGGACCGACCTGAAGGGCGGCGCCAAGATTCGCCTGTTCCGCGGATCCGACGAGCTCGAAGAAGCCGAATACATCACGCGCATCGTCAGGAAGGCGCTCGAAGAGGATTACAAGGCGCTGACGGCGGTGCTCTATCGCACCAACGCGCAGTCGCGCGCCGTTGAAGATTCGCTGCGGGCCGCCGGCATCGCGTATGTCGTCCTCGGCGGCGTCGGATTCTACGAGCGCAGGGAAATCAAGGACGCGCTGTCGTATTTGAAGCTGATTCTCAATCCGCACGACGACATCGCGCTCAGGCGCGTGATTAACGTCCCCGCGCGCGGAATCGGCAAGGGCGTGATGGACGCGCTCGAAGCGGTCGATGTGTCGCAGGTCGATCTGAATCTGCCGCCGCTGCTGGCCGGTCTGTCCGCGACGTTTGCGCAAGATTCACTCTGGACGAAGCTGGTGGCGGCGGTTGACGGCCGGCTGTTGTCGTCCAGGCAGATTGCCTCGCTGGCGGCCTTTCGCGACCTGATCGTGACCCTGGCGGATGTCGCCCGTCGTGAAGCGGTTTCCGTGTTGCTCGGCAAGGTCCTGGATCAGTCCGGCTACCTGCGTGACCTTCGCGAAGACAAGAGCGAGGAATCCGAAGGGCGCATCGAGAACCTGATGGAACTGGTCTCGGCCGCCAACGAATACGAGACGAGGGAAGCCGAGCCTTCGCTCGGCGGATTCGTCGATCGCCTGTCGTTGCTGTCGGATGTTGATAAGGAGCAGGGCAAGACGGATCCGAAGGTGATGATGATGACCCTGCATTCGGCGAAGGGTCTCGAGTTCCCGACCGTCATCCTCGCCGGCCTCGAAGAGGGCCTGTTCCCGCACTCGCGATCGCGTGACGACGAAGCGGAGCTCGAAGAAGAACGGCGCTTGTGCTACGTCGGCATCACCCGCGCACGCCGGCAACTCGTGTTGACGAGCGCCGCGCGTCGTCGCGTCTTCGGCGAGTACCAGAACACCGAGCCGTCGAGATTCATCGACGAGATCCCCGCGGATCTGATCGAGCAGGATTTCCCGGCAGCCTCATCGAGTTTCAATCGCAGCCAGTGGGAGTACCGCCCGAATCCCTACGCCCGCCGCGGCGGATATGGGTCGAGGAAGACAGAAGATCCCGACGCCAAGGTCGCGACGCAGAACTTCCACTACGAAGAAGAGGACCAAACCCCAGGACTACGTCCCGGCGCCCGCGTTCGCCATGCGCAATTTGGTGTCGGTACCGTGGTGAGTGTCGAAGACCTTGAAGACGATCAAAAACTCGTCGTCAAATTTGCTTCAGTGGGATCAAAGACATTGAGGGCCCGCTACGCGAAACTCCAGCCAGCGTAGAGGGGGACTTTAGTCCCGCCTGCGCAGGCGCGTCTCAAGACGCGCCTCTACAAACCCGTTATATTCGTAATGATCGGCCGCCCTTCGCGGCCGCCGCCGGCGACGCGCTCGATCGTAATCACCAGCGTCTTCTCGGCCGTCGCGCCCTGCGGCGATTTCACCGACGCTTTCACCGTGACGTCCTTTTTGATCGTCTCGCCTTCGAACACCTTGGCATCGAGCGCGGGCTGACCGGGCTGTGTCAGCGAGGCTTCCGCGACGCCCGTCGCTCTCTTGATCGCCGCCGTCGCCGCCGCGGTCTTGCGCGCATGTTCGGCGATGCCCTGGCGCCACGTATCCCATTCGCCCTTCACCTTCTGCTGGGCGGGGGTGAACTTCGCGTCGGGCTGCGCCTCGAGCTTCAAGACTTCTTCGATCGCCTTGATGTTCGCGGTTTGATAATCGATCTTCGTCTTGAGGAACGCCCTCTCCGTTTCCTTCGCCTGCTGCTCGGCTTCGAACAGCGGTTTGAAATTGAGCGGCGATCGCGTCTCGGGCCCGATGTTCTCGATCGAGAAGTCCTCGACCGATCCCTGCTCGCGCGGATCGATCATCACGGCCGACATGCGGCCGGCCGTCGTCAGGTCGCGCCCGCGGGCGGCTCGGAAAAACTGCGTGAGGAATTGCTGCTCGGGCGGACGCGAGCAGCTGATCACGAATAACGCGGACGGAATGATTAAGAGCGCTGCTGCGACAACCTTCCTCATGCGTATCTCCCCGGGAGAACTAAAGTTCTCCCCTACGACTGTGGTGTTTCGCCGCCGTCGTCATCTGTCGAATCGGGCGTAGGGGAGGACTTCAGTCCTCCCGAACCATCCGGCGTCTCGCCGTTCGCCGGCATGTCATCGGCCACCGCCGCTTCGACGAGCGCTACCGACACGATCTTGTCCTCGCCCTCGAGGTCCATCAGCCTCACGCCCTGCGTGGCGCGGCCGACCGTGCGGATCTCCTGGGCGGGCGTGCGCAGGATCTTGCCCCACTCCGTCATCACCAGCAACTCTTCGTTGGCGTGAATCTGGGTGATGGCCACGACCTTGCCGTTCTTGTCGGTCACTTCGACGTTCTTCACGCCCAGGCCGCCGCGGCCAGTGACGCGGTACTCGTCGAGCAGCGTGTTCTTGGCGTAGCCCTTTTCGGTGACCGTCAGGAGCGTGCCGCCCGGCTTGGCGACCTGCATCGCGACGACTTCGTCGCCCTCGCGGAGCTGGATGCCGCGGACGCCGTAGGCCGTGCGGCCCATCGCCCGGACATCCGCCTCGACAAAACGAATCGCCTTGCCGTCCCTGGTGCCGATGAAGATCTCGCTCTGGCCGTCCGACAACTGCACGTCGATCACTTCATCGCCCTCGTCGATGCCCATGGCAATGATGCCGCCGGCGCGCGGGTTGGCGAACGCCGACAGCTCGGTCTTCTTGATCGTGCCCTTGCGCGTGCCCATGACGATGAAGCGGGACTCGTCGAACTCCTGGACGGCGATCATGGCGGCGAGCTTCTCGCCGGATTCCATCTGCACCAGGTTCGCAATCGACTTGCCCTTGCCATCGGCGCCGACGTCCGGGATCTCGTGGACCTTGAGCCAGTAGGCGCGGCCGCGATCCGAGAAGATCATCATGTAGGAGTGCGTCGACGCCACGAACAGGTGGTTGACGACGTCCTCTTCGCGCGTGCGCATGCCGATGCGGCCCTTGCCGCCGCGGTTCTGCGTGCGATACGTCGTGATCGGCGTGCGCTTGATGTAGCCGGTGTCGGTGACCGTCACCGCGACGTCTTCGTCGGTGATCAGATCCTCGATGCTCAGCTCGCCCTCTTCTTCAATCAGCTGCGTGCGCCGCGGGTCGGAGAACTTCGCCTTCACGGCGCGCAGCTCGTCGAGGATGATCTTCAGCAGCAGCGGCTGGTTGGCGAGGATGTTCTTGAGTCTGGCGATCAGCTCGTGCAGCGTCGCCAGCTCACTGAGGATCTTGTCCCGCTCCAGGCCGGTGAGGCGCTGCAGCTGCATGTCGAGAATCGCCTGCGCCTGGATCTCGGTTAGTCCGAAGTTCGACGTCAGGCCCAGCTTCGCTTCCGGCGGGTTCTTCGATGCGCGAATCAGCTTGATGACCGCGTCGAGATTATCGAGCGCGATCTTCAGCCCTTCGAGAATGTGCGCGCGCGCCTCGGCCTTGCGCAGCTCGAACTCGATGCGCCGGCGCACCACGTCGCGGCGGAAATCGATGAAGTGCTCGACGACCTCGAGCAGGCTGAGGACTTTCGGACGGCCGGCGACGATCGCCAGCGTGATGATGCCGAACGACTGCTGCAGCTGCGTGTGCTTGAACAGGTTGTTCAGCACCACCTCGCCGACTTCGCCGCGCTTGAGCTCGATGACGATCCGCATGCCGTCGCGATCGGACTCGTCGCGAAGATCGGAAATGCCTTCGATCTCTTTTTCGCGCACCAGTTCGGCGATGCGCTCGAGCAGCCGCGTCTTGTTCAGCTGGTACGGGATCTCGGTGACGATGATCTGCTGGCGATCGCCTTTCTTTGTCGTTTCGATCTCAGTCCGCGCGCGGACCTGGATCGAGCCGCGGCCGGTCACGTAGGCCTCGTGAATCCCGCGCTTGCCGACAATCATGCCGCCGGTCGGGAAGTCGGGGCCGGGAACCAGCTTGATCAGTTCCTTGAGCTTCTGATCGCGCGTGTAGGCCGTCGCGGTCGACATCAGCGTGTTCTCGATGATCCAAATCACGCCGTCGATCACCTCGCCGAGGTTGTGCGGCGGGATGTTGGTGGCCATGCCGACGGCGATGCCCGTCGAGCCGTTGACCAGCAGGTTCGGATACGTCGCCGGGAAGACCGTCGGCTCCGTCGTCGTTTCGTCGAAGTTCGGGACGTAGTCGACGGTGTTCTTGTCGAGGTCTTCCATCAGGCTTTCGGCGAGCGCCTCGAGCCTGGCTTCCGTGTAACGGTAGGCCGCCGGCGGATCGCCGTCGACCGAGCCGAAGTTGCCCTGGCCGTCGACCAGGGTCTTGCGCATGTTGAAGTCCTGCGCCAGGCGGACCAGCGTGTCGTAGGCCGGCTGATCGCCGTGCGGATGGTAGTTGCCGATGACCTCGCCGATCACCTTCGCGCACTTGCGATAGGCGCGGTTCGAGGCCAGGCCCATCTGGCTCATCGCATAGAGAACGCGACGATGCGCCGGCTTGAGGCCGTCGCGGACGTCCGGCAACGCGCGCCCGATGATCACGCTCATCGCGTAATCCAGGTACGAGCGTTTCATCTCGTCTTCGATGTTTACGGGCGTACGAAGCTGCTCGGTCGACATTCGGAGTTAGATATCCAGGTTTTTCACTTCGAGAGCGTTGTCTTCGATGAACTTGCGGCGCGGCTCCACCTGGTCGCCCATCAGCGTCGTGAACATCGAATCGGCTTCGGTGTGATCTTCGGCGCGAACCTGTAACAGCGTCCGGATCTCCGGGTTCATGGTCGTCGTCCAGAGCGTTTCGGGATTCATTTCGCCAAGGCCCTTGTAGCGATTGATCGCCACGCCTTTGCGCCCCAGCGCGATGAAGTGATCGATGAACTCGTCGATCGTGCGAACGGCGACGGGCCCGTTCTTCGCGGCAGTGGCCGCGGCGGCGGCCGCGGGAGTCGTCGGCGTGAGGCCGATCGCGCCGAGCGCGTCTTTTTCTTCGGCGCTCAATTCTGCGGCGTCTTCGGCCTCTTGCGCTTCTTCGGCGGCGGCCTTGATACCGTCGGACACGCGGACCTCGATCGGGCCCTTGCGCATCGATCGGATGATGCTGCTGACCTCCGCGTAGCTCCCGACCAGCGTGCGGAACTCGCCCGACGTCACGAACTCGGGACCGATCAGGTCGATGCGTGAATAGCCGCTCGCGCGATCGTCGATCCGCAGCGTCCAGGTGTTGTGCTCTTCGTCGCGAAGCACGGTGACGTCGCGAATCGGCGTGGTCAATTGATCCGCCAGGCCCTGGAGCGTCGTCTGGTCGTTGAAGAACGCCCGGCCGCGCGCTTCACGATCGAGCAACGCTTCGACGATGTCGCGGGCGTGGCCGCGACGCTCGACCGACGACAGCACATTCCGGTAGGCAATCAGGCCGTGCAGGAACTTCTCGAGCTCCGCGCCGGTGTAGTCGGCGCCGTCCTGCGTGCGAACCGATCGTGATTCGACCGCGCGGTGGACCAGGAAGTTCTCGAGCGCGCGTTCGTCCTTGATGAACGTTTCCGACTTGCCGCGCTTGGCGCGGAACAGCGGCGGCTGCGCGATGTAGATGTGCCCGCGGTCGACGAGCATCGGCATCTGCCGGTAGAAGAACGTCAGCAGCAGCGTCCGGATGTGCGAGCCGTCCACATCCGCGTCGGTCATGATGATGACGCGGTGATAGCGCAGCTTGTCGATGTCGAAATCATCCGTGCCGATGCCGCAGCCGAGCGCCGCGATCATCGTCTTGATTTCGTCGGAGCCGAGCATGCGATCGAGGCGCGCCCGCTCGACGTTCAGGATCTTTCCCTTGATCGGCAGGATCGCCTGGAAGCGGCGATCGCGTCCCTGCTTCGCCGAGCCGCCGGCCGACTCGCCTTCGACGATGTAAATC
>Ga0310888_10000082_pt1 | contig 15794 bp, 15 predicted proteins | sample T20D1metaG_FD_202510 | JGI IMG/M metagenome (GOLD analysis project Ga0310888, IMG submission 202510) | Lab incubated soil microbial communities from West Virginia University Organic Research Farm, Morgantown, WV, United States - T20D1 | ecosystem: Environmental > Terrestrial > Soil >...
GAGCAGGACCCATTTCAAGATGTCGCTAATAGGATCAATCGAAGGTGTGGTCAGGTCTCGCTCGGTCACACGCAATCCCCTGCTGCAAGCGGCACTCACCCCGTAGCGCACTTAATGCACGTCAGACAATGAGCCGCAAGTCCACGCTCTCGCTGGAACTGTTCCCCCGGCCCGATCGGCAAACTAGAGAGATTTCACGAAAATCACGGCATCCAACGCCAGTCCGAGGCCCAGCCAACCGCGCGCCTTGGGCGAATCCGTATGCGCGAAACCGCGCTGGCCAACCCGAACCTCAAGGCCGGTGCACCCCAGTGAACGGGCGAGGTCCTCGGCGGCGGCTATGAGCGTCTTCCTGGCTGGCGCGGCATGAGTAAGTTCGAAGCTGACGAAGTCGTCGAGCGCCAGCACGCGCCCGTGGCGCAGCCGTTCTCCAAACCGGTAACTGAATAGCCCGATCAATACGTCGTCGGACCCGAACAGTCCCATCAGCCCGCCTTCGCGGCAACGTCGTTCGACATAGTCGAGCCATTCCTCGAGACTGACTTCGGGGGCGATCGCGCGCACCAAAGGAAAGGCCAAATCGGCCTCCTCCAGCTTCAACGCATCTACGTAGAATTGCGGCTTATAGGACGCATTGGTTGCCATGTATCTGCTTGTTCCACCGGGTTGGGGGCAAGTCTTTGATCTGCCTCACATCCGCGAAATTTGATCGAGGACGTGCAGAGGCATGGCGACCAGAGCAGCAACCCTTCCGGAATTGGAACATGATCATCCATGTTTCGACTGCGCGGTTCGCGAGCTCGCGGTGTGCGGCGTGCTTGAGTCCGCCGCGCTGCGCGCGTTCAAGGAAGGCGCGCCGACCGTGCGTCACGACGCCGGCGAGACGGTGGTGTTTGAAGCCGACGAGGCCGCGAACGTCTACAGCCTGACCAGTGGTCTGCTGCGCCTGTCGAAGCTGCTGCCCGACGGACGGCGGCAAATCGCCGGCTTCATATTTCCCGGCGACTTCCTGGGGATCACTATGGAAGAGGAGCATGCATTCACGGCCGAAGCCGTGGCGCCTTCGACGCTATGCAAGTTCCCACGCCGCCACTTCGACGACTTTATCGCAAAGCACCCGGCCCTCGAACGCCGGCTCTATGCGGTCGCCGCGCACGAGCTTGCGGCAGCGCGCCAGCAATTGGTGCTGCTGGGACGGAAGACGGCGACCGAGCGTATTGCCTCATTCCTGCAGATGCTGGCTGGGCGTTGTCATTCGCGGACAAGCGGCGAAATCGCGTTCCCCATGTCGCGCGCCGACATTGCTGATTATCTCGGCCTTCGGATCGAAACCGTAAGTCGCGAGATCAGCGCACTCAAGGTCGCCCGCGTGATTCAGCTCACTGGCCGGCAATCGTTCCGCATCGTCGATCGAGAGCGGCTCGATCAACTGGCCGAAGGCTAAGCGAGGCCGGCCATGATCCACATCAATTCAAGTCCAGAGCCCTTCGGAATTGATGCTGCTCAACTCCACCCTGGCAACTGCCGCCTATTCAACTCGACACCAACCGATCCAAAGAAAGTGAGTACCATGAAACGCTTTGCAATGCTGGCAATCGGGGCGGCAGTCGCCGCACTCGGAGCATCGGCCGCGATGGCCCAGGATCATGCGCATCATTCTGCTGTGACCGCGGCTGCCGCTTCGGCTGGCAAAGTTGCCGACATTGTTAGGGACCCCTCTGATCTGCCCGCACCAATCGGGCAGCGCGGGCCGCAAACAGTAAAGGTCCACTTTGACACCGTCGAAGTGACCGGCCAGCTCGATGACGGCTCGACCTATCATTACTGGACCTTCAACGGAAAGGTTCCGGGGCCCTTCATCCGAGTACGCGTCGGCGACACCGTCGAGGTCGATCTCAAGAACGCCGATGACAGCGTGATGATGCACAACATCGACTTCCACGCCGTTACCGGTCCCGGCGGGGGTGCCGTCGCGACGATGGCGGAGCCAGGACAAACGAAAGGCTTTACCTTCAAGGCCCTTAATCCGGGGCTTTATGTCTATCACTGCGCGACGCCGACGGTCGCCCAGCACATTGCCAACGGCATGTATGGATTGATCCTGGTCGAGCCTGAAGGCGGTCTCAGCAAGGTCGACCGCGAGTTCTACGTCATGCAGGGTGAGATCTACACGGAACAGGCCAACGGCACCAAGGGCGAACTTACCGAGAGCCTCGACAAGCTGCTTGCCGAGACTCCGGAATATCTGGTGTTCAACGGCGCGGCGGACGGGCTTTCCCGCAAGCCGCTCACTGCAAAAACCGGTGAAACGGTTCGCGTTTTCTTCGGCGTCGGCGGCCCCAACAAGACCTCGAGCTTCCACGTCATTGGCGAGATATTTGACAAGGCCTACCCGCTCGCCTCGGTGACTTCGGCGCCGATGACCGACGTTCAGACGGTCACCGTCCCGCCCGGCGGGGCCGCAGTCACCGAGTTCAAGGTGGAGGTGCCCGGCAAGTTCATCCTCGTCGACCATGCGCTGTCGAGGATGGAGAAGGGCCTCAAAGGCATCCTCCAAGTCTCAGGCGAGCAGCGCGCCGAGATTTTCAAGCCGCGCGCAGAGATTGATCCCAAAATGGCCGCCGCTTCGGGCCACTGACGCGCGCAAGCGGCGGCGGATCCGCCGCCGCCGCTTTGCTGCGTGACTGGAGGTTATTCGTGCCACTCGCGAACAATCGTGACCGATACAACCTGTCATCTATCATCCTTCATTGGCTGATGCTGCTTCTGATCGTGGGCGCCTACGCAGCAATTGAGCTCCGGGAATTCTTCCCAAAGGGTAGTGATCCGCGCGAAATGCTGAAGATTTGGCATTACATGCTCGGCCTGTCCGTCCTCGGCCTAGTCTGGGTTCGGATTGCCGCGCGGCTGATCTGGCTGGCGCCCCAACCCGCTCCTGAAACACCGGCCTGGCAGCTGCTGGTCGCCAAGGCGACTCATTTTGCGCTCTACGCGCTTATGATCGGCATGCCGCTCGCCGGCTGGTTGATCCTCAGCGCCGAAGGAAAATCCATTCCGTTCTTTGGACTTGGGCTTCCTGCTCTTATCGGCAGCAACGAGGTGCTAGCTGACCGCATCGAGGAGCTTCACGAGCTCGGCGGCAGATTGGGATATTGGCTGATTGGCCTTCACGCAGCCGCGTCATTGTTCCACCATTATCTTGTTGGGGACCGCGTATTGGCTCGGATGCTGCCTCGTCGACGCTGACAAGAATAGCCTTCGCGCACGTTCAATGCGCGTGCCGCAAACGCTTTTGCCAGGGTTTCGTGAAGGTGCCGTTGATCGTTACTCGCATCCATAGCGGTCCTTTTCCCAATGTCCGCAAAACAATGAGGAAGGTCTGCGAACGCTTTCGAATCCGGTTCGGTCCAAATTTGGTCCGGCAGCGACATAGCATGCGGACGCAAAATTGCAGCCACATTGGAAGGCGATGTACTATCTCTCTGGCGGCATCCACTCCGCGGGCTCTACATCTCTTCGGGTAAGGCGTTGTGCCAAGCCGATTGCTGTACCGACCGCGATTGCGACCGTGAGGTCGCTGATAACGGTCAAGGCCATGGTGAGAAACAGCAGGAAGCGATCGGCCGGACGTGCGCGGATACGATCCCGCCATCGATGCGGTTCGCTCATCGACCATGCCGTCACTATCAATAGTGAGGCGAGAGCGGGCATCGCGAGATAGCCGGCCAATGGTGCAGCAGCGACGACGAAGACCAAAATGGCAAGCGCGTGGACCATGCCCGCAACGGGTGTGCGACCACCGGCGCGCACGTTGGCAGCGGTGCGGGCGATTGCGCCAGTTGCCGGAAGACCGCCGAACAACGGCGAAGCGATGTTTGCAGCACCTTGCGCCAGAAGTTCGGCGTTCGAGCGGTGGGCACCGCCTACCATTCGGTCCGCAACGATGGCCGACAACAAGGATTCAACGCCTGCCAGGAAGGCAATCACCATAGCGGATGGGAGGAGCTCGCTGATCCGGGCGATGCTTACTTTCGGGAAGGACGGAATTGGAAGTCCGTTGGGCAGATCCCCGAAGCGGGAGTGGATCGTTTCGACCGGAAGAGAGAACAGCGCGACCGCTGCCGAAGCCAGCGCGATGACAAAAATCGAACCCGCTCGCCGACGCAGCAGGGCAATTGCAATGATCGCAGCAAAGCCGATCGCTGCCGCCGCGAGATTTGCCGAATGGCGCGCGGCCCACAGGGAAGGAACAGTTTCGAGGAAATCAGCCGGCAACTTTGCGATCGACAGGCCGAACAGATCTTTGAGCTGGCTCACCGCGATGATCAATGCGATGCCGATGGTGAACCCCTCGATGACTGCCTCAGGGATGAGCGCGATAAGTCTTCCGGCTCGGGCCATGGCAGCAACGACCAGAATGACGCCGGCCATCAGCGTAGCGAGCAGCAGTCCGTCGAACCCATATTGTTGGATCACGCCATAAACGACCACGATGAAAGCGCCCGTCGGCCCGCCGATCTGAACGCGGCTTCCGCCCAGAGCTGAAATAATGAGTCCGGCGACAATCGCCGTGACGAGACCCGCCGCGGGTTCGGCGCCAGAGGCGATGGCGATGGCGATGCTCAGGGGAAGCGCAACCATCGCCACCGTGACGCCGGCGAGCGCGTCAGCAACGAAAAGCTTTGCGGAATAATCCTTGATGGTCGTCAACAGCTTTGGCTTCATCGGCAAACGCTAACTGGCTAGTTGGGGTAGCGCAAACTGCCGAATTTAATCGCTAAGCTTCATCCGCATCGACCACCAACGCCTCGGTGTGACCAATGCCTCGGCTGTAATCGAGCACAGACACATATTTGCAAGTCGCCCGCATGAGAGCCGTTTCCGAATTGTCGGGCAGGCCGAAGTCATCAAGGTTCGGATGCCGCTCGGCGAGCAGCCGCCAGGCGAGCGTCGGCTCGGCAGGATCGGTTACTTCAACTGCGTGAGCGCCGGCATAAACCGCCTTGATCTCGCCGAGGAAGCTGGGCTCGCCGCTCACTGCAAGCGAAACACGGTTGTCACGGCTGATGTTGGTGAACTTCTGGCTTGGCCGGAAGATCAGGAAATAGACTGCCCAACCCTGGTTGGCATAGCCGACCATCGTGGTCTGCGGCCAACCATCGGGTCGCACTGTCGAAATGGCCATCATTCTATGCGCATTCAGGATTTCGATTGCAGGTTGCAGCATGTCGGATCTCCGCAAAATCGCTGCCCCAGAATGCCCCGGACCAGCCGATGAGGCATTAGGGAATGCCCCCTAGATCTGCTGGAGAGGAAAAAAGAAGCGCCGGCTCCAAGAGCCGGCGCCGAAATCGCAACCGCGGGGGGTTTGATTGCTGCTGCGACTATTTGAGAATCGACGCGAACTTCTGCTTCGCCTTTCCGGGATGGCTAACAGCCTTCGCCTGCGCTGCGTTTGCCTGGCTGCTGCCGACAATCACCGCGCCGACCATTCCCAATCCATAATGCGGCAGGCATTTGTAGCCGTACACGCCGGGCTTGCTGAATTTGACGGTAAAGGTCTGACTCATCTTGCCTTTGAAGGGCGCGGCACCGGCCGGCATCATGCTTGAAATGACCTCGGCGTTGTGACCCTTGTCCGCCGCGACAAAAGTCACGGTGTCGCCCGGTGCGATTTTGACCAGCGCAGGCTCAAACACCATCGTGCCGTTCGCGCCCTTGTTGAGCATCTTGACCTGAACGTCCTTAGCTGCGGCAGGGCCGGCAAGCGCCATCGCCAAGGCCGCGCCGACGATGATTGCAACGATACGCATTTCATTCTCCATTCGCTTCACCGGCACATCTGCAACCGGGCTGGGAATGGAATTAGAACCACGTCGCCAGACTTGCCTTGCGCTGGATCAATTTGCGTACGGGATCAGCTATTTGAGGCAGATCAAATCGGCCACCTCCAGCGTGGGATAGCCCTGTCCGGACGCACCGAATGGGGGGATCAGCGATGGCGTTTGCAAATGTCCTGGCCGAGGAAATCTGGACCGCGAAGTATAGGTACAAACCGGCCGGAGGCACAGGCGACGACGACTTCGCCGCGACGGTTTCGCGCGTGTCGGCAGCAGTTGCCGAGGCTGAGGCACCCGAGCAGCGCGCTTACTGGACCGACCGCTTCGCCGACGCACTGACCAGCTTCAGGTTTATCCCTGCGGGCCGAATTCTCGCCGGCGCAGGCACGGGCCGCGCGGTTACCTTGTTCAACTGCTTCGTCATGGACACCATCCCCGACAGCCTCGATGGTATTTTCGCGCATCTCCAGGAAGCGGCGATTACCATGCAGCAGGGCGGCGGCGTCGGGATGGATTTCTCGACCATTCGACCGTCTGGCGCTCCTGTGTCGGGGGTCGGCGCCGAGGCTTCAGGCCCGCTTAGTTTCATGGACTGCTGGGACTCGATGTGCCGAACGGTGGAATCCGCCGGCCAGCGCCGCGGGGCGATGATGGGTTGCCTGTCGATTAACCATCCTGACATCGAAACATTCATCGATGCAAAGCGGAATTCCGCACGACTGCGCAACTTCAATGTCTCTGTTCTGGTCAGCGACGCCTTCATGAAAGCGCTCGCCGCGGATGCCGACTGGCCGCTGATGTTCGGCGGCGAAGTCGTTCGCACCGTCAGCGCCAAGGCGCTGTGGGAGCGCCTCATGCGCGCGACCTACGAGACCGCGGAGCCGGGCGTGATCTTCATCGACCGGGTCAACGAACAGAACAACCTCGCCTATTGCGAGGACATCCGCGCGTCCAATCCCTGCGGCGAGCAGATGCTGCCGCCCTACGGAGCCTGCCTCCTCGGCTCGATCAACCTGGCTGCATTGGTCCGGCAGCCGTTCGAGGCAGGTGCTGCAATCGACGAGGAAGAGCTCGGCGAGCTCACTCGCACCGCCGTGCGCATGCTCGACAACGTCATCGATATTTCGCGTTATCCGCTGCGGCAGCAGGAGACGGAAGCGAAGACGAAGCGGCGGATCGGGCTGGGCATCACCGGCCTTGCCGACGCGCTACTGTTCTGCGGTACGGCTTATGGCAGTGGCCCGGCGGTCGCGCTGACCCGCCGTTGGCTCGAGATTATCAAACGGGAAGCCTACCGGGCGTCCGCCGAGATCGCCGGCGAAAAAGGCGTGTTCCCTGCTTACGATCCGCGCATTCTCGATCGGCCCAACCTGGCGGATCTCGACGAGGATGTCAGGGCACTCATCTCGGACAACGGCCTTCGCAACGGCTGTCTGACCTCGATCGCACCAACGGGCACGACCTCGCTGCTGGCCGGAAATGTCTCATCGGGGGTCGAGCCGGTATTTGCATATTCCTACACCCGCAAAATTCGCAACCCCGATGGCTCAACTCGCGAGGAGCAGGTCGAGGATTATGCGATGCGCGTCTGGCGCCAGGCCAAGGGCGACGTCCCTCCCCCGCCCGAACTGTTCGTTAGCGCCCAAACGCTGACGCCCTCCGATCATTTGACCATGCAGGCAGCCGCGCAGGCGCTGATCGACAGCTCCATCTCCAAGACCGTCAACTGCCCCGAGGACATCGGTTTCGAGGCGTTCGCGGACGTCTACGTCGAAGGCTATCATCTCGGCTGCAAGGGACTGACCACCTACCGCCCCAATGCGGTGACCGGCGCCGTCCTCAGCACTGGGCCGAGCAAGCCGGAACCGAGCCCCGAACCAATACTGCAGCCGCGGGCCGACGCCCTTCACGGCACGACTTACAAGCTCAAATGGCCGGAGAGCGCGCATGCAGTCTACGTCACGATCAACGACACCATCGACGAACACGGCACAAGGCGACCGTTCGAGATCTTCGTCAATTCCAAGAACATGGAGCATTACGCCTGGACAGTTGGCCTCACCCGGATGATCTCGGCCGTCTTCCGACGTGGCGGCGACGTGTCGTTTGTCGCCGAGGAGCTAAAAGCGGTGTTCGATCCGCGCGGCGGCGCTTGGATGCAGGGCAAATATGTGCCTTCGCTGCTGGCGGCGATCGGCAATGTCGTCGAGCGCCACCTTTCCGGGCTGGGCGAGGCTGCTGTCGAAGCCGCTTCGTTCGAACCGCCAACGGCGACCAGGCCAATGCCGCAGTGTCCGCAGTGCAATGCCTTCGCGCTAGTCAAGGTCGAGGGCTGCAACAACTGCCTCGAATGCGGATATTCGAAATGCGGATAAGGGTCGCAACGGCCATCGCCGCCCTGATCATTCCGACAGCTGCCCAGGCGCAGCAGGTAAAGCCGCTTCTCGACTTCCGACTTCGCTGGGAAAATGCCGACCAGGATGGCTTTGCCAAGGATGCAGACGCATTGACGTTGCGAGGGCGAGCGGGCGCCGAGCTGACATGGCAAGACTGGAGCCTGCTTGCTGAAGGCGAAGGCACAGCCGCGCTGGTCGAGCGGTATGACAGTGGCCTCAACGATAAGACCGCTCATCCGATTGTCGCAGACCCGGAGAATGTCGAACTCAATCGGCTGCAGCTCCAGTACCGCGGCCTGAAGAAGGCGCTGATCACAATCGGCCGCCAGCGGATCAATATCGACGACCAGCGCTTCGTCGGCTCGTCCGGCTGGCGCCAGAATGAGCAAACGTTCGATGCGGTCCGGTTCGAATATGGCGACGCCAAGGGGTTCAAGGCCGACTTAACCTACTCATGGTCGGCCCGAACCATCTGGGGCATCGACGGGCGGAACGCCCGCCAGCAAGCGATAGGAGGAAACAATGTCTTCGCGACCGTCAGCCATCCGACGCCTGTTGGCACGCTATCGGGCTTCGCCTTTGTCGTCGATCAGGATGAAGCTGAGGTCCAGGGCTTCCGGCTCTCCAATCAGACATACGGCATCCGTCTTGCGGGCAGCCGCGAGGTCGCGAAGGCCGCGAAGCTCAACTACGCGCTGAGCTACGCCGGCCAGTGGGACCATCGTCACAACCCGAACGATTATCACGCCGACTATTGGTTGGCCGATTTGGCCCTGGATTGGGCATCGGCGAAAATCGGTCTTGGCCATGAGCGCCTCGGAGCCGACGAAGGAGTGCCGTTGACCAGCTTCCAGACGCCGCTCGCGACATTGCACAAGTTCCAGGGCTGGGCCGACAAATTCCTTGTGACGCCGCCGAACGGCATCCGCGACTGGTACGGTAGCGCCGGTTACGGCTGGAAGAAAGTTGCCCGGCTCGATGCGATCAACGCAACGCTGGTCTATCACCGCTTCAATAGCGACCGGCTGCGCCTGCACTACGGCAACGAGTGGGATGCGATGGTCGCGGCGAAGAAGGGCCGCTGGACCGCAACCGCCAAGTTCGCGGCCTATGATGCCGACGAGTTCGCCACCGACACCCGCAAGCTCTGGCTGCAGCTGGAATGGGCCTACTGACGGTGATTGAGCGGCAATGGACCATGAGTACGCCCGCCCCCCATTCGCTGTTCGAGGACGTCTATGCGATTCTAACCGGCTGCCTATTCGTCGTTCTCGGCATGGTATGGCTCAAGGCCTCCGGCCTTGTCACAGGTGGCATCGCGGGGCTGGCGCTTCTGTTTTCCTACCTGTTGCCATTGCCGGCCGGAGTCCTGTTCACGCTGCTGAACCTGCCATTCTTCCTTTTGGCCCGCCATGCGATGGGACGCGCCGCCATGATGAAATCGATCGCTGCCAATCTCACGATATCGGGTTTTGCGGTCTTCGTGCCGCTCGCTTTCCGCCTTGAAGAGGTAGACGGGCTTTTCGCTGCGTTGTTCGGCGGCACAATGATCGGCGCCGGCATCCTCTTGTTGGCGCGGCACCAGGTTGGCGTAGGTGGCATCGGTATCCTGGCTCTTTCATTACAGAAGAGCCGCGGCTGGAACGCCGGCAGGACGCAACTCGCCGCGGACATGCTGATCCTCTTTGCGGCGCTTCTCTTCCTGAGCATGGACGCCAAACGGTTTGCAATCTCGCTCTTAAGCGCAGCGGCCGTCGCTAGCGTGCTGATCGTGTTTCACAAGCCTGGACGCTACACTGGCTATTGAACCATCGAGCGGTTTCGCCCATGCGATTTGTGGCGCCGCCGGGGCCCGACGGCGCCAGATCCGATCGCAGTTTTAGAGTATCACGATCCCGGCAATGCCGATGGCAAGCACACCGAGACTGAGCAAGACCGGCACAACCAGCATCTGAACCAATGCGCCCCGCCCGCTGAGGTGGCCCGTGGCAGTCTGCATGCCGCGCTCGAGGAACGCCGACATGCTTGGGCGCCGCGCCGTTTCTGGCTCAATTGCCAGGAAGATCCGAGGCACCGACAGGAATGCAACGAGAAACAATGCGGCAATCGAGATGACAAACGCCGATTCCGCGTTGCGCGCCATGGTCGCCGCGAGCACTCCAATCAGTGCCACATAGGCTCCCGCAATCAGCCGCCCGACGGCCGGCGGGAGATCGGGAGCCGCGGCTTCGGAACAAAACTTGCCGCCCAGCTCCATTTCAGCCAGCGTCACCGATGCTGGATCTTCATTGGTTGCAATTTCGACGATATCGAAGTCATTGCGGTGCTTGATTTGGTCGTGACGCATGATGCCTACCTTCAATCATCAGACTATCGGTTTGAAGGCACTTAAACGGCGGTCGGGCTGCGGCCATTACGTGATTTTCCGGAGCGGACCGCTGGATCTCCCGTTTCCAACTCGCCTTTAATGGCCGTGGCCGGCGGCGGCTGGCTCGAGTGCCAACACGGGCGCAGGATGCTTGAGCGAGCCCCAGCTCTTTCCAGCTTCCGGTAGTTCGGTCCACTCCACTGTTGCGCTCCCGCAGGTCTGGCGCACCGGCAGATAGATCTGCCCCGACTGGCCTTTGGGTAGCTTCAGCATCACCCCAAAACCATCGAACTGATCGGCCGGAAGGTTGCCCCGCCAGGTAATGGCCGCGACCCGATCACGCTGCTCCCGGCCCTCCGAAACTACCGGCGTTGCCAGTGGCGCACGCTCGACCTCGACCGTCCAACCCGGCTTCGGCCGAGCGCGGGCAGTCAGGACGTTTTCGGGCACTTCGATCCGCACGGCCGTGGTTGCGGCTTCATCGCATCCGTGGCCGATCCGGAACTCTCCGGTATAGTAGCCCCCCGCAGTCGCCTCGGCGGGCGTCATTACCACATGGGCCTGCGCCGATCCGGCCAAGGCGGAGGCAAGAACGACAAACATCTTCATTTGGACACTCCTTGGAACAGCAATTTCAGGGAATTTGCGCTTGGCCGGCATCACCAGTTCGCGCGCACGCCGGCGTAAACCGCGCGCCGCTCGATTGGGTAGAAAATCGCCTGCTGAGATGTCGTCAGCGTGTCGTAGTTTACGACCGCGCTAATGTCGCCGACCGCCTTCTCCCTTGTAAGATTCCGGATATCGACGAACAACTCCGAGCTGCCGAGAAGCTTCACTGCTCCGGAGAGGTTGAAGGTTGTATAGCCGTCGGCCCGGAAGCTGTTGGCATAATCGGCCCATGCTCCTTGCGGTACCCATTCGAGCGACGGCGAAATGCTCCACGCCTTCGGACCCAGCTTGAGCTCGGCCCGATAAAGGTGCTTGGGAATCACAGGGAGCCGATTGTCGTCATATTGGGCATCGGCGCGGAAGCGGAAGTCGTTAAGCTGATACACCTGCCGCAGGATGGCCCAGTTGGCCAGCTTCAGATCCAGCCCCGCCTCGATGCCTTGATGCAGCGTGTGGTCGGCGTTGAAGGTCGACGCGGGAATATCCGGCCCGACATTGAACTGGAGCAACTCGTTGCGGACCTTGGCCCGATAAAGGCTAATGTCGAACTTAGCCGGGCCGACCTTCCCGCGCGTACCGATTTCGGTCGTCCATGCGTGCTGGGCGGCGAGCGGCACGAAGCTGGAAATCTGAGCCAATTCGATGAAGCCGGGAAGTTCATGCGAGCGACTAAAATTGGCATAAACTTCGACGCTGTCGCTCGCTTGCCAGATCGCGCCGAACCGGGGCGATAGCTGATTGAAGCTCGCCTTGCCGGTGGCCGCGATGGGAAACACCTGCTCCTGCCGCCGCACGCCATTGGTGTAGATGCCGCCGGCGACGAAGCTGAACTTGCCGGTCCGGAAGCGGGCCTCGCTGTAGATGTCGATCGTTCGCGCACTCTGGTCCGCCTCGAAAGTCCGCGGGCCCCGCTTGCCATCGAGATTGGCGTGACGCTTGGCTTCGACCGTGCCGAAGCGGGCGGTGGCACCTGCATGCACTTCGAACGGGCCGCTTTCCCGGCCAATCCGAGCGAACATGCCCTTGTCGAGCGATTTCTGGTCGACCACCTGATAGATTGGATGGAACAGCTTCTTTGCGTTGGCAAAGGCGCCAAACTCCAGATCCATGTCCTCCAGTTCGACCGTCGTCCGGCTCTGCAGGCGAAGCGAGTCAATGTTCCGCTTTTGGTTGCCGACGAATTTTCCAGTCTTGGGGTTGTCGATAGCGAGATCGTAGCTCAGCGCTCCTGGCAATTTCTGCTCGATACGATTGGCGCTGATATAGAAGCGCGTCTGAACATTCGATGCGAGGCCGATGCCGAGATTGGCATGCCCGCGCAGCGACCTGCGCTTGTCGTGCTCGCGATCACCGTCGGATCGATCGCGCGTGATAGCGACCCAGGCGTCCGCGCCATCGGATTTCCAGCCGAATGATGCCAAGCCGCGTAGCGTACCGAAGCTGCCGCCATCGACCCGTGTTCTGAAGCCATTAGAATTGCGGCCGTTCGGAACCACGCCGTTGATCGCTCCCCCAAGCGTCGTGCCGCCGAAGCGGAAGGCGTTGGCTCCCCGGTAGATCTCCAAATGGCTTAGCACGGCCGGGTCCAGCTCCTGGAAATCGCCGTTGTCGTCCGCCAGGTTGATAGGGATGCCGTCCTGCAGCAGCGTCAGGCCGCGCATATGATAACTTCGGCTAATCCCCGAACCGCGGATCGACAAACGGATTTCCTGGCCGAAGCGTGGCTGCGCATAGACGCCCGGCGAAAATGCAAGCGCGTCGCGCAGTGAGACCGCGACCCGGTTCTTGTATTCGCTGGCCATAACCAAGTCGGAACCGCCCGGTCGCTGCTGTACTTCGGCAGCGCCTGCGGGCAGGCGCTGGCCCGTGACGACGATGATTGGCTGGGTGGCCAGTTCGGCGGCAGAGGGTTGAGCCGTTGCGGCAGCCAAGACCGCTGTGCTCGCAAGAACCAGAATGGCCATTCACGTCTTCCTGTCTGTGGTCGACCTGGATACGGCTCAACCTGGCAGGCTAGCTATCCTCGGCTGCAATCGGGCATCAGACGTAAGAATACGTAACTGCGGGAGCGCCATCGATCGGCGCTTCGCGCCTCAATCACCTGACTTACGAGAAGAAAATGTGCGCGCGGCAACTTAGCAGACATGAACAATCCATCGGGCTGGCATCCGGCGAGCAATGTCCATTCATGACGAAACATGGAGATGGTGAGACCGAGCATTTTTGACTCTAGTTGTCTGTCCGCAATTGGGGTCCGGTTAAATTCAAATGCCCGTCCATTTTGGGGGCAAGGCAGCCGTCACTTGACTATCGGCACGGAAATTTCCCAATGAGTTGAGTGCCCATCATATTCATGCCGGGTGCGCCAAAAGTTCCCGCCGGCCGCGCGTATCGCGATCCCGGCAACCAACGTGAGGCCACTTGCTGGGTCAGAACGAACGCCAGTTCAATCGCTTGATGCTGGCGGGCCTGATCGCGGGCTTCCTCCTTCTTATCGTCGCGTTCGTGCTGGTCGTGATGGGCCTTCGCAACAGCGCGCAATCGGCGGCGCTGGTCCAGCACACCTATGAGGTGAAGGATTCGCTGGCCGACCTGAAGATCGCGCTTGAACGGTCGGAATCCGCCAGGCGAGGCTATTTGCTGGTGCCGAGCAAATATCGTGAAACCGTCTTCCGCTCCTCGTCCCAGGAAATCCTGCCGACGCTCAACCGGATCGAAGGGCTGGTGGTAGACAATCCGCAGCAGGCGGCACGCGTCCAGGGCATGCGGCCGCTGGTGTTGCAGGAACTCGCGGAGCTGCATCGGTCGATGGATCTTGCCCTGGGCGGAGACCTTGCGGCCGCGCGTGCGGGCTTCGCCGACACCGACTCACTTGCGGCATTGAGGACGATCCGGGCGCAAGCTTCGGCGATTTCCTCCGTCGAAGAAAAACTGCTTGGCCTCCGCACCGGTGCGCTGGAAGGCACGCAGCAACAGCTCCAGTGGCTGCTGATCCTTACCGGCGTCATGCTCGCAGCAGTGGCCGGGTTCACCTTCTGGCTGGTCCGTGGCTTTACCCGGGCCCTGATCGCCAGCCGCGAGCAGCTTCATGTCCTGAACACCGACCTTGAAGGCGCCGTCAGGGAACGGACCGCGGATCTTCAACGCGCCAACGACGAAATCCAGCGCTTCGCCTACATCGTCAGCCACGACCTGCGCTCGCCGCTGGTCAACGTCATGGGCTTCACCGCCGAAATGGAGCGCGCGGACAAGATCGTCACCGATTTCGTCGGCCGGGTCGAAGCCCACCAGCCGGAACTGGTTAGCGATGAGGTTCGGCTGGCGGCGCATGAAGACCTGCCCGAGGCGATTGGCTTCATCCGCTCGTCCACACAGAAAATGGATCGGTTGATCAACGCGATCCTTTCATTGTCGAGACAGGGCCGCCGGGTCCTGACCCCGGAATTGCTGCAGATGGACCGGATCGTCAGCGAGATCGCCGACAGCCTGGCCGTACAGGCCGAGGAGCGTGGCGCGACCATCACGGTCGAAAAGCCCCTGCCGGAGATTTTCCACGACCGGCTGGCGATCGAGCAAATCATCTCTAACCTGATGGAGAATGCCACCAAATATCTGGCGATCGGCAGGCCGGGGGAGATTGTCGTTCGCGGGTCGGTGAGCGGCAGCCGCGCCCGCTTCGAGATTGAGGACAATGGTCGCGGCGTGGCGCCGGACGACCATGAGCGAATCTTCGAGCTGTTCCGCCGGTCGGGCCAGCAGGACCAGAAGGGCGAAGGGATCGGGCTGGCCAACGTCAGGGCACTTGCCTATCGGCTTGGCGGCACTGTAACGGTTCGCTCGGACTTGGGCTCCGGGTCTACCTTTCTTGTTGATTTGCCGGTGGAATTTTCCGGGGAGGGGAAAGAATAATGAACGCGCAGACACCTGTCCGGATCGTCATGATCGAGGATGACGAGGGCCATGCCCGGCTGATCGAAAAGAACATCCGGCGTGCGGGAATCAGCAACGAAATCCATCATTTCACCGACGGCGGCAGCGGGCTGGAATTCCTGTTCGATCATGACGCGGGGCCAAAACTCAATGGCCCCGCTTTAGTCCTGCTCGACCTCAACCTTCCCGACATGAGCGGCACCGACATCCTGGCGAAGATCAAGGGCGACGAGAAGCTTCACCGGGTGCCGGTGGTGATCCTGACGACTACCGACGACAAGGTCGAAATCGAACGCTGCTACGACCTTGGCTGCAACGTCTACATCACCAAGCCGGTCAATTATGAAAGCTTCGCGGACGCGATCCGCCAGTTGGGTCTGTTCCTCTCGGTCATGCAGGTTCCGGACGCCGACGCCTGATGAAGCAGCCACGGCGTATCCTGTACATCGATGACGACGCCGGCCTTCGCAGGCTGGTGCAGAAGATGCTTGGCCGGCGCGGCCATACCGTGATGACCGCCGCCAGCGGACCTGAAGGCGTCGAACTCGCCCGCGACGGCAATTTCGAGATCATCGCGGTCGACCATTACAT
>Ga0310888_10000093_pt1 | contig 15397 bp, 11 predicted proteins | sample T20D1metaG_FD_202510 | JGI IMG/M metagenome (GOLD analysis project Ga0310888, IMG submission 202510) | Lab incubated soil microbial communities from West Virginia University Organic Research Farm, Morgantown, WV, United States - T20D1 | ecosystem: Environmental > Terrestrial > Soil >...
CCGTGCTCCCGTGCTTCACAGCAATTCTATTGATGATGCTCGCAGCGCCCACTGTTGCCAGCGCCCAAGGTGGCCAGTCCTCCACCATTCAGGCCCGACTCGACGCAATCATCGCCCAACTCCAACAGCAGAGCGCTCAACTCGACGAGGTGCGTGAGTTGGCGGCTGCCGCCGTCCACGATGTATATGTGCCGTTCAAGGTGGAGATCCCCGGCGGAATGTGCGATTCGGGGGCTTTCGGTACGTCCAACCCCTCGATCGTCATCGACAGCAATGGAGCGGACACCTTTGTCGTGACGAGCATCCTGGTGAAACGCGGCTTCATGAACCCGGTCGATTTCGGATTTTTCAGCGTCAACACCGTAGCGATCGACGGAACGTCGTTCGATACCAGGACGGGAAATCTGTTTGACCCGATTGGAGGCGAGTCCGGCGTCCTGCAATCGGCCGACATCCTCGGGATGCCGGTTCGTCGCAGCGTTGAGACAACTGACGAGTTTGGCGGCAACGTGCCGCACCAAATCGTGGCCAATGGCGGAGACGTGAGCGACATCAGCGTCCAATTTTTCTGCGCGTCCGACAATCAGGATATGACCCTCGAAAAGGTGCTGGTCGCCGGTTGGAAACGGCCATCGGACACGATTACTGTTACCTACGTCCCCGGCAGCTGAATCGTCCAAACGCAAAGGCGGAAAGCGCGATGCGTCAACGGTGACACGTGCGGATGCGTCAACGGTGACACAGTTGGTGGGCATCGTCGTTGGGGTCTCGCGGGAGGTAATCACCTGGAATTCGCTGTCGCGAGGGCGGACGCCGTGCCGCAGATCGGCGGTCCGTGTGGCTACATGGGCGGCAATTAAGTAGGCGTCGTCAGCGAGCCGGGCTGACGGTCGATGAGACGCTGGCGATAACGTCCTGTGCGACATGGCTGAAGAAGAAATCGCGTTAAGTGCACGACGACGTGCGTTCTGCTTCGGTGCATTGATCGGGATCACTCAATCAACGACAGCGCCTGCAGCAGTTGTTCTTCCCGCGGGGAGTCGCATTCGACGGCAACGGCTTTGTTGGAACCGCCACAACCGCACCGGCTTTCAGTTACGGTGGACCAGAAGAGCGCCAGTTGGAACCGCATCGTCGAGTGGATCAAGCGAATTGAAGCGCTCGAAGCGACCGCGTAACAGGTGAATCCGCAATAATCTGCCGCGCGTTACCGCTTCGGGCGCTGCACCAGCCAGTTCTCGAGCTTGACTCCGAACGCAGCCTCATTCGCCAGTTCCTTCTCGAGAACAGGCGCGACAGCTGGAGGCACCGATTCCGGCACACGGGCATGGACGAACATGTTCTCCCCTCGCACGGCGCGCAACATCAAGGCGGTGAACCCGTCGATCCACCACTCTTTGATCGCTCGGCCGTACGCGGCTGTCGCCCTGGCAGGCGACGATAGATAGCCCTGCCAACCGGGCCTGGTCGCGATCTGGCGCAACTCCTCCAAAGAACGTCCCGCCTGGCTCGGGAGCGACTTGAAGACGGGCCGGACCAGATCGGGGCGGACGGCGAGCATCTGTGACGTTTCACTGACGCCAGCATGCACATCCATTCCGAAGGACGCTCGCTCATCGGCCCGAAAGTACTTGGCCCGGATCTTGTCACCGCTGGATTGAATGGCCGCGTCGCCTCCGAACAGACCCGTCAGGTGCAGCATCGTCACTCGAAACGTCTCGCTAACAAAGTCGCACGCTTCGTTGATCGCGATGTTGTGCGTGGGCGCGCCGTGGCCGTTCATGACAAAAATCCACTTGAAACCGTTCTGTGCGATCTGTGCGCCAACATCCGCCACCAGTGATCGGAGCGTCGACTGTCGGATGCCGTACGTGCCCGGGTGAATCGGCAGGTCGCCCAACCGGTTCGCGCCGCTGTTGCCGTAGTTGATGCCAGGCATCATGATGACGTTCCAGCCTGGCAGCGCCTGGCTTACACGCGTTGCAACGGCGTTCGCTTCGTACGAGACACCAATGGTGTCGGCACCGACGGGAAGATGAGGGCCATGTTGTTCGACCATCCCCATCGGGAGAATGAAGAGCGTCCGCTCGCGATCGAATGCATCAATCTGGGGCCAGGTGAGCTCCTCGAGCTTGTAGACTCTCGATCCGGCTGCCGTTCGATCGCGTTGCGTCGCCGGACCAAAGCCCGCCTGCGCTGAGGCGGCAGTGGCCCAGATGATCAGGGTGATGAGCGCTTGTTTCATGGTCTCTCTCCGTCGCGGCGCTGACGTGGATGAGCCACCTGCGATCCGTACCTGGCTTCGACCAGTAGAGCGCAATGCGAGATCAGAAGGACAGCGCGGAGCGCTTATCAATCGTCACGCGCGTCATCGCGATTGGTTGCGCGATCGCTGCCGCGATGGTGGCCGTCTACTGCGTAATGTCGTCTATGCGGCCGCGACTTTCAAGCATCACAGGCACGCTGGCTTCGGCGGGGTCCGTCGTCCTTCTTGTTCATGGGCGTTCGGCGGCTGGCCTGAAGCTCAGCTGAAACACGGCCGAGAATGTTGGGCTTCCGGGCTTCTACGTTGGTCCGACTCCCGACGTGTGCGGAAGAGTGGAAGATCACAACGCCGACCAGAGATGGTTCTATCCCTCAAAACTGCTTGGAGACACTTTGTAAGGCTTAACACGACGAGGAAAGGCTTGCCTTGCTTCATCGAGAAACGAGTCCACTCGATCAAGCAGCTCATTGGCGATTTCCACGTAATTGGCCTGTCTATTTAGTCCAAGCCATAAAGCCAATCCTTCTCGGAAGCTACTGCTCTCTCCTAAAGAAGCGTGGTCGCTTATCTGAACACACCGCGCGCGATGCGCCAAAGCCTGATGCTCGATCCAGAACGCGCGGCGATCGTTCGCCGAATCTTCAAGCACTACGCGACTGGCAGGTAACCGCGCCCGCTTTCAGTTACTTACAACCTGCTGAGGGCGGTGGGAAAAGGGTGGTGGACCAGAACAGCGGCTATTGGAACCAAGTCTTCAATTGGTTGAACTTCGTGAAGCACTTGCAGCAGTCGGCCGATCTTTCATACAACTCCAGGCCGCTGCGCCGGTAGAATCGTGTGCCATGCCTGGCGAGCATCCTCGTGGGTGACCCGGGGTCCGAGAGGGGCAACGATCCGACGCGAACCTCGATCGAGGCGTCACAGCTCGCACGCGCCCATGCGCCGACACGCACGAGCGCCGAGGCCTTCGTTCGTGCCGCCATCGCCGAGGGATCGGTCCTCGCCGGCCGGTATCAGGTCGAACGACGTTTGGGGCAGGGCGGCATGGGCGCCGTGTACCGCGTGCGCGACACCATCCACCCCGATCGCCCGACGGCGTTGAAGATCCTCGGTGCCGCACTTCCGGACCATGAGGCGCTGCGCCGCTTCCGTGCGGAGTTCGGTCTGCTGGCGCAGCTGACCCATCCGAATCTCACTCCCGTCTACGACTTCGATACGCAGGACAAAACCGGCCTCTGCTTCTTCACGATGGAGCACGTCGACGGTGTCGATCTCGAATCGGCGATCGGTGGCGCCGGCTGGCGTGACGTGCTCGAACCGATCGTGGCCGTGTGCCGGGCGCTGGCGTTCATTCATAGCCGCCGGATTATCCACTTCGACGTGAAGCCGTCGAACATCATGGTGACGGCCGACGGCACCATTAAAGTGCTGGATTTCGGCATCGCCGAGTTGGTCCAGGCTGTTGGCGGGCTCGATTTGTGCGGCACGCCAGGATTCATGGCGCCGGAATTGCTGCAGGGCAGTTCTGCCGTCGACCGGCGGGCCGACCTCTATTCGCTTGGCATCACGTTGTACCGCCTTCTCTACGGTCAGATGCCCGGCGCCTCGGCCACGCCTGGCCTTCAGTCCGATTCCGGACGTGGAGTGGCCCTGGCGGTGGATGACCGGGTGCCGTCGTGGCTCAACGCCATCGTGTTGCGCCTGACCGATCCGTCCCCGGCGGCCCGATTCTCTGGTGCGAATGCCGTCATCGACGCCATCAACACGGGCAGCAGCCAGCAATTCGCCCTGCAGACCGACGAGACCCGGCAGAGCTACGTTCTTTCGAGCGCGTTCGTTGGCAGGAAGACGGAATTCGATCGGCTTCTGTCCTTTGTCCGGCGACGCGTCGTCGAGGAGGCCGTGGATATCGGCGCCATCTGCGTCGTGGGCGATGCCGGCGCGGGCAAGTCGCGGATTGTTCGCGAGCTGAGACATCGCGTGCAGTTTGCCGGCTTCGCTTTCGTCGAGTGCGACTGTTACGAAACGGACGAAGCCGAGCTTGGGCCGCTGGGTGAGGCCCTTCGGCAACTCGTGCACCTTCTGGACGGCGCCGATGCGGCGGACCTGCTGCAGGCGTATGGCCCCGATCTCGTACGTGTGGACCCGTCGATCGATTCCGGTCGCAGGTGGCCCACCGCACAACCGGCAGGTTCGCCCGCCGCCGAGCGCGAGCGGCTTCTGAACCGATGTGCCGGATTCCTCGTCGCCGCGGCCGAGCGCGTACCCTTCGTGCTCTCGGTCGGCGATCTGCAGTGGGCCAGGCCGGCGCTGCTTGAAGTGCTCCGTCTGCTCGTGGCAGAGCTCTCGTCCACACGCGTCCGGATCGCATTTGTCGGTGCCGCCCGCGAGGCGTGGCCAGACGCGGGCGTGCGAGCGCCGGGCCACCGGTTCATCGATCTTGCGGAGGCCGAAGGCCACCTCGAGCTGCTGCAGCTCGGCACGCTCAGTCGGAGCGAGGTGGCATCGCTTGCGGCATCGATGCTGGGCATCGACGAGTTACCGGCGGTCTTGAGCGACCGGCTTCACGGCGCGACGTCGGGCCGTCCGTTCTTCGTCGAAGAAGTCCTGCGCGCGCTGGTGGAGCGGGGAGTGGCGGCAGTCGAGACTGGCGCCACGATGGGCGACGTCGAACTCGGGCGACTGCAGATTCCCGGCTCGGTCGACGAGGTTATCGCCGAGCGCGTCCTGGCCCTGCCATCGTCATCGATGGCGGTGTTGACGGCGGCCGCGGTTGCAGCGCGCCCGGTGGTGGGCGGCTTGCTGCAGGCGGCGGTTGAGCAGAGCGATGAGGCCTTCGAGGAGGCGGCACGGCTGCTAATCAGCCGGCAATTCATGCGGCGGCATGTGATCGACGGTTACCGCATCGCTCACGATGGGATTCGCGAATGGGTGTATGCGCGGATCCCGGAGGATCGTCGCCGGGCGCTCCACGTCCGAGTCCTTCGAGCACTCGAGGCCACGGGCCTCACCGATGACGACGCGGTATACGCGTCTGCTCATCACGCGTGGCATGGAAGCGATCCGCGTGCGCGGGCCCTCAATGCCGATGCGGCGGTACGCGCCCAAGCCGGGTACAGCACGGATCTGGCCATGGTGTGCTACGAACGCGCCATCGCGCTTACCGACGAAGCCGCCGAGCCGGCGTTCGCGATGACCCTGCACGAGAGGCTTGCCGACGTCGCGTTCCTGTCCGCCAGCTATTCGCGCGCATTGACGGAATACGAGCAGGCGTTGCGGCTCGCGCACGGTCCGGGCGACGAAGTGCGCCTGCGCCGGCGAATCGGCGACACGCTATCGAAGACCGGGCGGTTGGCACAGGCGGACGATATCCTGCGACGGGCCATCAGGCGCGCCGGACGGCGTGTGGTCAACCCCGGCCTGGCATTGCCGGTGCTGTTCCAATGCGACGACCTTCCGTGGCGAGTGCTGTCTCGACTCCCAAGGTCATTCGGGCCAACCACTGTGGAGGAGCGGGCTCTGGCTGGCGAGGTCGGCCGCGCCTACACGTCACTCGGACTGCTGCATCTATTCGTCTGCGACACCAAGGCTCGAGGTTTCTTCTACCGCGGCATGAATCTGGCGGCACGGTGCCGGGATGACGCACTCCTGTGCGAGACGCTGATCCATCGCATCTACAAGTGGCTGACGCAAACCAACTTCAAGGCGGCGCACGCAAACCTTCGCGATGCCAGGGCGGCCGCCAACCGAACTGGGTCGCGTTATCTCCTGGCGCTGTGCAGTGCGACCGAGGTGCGGATTCTCGTGAGGGAGGGAGCTTGGATGCGTACGGCGGAGTTGGCCAGGACCGTCGTCACCGAGCTCGAAGACATCGGCGAACTGCATCTGCGGGCGCAGACGTCTGCGCATCTTGGGTTCGCTTTGCTGCATCTGGGCGATACGCCACGTGCCCGGGTCTGGTGTGAAAGGGCACTCGCGCTGTTTGCTCGAGGCCCGGGCACGCACCACGAAATCATGGCCGCCGTCTCGGGCTGTGCCGAAGTGCTCGCCGTTGCCGGTGAGTTCGACGAGGCGCGCAAACAGCTGCAACGAATCACCAAGTATCTCGACTCGCTGGTCACTGAGACCGGGGATGTCTACTATCCGCATCTCTCGGAGATCGGGGTTCGACTGGGGCGCGGGCGGTGCGCCGCGTATGCCCACGACTGGGAGGTGGCCGAGAGGGAGCTCGAGGCGCTGGCCGCCGTTCCGCGTTTCATGCACTATACCGACGTCGGGCCAGAGATCGCGGAAGGGCGGCTCCTGCTCGATCACGTGCGCCTGCGGCTGCACAAACGGGTTCGCCGTTCACCGAGTGCCCGCATTGGCTTCACCCTCGTTCGACGCGGGCAGATTGGCTCTGGGATGCCAAGGTTCTATCCGGCATTCCACGGTATGGCGATGATCATCCGTGCCGAACGTGACGCCGCCGAGGGCCGGATCGCGCGCGCCGCGCGGGTATTCCGCCAGATTTTCGCCGATGCCGAGCGCAGAGCCGACCGCCTGTTGCTGGCCCGTGCCCTCCTGGCAGCTGCCGAGGCGCTCGGCTCATCGATGCCCGTCGAAGCCCGCGGTTGGCACGATCGCGGCATGGCGCTGAGCCGCGAGATCGGGGCGGTCGCGCTAGTGCGAGCTCACCATCACCTGGAGGGGGCGGGCTTTCAGGCTCCTTGAAGAGCCAGAGACGTTGATGTTCCTCGTCGTGCTCCTGGCCGACGTAAATCAGCGTGTCGACGATCGGCAACACCAGATCGTTGTCGTAAAAATGCACCGTGAAATAGCAATTGCCAGGAATCAAACTCTCGGGACGTGCCATCGTTGAGTTCCGTGAAGCCGCTATTGACGGTGATGCCTAGACTTCGGGATTGGGCACTCGAGGCTTCTCGCTCAAGCTGCCAACTCCTGTCTCACTTCATCGCGACGGCTCCAGAGCACGGGCACAATGTCGTAGTTTCTTAGGGCGTCGACGATCGAGGTCGTTGGAGGCCTATTCTCGTCGTTCAAGAATGCGGAAACTTCGACGCCGTCGGTCGCACTTCCTTTGTATCGACCCAAGCAAATGCCATCGCCTCCGCCAAATCCCTGCTGGGCCGATTGACTGCGCGAATCAGCCTTTCGGGTGCTCGCCCTGACGCGGGCACAACGAAGTCGAAGGTGTGGTCGTACCCGCTTCGACCGGTGAATTTCACGTTGGGCGTAAAGCGAATGTCGTGGAGCTCGAGCCACGCGGTGACGTCCTCGAGAAACAAACTGGCGACAACGGGCACACTAAAGTTTATGGTCCGCATGTTTAGCGCAGAGTATTTGCGGCGCTCGGGTTCGCCCGCCCGACGGGAACCGCGCTTAGTTACCAACCGATTTTCCAAGGGATTTGGCGTTCGGATCGTCGAGCGGCTTAACGGCTGATCAACGACTGTGCCGCTTAGTGGTTACTCAACTGAGAGGTTTGCGACCCTCCCAAAACTCATTCAGTCTGTCCCACCACTTGGCTGATTCGGGCAAGAGATATGGCCGAAACTGCTCGGGTGTGGTGGATGTGTGAAGGCCAGTGTTTTGGAGATCTTCGAGGAGCCCGATTGACGCAGCCTCAGCAACGTAAGGCACGCCTTCGATGTGCCAACGCTCTACGACCGCAAAGACCTCTGGGAACGTGGCGACATCGTCCCGAGCCAACATGTCTATCAGGTGCCGCGCTAGATCCGAGAGGGCGAGATACAACGGCGGCTCGGACTCGTCGCCCCAGTAATCAAGAAACGCACGCCACTTGCTTTCGAAGGACGGGCAGACTTCTAAAATCAGCGGCATCATTTCCGGTTTCGTGATCACCTTTTCTCTCGACTTGTCGGATAGTTTATCTTTCAGCACGGGTTCGGTTGCCCGACGGGAACCGCGATTAGTTACCAACCGACTTTCCAAGGGATTTGGCGATCTGAGCGTCAAGCCGCCTAACGCTTCGCAGACGAGGATGACGCTAGGCTAAACTCCGCAAGGGCGATGAGAGATCCACTTCGAATGGACAAGCTATCGCTCGGTAGCGGCATCATGGGTCGCAGCCAGTGTCGCCTGTCTGCTGACCCTGATCGGCATCACGCGGATCATGCAGGACCGCAAGCGCGGCTCCCGCGCCATTCACTAGGCCAAACCGTAGAGCGCGTCTAGTCCTACAACTTGACGTTAATGCCTCCGTAGCCGTTTGGCCACGTGGAGCGATACTCCGGGGTCCGCCTCAATGAGTGGCTGGTCCGAATTGACGCGCTTCGACTCCCCGCATGAACTGGCAAGACTCGTTCGGCATTACCAGACCCACCAGGTGACGATTCGGATCTTTTCGTGGTCGAAGCGAGATCCCAACGCGTCAAGAATGCGGAACACAGTTGACCACTCTGATTCGTGCGGTCGAACCGTCACGGAATCCAGTCCATTCGCATGAGTTCGGCATAGCTGACGAACGTGAACCCGCCGCACTCGCCGGGACCGTGCTGCCTTTCGTGATTACGAATCCTGGCGATGTCATCGCGAACCTGCCGTGAGCAAGCTGCTGGGACGCCACGGCCCGAAGCCATTGGGTTGAAATCCTCCGGCTTGGTGACCGCTTTCTTGGAGAATCCAAAAGCGGCCTCCGAGAAGTCGTCTGGCACGTCGACCAACGGTGCGAGACATGTGACGCCCATCCACATGGTGTCGTCCTGCGCCTCGCCGTCCGACGCGTACGTGACTTCGATCCAGCCCTGAATATCGAGGCCCATGATTACTTGAACTGCGATGCGCTACCTGCTGCTGCGCGCGTGCAACGCAGATGCGGACGTTGGCCGCGAAGCAACCCGCCGCGCGCCCAATCGCAAGTGACCTACTTCGACGGCGGGTCGTGTTCGTCGCTATCGATGGCTGCCAGCTTCGAGCCGGCGAGCGGACCGATGCCGGTCACCGCTGGCCCGATGGAGGCTCTGCTGGTTTTACGCGCAGGGCAGGCCGAGTGATCGCGTCGAGACGGGCGGTCCTGGCGTATTCGCGGGTCTCAGCGACGATCAGTTGAAAGAGCGCCTTACCTCAGCCCTCAGTGAGTTCCGTAAATAATTGGCTGGTCATCGTTGCGCCGTGTCGAGCGGGAGCGGCTTCGTCGCGCCACTGCGCTGGTGCAGCGAAGCTCTGTTAGAAGCTGGCGCATTGGGCACTAGAACACATCGAGGTCGCGAGAAATTACGAAAGGCCCTGAATACTTGGCGCGAAATTCGTCAAACAGTCCTTCCAAGTCGGTCGCGCCCTGGTGATAGATGATGAGCAAACCTGGTTTCGCATGGCGTGCCAGTTCGGTCAGTTGGTCGATACTCGTGTGGTAATTGTCCGCGAACCGCTTTCCCACCTCGGATGGAGTTCTCCCGGGACGTAACACTTCGTGGATGAGCACGTCGCAGCCTCGGCACGCCGCGATGGTCTCCGGCGTCGGGTTCGTATCACCTGAGATGACAATGCTTCGGTCCGCCGTATCGAAGCGGTATCCGTAGCTTTCCATAGCGTGTTTTGTCGGAAACGCGGTCACGGTCACGTTGGCGTCCCTATAGACGACACCCGCTGTGACCTCGTGCGCGTTCACTTTGTGTCCATCTGGAAAGTCATGTTGGATACCCATGGCATTCGTTCGCGTGTCGATGTCAACGCGGTACGCTTCGAGCAAATGCTCGGTCATCGCCTTAATGCCTCGTGGGCCGTAAACGTCGAGCGGCACACGCCGACCGATCGTCCACGGAGTAAAAATTAGGTCGGGATACCCCACCGTGTGATCGGAGTGGAGGTGGGTCAGGAACGCGACCCGCAACTTCGTCGGCTCAAGCGCGTTGATGTGTTTGGTCAGGAACGCTTCGTTCGCACGACGCACGACACCCGCTCCAAGGTCGATCAGGTAAGCCGTGTCATTGACCACAATCGCCGTTGCAGGTCCAGACCGATCCGGCAGAGGCGGTGGTGCGCCCGTGCCCAAGAAGACGATCCTAGTCTTCTGCACTTGTTGCGGCTGTCTAGCCCAGAGAGGAACTACAAGCGTGGCGACCGTGAGTGACACCGCCATGGCTCGTACGGCAATGGACAACATACGAGAGCACCCCTCTTCTGTTTCAATTTGATGAACGTCCCACACGCCGGGACATACCGCACCCGAGCCTCGGGCGCGGAGAATACCACGCGAACAGGAGGCTTTAACGTGAATCGGGCAGAGTGACAGCGCTTCCTGCGCCGGGCGAGTTTCGGCTCCCTGACGAGGGCGAACAAACAAGTGATTGATGGACACCCGCCAACGGTGTTTGCGTGCCAACCAGACCGGGCCGAAAGTCAGGCCGCGGCCGCGATGGTTTTCCGAACACGCCGCCAGCGCCTGATCGTTGACGGGGAGACGCCGAGGCTCTGGGCCGCAACGCCACGATCATGCTCTCGATCTTAACTAAGGCCCTTGGTGGCAAGCTGGCCGCGAAGAACATGTCGAGGTCCACGGAAGGGCGCCGATCAAATTCGATTGCGCGGCGCAAACGCGAACGACCGCGTAATTACTTCGGACGCGGTACGACGATTGGAGGCGTCCTGATTCCATTGGCCTCAGGACTTGGCGCTACACCCACCGAGCCATTCACATTCTGTACGGACGTGACCACCCAGTCGTTGGCGCGTTTCTCGGCCACCATCGTCATAAGTCCGAATCTCGGTGGTCGAGCGGAACCGTCAATATTCTTATCCCCCTGAGCCGACCAACTGTGTCGCACGACTGCGATATCGGGCCTCATAAAACGCACATGGACTTCCAGGACCTTGTGCGCGATTTCCTTGAAGCGATCTGCGAACAATCGCGTGTGATAGGTCTCGAAATCTGCTCGGCCTTGCAACCACGTCAGGCCCACCGTCACGAAGTCAACGTTCTCGGCCATGATCGCCGCGAGTTGATGACCGTTGTGATTGTTAAAGGCGTCGCTGAACGCACCTGGTAGCCGTCGCAGCGACTCTTCGTCCTGCTTGGTTTGCGCGTGCGCTGTGGTGATGTGGGCGAATAACACCAGACAGGCCGACAAAATGACCGCTCTGCCGTTCAGCAGGCGCGTGACAGACGTAGCCCGTTCGGTTTGTGGCATGGCTGACTCCTGGTGGCGTTCGCTCTTAGCGGTCTGAGCGGGCCGCGCCAGTTGGTGCGCACCGGCTGCTGGCGATAGTGGCCGTCGCGGTCGGGTCTGTGAAAGTCGGGTTTCACAGGCCTTCGAAAATGCCGGCTTCACGCTTCGCAGCCGCTGGGAGCGCGAGTCGAAGAAACGTTTGTCCATCAAGGCTGACGGCCAGTCTCTCAAACCAGCTGTCCTGCCACTTCTGATTCGACTTTCCTTTAGGCAGCGTGTGACACGCGATTGCCTGGCGTGCGCGCTGTAGGTAAGGCCGCACGTCGACTGCAGTCGTGATGAACGCATCGGCGACGGTGCCGAACGCGGCCAGCTCATCCTGATTGTCTCCATCGGCGATGACGCCGAAAGGCGGTTTATCGGCCGGGAAGCGTGACTCGGGATACGCGATGTAATAGAGCTTGCGTGGCGCATGGGTGAGCAAGGCTCGCTGCTGGAACACCCGGGTGACGATCGTGCTCACCAGAATATGACGCGGGTGGCCGGTCAGGCCATCAGGGCCCCACGTGATGATCACGTCAGGCTTGGTTTGATTGATCAACTCAACCACCCGCTTGGCGATCGCCGACACCGTCGGAAGTCCTTCGCCTGCAGGTCCACGCATTACGAAAGTCTCGCGAATACCCAACGCCTTCGAGGCGCACAAGAGTTCCGCTCGTGCAGGAGTGCCGTCCTCGCCAGACGGATCAATGACGCCGGGGAATGTCGCGTAATGGATCGTGTGTCCCTCGTTCGCGTACTTCGCAAGGAGAGGCGCGCTTGAGACGTTGTCGTCACCGTGGGTGAGCACGACAAGGACGGTGTACCGCTTCTCAACGGACGTAGCCTGAAAACTCATCGCCAACATCGTGGCGGCAATCAGTCTGAGCATGGTGACCTCGATTGCGAGGCATAGTGTCACGCTTCTGCGCTACGTGCGAACAGTAGTCGCATGTCTGATCAGCCCGCTTCTCGCGGCATCACAGTTGCGCCGTGCTTCGTGTGACTACGCTGTGTGGGTTCGAACGGTAGGGTGGGTCGCCGAGTTCAGGTGTTTGAAATCAACGATTTAGAGTTGGTGGACCAGACCGGGATCGCACTGTCTAGCGGACGCGAAGCGTTCGCTGATTGAGCCCGAGCCCGGTCGGGACACCACGACTGAAGCCGAAGGCTGAAGGAGTGGTGGACCAGACCGGGATCGAACCGGTGACCTCATGAATGCCATTCATGCGCGCTCCCAACTGCGCTACTGGCCCACTCGGGGAAGCTTCGATTGTAACTCTCAATTGCCCGATCGGCCAAACGCCGAGAGCGCTCGGCGAGGGAGCCGTGGCGTGCTCGAGTATGAAGCGGGCAGTTCAAGCTCGAGAAGCAGCGCGACGCCGGCACAGAGTGGCTGGCGCGCGACGCCCGCCGACGGGCTCGCGATGCTCGACATGACGGCCCTATGCCCTCGACATCGTGGAAAGATAGCTGCGATCGCCGCTCAACACAGCGGCTTGAAGGCAAACCCCCTTGCGGTGAGCGCCGGCACCAGTCGCGCGATGGTTTCGGCGGCGTGACGTCTGTCGGCACGCGGGTCTTTGTGATGCCCATCGTGAATCACGATGATGTCGCCGTCCGATGCCTTGCCGGCGAGACGCGCGGCTAATCGACCGGCGTTGCGCCTCCGGCCCCAGTCGAAATCCCACATGCCCCAACTCCAACCCGCGAGCCGATACCCGGCCCGGCCAAGGCCGTCGTACATCTCTCCGCTTCGCCACCCGGCATGCGGGCGAAAGAGCCGGCAGGGCTCCTGGCCCGTAATCGCGCGAATGCGTTCGGCATTGCGGTCGAGCCGGGCGGCGAGGTCGGCGGCCGGCTCGATCATCAGCCGGCGCGTGCCGCTGTGCAGGCCGATCGCATGTCCCTCGTCCGCGATCCGCCTGACGATGTCTCTGGTTTCGTCGGTGATGTGGTCATCGATGAGAAAGAACGTCGCGCGCGCCTGCGTCGCCGCCAATGTCTCGAGCAACGGCGGCGTCCAATCCGGATTCGGTCCGTCGTCAAAGGTCAGGTAAATCGACGCCGCAGGCCCGGGTTCCTCAGGCATCCGCCAGAGCGATTGTTTCGGCCGGAACGCCTCGAGCAGGAATGGCCCTGGCACCGTGTGTGCCAGCGCAACAACGGCGACGACAAGCGCGAAAATCGCGATCACATCTTGATTCTAGAGGAACGTAACGTTCCACCAGAAACAGGTTGTCCACACTCTCGCGCACTTCATCGCGACTTGGTCTGCTGGTAGACTCCCCGCACGACTCGACTCTGAGGAGGGACCGATGGCCTGGATCACTGCCGCCCTGCTTGCTGCGTCGCTCATTCAGCAGCCTGCCCCGACGGTGGAGATGACTCCCGCCGAGCAGGCATTTCAACAAACCATGTCCGACGTCGTCCTGGAGGGATTCTTCACGGTCGGCGACGGCACCGAGCTTCACCCCGATCGCTATGTCATCCAGAGCGTGACCAAGGTGAAAGATGGCGTGTGGCGATTCGCCGCGCGCGTGCAATACAACAACAAGGATTTCCCGGTCACGATCAACGTGCCGGTGTTCTTCGCGGGCGATACGCCGGTGATGTCGCTCACCCGCCAGGGGATCCAGGGCACGCCGGGACTGTTCGATACGCGGCTGGTGATTTACAAGGGCGGCTATGCCGGCACGTGGGGCGCCGGCGCGACCGGCGGCAAGATGTTCGGCAATATCGTCAAGAACGCGCCGAAGTAGGGCCAACTTCGATCGGCCGCCAACCGTGCAGTTCCGGGTGCGCTACGTCTTCTAACCCGGTACATAATCTGGTGATGCGAACATTCAGTCAGCGTCTTGTCGTTGCCGTTCTCGCCCTTGCCTGGGCCCACACCGCGTCGGCGCAGACCGCTGACGAGGTCATCGAAAAGAGCATCGTTGCCATGGGTGGCCGCGCCGCTCACGAAAAGATCAAGACGCGCGTCACGACCGGCGAGCTGTCGATCGGCACGCCGGCGGGAGACATCGCCGGCTCGGTCGAGATGTACGCCGCCGTCCCGAACAAGCAGCGCACGGTGATCAAAGCCGATCTGTCCGCGTTCGGCGCGGGACAGCTGTTGATCGATCAGCGCTTCGACGGCACGACCGGGTACGCCATGGACTCGATGCAGGGGAACCGCGAGATCACGGGCAGCCAGCTCGATAACATGAAGGCGCAATCGTTTCCGCACCCGTTCCTGAACTACAAGGCGTCAGGCATGAGCGTGAAGCTGGGCGCGAAGGAGAAGATTGGCGATCGTGAAGCGTATCTGCTGACGTTCGAACCGACGTCAGGCTTCCCGATCAAGACCTACATCGACGCCGAAACCTACATGCCGATCCGGACGCTCATTCGCGCCGACGTGCCGCAAATGGGGCAAGTTGAGCAGATGGTCGAACCCACCGACTGGCGCGTCGTCGACGGCGTGAAGGTGCCGTTCAAGATGCGCCTGACCAACGCGATGCAGGCCATCTCGATGACCTTCACGAAGGTCGAGCACAACGTCGCGATCGACGACAAGATGTTCGTGAAGCCTTAGGTAACCGCAGGGGATCGGCGCGGCTCCTTGATCGCAAGGAGCCCGCCGAACAACACGCTGAGCGGACGGCCCGCAGCCAGGAACAAACTTTCGATGGGAAACGTCGCGCCCGGCCACGGTTGTGTCGTGGACAGGATCGCGATCATCCCGTATTCAAACACGAGCACTGACAGCGCGAGTGCCGCGACGCTCGCTGACGAGCGAGTGAGCTTCGCCACGATCCACCCGGTGATCAGGCACGCCACATAGACCACCAGAGAACCTTCGATCTGCAGCATCAATCTCACTGTCGGCTCAGGGCCGCCGTGTTTAGAATACGCTTCCGCTGAAATGCCGCCCAACCAGCGCAGAGTCGGCCGCCGCAGCGACGTGACGACTGCGGTC
>Ga0310888_10000095_pt1 | contig 15262 bp, 9 predicted proteins | sample T20D1metaG_FD_202510 | JGI IMG/M metagenome (GOLD analysis project Ga0310888, IMG submission 202510) | Lab incubated soil microbial communities from West Virginia University Organic Research Farm, Morgantown, WV, United States - T20D1 | ecosystem: Environmental > Terrestrial > Soil >...
TCGGCGTGAGGTGCGTAAGGTCAGCCATCCAGATCGCGTGCGGTGTTGATGTCGCAGATGACGCTTATCTCTGTAACGGGGCGATCCCGACGCGTCACTCTCGGTGATTTGCGGAGATCGTCGCGCAATCGAGGAGGCGTGATGAAGACGAGACCACGGAACACACATATTCGAACCACTGCAGCGTTGGCGTTGCTGGCGTGGTTTGGCACGTCGACGGTAGCCGTTGGGCAGCAGCACGAGTTGACCTCCGGCACGCACAAGGAGCTAGCTGTGGCGCGTGCGGCCACGGCCAAGTACCACGATCTCGCGCAAGCGGAAGCCGACGGTTACGTCAACATCGACCTGTACGAGTCGCAAGAGGGTTTTCATTGGGTCAACCTTTCCCTGATCGATGCCGAGTTCGACCCGGCGCATCCGGAAGTGCTGCTGTATGCGCCTGTTCCAGGAGAGCAACGTCTACAGCTCGTCGGCGTGGAGTATCTGGTGCCGCTCGAATTGTCATCGACGGCGCCCGCTGGCTTCGCCGGCACCGCAGATAAATGGCGTCGCGACAGCGAAGGATTTGGATTGTGGGAATTGGCGGCCTGGATCTGGGAACACAACCCAAGTGGTTTGTTCACGTTCCTGAATCCCCGTATTCCGTAGTCGAGCACGCCCTTCTGCAGGAACGAACATGCGCGCTCCACAGCTGTCCCTCACGCTCGCCTTGGTCGCAGGGTTGTCCGCACAGATACTGCATGCTGGTCGCCAAAGCAGTGTTCTCGATGACGCACTCGAGGCAGTAATCGCACGACACGGCTTCACCGGCAGAATCGAATCCACACTGGAGCAGCGGCTCGGGCGCCGTATCGACCATCAGCTCGCCAACACGGGGCGGCTGCTCTTTTTCGATACCGTTACCGGTCTCAACAACGACAACAACTGTTCCGGATGCCACGCTCCGACGAACGGATTCGGTGATACGCAATCCATTGCGATCGGCATCGAGAACGATGGCATCGTCGGGCCCGGCCGGACCGGGCCGCGGAATCAACGCCGCAGTCCGATGATCGCCAACACGGCCTTCTTTCCGAATCTGATGTGGAACTCGCGTTTTGCCGCTCTCTCGGACGATCCCTTCGACAATTCCGCCGGTTTCATGTTTCCGGAACCGGAGGGGTTTACGCTCTCGAATCTGCCGCACCTGCTCACAGCGCAAGCGTTCATTCCGCCGACGGAGCGAGTGGAGGTCGCCGGGTTCGACTTCCCGGGTGGGAATTTCGAGATACGTGATGAGGTTCTCAGGCGCATCAACGACGTCCCCGAGTACCGAGCACGATTTGCGAAGAGCTTCCCGTCGGTGCAGCGGGGCGCGCCGATCACGTTCGACATGTTCGGTCGCGCAATCGCAGAGTTCGAGTTTACGCTCGTATTCGCCGACGCGCCCATCGACCGATTTGCCCGCGGGATGAAGAACGCGATGACCGACGCTCAGAAAGCGGGTGCGCTGTTGTTCTTCGGCGCGGCGAGATGCGCAGAGTGCCACCGCGTATCGGGCCCGTCCAACGAAATGTTCAGTGATTTTGCTGCACACGTTGTCGGCGTCCCACAGATTGCGCCACTGTCCGGCAATGTGACCTTCGACGGGTCAGGGGCCAATGAAGACTTCGGTTTGGAGCAAATCACCGGCAATCCGGACGACCGCTACAAGTTCCGAACCTCGCCCATTCGAAACGTGGCGCTTCAGCCCGCCTTCTTTCACAATGGCGCGTTTACGACACTGGAAGATGCGATCACGCATCACCTCGACGTGTTTATGTCAGCGCGTGAATACTCGCCAGAAGCGGCCGGAGTGGCCGCCGACTTGCGCGCTCGAATGGGTCCCGCCGAACCGGTGCTAGCGCGAATCGACCCGATTCTGGCAACGCCGATTCCGCTTTCGAATGATGAAGTCGGTGACCTTGTCGATTTCGTTCGTCACGGGCTCCTCGATCAGCGCGCGCGGCCGGAGAACCTGCGTAAGCTCATTCCGCGAGACCTCCCAAGCGGTTTTCCCGCGCTCGTCTTTCAGTAAGAGAGGCTACTGGAGGACGGGCGTTTACTGCTCAACCTGAAGTGTTGAGTCGACGTCACGCCGGCGTACCATTTCCGCAATCGAGGAAAGCGGTGTTTTGACCAGCCAAGCCCGCGTCACCTCCGAAGTATCGGAGGTGCTCCGATTAGGCGGGGGCGCTCACCGCCCGTCGGTGATCTGAACCGCGAAAAACACGCCGCGTGCATGGCATTCGCCGTGCTCTGCACGAGTCGATGGTGTTGTATGCGAACTCAATCTCGATCTCCATCGGGCGGCTCGGACTCGGCTCTCTCGCCCTCGTGCTCTGTTTAATGGCGCCGGTTGGCGCGCAGTCGAACGCTTCTCCGACAGACACATCCCCGTCAGCTCAAGCCGCATCGCAAACAGCCGTAGTGGTGTGCGCGTCGACAAACGACGGGCACACGCATTGTCCGGCCAATACGGCAACTACTACTGGTTCAACAGCCGCAACGTTCGCACCAACGTGCAGATCATGAACATCGATCGCTCGCCGGTGAGCAGCGTCTTCGGTTTCTACGTCGGTGGCAGAAGGGCATCACCGTTTCGGCGGCGACCTCGTTCTATAATAACTTCAGCAATCCGGTCACGCCTATTCTCGGTGAAGCGGTTCCAATCATTGGCGTCGTCGCTTTCCTCGATCACACCTGGAATCCGAGGTTCAGCACCGCCGTCGGCTATTCACTTCAGGACAACGACAACACGGAAGGCCAGGCGCCGAATGCGTTCAAGACCGGTCACTACGCGCTGGGCAACCTGCTTTATACCCCCGTGCCGAACGTCATGATGGGTGGTGAACTCCAGTGGGGACGTCGCGAGAACTTCTCCGATGGCTTCCACAGCGATGGGCTGAAGCTGCAGTTTTCATTCAAGTACAACTTTTCGTACAAGCTCGGAGGGGTTCGCGGCGTCTGAGCGCGCTGCGATCACATCGTCGCGACGCCGAAATATCGGAGGTCCTCCACTGCCGCGGGCGTCGATTTGAGATAATCCGCCTTCGGAGGCTGGATGCGCGTTCGCAAGTTGCTCGATTGGCGCAAGCTGCTGATCTACTCACACCGCTGGCTGGGCATCGTCCTCGGTATCGTCTTCATGGCGTGGTGCGTGTCAGGCGTCGTGCTGATGTACTACGGCGTCCCGCACCTGACGGCCGGCGAACGCCTGATGCGGCTCCCGCCACTCGACCTCTCCGCGATTCGCGTCACGCCGGCCGAGGCCGCCACGCAGTTCAAGGATCCTCCGCGGCGGCTGCGGATCTCGATGCACGGTGATCGGCCTGTCTACCGCTTCAATACAGGCCGCGTCTTTGGCCGCTGGACGCTCATCTACGCTGACACCGGTGAGGCTGTTGACCCTCTCGATCGAGAGGGCGCGCTCACGTGGTTGCAAGGCTACCTCCCCGAACAGCAGACGCTGCGCTACGACGCATATCTCCAGCGCCCCGACACCTACACCCGGCTGCCGGCGATGCAGACGCACTTCCCGCTGCACCGCGTGGCGCTCGATGATGCCGCCGCAACTGAGTATTACGTGTCCGAGCGATCGGGCGAAGCCGTGATGAAGAGCGATCGGCGGACGCGTCTGCTTGGTTTATTTGGATACATCACGCACACGTTCTTCTTCTTCCGGCAGCAGTCGTGGTGGAGCGCGTTGTTGCAGTGGCTCTCGTGGATCGGGCTGGCGATGTGCGTGACCGGCGCCGTCGTGGGCGTCTGGCGCTACGGCCTGTCAGCGCGATTCCGTCACAAGGGTGTCCGGTCGCATTCGCCGTACGTCGGATGGATGAAGTGGCATCACTACGCGGGGCTGCTGTTCGGAGTGCTCACGATTACGTGGGTGTTCAGCGGCCTCGTGTCGCTCGATGTGATTCCTGGCATCCGGGAAACACGGTACTCGCCGCAGCAGGTTGCCGAGGGCGCTCGTTCCGTACAGGGTGAAGGCGCCGTGATCGATCTCTCATCGCTCTCACTCGAGAATCTGCGGACCGCGACTGCAACCGTATCCCGTTCATTCCCGGCCAAGGAGTTCGAGCTCCTGCAGTTTGGCGGTGAGACGTACCTGATTGCGTATCGCGCGCCGACCGCTGATGAAGTTAACGCATGGGAGAGCCGCAGCGGCATGGACTTCATCACGCCGACGCCGGAAGGCGAACACGTCCTCGTCTCTCCGCGCCAACCGGATCGAACGTTCGCGCGCTTCGACGATGAGGCGATGATGTGTGTAGCACGGGCAGCGATGCCGGGTTCGGCGATTCGCGACGCCGTTTGGCTCCACGAGTACGACGATTACTACTACAAGACCGTGTCGTCGTTCGATCTCGGCCTTCCGCGAATGGCGAAGCCGCTGCCGGTCTTGCGGGTGCGATATGACGATGCGGCAGAGACGTGGCTCTACTTGACGTCCTCGCCCGGGCAGATTCTGAAGGTGGAACGGCTCGACCGCGCGAACCGGTGGGGCTACTACGGTCTGCACGGCCTGGATTTCGCCTTTCTATATCGCCATCGGCCGGTGTGGGACATCGTTGCCGTCGCGCTGCTGATCGGCGTCGGCGTCTCGACGGTGACGAGCCTGGTGCCAGCCTGCCGGCGTCTGGCGCGTCACGCGCGCGCGGTGGCGCGACCCGCTGCGAAGGTAGAGGCGGGCCTTCAGGCCCGTCTGCGTCACCAGACCAGGGGCGCCGAAGGTTCCGCTATTGACTGAAATTGAACCGCGACAACGGCATTCCGATCGCGCCGGCTGGCGATCGGAATCAGTCCTGCGCTCGCGAGCTGCCGCATCTCGCCTTCGCTGAGGAAGCGCTCTCCACACGCCTGCATCTCTCGCTCACCATTGCGTGTGAAGGTATACGCCGGCAGATCGTCGATTTCACGCTCCTCACCGAGCTGCATGTCCCAACCGCGCTCGGTGAAGCCACGACCGATGAGCATCGCCAGGCCTATCGACGAATACCCCCATAGAAACTCATCGTGGACCGGCGGCCCGACGAACTCTTCGAATGTGAACGACTCAATCGGATCGCTCCGGCCGCCGTATGGCGCCCGCAACAAAATGCGCGGTGCCGCCAGCGCAATCCACGGCGCAGCTTCGCTGTGGCGGAGCGCCCGCCAGCCCTCCAGGGCCGCGTCATCCCGGTCGGCGAGTTGAAGGTCTGCATCACCGAGCAGCGGACATCCGGCTTGCGATGCGACGAGGCCGAGTGCGGCGAGGAGACCGATATCGGTGGCCGACCGGCCGAAACGATCCAGCACGACGAACGCCGCCCAACCATGTTCGCCCGGCACGTTGCGCCAGCGATCGACGAGTGCTCGATAGAGTCCTGTCTTCGAGATCTCGGCTTTCGCTTCTGCGATATCGGTCAACAGTTCCGTTCGCGACACGTCGAACAGGTGCAACTGGAGATTTTCATCGAGCTCGAGTCGCGAGACCAGCCAGTGAACGCCGCGCCATGTCGCTTCGAGCGACTGGAACGCCGCATAGTGAAGGAACGAGCGCATCTGCTCTGCGATCGCGGAATCTACCGCCGCCACGTACGCCTGCGCCTGTGCGGAGGTGTCCTTCACGATATGCGGGGCGATGGCCTCACGGATGAAGGCGTCGAGCCCGCCCGTCGCTGCGGGGGCCACGTCACCGACAGGTGTCGTCGCCCGTGGCTCGGGAGCTTTTCCGAGCAGCCGGTCTACGTCTTCATCGGCGCCCGGCGGAATCGCGCGCTTCTCCCGGAGGGCTTTGAAGACGTCGAGCCGCCCGTACAACCGATCCGGGTGGAAGTCGTCGATTTCATCGAAGCGGATCTCGCCGGCCGGTAATGTCAATGCGGGCCGGAGCCGGCGCATGACGGCCTCGAGGGAGTCAACGTCGACCCGCAGCGTCGGCCGGTTTGCCAACGGCGGTCGATCTGCCACTGCGTCACCGCGAAAGTCACCGAGCACCAGCAGTCGCATTGGTTCGTCGCCGTCGCGGCGACGACGGGCACGTCCAAACCCGACGTCAAAGGTCAAACGCTCAGGCATCGATCGCTCCTGACCGGGGCAGTGGCAACAGCTTATCTTGCGATGGTGAAGCTTTGTGACGTTTCGATTCGCGCCGACGGCGCTTTGGTCGAGTTCGGCGAGGCAAACAGCGTCCAGATCATCACGCCAACGCCCGCGGTCAGGGTGACGCCGACGACAGTGAAGCCGTAGGCCCATAACACCCGCGTCCACGGCCATCTGAGCGGGTTGCGCCAGTTGCTGCCAAACGAGTTGTCGAGCAGCCGGAGAAAGTCGTCCGTGATTGGCTTCGGCTCGACGGCGTTCCACAACTCCCACAACAACCAGACCGCGACACCGATCAGCATCAGGCCGCAGAGCGCCATGAAGGCCGCATCCAGCGCCCCGCCGCGATATAGGATGCGCTCACACGGTAAGGTGACCGGGGGCGGTGCGTAGCAGTTGGTGAGATCCGACACGGCGACGATGCGTTTCGGAGAGGTCATGATGAGGGCTATGCCGACACTCGTGGTAATGCACACGAGCATCCCCATCCAGAGCTCCCATGCGGCGAGCCGGATCCATGCCTGCCTCGAGTTTGGCGGAATCGTCAGCGACCATGGCTTCCACGGGCTCATTTCCGGCAAGGGCAGTTGCGGCACGCGTTCCTCAGTCTTCGATTGTAATCACCTTGTTGGCTCCTTGCTCGCCCCACGGCGGCGGGTCACCATCGCCGACGCGAATCGTAATCACTGGAAATGGAGGGGTTTCCTCGGGCCACGGCGTCTGACAATCGGTCACGATGACGAGGAGATCGATGGGGCCACGTTTTCGATCGATGAACCAGCGCAGACCGGCGCCAATGTCGGTGCCACCGCCGCCGTACATCTCCAACTGCGCGGCATTGAACACCTTCTTCACATCGTGCACCACGACATCGCAGCAGGCGACGACGACCTCCGTGCTGTAACCGAGCTGCCGTGTCAGTCCGCCGAGCTCGGCGACGGCTCTCGCCAATTGCGTGTCCTCCATGGATCCCGAGGTATCGATCAGAAAACCAGGTCGTGGCCGAGGCTGGTGAAACGACGGCATCAGGAACTCGCCATAGCACGCCTGCCGACGATGGGGTCGCTTGTACGTGCGGTCGTAGCGGCCAAGTGTGCTGTCGCGCAGCGCCTTGCGGACGGCGTGCCGGATGGTCGCCATGTAGTCCACCTTCGGCGCGAGAACCATGGTCGCCCATCGTCGCCAGCCCAGGGGAGCGTCGCCAGCATCGCCCGATCGATCGAGCAGGCGTTGGGCGACGTCGCGACGTACGAGCTGCGCCTTGACCGGGTCTACCCCGGGCACACCACCTGGACTGCCGTCGTCATCAGGCAGCTCCCAGGGACGTGGCTCGCCGTGAGCGCCCGAGCCGCAGTCGATGCCCGCGCCCGCGCGCGTGTGCAATTCGGTGGTGGGGTCCGACCCCTGCACATATAGCTGACGGTAGTAGGTCTCGGCGTTCTCGCCGGTGAGCAGTCCGTATTTGCCTGGCAGCGGAGGATCGTCGGGGAGGGGCAACCCCTCCGCGGTGAGGTCGTCGTTGATCTCGCAGTCGGTGGCGGTGTTCCAGAGCGTCGGGTTCTTCACTGCCGTCGCCTGCTTGCGCGCTTCGTGCTCGCGCAAGAGATGACTGACTTCGTGGATCAGCACGGCCGCGTTTTCTTCCACCGAGTGCGCTGCCACCCACTCGTCGTTGTAGTAGAGCCGCCAGCGCGTGTCGACGGCCATGCTGGCGATCTGGTCGGTCTTGACCGGGATGAGAGTGAACAGCGCGGGCGCGAAGTACGCACGCTGATACGATGCGCGAACCCGCGCCGCCTGGAGTGCGCGCGAGTACCCGCCGCCACGACGATCAAGTCCTCGAATCAGTTCAGTGAGTCTGCTCAGCATGTGTCAGGTCCGGCTAACGCCGGAGCTACGTACGTCATGAACTAATCGCGGGGCAGTACTTTGGCCAACTGCATCAGCTCGTAGAACGGCCGGCACTCGTCGGGCAGCTTGATCGTTCCTTCGGGTCGATTCCTTCGGTCGCACAGCGTGCGCGCGGCTGCGGTCGGGATGTCGGCGTTCTTGCGGCACGCGACACCGAGCGCGATCATCGCGGCCTGCCACCGCTCCGGCGTCTTGTTGTTCAGGACCGCGCCGACGAGCGACGAGCACACGGCGTAGGCGCGATCGATCCGATCGGGCAGCACGAGACTGCGCGGATCTTTCAGGATGTCTTCCGGATCGGGCAGGTTCAATGTCTCGCGGTACTCGAGGAAGGGGAGCGCCTGATCGCCGACCAGACCGGCAAGCGCCGCATTCTGCAGCAGTCGATTCGCAGGTGACACGGCTTCGACCGCAGCCAGGAGGCGTGAAGCAAGATACCAGGTCCGGCCCGACGGCCACGGGCCGCTGCGCCTTGCCGGATCGTCGGGCGGCGCCAGCCAGGCGCCGCGCCCTGCTGCTTTCACGTACGCCGCAATCGTTGTCCGCTGCCGATGGTGATGCGTGCGCAGGTAATCGGCCGGCAGCACCGGGAGATCACTGGGAGCGGGGAAGTCGCTGACCATCATCTCGCACCACGTCTCATGATCCATGGGGAAGTCGCCGTGCCACAGGCGATTCGCCATCGGTGCCTGGATCTCCTGTCCACCCGCCGCCCACTCAACGGCGTTACTCGCACATAGATAGACGACGCCTCCCTTGCCCGGTTCGTAATCCGGCAACTGCAATTCCCCGCAGACATTCTCGGTGAGAAGACGCAGCATCGCCGCTTGCGTCGTTGGTGGCACGGTCGTCAGTTCGTCGAGAAAAATGACGACCATGTAGCCCTCGTCGGCGAGGCGCTTGGCATCGCGCGCCCACGCCATTGGCAGGAGTCGGACGCCATCCGGCGTGGATACCGGAAAGCCGCCGAAGTCCTGCGGCTCACGAATGGACCCGATGAGGATGATGACCTTGCACTTGACGCCCGCGCGTGTGAATCCTGTCTCCAGGCTCTTGGTGAACTCGGTCTTGCCGACACCTGGGAAGCCGGTCATGTGCATCGGGATGCGCGCTTGCAAACCGATGGCAATCAACTGGACGAAGTGGCTGAACTGCATATGGTCGTGGCTGACACCTTCGTCGGTTAGACACCGCGAAATCGAAAACGGTCCAGCAGCGTGCCCAAAAATGCCACAACGCCCAACCTCCAACTCCCAACTCCCAAAACAGCCCCGGTTCCTTGGGAGTTGGAAATTGGAAGTTGGGAGTTGACAGCCGTCGCTCACCAGGGTGGAAAGGAGTCGAACTACCGCAGAATCTGGGTGCTGCGATCGAACTGTGTGATCTGAGTGCTGATGCGATAGTTCTCCGCCAGGTCCCAGTTGTGGAAGATACGGCCGTCAGGGGAGTTCTCGAACTGCATGAATGGCTTGAACAGCCGATCGAGCGTGGTATCGCCGGCAGGGCAGTTCGCCACGCCAACGAACTCGTGCAGCGTCGCCGGTGTGCCATTGGCAAGCGTCGCGCCACCGGCGGGCCGCAGCGCACCGGTGGTGATGAAACGGCCTGAGTTTTCCGGGGCGAGATTGCCGTTGGCCGCCTGCGTGCTCCAGAAGCCGATGCCGGTGGAATCGGCAAGCCCGCCGTTTCTGCTGACAGTCGTGACACGCAGCAAGGCGCAACCGGCAACATTCTGATCGCGCGCCATGACGACGCGATGAAACGCCGGCAGGTTGGATGATTGCGTGAGTTGCTCGGTGCAGTCGACGGAGGTGTCGTCAATCGGCGTGCACTGCGCGACGTTCAGCGTCAACGGTGATGTGGCTGCCTTGAGCACGGTGACGTCATCACGATCCTGGTCCACGACAGGACGCGCCGGCATCGCTGCGATCCGTCCATACACAGCTACGTAGTATGCCGACGGAAACGCGTTCGGCCTCGCGCCGCCGCCGTACTGGCGCAGCGGCTCGGTGTTGCCGTATGTGGGGACGAAGACCTTGCCATTGGCGACGAGCGGCGGGTTGAACTTGGCGAAGAGGCCGACGCGATCGCGTTGAACGAACTGTTCGCTCGTCCACAGCGTCCGCGAGACGTCTTGCGCGTCGAGCGCAAGCAGGATCGCGAGCACGCCGCGCTGCTGGTTGGCGTCGCCGTTCAACGGCACGAGTGCCCACAGGATTCCGGTCCCTGCCTTGTTTCCGTTGGCCGACAACGTGAGCATGCCGCCGGGCATGCCGTCAGGCGGGCGGAATGCGCTCCGCTTTGGATTGGCCACGTTCTGCAGTCTCCCCTGACTGAACGTGTACGCCTTCAACTGACTGTTTTCGCCCCACGCGTAGATACGTCCGTTATCCGGTCCCTGCCAGAAGACCGGCGAGCCATGAATGTTGCCGTAATGATTCTGGCCGTCATGGAAGGCAACGTCGAAGGCCTTCACCTGCTGCACGATGTTCGTGTTCTGGCAATTGGCGCCGGCCGCGCCCGTGTGCTTTCCCATGTTCGTGCGTGACAGCACATAGAGCACGCCTTCTTTGCCGCCGCCGACGATGCGCGAGGGAGTTCCGGGAAGGAGTACTGGACCTCCGGAGCCGAGGTCGAGATCGAGCTGGTTGAGGAACTGGAAATTGCACGGCGTGAAGAAGTCCTTCACGACGATCTGATTGCCTTCGAGTGCGAGCTTGACGAGGCTGTTGCCGTAGTTCCCATTCGCGGCGTCGAAACTGCCGTTGCCGGTCATGAGGTAGACGTTGCCCGCGGCGTCTGCCGCGGGGCCCTGGCCCGACTGCCAGATCCCGCCGTCGCCACCCGATGGCGTCGAACTCCAGAACGCGCGCTGATCCAGCGTCTTCGCGTCGATCGCGAAGAGCGCCCCGCGATTGCCGTCGCCGCCGAACCCGACGTACAGAACGTCGTTGGACAGGAGTAGCGCGGCGCGCTGTTTGTGGACGCACGGATTGAACGCGCTCTGGTTGCGGCACGGGTTCGAGGGATCGGTCGATCCCACGCCAACGAGCTTTGGCGGCAGGCGGTGCGCGCCGTTCTGCATGTTCAGCGCGTGCACCATGTAACGCAGACCGGGCGCGTCGCCGTGCCAAGCGACGACGTACAGCGTGCTCTTATCGGCGGAGACGACCGGTGTCCCGAGAATGCCCCATTCGGGATCGTTCGTGCTCCACATGTCGATGTCTTTGCCGCCCTTGCGCGGCTCGCCAAGCCACGTCGCCCAGAGGGGTACCGTGCGGCCTTGGGGTCCGGGCTTTTCGCTGTCGGCGTCGTACAGGTACACCGTGTTGTGCATCGTCGCGATGACGACGGCGTTGAACGTCCCTTGCACGAGTGGCGCCTGTGGATTGCCGGACGTGTCGATCTTGAGGCCCGATACATACAACGGCTGCGCGACGATCTGCCCGTCGGCGTAGAGCGTCCACAGCTTCCCGAATCCGGCCGTGTTGACGTTGCTCGTCGTGAGCCGGGTTTCGTCGAGCACGGCGCCGGTGCGCGCGTTGTTGTAGTGCTGGGTCAAGGCGTCCGCGGCGATCAAATGGTGCGCGCCGAGTAGCGCAAGAAAGACTGCGACGCATGCTCTCGCGACCGTTCGAGGAGAGCAGCAGAGGCGATGAATCACGGGAGCCTCCCTGGGACCGATGGGGCAGGCCGTTGGAGAGCGCGTCGTGCTGACTACGGAGTGCCCGAGGATGTTCTCACGATTCTCAGATGAGTCGGTGCGCTTGGCAAGGCCCGGGTGGGCAGCACGAAGAGCGTGATGCTCAGCACGGCAGTGTCGTACAAAAACAGTCGTCACGACATTAATGTCTGACAAGCGTGTGATGGCGTCGGTGCGCGCGAGGACGAGACCGTGGAGCAGTCGCAAACATTTTTCGACGTCACTACTCAGGTCACGCTGGCGGCGAGCCTCCTCGTGAGTGCAGCCGCGTACGTCGTGATGCGCGTGTACCTGCGAAAGATCTTTCGTGAGAGCCAACGCCCGTCGCCGGTGACAGATCCGACGCTTGTCGGACGCGGCGGGTCTACAAAGCAAGACCCGCCCTACGGTGCGGAAGTTGCCAGCCATGCTCCCGAGATCGTCGTCGAGCGGCCGGAACAGACTGCCCGTCCGCGTCGCGCCCGATCGCAGACCTTCCGACATGCAGGCGCGTCGTTTCATCGCGCCGCGTTCATCTATCTTCTTGGCGGTTCGATTCACGCCGCGACATCGGTGGCGTTGCTATCGACACTCTCGCCGCCGCCATTCGAGTCATGGTCGACACTGCTGGCGTGCTATGCAGGCCGGTTCTGGGCTTGGTCGTTCTTCACCATGATCACGCTTGCGCTGTTTTACGGGCCCGACCGACGCGTGCGTAGATTTCTCGTCGCGGCGTACATCCTCGCACTTCCGGTGCTGGGCATTGTGTTGCAGCTTGCCGGCGCTCCGTCGCTCTCCTTTACGGAGCTCGCCGAAGCCGAACCGGCACTGAAAGAGGAAGCCGGCCTGCTCCTTCCGATGACGTCAGCGGTGTTGGGGACGCCTGTGTCACCCGACTCGATTCTGATCTCGCCGTCATCGCAGCCGGTGTACTTCTGGGCTTTGACGGGTGCTCCGCTGATGATCCCGCTGCTGACATTCAATCGGTTCGTGCGGGGAACCGTGGGGCCACTGTTCACGATGACGGCGCTGATCGTGCTGGTGACGATCCTGGTCATCAACGATTTGTGGCTCGACACGCCCTGGGGTGTCGCGCTTGCCACTCAACTCAAACAGGTTGCCGGTAACTCGACATTCGCTGTGATCATGGCGATCAGCGGCGCGCTATCCCTCGTGATGGCGGTGTCGGGATTACGGTGGATGGCAGGTCGCTACCGCCGTCGTCAGCTGAGCGATCAGATGTTTCTCTTCGACGCGCTCTGGCTCGCGGCGTCTCTCTGGGTCACCGTGTACTTGATGGGCGATCGCAGACCTTTTTACTACCTGCTCGGATTGGTTCCCTTTGCGCTCTACTGGATCACTGTGAGATATGGCCTGAGGCCAATGAAGACAACCTCCGACACCCTGCCGGAGGCATCTCTCTTGTACCTTCGGGTGTTCGGGTCTGCGCGTCGGGCTGAAAAGCTCTTTGAGGTTCTTGCGGCGCGCTGGCGGCATGCGGGCAGCATTCAACTGGTGAGCGCAACGGACGTGGCCCGCGGCCGATTCGAGCCCGACGAGTTCCTTGATTTCGTGAGTGGGAAATTAGCGGGCACGTACATCAGCTCAGACCGCGATCTTGCGCAGCGTCTCGCCGTGTTGCCGCGACAGTGCGATCCCGACGGGCGTTATCGCGTCAACGAGTTCTTTTGCCGGACGGACACCTGGCAGGGCACCGTTTCAAGGCTGGCGGCCGAGAGCAGCCTCGTCGTCATGGACCTGCGAGCATTCACGGCCAGGAACCAGGGCTGTATTTTCGAGTTGTCCGTTCTCGTCGATGAAGTGCCGTTCCACCACGTCGCGCTGCTGATCGACCGGACGACAGACGAGCCGCTGTTGAGAAAAACACTGACGAAGCTGTGGGAACGGATGCATCCGCGGTCGCCGAACGCCGGGCATCCTGCACAAATCAGATTCGTCGATCTCGCTCAGGACTATCCCGCGGCGGTGCGGCACCTCGTCCGGCTTGGTGACGAGGTCATTGCCGCTGGCTGAGCGTCACGGACGACCCCGGTTGGCCAAGGCGATGGCACGACGTTGCATGCAGATTTGCCGCTCAGCGGCATTCGAGCAGCCCGACTGGCGCACATTCCTTGACTTTTCGAATATTGAGTGCATATTCTGCCAAGCCCTTGCATGCAGTTCACTGGATTTGGTGTACTGCCGTTTCACTTGCGGTGAGGGGACCGCACCACGTTTGTGCCGTCTTTTTGAAGGGAAAAACGCTAGGTATGCGAACTGCGCTGAAGTGTCTGACGTTACTCGTTGTTTTACTGCTACCGGCATCTGTATTTGCCCAGGCGTCCCTCACGGGAACCGTTCGCGACGCGTCCGGCGGCGTGCTGCCAGGCGTGACCGTCGAAGCCTCGAGCCCCGCTCTGATTGAGAAAGTCAGGTCGGCAATCACTGATGAAACTGGCCAGTACCGCATCATCGACCTGCGGCCGGGCACCTACTCGCTGACTGTGACGCTGCCCGGCTTCAACACGGTCAAGCGGGAGGGCATCGAGTTGATCGGTTCGCAGACGCTGACCATTCCCATCGAGTTGCGGGTTGGCGGTGTGGAAGAAACGATCACCGTCACCGGCGAGTCGCCGGTGGTGGACGTCACGAATCCTCATCGTGAAATCGTTCTCAACAACGAGACCATCCAGGCGATCCCGGCAACGCGCGCTGCCGGCGCGCTGCTCAACGCAGTGCCCGGCGTGAACGTCGGCGAAGCGGCCTTGGCAACATCGCCGACGATGACGTCCTTCAACGCGCGCTCGAGCACGATCAACTCGACATCCGTAGCCGGTGAAGGCCGTTACGCAATCAACGGGTTTCCGTTGACTGCGGCGCGCAGCGGCGGGTTCTCCTCATATGTCTATGACACGGTGAACGCCGAGGAAATCGCTATCAACGTCGGCGGCGGGCTCGGCGAGAGCGACATCGGCGGGCCGATCATGAACATCATCCCGCGCTCGGGCAGCAACATCTTCTCCGGGAATGCGTTCTACAGCAATGCCGGGGATTGGTCGAGCGGCGAGAACCTGACCGACGAGATTCGCGCGCTCAATCCGAACCTCAAGGAAGCGCCCGGCGTCATCACCGCGTACGACTGGAGCGCATCGTTCGGCGGTCCGATCATGAAGGACCGGCTCTGGTTCTTTGGCAGCTACCGCGATCTCAGCTCGCAGGTCGTGATGGAAGGGATCCAGGCGAACGCCAATGCCGGCAACGCGGCGCGTTGGGACTGGATTGGCTCGCCGATCCAGGCGCGCCTTGTGCAGGACCGCACCATGGCGATTGGGCGCATGACGGGTCAATTTGGAAAGAACCGCATCCGCTTCAATTCAGAGTACCAGCATCGCTGCGAAGGCACGCCGCTGAAAGTCGAGACCAACGGCTGCCACAACCGCGGTCAGGACTGGATCGGTCTTGGCAACAATCAGAATCCAATTCAGATGTCGCCGGAAGCCACGCAGACGGCAGCGCGCGGTTACTTCGACGTGCCGTTCTACGTGAACCAGGGGACGTGGA